>Ga0209056_10004810_pt1 | contig 14202 bp, 10 predicted proteins | sample GraSoiAngelo_114_FD_185876 | JGI IMG/M metagenome (GOLD analysis project Ga0209056, IMG submission 185876) | Grasslands soil microbial communities from the Angelo Coastal Reserve, California, USA - 14_0903_13_40cm (SPAdes) (version 2) | ecosystem: Environmental > Terrestrial > Soil > Grasslands... | reverse complement strand
CCTGCAGGGGAGCGAGCAACGTCCCACCGGTGCCATAGGTGATCGTGGTGGTATCGGTGATGAAGAGCCCGCTCGTCCTCCACGAAAAATTCGCGTCATTCACGCCCCAGACATAGATATCGTAGCGCTGGTGAACACCCACCAACGCAGTGGGGGTCCAGGTGAACGTCGGCGGGATGACCACGCCGGTGATGTTGTTGGCCGGGCTGACCAGGTTGAGGTTGAAGGCGGGAAGCGGCGTTACGGACACGGCCGCGCTCGGCGCACTCTCACCGCCGGCATTGAACGCGGTGACCTGGTAGTAGACAGCCAGGCCCGGGGCCAGCGAGGGATCCGCGTCCTGATAGATGTTGGTGCTCCGCTCGGCTACTTGAACGAAGGCCCCCGTGGCAGAGAAGCTCCGGTAGATCTTGTAGCTGGCGCCGGGGATCGCGGTCCACGACGCCTGCACGAATAGCGTGGCGTTGGAAGGCGCGGTCAGCAGGTTGATGGACTGGCCGTCGACGGAGAGGATCGACGGATCTTGCTGGATACCCAACTGCGCGAACGTGGTGGCGCGCTGAGTGGTGAAGAGACTGAGGCTCTGTCCGAAGGTGACCGCAACAAGGGTGAGCCCTGCGGGGGTGGCTGGGGCCACGCCCGAGGGAGGATTGCTGACGGTAAAGTTAATGACCACTTCCGCGGCGTTGTAGTTGAAGTCATACGCGATGATGTCGACGAATGCCGGCCCATTGGCGAGCAGCGTACTGTTGACTGAGAACGTCGCCGTGGTGTTATCCAGCACTGAGGCCTGGGGAGTGGTATTCATGTTGCTGGTTCTCATGTCGATTTCTCGAACGGCATTGCTGGCGGCAACGGTCGCGGTAAAAGAGCGGGTGCCGGTAACGGTATCCCCTGGGCTCAGCCCGCTAACGATGATCGTGGGTGCTGCGATGGGCTCGGTCGGATCGAAGACGCTGCGCATGATAAGGTCGGCCCTTGCCGTCTGCCCCCCAACGACAACGCTCTGGAACTTGCTGGCCGCCATTCCCGACTTGGTCGCCGTAATATCGTAGGTCCCGGGCGAGAGCGAGAGCGAATACGCTCCCTGCGAGTCGGTGGTGGTCGTGGTGCCTCCTGGCGACGCCGTGATCGTTGCTCCGGCCACGGCCGCGCCAGCGCGGGAATCAGTCACACACCCCCCCACGCTTCCGGAAGGCGGCGTACAGGGCACCATGACGCCCGTCACCCCTCCTGGTTGACAGGCTGTAGCGCCGGCAAGTACGACCAAAGCCAGCAGGGCAAGTCGCCCCCCTGATACAGGTTGCCGCCCTGCCACCAAGAGGCGCAATCTACCCATCTCGGGCTCCCCCTGCGTCCTTAGGGTGTCGCGCGTCAGCGATGCGCTCTCTTACCAGTTGAGATAACGCGAGGTATGTCCGTCTAGTCAGCAAATGGTTGATGTCGTGAGCCGGCACGAAGACGAGACCTTACGGAACCGGATTGAATCCACCAACCCCATTAACGTTCCGCATGATTTTCGCCGGAGCCTTATCAGTCCCTTCTACCACTTGATTGAAATTGGCGGCTGACGTATCCACGAGTTGGTCAGCGAGCGCGATGCCCGCTGCTTAGGATCGACCGGGCTGACCGGCCACGGTGCGCCGATCTACACCGCGGTGCGCCCGGGGCCGAGTCTCCGCATTGCGCTGGATGGATCGAAGGCTAAGCTCTGGCTAGGAGGAAGCCCTCAGACGTCGCTGATGGGGGTCCAGCCTCACTAGCCCGCTCAACGCACATAGATGTGAGATGGTGAGTTTAGCCCCGTGCTGCCGCCGCTGATAGTGCGCGAGGGGGGCACATTGCCATTCGCCGGCGCAAACACGTGATACTGTTGGCATTGAAGTTCGACACGAAAAGGTTATCGGCGCTGTCCAGTGCGACGCTGAATAGTGGGAAGGAGAGTCCGGTGCTGCCGCCGCTAATAGTGCGCGACGGGGGCATGTTGCCGCTCGCGCCCGGCGCAAACACCGGGATGCTGTTGACGTTCCAACTCCCCACGTACAAGTAGCCGGCGCTGTCCAGCGCGATGTCTGTCGGACCATTGAGCCCAGTGTTAGTGCCGCTAATGGTGCGTGTAGGAGCCACATTGCCATTCGTATGCTACCGCTTCCCCTCCCCAGTTGGTCACCGTGAGGGTCAACTCAACAGGCTCACTAACCACGTAGTTTGCCTTGCTACCCGCCGCAATCTCCACAGGACCTCGGCGCACCGGTGCAGCGGGACAGGCGAAAGCTGCGGTAGCCATTAGCAGGGGGACAAGACAGCTCAGCCGGAGTCTGTGCATGCGGCTCCCCTCGCGAACACCACCGCTAACCAGAGACGGAAACCGGGTCCCAAAAGTTCTCCTGGCCTACGGCTGTATCGGGCTTCCCGTATACCGCCTGACAGTCACAATCACGCCGGTCGTGGTCGAGCCGGGATTGACAACAACGTTATCTGTACGCCCGTAGACGTCTCCGGCGTCAATCACACTGTTACCGTTGAAGTCTTGCCACGCGAAGACGCTACTGGTCCCGGCCTGCGCATTGGTGATCGCGAACCCACCGGCAGCGTTGACCTACACGATGTCGCTCTGGCGTGTTATGGATAACCCGGTGATCGTCCCGATGAATGCTCGCATCGCGGTGGGGGTATTCGTGACACCCACGGCTGCGGCGGCGTTCACCAAGCCCCAGCCGAAATACTGGTCCCAACCTGTCGCACCAAGATCTGTGGCGGTCTGCTGCAGCCGGTTCCGGATGGCCGAGGGCCCGACAATACCCCTCGAAATCAGCAGAGCCGCCACGCCACTGACATGAGGGGCGGCCATGGAAGTACCCTGCTCGTAACCGTAATAGTTTCCGGAGCTGAGGTTCGGACTCCACCATGTACTCAGCACCCAGTCCGGAGACCCGTCTCCGTCACAATCCGGTGTGTCCCCGCCCGGTGCGGCCACGGAGATTTCCGGTCCGAAGTTGGAGTATGAGGCTTTCGTGTTGTCGCACGCGATCGCGGCCACGGCAATCACATTCGGGTAGGCAGCTGGGTAGCCGACAGGGCCGTTGTCGTTCCCGGCGGCAGCGACAAGAGTAACATCGCGGTTGTATGCATAATTAACGGCATCCTGAATGGCCTGGGGCGATGCAAGAAAGCGCAGGCTCAAATTGATTACTTTCGCGCCGTTGTCGGCGGCGGAGATGATGCCACTTGCGATCGCTGCAGCTGTTCCGCTTCCGCAACCATCGAGCACACGCACGGGCATAACCTTAACGCCGGAAGCTCCACCCCAGTTTACCCCCGCCACACCCGTGCTGTTGTTCGTCAACGCGGCAACGGTACCGGACACGTGCGTGCCATGGCTAACCTCATCCGGAGCAGTACTGCAGCCTGGATCCGTGGGGTCGGAGTCGTTGTCAATGAAGTCGTAGCCCTGTACAGTCACACCTTGGAGGTCCTGATGGTCGAACCGAATCCCGGTGTCTACCACCGCCACGATCACCGGGGCTCCGGTCGTCACATCCCAAGCGGCGGGGAGGTTGATCTTGGGGTAGTGCCACTGGAGCGGGTAGAACTGATCGTTCGGGGTGGCCAGTGCATACGCATATGCGCTCTGCTCAGCGTATTGCACCAACGGAGAGCTTCGGTACGTCGCGAGAGCGCTCTGGACCGAAGTCCCCACACCCAGCTTGACTGCATGCACATCAATCCTGGGAATCGCCTTAAGCAGCCTCGCGCCGGCGCTGGCATGAAGGCTGTTTGCATCCTGCGCCTGGACTGTCGGGCGGAACTTCACGAGTACTTCGTCTGGTACGTAGACGGGAAGGCCGCGAAGCGTCTTTACACCCCTGGCGCGGGGCAGGCTACGGCCCACAGCTAGAGCCGTCGCGACACCGGCGGCCACGACGGTAGTACCCGATACTGCACCTGGGCCTGATGGAGGCGTGACTCCGGTCGCCCCTCCTCCGCAGGCCGACGCAACCATGGATACCCCGACCACCAGCAAGAAGAGACTGTGAAAAGGGCGTCCCCTCGACATATACTTACCTCGCCGGAAATGTCGCGGCTGCCCCCGTTCAAATTATGGACTGATCAGGGGAATTAACAAAAACTTTCGATGGAGCAGAAAATTATCCCTGCTTATCAATTGCCAGATTAGGAGCGGCCTGTTCATCAGGATCGTCTTGCGCGTGACGGCTTCCCCTAGGGCGCTGTAACTTGCAGCGTCCCTCCCGTGATATCGAACGCGGCATCGGACGTATCACCCGCCGGGTCACTCAGCGTTAGAAACGTTTCTCTTCGCAAATCCAGCGTCACAAAGCCAAACTTGTCGGTCGCTCCCTGACCGAGCGCATCCAGCGGGCGCAATTGGTCATCCACCGTCACAAAGTTCACCTTGATCTTGAGAGGCAAGGTCGGACCGGTCTGCAGGTCTGTGAGAGCCACCCTGACCTGCAGAGATTTCCGGTCCGGCGATACTTCCCCGTACGAGTAAGGCGCTGGGGGCCTGATCGCCTCAAAACCAAATGGACGGAACGGCGCCGGCGGAACCCGCCCGAAGAAGAAACGTCCCTGTCTGTAGAGGACATAATGGGTCCAGTTGCTGCTGTCGCTTTGCGGGCCGGCCAAGATCGAGTCATCTATCGTGAAGGCGATGTAGTAAGAACCTCCGGTGAGCTTCACCGGGCCGGCCAGGTTCATCGTCACGACCAACTGCGTCCCAACTTGGGCGCGCGCCGGCGCAGCGAGAACCAGCACGACAAGTGAGGCGATTGCGACCGTACGCATGGCCTAGGACTCCTTTCCGCCACTTCCTGCCGTCTTCCTGGCCATCCATGAACCTAGCGCTGGGGCAGCAGCCACCACGGCTGCTCGAAGAGGAGGGTGCCTTGGGCGCCAAGGCCAATCTTTCCACGCCCCCATGGAACAGCCGTGAGCCAGGCTTCCAGCCAGATCTCCTGCCGTGCCCCGAGGTAGGTAACACTCATGGCCAGGCACTCACAGAACGTCCGGGTCAAACTAAGACGGTTGGTGATCACACTCTGGGTGAAGCTATCCCAGGCGCCGCTGTATTCAAACCGCCATTCCTTGCTCAATTGCAGATCCAGCGCAGCTTCCACCCGGTCCAGCTGTCCCACGTTGGGGTTGTAACTTCCGGCGAGCCCGACGTTCCAATCCGGCCTGGGCGCGTAGATGACCTGCCCGATGACGTCTCCAAACTGCCTGGACTGGAAGTCATAGAATCCGGTGGCGCGCAGCAGCAGATCTTGGGTGTGATAGGTAATCTGCGCATCGGCCAGGCTCAATGTGCCGGCAATCTGGTCGAAGATAAACGGACTGGCCCCGGTGGTCGTCTGCGCTGTGTACCCCAACCCGGCGTCCACGCCCGCGCCAATTGACCGCGCATATTCGAGACGCCCGCCGTAAAAGACCCGGGCGTCGCCGGTCGTGTACCAGCTCTGACGCGCGAATGTGCGCATCCCAACGGTCCCGCCGGCCAGCGCAGTGAACCCCGATACCGTGACCTGCGAGTCGACGCGTCCGGCGTCGAGTACCCCTCCGGTGGGACCGGGAGTCGTTTCCCGGAACTGTGCCAGGCCGAGTCCCGCCTGCGCGAACAGCGGAGTCCCCGCGACTCTGAACGGAGACACGGTTACGGTCAGTTCGGGCAGGCGCTCGAGGATGTATTTGTCGTCGGCGGTGGAGTGCGTACCGTCGAGATCCCATCGGGTGTCCGCGACAAGTGTCGCCGCGACTCCGTCGCCGAAATAGCGCAGGGTGATCCTGGGGAGGAGCTCCTGGTCGACCCCAGTCGGATCTCCTGTCTGATCATAGTTCAAGAATACCTCGGCCCCGAGACGCGGCCCAAAATTCTGTAGGTGCGCAAATTGGGAGGTCAACGTGGAAACTGGGCTGGCGGAACTCTCGAACAGGGTGCTAAACAGGTATGTGGACGACTGCTGCGTCTGTGCGCTCAGGTCCAGCGTGGCGAAGAGGTTGGTCGTGGGGGAACCGGTCGACGAGCTAAGGCCCTGGTAGTCCACAAATGCGCGCAGGGTGACGTCACCCAGACGCTGCAGATGATTCAGGAAATCATGTGCATCAGTTCCCCCCGTTTGGCGGTTGGCCAGCCCGTACACGAGGACCGACCCTTCACCCCCCGCGGACCGATAGAAGTGCTCGATCCCCGCCCCGACCCCCAACCGCTCATACCAGTCGGCATGCACGAACCCATAGTGATTCTCATCGACAAAATAGCTCCAGCTTGTCTTGACGAACCATCCCTCAACGTCACCGTAGCCGATGACTGGGGAGATGTTCGCGCCTCGGCGCTCGCGGAGAAAAATGATGAAGTACGGTACCGTGAAGAGGCGATGGCCGGCTACCCACAAGGACACATGGCGGCCAACGACTTTGTCGTTAGGGTAAACCTGCAACTCGTCCGCTGTGGCGTATGCGACCGGATCGGGCTCCTCACACGTAGTCGTAAAACCTTTCCGGATCGTCACGAAGCGCGCCAAGTCTCCCTCAAGCTTTTCCGCCCGCAGCCGGACGGAACCCAGGATCAGGGGACTGTGGTATTCCGTTCGGGCGTTAAAGAGCGTCCCCACGCGGGTGGAAAGGTTGAACGTCAGCATCTCCGCCGCGACGGACTGTCCGGCGACGTCCAATTGCACACTCCCTTCCGCCGTGACCATGCCGGTTTGCAGGTCAGCCACAAGCGCATCGGCCCGAACGGTGACGTCGCGGACAGATAGAACGACATGACCCCGCGCTGTGATGATACGAGCTTGCCGGTCAAACTGATAGGAATCCGCGTTGAGGGTGACGGGAAGCTCTTCGGTTTCTTGGGCGACCGCACCGATTGGTGTGCCCAAAAGCAAAAAAGCGATGACGCCGATTCCGATCGATGAAGGGACCGGCGCCGGCCTGGCGCGCATCCGCGACGGCAGTTGCTATTTCCGACCCAGTATGAATTCCGTGACCACGTTGCCCGTGGCCTCGACAGTCTCGTCGGCCAGGGAGATCACCACCATGTCCGCGCGCAACCGGCTACCGTCCTTGTCCAGCAGTACGACACTACCCGTCATCGTGAGCCGCCGCTCCCGATCGGCATACGTGGCCGCGGCCGCGGATGCCGCCCGTCCCTCTTGCTTCACCGACAGATTGCCCTCTGCTCGTGCGGTCCGCTCCTCGGTAGAAATGACCAGTCGATCGCAGGTTAGAATGGCGCTGGAGCCCAGCAGCCGCTGCGTCGCGCTATCGTCTGGGGATCGGATGACGCCTTCCGCGACAAGGGTCGCTCCGCTCTGCTCGACAATCACGCCGCCCTCCAGTTCCAGCCGGCCCGCCTGCGGCAGGTAACGCAGGCGATGAGCGTGGACGGTGCGGCCCGGCTGCGAAACCACTACATCTGGCGCGATCGCCTCGTCAACTGCGGCATCGTACCGCATCTCCGGGGCGCTTACCGTCACATCTTGATGCACGATCCTGACCGCCCCGTGGAAGAACGTCCGCCGCCTTTCCAGGTCGAACTCCATACGATCTGCGCGGACGGTGGTGCCCCCCTGTCTCAGCACCGGGTCGCCCAGGGCACGCCCCACCTTCCGAGTGAGATCGTAGGTCACCGTGCGCGCGGTGAGTTCGGTATCGCCCTGCCTAACCGTCACGTCCCCAATGACATAGGCAGTCTGTGACTCTTGCTCCAGGCGGAGGCGCTGGGCACGCACCTCCACATCACCCAGAGTGAGCCGTACATCGCCATCAGCCAAATAGACTTTCGCCTTTGCATCGAATCGCACGTGTTCAGCGCGCAGCCGGCCCTGATCGGCCCCGGGCATTTGTAGGGCCTGCCCTTTTGCCGCCGTGGGAGTGAGCAGCAGCGCGAGCAGGATCATCGCCGGACCCCTCACGGCTTCGCGCCCCCCAATCGGAACGCGACGTCCGCCCCCCCAGAAAGGTCGAGCACCTGCGTGGCGATGTCTAGGGTCAACTGCTCGGCCGCGAGTTCCTCATCACCCTGGGCCATCACCACTCGCTGGGCGACCAGCTGCTGCGCTGCATTGTTCCATCGCGCCTCACCGGCCAACAGCCGTCCTCCTTGCGCAGTCACCACGTCGACCGGTCCGAGCACACTCACATCGCTGGTCTGTCGGTCCAGGATGATCCTGGTTCCCCGGACGCGCAACACCTCACGTCCAGCGTCGAACACCGCGACTGTCGGACCACCTGTAAACGTCGCATAGCGCAGATCGCGGCTCACCTCTACGCGGTCGGCACGCACTTCCGCCTGTTTTTGGCCGTGGTGACGAAGCACAATGCTGGCCCCCCGCAGCGTGATCGCCGGCAGTTGACCTGGTGTCCGCTCGACCGCATGCGGCCGTTGCAGCATCATCCCCAGAGCGACACCCACTGGGAGCGCAACCCCAGCAACGGTCAGAATAAGTTTACGACCGGACATGTACGTCGGCCGGCAACACGATCCGGCGCTGCAGCAGCCAGCCGTCCTCATGCGCCCACAGCGTGACACCCGCCAGTCCATAGCAGAGGTTCGGCGCCCATGCCGCAAGAAACGGGTCGAGCCCGCCCACCGTCCCCATCGCCTTGGCAATGGACATCAGGACGTAGTACACAAATAACACGGCGATGCAGACACCCACTCCGACAAACCGGCCTCCCTGAGTCGCGCGGGCACCCAGCGGCGCGGCCAGGAGGGCAAAGATCGCGCTGGCGAAGGGGACGGCGAACTTGCGGTAGTACTCGACGGCAAACCGGGCGCTGCCTGGGCCGCGGCCGAACAATGATACATAGTGGTGCAACTCTCGGGCCGTCATCTCTTCGGGGGTTTTCTGCCCGGCAAAGAACGATCCACTCTCGATGCCCACGGCGAGGTCCATCTGAGTGAAGCCAGCCTCATACCGTGTGAATCCCTGCGCGTCCAACTCTCGGATCACACCTCCATGGAGGTGCCACAGCTGTCCGTCCCACCCGGCAGACCCCGCGGTGATCAACCTGGGAATAGGACCTTCGAGCTCATATATCATCACATTGCGGAGTTCCCGATGCGTGTCGTCCGCGCTGCCGATATAGTACACGCGATTGCCGGGGCCTCGGAAGAAAACTTGTTCGCGAATCTGGGGAAACGCATCGGCGAAGGCCGCCTTCCGAATGACGGCATTGGCCTGTCGATTAGCCCACGGTGCCACGATCTCGTTGATGGCAAACGTCGCAACGGTGGTGACGATTCCAAATGCGAAAACCGGCGCAAAGATTCGCATCAGACTGAAACCCGCCAGCCGCATGGCCTGAATCTCGCGATCCCTGGCCAACCGGCCTAGACCCAGCACGATCCCTACCAGCGTTGAGACGGGGAACGTGATCACCAAAATGGCAGGCAGCTTGTACAGGAGCAACTCAATGACCGTCACGACACCGACTTGACGCGACGCGATGAACTCTGCGAGCGTGTAGAGGATGTCGCCCACCAGGATGACAAGAAACGCGCCAATGCCCAGCAGGAATGGAGCCAAGATCTCTTGCACGATGTACCGGTCGGCAATGCCGGTCCGCATGCGAAGGCTCCGCGTTGCTCGAATGCCAGGTGAAGCGGGGCTTAAGTTCTGCGAATCCTCTCTGCCTCCTGTCGGGGAGTATGCATGCAGGTGCCCAGTCTAATCCTGTGGGGGGTGCGGCAGGCATCATTGCTGCGAGTGTCGAACGCGAGGATTCTCAAGGGGTATCTGGGGGGCATGGAAGCCAGGTTTGCAGGTGGGGTGTGCCTCATATTGGTGGCAATTGGCACCTCCGCCTGCACCGGAGTAATTAGTCCCCCACCAGTTCCTAAGATCTACGTGGCGGATGCGTCAAACAACCGCATCGTGCGGATGGATGACATGATTGGCGCGGGGTGGACCCCGTTCGGTGTCTTCGGCAGCGGCCCGAACCAGTTTAGATTCCCGAGTGGCATCTACGTCAGCACTACCGGGCAGATCTTCGTGACTGACGCGAGCAACCACCGCATCGTGCGGATGGACAATATGACCGGCACGGGGTGGACTGCGTTCGGCACCCTCGGCAGCGGCATGAACCAGTTCAACGCTCCGTTCGGCATCTTCGTCAGCGCGGGGCAGATCTACGTGGCGGATACGAGCAACCACCGCATCGTGCGGATGGACACCATGACCGGCGCGGGGTGGACGGCGCTGGGCGGACCTCCAGCCGGCAGCGGCCCGAACCAGTTTAACTCTCCGAGCGGCATCTTTGTTAGCGCCGGGCAGATCTACGTGGCGGACTGGAACAATAACCGGATCGTGCGGATGAACGACATGGCCGGCGCGGGGTGGACTGCGTTCGGTACCCTCGGCAGTGGCACGAACCAATTCAACGGTCCGTTCGGCATCTCCGTCAGCGCCGGGCAGATCTACGTGGCGGATAGGAACAACAACCGCGTCGTGCGGATGAACGACATGACCGGCGCGGGGTGGACCGAGTTCGGTACCTTCGGCAGCGGCCCAAACCAGTTCAGCAGTCCGTTCGGCATCTTCGTCAGCGCTGGACAGATCTTCGTGGCAGATACCTTCAACACCCGAATCGTGCGGATAAATGACATGACCGGCACGGGGTGGACCCCGTTCGGGACCCCTGGCAGCGGCATGAATCAGTTCAATTTGCCGGTCAGAGTTTTCTTGCAGTGAGATTTCTGTCGCAGGGGTAACGCTCGCGTGACCATCGAATTCCACCTATAGTCCAAAGGTCGAGTTCGGTCGTGCAGAGCTTCGCTCGGGAGAGCGCCATGGCTGCGGATGGCGTTGGATCTTTTGCCCTTGTTCTCCACACCCATCTCCCATTCGTGCTGGGCCACGGGCGCTGGCCCCACGGCAGCGACTGGTTGATGGAGGTGGCGGCGGGATGCTACCTGCCGCTGCTGGACGCCATTGACGACGCGGCCGCACGCGGAGGCTCCCCTCGCATCACCCTCGATATCTCACCGGTGCTCGCGGGGCAGCTGGCGGCGCCCGCGTTCCGGTCGGAGTTCGAGGAATATCTGCGGGCCAGGATTTCATCCGCGCGCGAGAATCGGCAGGGGTTTGCCGCGGCCAATCAGCCGGAGCTGGCGCACCTGGCAGAGGGATGGGAAGGGTTCTATCGAGACCGGCTGCAGCAATTCGAGCGCCTCAACGGCGATCTCGTCGGCGCGCTGCGGGCGCTCGCGGACCAGGGACACGTGACGCTGATCACCTGCGCCGCCACGCACGGCTACCTGCCGCTGTTGAGCCGTGAAGAATCCATCGCCCTGCAACTCCGCGTGGCGGTGGCGGCCCACCGGCAGCATTTCGGACGCGCGCCCGACGGCATCTGGCTGCCGGAATGCGCGTACCGTCCCCGCTATGAGTGGACGCCGCCGGTCGGCCCGCACAAAGGCGGGGGGCGCGTGCGCCGGCGCGGCATCGAGGAGTTCATGGCGGATGCTGGCTTGAAGTTTTTCATCACCGATGTGCACCTGATGCGCGGCGGCAGCCCGCTGTCCGCATACCGCGATTATTACCCGGCGCTGCAGCAACTGTCCGGACCGCAGCCGCCGTCGTATCGTCCGGACCGCACCCCGTACCGCCCCTATCTGGTCGCGTCCCGCGGGGGTCACGGGACCGCCACGGCGTTCGTGCGGGACCCCGACAGTACGCTGCAGGTTTGGAGCCGGGACCGCGGATATCCCGGTGACGGGTCGTATCTTGAATTCCATAAGAAGCACTTCCCCGGCGGATTGCGGTACTGGCGGGTGACGGATGCGAAGGTCGATCTGGGCGGGAAGCAGCTCTATGAGCCGGCGCGGGCTCAGGAGCGCGTGCAGGCGCATGCTGGCCACTTTGTTGACCTGCTGCGCGGCGTGCTGACGGCCAACCCCGAGGGACCACATGCGGTTGTGTGCAGCCCGTACGACACCGAGCTGTTCGGACACTGGTGGTTTGAGGGGCCGCGCTGGTTGGCGGAGGTGTTCGCCCGGTTGCCGCAGGCTCGCATCGCACCGGTCGACTGCGTGACCTACCTGGAGACCTACCCCCCGGACACGACGATCACGCTACTGGAGGGGTCATGGGGCGAGGGGGGCGACCATCGTGTGTGGTTGAACCCCCACACGGAGTGGACCTGGGAGCGAATCTACGCCGCCGAGGACGAGTTCTGGACGCTGGCCAGGCAGGCCGGAACGTACGCGACGGAGCCGGCCAGGCGCGTTGCCTCCCAACTGGCGCGGGAACTGTTGCTGATGCAGGCGTCGGACTGGCAGTTCCTGATCACGACCTGGGCGGCGCGCGACTACGCCGAGGCGCGCATCGCCGAACACCATGCCACCTTCACTCGCCTGGCCCAGGCGCTGCGCCGCCTCCTCGCCGGCGGAGCGATGCCGCCGGCCGAGGAGGAGTTCCTGGCCGCGTGTGAGGCACAGGATTTCCTGTTCCCGGACATCCTGAGCCACGTCGCGGAGGCCTGCCGCGTCCCGGCAGCGTAAGGGGTTCCTGTGGCCCGTCCCCGCGTTCTGGCGCTTATCCTTGCCGGCGGCAAAGGCGAGCGGCTCTACCCTCTGACCCGCGAGCGAGGCAAACCGGCGGTCCCCTTCGGTGGGAAATATCGCATCGCTGATTTTGTGCTGTCCAACTTTGTGAATTCCGGCATCTACGCGCTGTACGTCCTGGTGCAGTATAAGGCGCAGTCGCTGATCGACCATGTGCGCAACGCCTGGCGGTTGGGCGGGCTTCCGGATCAGTTCGTCCTCATTGTGCCCCCGCAGATGCGGTGGGGGGAGACCTGGTATCAGGGCACCGCGGACGCCGTGTATCAGAATCTCAACCTGCTGCTCGACTTCGCCCCGGACCTGGTGGCCATCTTCGGCGCCGACCATATCTATCGCATGGACATCGGCCAGATGCTGGCGTTCCATCAGGCGCAGCGGGCAGACGTCACCGTCGCCGCCCTGCCCGTTCCGGTCGAGCGGGCCAGCGGGTTCGGGGTCATGGTCGCAGAACCGGACGGGCGGCTGGTCGGCTTCGAAGAGAAACCGGCATCTCCGCCCCCGATGCCCGGCGACCCCTCCCGGGCCCTGGCCTCGATGGGCAACTACCTGTTCACCCGCGAGGCGCTCGTCGATGCGTTGCTGGAGGATGCCCGGCGGAGCACCAACCATGACTTTGGCCGCACGATCCTGCCCGAACTCGTCCCCCACGCCCGCGTCTACGCCTATAACTTTCTGGAGAACGCGGTTCCGGGCATACAATCACATGAAGAGGTCGGATACTGGCGTGACGTCGGGACGATCGAGACCTACTGGCAGGCGCACATGGATCTGCTCGGCCGCACTCCCAAACTCGATCTGGCCAACCCGCAGTGGCCCATTCACACCGCGGCGTACCGCGGGCCGTCGGCGCGCGTGATCGTCGGCACAATCGAAGACAGCCTGCTGGGGGAAGGCTGCATCGTGGACGATGCCGTCATCCGCCGCTCCATCCTCGGCCGCGGGGTCCGGGTTCTGGCGGGCGCGGAGGTGGAAGAATCCGTGGTGATGGATCACACTACGATCGGCGCGGGCGCGAGGCTGCGGCGGGTCATCGCCGATCGCTTCAATCTGATCCCTGACGGCGCGCGGATCGGCCTCGAGCCGGCGGAGCCCCGCCAGGGATCCACCGATCCCGGCATCACCGTGCTCCCGCGTGGACCCACGCGCGCACCGGCGTGACGACACAGAAGTCTACCTGGTCTTTCTAGTCTTCCTGGTCTTCCTGGTCCACCTGCGCTCCAAATCTGCAGCGACCCGGAGAGTTGGAATCAGGGCAAGTAGACCAAGTAGACTAGGTAGACTAAGTAGACCAGGTAGACCAGGTAGACGTCGTTGGATCATTCGGGATGAGCTCTCATTGGGTCTGCGTACACGGGCATTTCTACCAGCCCACACGGGAGAACCCCTGGCTGGATGCGGTACCGCTACAGGATTCCGCCGCTCCCTACCACGATTGGAATGAGCGCGTAACGGCGGAGTGCTACGCACGCAACGCCGCCGCGCGCATCCTGGACGACACCGACCGCATCGTGCGCATCGTGAACTCCTATACCCGCATCAGCTTTGACGTCGGCCCGACGCTCTTCCGCTGGCTGGCCCGCCACGCCCCGGACGTCTACGCGGCGATTCTCGAAGGT
>Ga0209056_10004808_pt1 | contig 14206 bp, 11 predicted proteins | sample GraSoiAngelo_114_FD_185876 | JGI IMG/M metagenome (GOLD analysis project Ga0209056, IMG submission 185876) | Grasslands soil microbial communities from the Angelo Coastal Reserve, California, USA - 14_0903_13_40cm (SPAdes) (version 2) | ecosystem: Environmental > Terrestrial > Soil > Grasslands... | reverse complement strand
TGACTGGCCATCCGCTCCATCTCAGCTTGGAGTTGGTCAGGTGTGATCGGCCTTTGCCAGTAATCCTCCAGCGCCTGTGAGTTGCGCAGATAATCTTCGACCTTTTCCTCGATCTGCGCTTGCGACATGATTTTCTCCAGCGGCGGTTTCGGTCCGGACTGCTCCTTTGGCCAGATGCGATGCCGCCAGTACACGTCCTCAATCGCGCGCTGATAAGCGACCCGGTCCGCGAAGCTGAGGGTTGTTTGGGTCTGCTTCGATGGCGTCGCGGGTGTCGTTCGGCCATCGAAGCTCCGTTTAGCGAGTGCGAATGGAATCGCGCAGATGCCCAGGAGCAGAAGCACGTAAAACGCGCTTCGAAGAATTTGGGCCTTAATGGTGGGATTGGATTTTTTCATGTGTCGTCCTCAGGTGAAATCGGGTTTTTTGCGGAGTGGAAAACCGTAGTTCTGGCATTTTCCGAAGAAATTGTTTTGAGTGCCGATCGCCCAGTGTGGCGAAGGAGCAGCAGACAAGCAATTTGGCAGTCGTGCAGTGCGGCCTACAGGATCTTGCGTCATTGGCCTCCCACGACATCTTCCCCGGCGGCAGCGAAAGCGTCCGGGATAATCAGGTTGCGTCAGCTCTGTGACCATTGATCAACAATATCGCTCAGAAGTCTTTTAATTCGGAAGAGCAAATGAAATGATCGCGTCTTTCGCGCGATAATTCGACCAAAACAGTTCGCCGTCGAAAGTAAGCGAACGACAAGCAAACGGGACTACAGCGATATCTTTGACCCTTGGCGTTTCCTGTTGCGGATCGAGTCGCGCGATTCGCCAGTCCTCGTTTGGCTTCTCCTTGCCACGAAGGACGTAGATCGATCCATCGACGAATGTGTGGCCGGAGATCTCCGCGCCGATGTCGATCTTGCAAATAACATTGCCCTTTTCGTCGTACTTAAGAATGTGCTTCTCATACCATTGGCTCAGATACAGGTTCACGCCGTCGTAACTGAGGTACGAGCCCGTGAAATCAGGGCAGGCAAACAGTCTTGAGAATGCGCCGTCGCTGTATCGATAAACGTAGCGATCGTCATTCAATCCTTTGCCGACGGTGAAATGCATCGCACCATTCGTCGCCACCGCGGCCCAAACAATTCCCGGCGGATCGATTTCATCGACCACTTTCCATTTTTCAACGTCGATCTTATGAAGAGTGCCGAGGTCGCGCGAGCTCATCCAGAGGTGATTGCCGTCCCACGCCAGCGCTTGCGGTGTTATCGCCGGCGAAGGAAGCCGGCGCTTTTCGATAATTTGCGCTTCCGCCATTTTCAAAACTCGATCCTTTGGATCAACAATCGTTTTTGTTTCCAATCCGTGCAAGGATGCGCCGCAATAACGTTGATAGTCCCGGTGCTACCTGTCAGGCTCGTTACGAAGGCCGAACGCGGCGCGCAAAACAACGCGCGCAGTTGTGAGCGCGTTTCTTTTTTTGCGAGTATCAGCAAATTCGAAGTTGGTAGTTCTCGCGCATGACTGCATCAAGAATTTTCATCCTGACACTGCTGGCGATGCTCGCTTTCGCGAGCAATTCGCTGCTTTGCCGAGCCGCACTGAAACAAACCGGCATCGATGCAGCTACGTTCACCTTTATTCGTATTTTTTCCGGCGCCTTGGCGCTCTGGCTTCTTATGAACGTTCGAAGAAGGATAACAATTGATAGAACGGCTACGCCTTTAGCTGCTGGCACAAAGACCAGAGTCGGATTTCCTTCACCTTCATCCTCTTCCAAAAGGAGAGGCGATCCCTTCTCCCCGAGCGAGACGTTAGGAGGAGGGTCCTTGGCTGGAAAATCGTGGGCAACTGGATCTCTGCTCTCGCGCTTTTTACGTACGCGGCTGCCTTTTCATTTGCATACGTCGATCTCTCGGCCGGTACTGGCGCTTTGCTTTTGTTTGGCGCAGTTCAGGCAACGATGATTTTCTGGGGACTGCACAAAGGCGAGCGGCTGGATGCGATCCAAATCGCTGGCTTGGTTGTCGCTGTGACCGGACTTGTCATCCTTGTGTTTCCCGGACTTTCCGCTCCGCCGTTGATCGGTTCGATCCTAATGCTGGGTTCCGGAGTGGCTTGGGGCGTTTATTCGCTGCGCGGTAAAGGAGTACAAAATCCGGCCAGCGTCACCGCCGGCAATTTTGTCCGCGCTGTTCCGTTCTCGGTTGTTGTCTGGATTTTCTTCCTTCCGTGGGCCCATGTCGATCCCGCTGGAGTCGGCTATGCCATAATCTCTGGGGCAATTGCGTCAGGTCTTGGCTACGTAATTTGGTATAGCGCACTGCCGGGCCTGAAAGCTGCCAGCGCCGCAACAGTCCAACTTAGTGTCCCGGTTCTGGCCGCGACTGGTGGAATATTGTTGCTCGGTGAATCGATCACATTGCGTTACGTGCTCGCCTCCGTCGCTGTGTTAGGCGGTATTGCGCTCGTCGTAGTAACTCTGCATTCCCAGGATCAAACTGCTTCCCGCGTCGAAGAATCGCGATCATGATCTCGATCATATGAACGGAGTAATCGTTATCGTGGCGTATCGGCCCAAGCCTGGAAAGGAAAAGGATACGCTGGAGCTCGTGCGGAGTCGTGTTCCAACTTTGCGCAAGGAAGGTATGGTGACTGATCGCGCCCCCACTATCATGCGCGCACGCGACGGCACCATCATCGAAGTCTCGGAATGGAAATCGCACGAAGCGATCGACGCGGCGCACAAGAATCCAATCGTCCTTGCGATGTGGAACAAGTTCTTTGCGGTCTGCGACTGCGTCCCGCTCAACACGCTACCTGAATCCGCTGAGCTGTTTGCCGGCTTCGAACCGATATTGGATTGACTACTGACTTAACTTCTCAACGTCTCAACCTTTCATGAATGACAATATTCAGCTCGGCGCGGTCGAAGACCACGGCGGAATCCTGACCATCCGCGGCGGAGGCGCGCAGCGAGATTGGAATGGCATTCACTACAAGCAAGGCATGTCGCGCAAAAATGTCGGCACGACCAGCCTATCAGCGAACATCGCGACTATTCCTCCGGGCGGCGTTGCGTATGCGCATATTCATGTCGGCTTCGAGGTGATCCTTTACATCATTGAAGGAAAAGTGCGTCACGAATTCGGGATCGGCTGCAAGCAGACGATTGAAAACGAAGCCGGCGATTTCATTTACATCAAACCCGGCGTGCCTCATGAAGTCTTCAACATGAGCGATACCGAACCGGTTGTCGCCTTTGTCGCGCGTTCGTCCGCCGACGAATGGGACAACATTATTCCTTACGACCGCAGCCAGCCGGACTAAGCGCAGAACAACCACAGAAGCGGCAATGACCACGCAAAGGTCGATCTTAGTCAAAGACAATCACGTGGACATGTTTCGGGCCGTTTCTTCGCTAACGCTGCGCTTTACGGGAGAATCTGAAATCTGAAATCGCCTTTGGTCACATGCGTATCGACTGACACCACACCCCAGGCCACCTTGTAGGTTCCTGGTCCAAGCCGCGGCAGTGAAATCTGCAGAAGCGAATGACTGGAGCGATCCGAATGCGTGTCTTTCTTGTCGACCTGTTTTCCGGTCGCATCGAAGACTTCAATACTGCTAAACGCAGGCTCGATCGCTTCCGTGAACCAAATCCGCACCGCCTCCGGCGCGGAATGTATTTTGCCTCCGACAGCCGGATCGGAGCGCTCCAAAAAGGCATGCGCGCTTACTCGCGCGGCCGGCAGAAGTACCAGAAGACAGAAGGAAAGGATGCGACAAAGCGAGTTCACTTGTTTAGGGAGGCTACACGCGCTACTCACAAAACAATTCTCTTATGGAGTGACAGTCACCTGCCCAACCATGCCCAACTCGTCATGTATGGCGCAGATGTAAGGGAAGATTCCGGGGTTCGGGAAAGTGACGCGGAAACGTGTCACGCCAAGGGGCAACTGTGGCAGCCCGCGCCGTTCTTGAAACGCCTGAATGATGAACCCCGAGTGGGTGCTGTCGGAAGTGGAAGCGATGATGGCGTGCCGGGCCCCATCCGGATCGACTGTTACGTCGGGGGAAGGATTCCTGAGGTCCACCGGCTCGGTCCCGAAGGTAATGGTATGCGGGAAAAGTGGACCCGGGTTATCCCATTCGACCGTTTGACCGGCATGGATTCGGATATTCTCGTGGGAAAAGCGCACACCCACGATGGTGCTGGTGCCGCCTGCCGTTCCTGTGATCTCTGCGAACCCCGCCATGACTCCCAGTGGTGAGTTAGGGACTCCATGAGGCCCGTGCATGTCCTTTTGGCCATCGGAAAGCAATTCGTCGCTCTGACTCGCCGCCTGGTTGTCATAGAACGCCTGAGTGTGGGGCAGCGGCTCGTTCGCCGCGAGGACGTGAATCCGTCCATCCATATTTACATGCATCAGACAGGTCAGCTTGAAATTCCCGGCCGCCGGGAAGATGACGGTAAAGGTCTGCCCCGTCACCATCAGGGGCGTGGTGACGCAAGTCGAACCATCGAAGGTGGCCGGGTCACTCGAAAAGCCCGGGCACCCCACCGCGGGATCAGGGCGCACCTGGCCGGCCATGAGAAAAGTCACGGTGTGCGGCTCGTCCGCCTGGAATGTCCAGGTGATTCTGTCTCCGGCGTGAATCCAGATTTCATTGGGCAGAAAAGCCAGAGCCGCAATTGCTTTGTCGTCGGTCTCGGCGCCGACAGTCGCGGTCCACTGCGCCTGCACCATCTGTGGAAGGATCAGAAGGGCGAGGAACAAGGGCCAGCGGAAGATGGCTGCAAGCCGAGTCCGCCCGGTTTTGTTTATGCCTGGGGTAGGTGTAATCTCTTTCGTTTTGGTTTTCATAGTTTGCCTTTCATCGCGCTGAAGCTCAGCTTCTAATGCGCCAGGGCGTTAGTCGTGCGGGTTCTCTCGCGGGTGGTCATGTAAATATCCAGGTTCCCGAGCCCGCCCGGACGGTTGGAGGCGAAGAAAAGCGTCTCGCGGTCCGAAGCGATGAACGGCTGTTGGTCGATGAACGTGCTGTTCACCGTGGCGCCCACGTTAAGCGGGGCCGACCAGGGGTCGAGGGTGGTCTCGCGCGTGGAGACCCAAAGGTCTCTCAAGCCGAAGCCGCCCAGACGGTCCGAGTCCAGGAACAGCTCCAGACCATCGAACCGGACGCTGGGGCGCTGCTCGTTCAGTGGGCTGCTGAGCTCCGGCACCAGGACGGCTGGTCCCCACGAGCCGTCCGCAGCCTGCGCGCTAACGTAGATGTCGAACAAACCCGCCAAACGGCTGCTCCCGAAGTAGAGCATGGGGATTCCAGCCTCTTCGTTCTCCAGGAAACTGGCTCCGGCGTCTGTGGAAGCGCTGTTGACCCCAGGCCCGGCATCGACGGGCTCTTCCCACCCGAAGTCATCGTGCGTGTTCGCGCGCCGGGAGATATAGATGTCGCGCAGACCGAAGCCGCCCGCACGGTCGCTGTTGAAGTACATCGTGTGCCCGTCACGCGAAAAGGAGGCGGTGTCCTCGTTGGAGGCCGTGTTGATCGTCGGCCCCAGGTTCACGGGCTCGCCCCAGGCATCCTCGCGGCTGGCGCGCTGCGAGACCCAGACGTCGTTTCCGCCAAAGCCTCCAGGGCGGTCCGAATTGAAGTAGAGACTCAGGCCATTCTTGGAGAGCGCCGGGCCGGCGTCGATGAACCCGGTGTTGACGGCTGGGCCGAGGTTGACCGGAGGCGACCACTCCGAGAACCCCTGTGCCGCCAAGAACCTAGGTGCCGTCAGTAGCACGGACGCGGCCAGCGCCAGCAGCAGCGCGAAGATTGCCTTGGAAGTGATTCGAGACCCGAAGTTATTGATAGGAATTTGCTTTTTCATAGCTGTGATTTCTTTCTTTTTGGTTTCGTAATTTGCCTTCTACTGAGATGAACAAGAAAGACCGGCGAAACTGATCATCGGATTTCCGAAAATTCTCCGGAAAAGCTTTCGCGTGTAGAAAGCTTTTGAAGGTGATAGGATGCGAAGGAGAACCTTATCGATATGCCTTCGGTCTCTCCGCAACACGTGACCCAGCTTCTGGCGGATTGGAGTCACGGGGACGATGCCGCCCTCGCAGAGTTAACCCCGCTGGTCTATGAAGAACTCCGGCGCCTCGCTCATCATTTTATGGAGGGACAGCGTCCCGAGCACACATTGCAAACGACGGCGCTGGTCAACGAGGCTTATCTGCGCCTGGCCGGCCAGACCCACCCGAGCTTTACGAACCGCTCACACTTTTTTGCCGTTGCGGCGCAAGCGATGCGTCAAATCCTGGTCAATTATGCCAAGGCGTCTCAGTCCCAAAAACGCGGTGGCGGCGCGCTCAAAGTAGAGCTGGACGAGGCCGCGCTGATCTCGCCCGAACAGACCACAGAGATTCTCGATGTGCATGAAGCGCTGGAGAGATTGGCGACGCTCGACTCAAGAAAAGCTCACGTCGTGGAATTGAAATACTTCGGCGGCCTTAAGCATGATGAAATCGCTGAGGTCCTGAAGATCTCGACCGTGACAGTTCGACGTGATTGGGTCTTTGCCAAGGCATGGCTGTACACGGAATTGCATAGCGCCACCTGACAGAAACGAATTTCAGACACTAATTTCACTAATTTACACCAATGGATTCAGTGGTTTACGCAAGCCGTAAGAAATTTCGCGGCAATTAGTGTAATTCGTGTCGGATTTCACCGATTCACGCAAATGGATTTGACGAGGTTCGTGACGATTCGTGTAATTCCTGTCCCAAATTCGTGGCAATTAGTGTAATTGGTGTCTATGAGGCCGGCGCGGTTACAAACGATTGAGGAAATCTTTCATGCAGCGCTGGATCAAGAGCCGGACCGGGTTGGCGCATTCCTAGACGCGGCCTGCGAAGGTGATGACGTTTTGCGTCGTAACGTAGAAGCACTCCTCGCTTCACATCAACGAGCAGGCGCCTTCATTGAAGCCCCAGTTGGAGGCATTGCGACGCGGATTATAGAAAATGGGCAAGCTGATTTGCTCGTCGGCCAGACGATCGGCCACTACAAAATTTCTAAACGGATCGGCAGCGGTGGAATGGGCGAAGTCTATCTTGCCACCGATATAACAGCTGGCCGCGAGGCCGCGCTCAAACTCCTGCCCACGCGCTTTACCAGCGACGCCGAGCGCCTGAAGCGGTTTCAACAAGAAGAGCGCGCCCTAGTCGGGCTCAATCATCCAAACATCCTGACGGTTTACGAGATCGGCGAGGATCATTCTACTCATTACATTGCCAGTGAACTGATCGAAGGCGAGACACTACGTCAACGTCTGATGCGCGGGCGAATGGAGTTGAGGGAAGCTGTTGACGTCGCGATCCAGGTGGCGAGCGCGCTCGCCGCCGCCCACGAAACCGGCATTGTCCATCGCGACATCAAACCGGAGAACATCATGCTCCGTCCGGACGGGTACGTGAAAGTCCTCGACTTCGGGATTGCAAAGCTTGCCGAATCCGCCTTCGCCGAGGATACGGCGGACGGGGCAGGATCGGTAACACTTGCTGCGACCAATCTGGGCTCAGTATTGGGAACGGTTCGTTACATGTCGCCGGAACAGGCGTGCGGCGCGCAGGTTGATAAAAGCACCGATATCTGGAGTCTCGGCGTGGTGCTTTACGAAATGGTAACCGGGCATGCGCCGTTCACCGGCGACCCGCCTTCGCAGAGCTACGGCGCGGCAGGCACACCAGGAGAGGCAATGGCTTCGATTCTTGAGAAGGAACCACTGCCGCTCACAAGTTACGTCGCGCAAACTCCCGCTGAGCTTCAGCAGATTATCAGCAAAACGCTGCGCAAAGAGCGCAAAGAACGGTATCAGAGCGCCAACGAATTGCTTGAGGCGCTCAGAGATCTTCGTCACAAAATGGAATTCAAGGCTGAGTTGAAACGCTCCACCGCGGCTCCCAAATTGGCAGCGTTCGTCATGCTGGCGGCGATGGTCGTGGGAGCGTTTTTTGCTTTCCGAATGTCGCGACACAGGGCAGTACCGCTCCCACCTTTCCCGGAGAAATCGATCGCTGTGCTGCCATTCCTGGATCTTAGCCAGGCAAAAGATCAGGAATACTTCTGCGATGGCATGAGCGAGGAAATTCTCGACGCCCTGGCCAAGGTAGATGGGTTGCGCGTCGTGTCCCGCACTTCGTCGTTCTCGTTCAAAGGGAAAAACCCCGACGTGAGTGATCTTGGGAAGAAGCTCAACGTCGAAAATGTAGTGGAAGGAAGTATGCGACGGGACGGGAATCGCGTTCGCATTAGCGCGCAGTTAATTAATGCGCGAAACGGTCTTCAGCTTTGGTCGGAAACTTACGAACGCGAATTGCAAGGCGTCTTTGCGCTCCAGGATGAAATTACTCGCGCAATTGTTGACGCGCTCAAAATCAAGCTGGCCGTTTCGCTTCCCGCCCATGAACAACGTAATACCGAGGCATATGATCTTTATTTACAAGGTCTCTACTTCTCGAACAAAGGCAGCGAGGAGGATTTGCGGAAAGCGCTCAGTTTCTTTCAGCGCTCTCTCGAGAAAGATCCGATATTTTCGCGTGCCTGGACTGGGATCGCGAAAGTCTGGTTTTTTTTAGCGGACGTACATGTAAAACCGCTCGACGCTTATCCGCAATCGAAGGCGGCCGCGTTGAAGGCGATTGCGCTCGATGAAAAAGATGCGGAGGCACATTGCTACCTTGGCGAAGCGAAACGAATTCTGGACTGGGACCTGACAGGGGAGGATGCGGAATTAAACCGCGCGCTGCAGCTCGATCCCAACTCGGCATCCGTTCACCTTTTCCTGGCGCTACTGCCGCTCTTCCGAGGCGAGCTGAAAGAAGGGCTCGGGCTTGTGCTGGAAGCGGAAAAATTGGATCCGCTCTCACCGATTATTAGCTACGTTGCCACCGCTGCCTACTTGGCCGACAAGCGCATCGACGAAGCAATTATCGCTGGCCAGCGGACCCAGCGACTCGATTCACATTACTTTTATCTGGATTCGAATCTGGCCGCCGCCTACCGCGAGAAAGGAAATTTTGCAGAAGCGATTGCGCTCTACACGAAAGCGCAGGAGGAGCAGCGTTTCCCGAGTAGCGGCCTTGCCATCACCTACGCGCGGATGGGCCAACAGGCCGAGGCAAAGAAGATTCTCGATCAACTCCTCCAAGAAAGGCAGACCCGATACGTCTCGGCGCAGACGATCGCGGCAGTTTACGTCGCGTTCGGCGAGAAAGAAGAAGCTTTTCGCTGGCTCGAGCGCGCCGCTGCCGAACACTGTGGAACTCTACAGTGGATCGCGTTCCTTCCCGAGTTTGGCGCGCTTCGTTCCGACGCACGTTTCCCGCAGTTTCTGCGGCGAATCGGCGTTGCGCATGGCTCGATTTTGGCGATTACGGAGGCAACTCTCACAGCCAATAACGATCCGAATGCCCAGGCTCACCTGACCCTGAAGATTGGAGTAAAGCCACGACCAGGTACGCAAAACGGGCACGTTGTGAGGATTAAGGTCGATTTCTACGACCGGACGAAAGATAACAAAATGAAGCCGACTAACGCGCGGACAAGTTATAGTTGGCTTACCGCTTCCGAGGACTGGACGGACGCAACTCCGAAATTACTGGCAGCCACTTACGTGCGTCCAAAAAACCAATCGCCGTCGCCTGACGGACGCCAATATGGGGGATTCATTGTCGGAGTGTATTTCGACGGCCAGTTACAAGATGTGCGAGCGAGTCCACCGGAATTAGTAACGTTTTTTCCGGCTCCGGATCAGCTCGCTCCCTCACCGAGTGTGGCCCCATAAGTTCGTTATGCTGTAGCCGCGGTCTGCGACCGTCACTGGAATCCCGAGTGAAAGGGCGATGCTTTCCCTTTGACCCACGCTGGGCGGAAGCTAAGGGTCGGTCCAAATGAAACTTGTTAGTTGTCGGGCAGTTTGCTAAACCACGGAAAGTTTAGCGAGAGGAGCTTGTCATCAAGCAGCCATCCTTTTGGAGCGCTCGGCTGGGCATAGTGGGAATTCCTTTGCTTCTAGCCTCGATCTCATTTGGCCAGCAGACTGTGCACGCATCTGGGGAGGCTGACCGGCGTGTGGCTACAGTAGTGGAGGTTATCGTGACCGGTTCGAACATTCCGACAGCGGAAGAGACGGGCCCCAATCCAGTGGATACGTATCGGCCGGCAGATCTCGAAAAACTGGGCATCCGCAATACAACGGACCTGACAACTTTTCTGCCGCAGGAGGCGGGTGGAACCGTCAACCTGAACATCGCCAATGGCGGGGACGGTACTGTCCAATTCAACCTGCGCGGCTTCTTGCCCAAGGAAACCCTTGTGCTTGTCGATGGAAAACGTGTCGCCTTTGGTTCGTTGGGCGTCGCCGGTGCCAGCCAGGCTGTGGATGTCAACCTCCTTCCCTTCGTGATGATTGACCACATCGACATCCTGAAGGATGGCGCGTCGGCTGTGTATGGCTCCGACGCCATTGCCGGCGTGGTCAACTTCTTTTTGATCCACAAATTCCGTGGTCTGGAGATCGGGGGCAGCTACGGGAACACAAACCTCGGAGCGTCTAACGATATGGGAGAGTGGGAGGCGTGGCTGAAAGCCGGCACGGGTGATGATAAGACCGACATTGTGGTCATTGCCGATTTCTGGGAGCGCACCGGCGGCCTTTTCAGCCGCGACCGGGAACTCTCCAGTAACGCCTTTGAAATACCCTGGGGTGGGATCGATAATCGCAGCGAGCATGAGCCTGGCCACATTGGAGATATTATAGGTTTCCGCTTGATCCCAAAATTGTTTTTCAGTGCGAAGTCGCCGCCACCGCACTCAGCTCCAAACGTGGCGACGTCTCCATTTTATAAGAACCCCTTTGTGATCGCGCCCAATGCATATCCAGGGCCCCCCGGTATAAATCCAGTTACTGGGTTGCCAGAGACCGGCCCTATTCAGTATAAGGGAGGTGGCGACTACTTCTTCTTGAATTTCAGGGCTTTCACGCCAGCGCTTCCGCCGGCTGATCGCCAAGCTTTCTACGGTTCGTTCACGCGCGATCTGTGTGACAAATACCTGACGGTGTTTGCCGACTTTAAATATGTCCGCTCATTTTTCGATTCATCCCTCGCAGCTGTTCCGTTTGTCCCCGATCCATTCAAGATGCCAGGTACTAACATAGGGTTTAGCCCCTTCAGCATCAGCGTCCCAATCCAGAACCCGTTTAATCCGTTCACCGTCGCCGATGCGACCTTGGATATTAACGGAGTCCCAACCCCCATAACTACAGGGGTTCGGTTTCGCGCTATTAACGATACCGGTCCCAGAAGTGAAAAGTTCACCTACTGGGATACGCTCTTCGACGTCGGGCTCAAAGGTGAGATGGGGGAATTTGGCGATTATTTCAAGACTTGGAACTGGGAAGCAGGGTTCCGTTATGCCCGAAACGAGGGGCAGGATTTGTCGTTAGGCGACGTCAGTCAGGCTGGACTGCGGGCCGCGCTTTTGGATACGAATCCAGCCACGGCGTTTAATCCGTTCCTAGGCTTCCTTGGCCACAACAGCAAGGCGGCCAGAAGCAGAGTTTATGTTACCCTGCAAAATACTGGCGAGTTCGAGCTACCATTAGGTTACCTAACCATTAACGGTGACTTGTTTAATCTTCCCGCCGGGCCGGTCTCATTTGCGATCGGCGGTGAGTACCGCGGGGAGAGAATGACGCGCGATCGTGATCCGCTCAATTCCACGTTTCAAACGATTGGCTCGGGAAATGGCCAAGGCTACCGGGCGAACCGGGATGTCTGGTCAATCTACCAGGAGGTGCGGGTTCCCTTCACCAGCCCCGCATGGAACTTTCCCGGTTTTTATAGCTTCGAAGTTGACTTCGCCGAGCGCGAGGAATGGTACAGCCAAAACACTTCAACAGTTCTAACTCCATTCCAGCCGGCGACCAGCTCCCAGTATAACGGGCAGCGGCCAAAGGTGTCTGTGCGCTGGCAGCCGCTTGACCCCAAGTATATCGGCGCCCTTACCTTGCGTGGCAGCTACACCGAAGCGTTCCATGCGCCAACACTATTCGAGATGACGCCTGCGGGCACGCAGAACTTCCCCCTTGTGACCGATCCGTTTTCACAGTTGACCGGGAACCAGATCGAGGAGCGCATTACTGGAAATCCCCGCATACAACCAGAAGTCGCCTATGAATGGTCTTACGGGATCGTTTACAGCCCGAAATGGATCAAGGGCCTTACCCTGAGCGCGGATTGGTGGCACATTGATTTGCGATCGCTCATCTCGTCTCTCGGCGCGCAATTCATTATCGAGGCCGAGCTTGCCGGCCTTGTATTTCGGACCCCTCCGCCACCTGGAACCCCGCCCCTCTCGAATGGTCAACCAGACAGGGGCGCAGTTACGCTGGTCATCGATCCTAACGACAACCTTTCCGGCGCGATTTTCGAAGGTCTCGACTACGAAGCAAACTATCTTCTGGATTCTGGGATATTCGGTCACGGCGATTTCGGCCGGCTGACATTCACGGTCAACAGCACCTGGTTGTCCCGGGCTGAGCTCCAGGTTAACCCCGACACCAAACGATTTGGTATCGCCGGTGAATTCCTACCGCGGGGATTCAGCCTGACCAGTTCGCTGCCATGGAATCGGGTCAATTTCAGTCTGTTCTACGACGGCCCGGCTGATACGTGGATGCAGGGTTTCGATGTTGGCGCTGTAGTCCACTGGGTTGGCCAATATGAGGACGACAATGTTTTTCTGACAGGATCGCCGAAGCTAAATATGCCCAGAACCGGGGGGCCGGGTCCGCATATAGGTGCCAACGGACAGATTATCGACAATTCTGCTCCTTTTCCTCAGCGCGCGCGGAAAGTGGCTGATTGGACTACACTCGACTTGATCGCATCGTACACATTCAACCTGCCGCCACCCGCTCCGGCTGAGGTACCTGGCTTTGCCAAGGATGGAGGTAAAAACCTGAAGACGAAGGACGGCAAGGAGAAAAACGTGATGCCAGTCTCCACGGCCGAATCCAATCCCTGTGGATGGCGCGCTTGGTTGAATAACACCACGATTTCCCTTGGGATACAGAACGTGTTAGACACAGATCCGCCCTTCGTGGCCGCCTCCTTTGAGAACGGTTACGACGAATCGCTTGCCACGATCAAAGGCCGGTTTTGGTACGTCCAGCTAAAGAAGAGATTCTAAGAAACGGACCGAAACCACTCGGACTGATCGCGCTCATCTCTGTCCTCTAAACTCCGACTTCCGTGGCAACGTCGGAGTCATGCTTCGCGCTCCTGTTGTAAAGAGCAACAAACACCAGGTCGAACTCAGTGCGCCCGATGAGCGCTATGTCGCAGCTCAAAAATATCTTTGGGTTTAACCAAGCCGCACTGGCGATAAAGCGGCCTGCTCGCAACCGTCGCCCACAGAATGACTGAGTCGGTCTCGCAAGTTCGGCACCACGAAAGCGCTTTCTTCAACAATTGTTTGCCCAGTCCGTGGTCCCGCATTTCGGGAACAACATAAAAATTGGTCAGGTACGCATGAAATTCGGGTTCGTTAACAGGATTCGGGATTTTCTCAACCAACTGCACGCAAATATGGCCGAGCAACCTTTTGCCATCGTCGGCGACCCAGCAGCGCCACGGGTAAGAGCCAGAACGAAATCGCTTCCTCATCCACGATGTGCATCTGCGCATGAACCGCGACTTCGTTTCCGTCACCGTGCCGGTTTCGGTGCGAAATCGATAACGCATCTCAGCCAGCCCGTGGAAATCGCTTGATCTTGCCAGGCGGATTCGCATGCGAGCCATCGACAGATCGTACTTGATTCAACGCCTAGCCACCAGTCGTTTACGTGTGATCAGCAGATCTGATAACAATCCGAGCGATGCTGTAGCGTCCGCTGTCCTCAGCGGAGCTCACCGCAGTACAGGACGCTCTGAATGCGCTGAGGACAGCGCACACTACAGCGCTCGCGCTGCGCACTGTGTTTGCTTGTCGCTGCATCACGCCTTTGTCAGGATCACAACATGAAGCATGTTCTTCTGATCTGTCTTTTTCCCATGACGTTAACAGCTCAAACCATGCAGCAGCTAACTGAACAATTGGGTAAAACTGTTCTGTACAGCGATGTTGCTCTCTCTCCAGATGGCACA
>Ga0209056_10004803_pt1 | contig 14212 bp, 14 predicted proteins | sample GraSoiAngelo_114_FD_185876 | JGI IMG/M metagenome (GOLD analysis project Ga0209056, IMG submission 185876) | Grasslands soil microbial communities from the Angelo Coastal Reserve, California, USA - 14_0903_13_40cm (SPAdes) (version 2) | ecosystem: Environmental > Terrestrial > Soil > Grasslands... | reverse complement strand
CGTCCAGGTGGGCGGGAGTCCGATTAGCGAGGCGTTATATTTTGTAGTGGCTACACTGGCGCTCGGATTTGTCGCGTTTTCGCTGATGCGTGTCCGGCGGAGTTTCGCACTGGCGAATCCGGCTCCGAACCGGGTCTTCGAGATCGTCAAGTGTAAGCAGTGTACCTTCAAGCAGATCAAGAACTTTGCTCTGGGAGATTATGTCGCGAAGACGCTGGGCCTCTGTACACAGTGTAATACGGCGAACCTGTTCATCGACGGGATTTACGGCGAGCCCCCCCATCGCAAGTAGGGGTTCTACTTCATCGCGCTTCAGGTCCCAATTTCTTGGACTAGGGCTATCCGCTCTTTGTTGAAAGTGTGAAGCGTTTCTGGAGTTCTAGCATGCCCCCGGAGGGTCGAGAAATAGACAACAGAAAAAGAAAAGATAACAAGAAATAGAAAGATATTCAGCGGTTCCGGGGATTCGCGGGATCTGTCGCGCGAGGATCGATCGATTTAAAAAGTCTTCTAGACTTTCGGGCCCTTGGATACTTAGCAAGGAGCTGTTATGGTGGATGGGCTGCGCTTTTGTTGGTCATTGAGAGGATTAACACTACGATGGATGGGTTTCCAGTTATCGGGCGATTCCAAGGCGTTTCCCTAGGGATGACAGGCATCCCCGCGATTGTAAGCGCTCACTAGCTTCCCGTATCGCCTATCACCAAAAGTGCAGCCTTTCCGGATTCGGGATCCGGGCTTATTCTGAACGATTTTTCGCCACCCCTGGCGCTTGGGAAATCATAATGCCCTTGTGCAGAATCTCGGTTCTATGCTACATGTGAATGAGGCTGATGTGAAGCGTCTCCTCCCCTTCTCCAAGGCAATCGAATTGGTGCGGGAGGCGTATGTGAGACTCGCCCGAGGAGAGGCTGCTAATCCTCCGCGGGTCCTGTTGTCGGTTCCGGGTGGCGCGTCGATGTTCTTCATGCCCGGGTATGTGTATGGTCAGGGAAGCGTTGCTGTCAAGGTGGCACCTGTCAATGCAGGGAATCCGAAGGTCGCTCTGCCAACGGTCCTGTTGACTATCTACGCGTACGATGCGAGTACTGGGGTGCAGGTGGCGGAGGTCGAGGGGGAGTGGCTCACGGCTGTCAGGACCGCGGCAAGCACTGCTGTGGCCACGGATATCTTGGCCCGCAAGAACGCCAGGGTTCTCGGAGTGTTCGGAACGGGGATGGAAGCAACGACACACATTCCGATGCTTATGCTGGTCAGAGACTTTGACAGGATCCTCGTCTATTCCAGGGACAAGCGCAGACGGGAATTGTTTGCAGAGAAAATGTCTCGGGACCATGGGATCGCGGGTGTGGCGGCTGACTCTCCAGGACGCGTTGCGAGAGAGTCGGATGTGATCGTTACCGCGACAACATCTGATGCCCCCGTGTTCGACGGAAGCCTGGTCAAGCCGGGGTCCCATGTGAACGCGATTGGAAGCGCGACTCCTGAAGCCAGGGAAGTAGACACGGGGCTTGTCAACAGGTCTAGAGTGGTTGTGGACTCACGAGCGCAAGCTCTCACGACCTACGGTGACATTATCGTGCCGATTAGAGAAGGGGCGATTGGAGAATCTGAGATTGTAGAGCTTGGAGAGATCTTGATCGGGAGAACGAAGATTGTACGCCGCGCCGATGATCTTACTCTGTTCAAGTCTGGCGGCCTGTCGGTTCTTGACGCAACTATAACAGACCATATTCTCAAGCACATGTGCCCCAGCAAAGGGTCTACGAGAGCAAGCGCCCAACTTTAAGGCGTGGCTGGTCCATTGCGATTTGTTTTGTACGATTTCACTACGCCCGGTTAGGCGACCTTAAAAGGAAAGGAAAACGGTTTGCGATCCTTCTCCGGTTTCTTTTTGTTCAGATTTGGAATCTGCGCTTCCTCCTAGCTTGGCCAAATCGTCGGGCTGCCCATAGTACGATGCTTAAGCCTCCCAGAATAGCCGTCCAGTATCCGATGGCACTGATGACCACGAGAGCTGCGCAACCATTCGTCACACACGCCACTTGTAGTTGGCCTTGAGCGTAGAGGTTACCCGCAACGATCCCTGAGCTCCAGAAAATGCCGAAGCCGGTAAGAGTGATGATAGCGCGTCCTCGGAGGCCTATCTTGGGAATCCTTGACGGTCTCGGAAGACTGACGGACCGCGGATTCCTCAATTCGTCAGTCCTCTGTGCGATGTTTGGACTCCATGCGGGCAATCGGGCGAGGCGATTCGTCAGCGTTGCTCTCGGATCTAGAGTTTGCATCCGGTCGAGAACGTGTAAAACCGCGTCGGTTCCGAACTTGGCTGCAACCTGGGCGTCCAATTCAAACTCCCATCTCCTCATTGATCTTCTGACCCAGAGCAAGGACAAGAATATCGCGGGAGCCCACGCCGGGAATATGAGAACCGATCCCCAGGCTCTGCCAATAAATTCTGGGAGCAGAAAGAGCAGAGGCACGAAAGCGCCTAGGACGGCGAGACTCATCAGTCCGAGCAACCTGCTCATCTTCCCAGAGTTATAGGCCTTGATTCTAACCATGTGCAACGCTATGACAAGTCTCCACTCGTCAAGGGACAGTTTTCCCTTCAAAAATTCTGGGAGCATCAAGTCCGCCTCGGGAACACCGAGCGGTCCCAGCCAAAGCTCTGGCGAGATAACCGGTTTTGAGATCAGCCAGCCGACACCACCGCGATCGAACCTTCCCCAGAAGATATGCCTGTACCAGAAACGAGATTCCAGTTGGACAGCTAGTTCACGAGTAATCTGTAGGATCGCACCGTCTTCTGGACTTGGGCCTGATTTTATCCGCTCGTACCAGCTGAAACGGCGTAGCCTGTCCAAATCAGGATATCATAGTCGCTTTCCTTTGTAATACACTTAGTGGAAGGTTAGACTGCGAAAACATGCTGGCGGTAGGCAGACGATATCTATCCGATTTCGAACAATTGTCCAGTGGCTCATCCTTTAGGTTAGGGTAGGTAGAAGGTGAAGGGGTTTCCCCGCGATGTTACCAACGCGATGGCATCGCCGGGCGTGAAGGTGCACGGGTTCCCTGTCAGGACGCAATTAGTGCAGGATGAGCTGATGAGAATGTTGACCGATACCTGTGTGTTCGGGCCTATGTTTGGTCCCTCCCAGCCGTTCAGAAGATATTGATCGCCAGCAGCGTCCTTGACAGCATATGATGTGAACACGACCGAGGCAGTGCCGGTGTTCCGAATCGACAGGGTAACATTCGTACCCGATACCATGTGGAAGGATTCGAAGATGAGCGATTCCCTCGTGTTCTGGCTGTTGCTGACAACGGCGTAGGCACCATACGCGACAGACGCTGACCCCACAATGAGGATCAAGATTAGAGCCCAGAGAGGAGGTTTCCTTAGACCAGCCAAGACCAGTCTTCAGTCAAGATGTGTGCCCGTCCAATGTGAGAAACGTAACTCCGCCCAATTCCGAGAAGTTACAACGGGCGGGCTTGTTCTCATGATTGCTTCGTCAAGTCATCTACGCGAACGGGCTAATAGTGTGAAACGCGCGGGCGCAAGTGATGCAAGTCTCTCGGTCGCGTCGGAAAAATTGTGTGGTCACATACGATTAGGTCCACAGTGCGTCTATGTTCCCGCAGACTCAATTGTTGGCAAACCGCTGAGAACCCTATAATGCAAGCAATAATGGAGACCGGGGTTAGGGTCCTGTGAGAATTGTGCAGTTGTCGTGGTTTACTAGGACTGTGTGTTCTGACTGTGCGACTGGGCTGCCTGTCTGTTCTACTAGGACTGGGTAGGCGCTGACGCACTTGTGTTTTATCAGGTCGTACAGTGCTTTCTTTGCGGTCTCTCTCTCGAACGTTTTGTCGAGCCATCTGGACGCGAAGGGCAGGGTCGAGAAGTTCGATTGGATATACGCGAGGACCTTCTTCGAATCCTCAGTTGTTGCTCCTTTTGGTTTGACGTACCGGTAGATGTAGGCGCTGGACCCGTTCACCACGGCACCCGCCGCCTTCGCCAGCGTCGTAAACGGCTCTATAGCATAGACTTCGCCCTCCTCAATCTTGGTCCCGTTCATCCCGCCAACGTTCGGGACGGACTTTCCCGCGTGTATCGTGTACCGTTCGATCTTGTGACCTGTAAGGTTGCTTATCGGCCGAAGCCCATACTTCTGGATGGTCGACTGGACGACCCGTCCAATCTCCGACAACTTGACCCCTGGTTTGAACGTCCGAATCGCATTCCCCAACGCCTCATCAGCCGCCTGGACCAACGGCTCAAGCCTAGGCTCGAAGCAGACCGTAACAGAAGTATCCGTAACATAGCCGTCGACTTGGACCCCGAAATCAATCTTAGCCAGACAACTCGGCGGTATTGTCAATGTATCGCCTGGAGGCGAAGTATAGTGCGCCGCCACCTCGTTGATCCCGACATTGACCGGGAAGGCTGGCCTACCACCTTGATCACGCATCTTCTGTTCGAGCTCGTCGCAGATTCTGAGAGCCTGGACCCCTGGTTTTACCATCGCCGGGACGTCCTTTCTCAGCCTGGCTACGATCTCGCCCGATTTCCTGAAAGAGCCCAAAGCCTGAGTGTCAAACAATCCGGGTCAGCAGCCTAGGATGGTCGCCTTTGTGAGATTCATCAGTTGGAGTTAAACTATGATTTGACCGTACCCGGGACCCATGCGAAGTTCCCGTTGGTTGGCCTAGTCGCCCGCCGACGAACTGGATAGACGACTGCCTGGATTCTTGTACCTGCTGTCAGCATCTATTGCGAACACCGGGGACAGGATCAATCGGAGATAGTAGCAGAGGATCGACTGCCGGTGTCGTGGCATTCGAGCGTTACTCAGCTAAAGGATTGTTTACTAAAAATTTCCGCAGAAAAAGATTGATTTGCGACAAAGGGCTAAGTGTACAATGCGAACTGCTATGGCAGCAGATGAAGAAACGTATTCCGTGATATTCTCATCCCTCAAGCATCCGTTGAGGAGAAAAATCCTCCGAATTCTAGCCGCCGGGCCGAAGACCTTCACCGAGGTCCTCCAGCAACTAGATGTCGACAGCGCCCACTTCAGCTATCACCTCGAAAGCCTCGGAGGACTCATTAGAAAGGACGAAGAAGGAAAATACCACCTCTCAAATCTGGGAAGGGCCGCCTCGTCCCTCATGGCACGTGTCGAGGAGCCCCCTAAGTTAGTGACTCCCGCAATCATTGGTTCGCCTAAGCGCCTCAGAGTATTACAATTCTCGTTTCTGATTCTCCTAATCTTGGGAGCTGGGTTTCTTGTCACCGGGGTTCTCGCGGCTCCGAGCACGAATTACAGGCAAATGTATGTCCGGCAGATTGTAGACACTGACTCCTGGACATTTCAGCCTTACACCATATCCGGGGCTGCGGGCTATAACCACCTCGGAGACGGTATCTATGGAGTGGAGGTTGACTTTACGTTCCGTGACGCCTTCGCCTCATTTCCGTTGGTCGTGAGGCTCTCAACACCAACCGGAGTAAACCAGACTGGCCAAACTATTTGGGATGAGGGGTCATGGTACGAATGGACCCCACTATCCTATTCCGGACAGCCGGACACTCACGAGAGCCTCTCACTCATTTACTCCGCATCCGGGATGACGGCGAGCATTATTTCTCAGACTTCCTGGGATCAGGTTCACCCGTCGCCTGGAAAAGTCATAGGGGGGTTCCGGCCTACAGGGTATTCGCTGCTCATGAAAGTCGCGTCGGAAATAGGAAACCGAAACGTCACCCTGGCAGGCTTCCGCGCCTTTCAAGTCAAATACTTCTATTTTCCGAACTCGGAAGCCGCTACCAAGAATATTCAACTCGTCTCGGGACTAGCATTAGCGATTCCGAGCATGGCATTCCTTCTATCATCCAGAACAGTCTGGAGCAGAAAACAGAATGAATAGCCTGGGATTTGCGATAGATGTTAGGATTGAGCTTCTTGCAAGACTAGCCGACAGAGCGGCATACAGGAGAAGCAAGCTGGACCTTGTTCGCTTTCACTTTGTAGGTATCGTCCTATTTTGATTTCATGTAGCGGATTGCTTATCCACTTTGCCTATCGAGGGCCTTCAGGTCTAATGTCAGCATGGCCTAGACGCCATCAGCTTGTCTGGGTCTGTTGCCCCCGATTCTTAGTGTCTTGGGGTTCTATCGTTGCGTTTGCGTGCGCGGGGGTATCACGTGGGTAGGTTCGATCTTGATGAGGATCCGTTTCTCTCCCGGACTCCGACGCGGATACTTGTCCGCGCCAAAGTACTTCTTCGCTATCCTGTCAACGTGCGCCTCCGCGCCGTTGAAAGTAACCTCCTTGACACGGCCACGTATTACTGCAACATTGAAAGGTCAGAAGGGTCAGTAACGGTCAGAGCGATTTTCGGATTCCTGCGCACATTTCTGCTCTTCTGGCTTCCCTCGAAGGTGTTGACCAAGACAAGGTCCCCCTCATGGTCAACCCAAGTCTGAGTGATCTGCGGAGAACCGTCCGGCATAATCGTAGCCACATTCGCGAAAGTCTTCCCTCAATCAGCTTCTTAACAGAATCCAGCAGCGGCTTCATGACCCAGTCAGCCGTCTAATACGCGAATCTGCCCTCATGTAGTTTTCATCTCTGTCAGGCCGGACGAGGCTCGCTTGCCTCTGGCGGGAGCCTTACGTAACCGCCGCCAAAAAAGGTTCTCTGGACGTACAGAGGCACAAACAACAGCATTGCCCCATCGAAAACCAAGACCAGGGGCACATTCAGAATGACATAAGCCAGACTAGCAATCATCGGCACAGCTGATGCCGAGAAGTACAAGGATATCCCTGCCAGTACGAATCCGATCCCGGTGCAGATCCATCTTCGCGGAAGATCGAGTCCAATCTTGACCAGCCTTGAGCAACTAGTGCACACAAAGCTATCCTGTCCGAAAGCAACAACATGTCCATTGTCTCTCACGCACCTCATTCCACCGATTCGATGAGATTGCCCTAGCCAGTATGCTGCACTCAAGAAACCGATCGATCCGAAGGCAAAGAAGGCACCCCCTCCACTAAGGCCTAGGAAGCCTAGAATGTTGAGGTGAACTCCCAGCCCACTGTAATGTCGTGAACGTGTTGCGAAGTAGATAATGACCGCATACGAGGCGATCGTGCTAAAGTACGCCACCAAGACCGTTTCTTCTAGGCCTGACAGAGAAGATGGAAAAAAGAAAATCAGGGCTCTTCCGATGAGAAAATATCCGACAGCGTTGACTAAGTAGAGAAGTGTAGACCTTCTTACAGCCTTAGAAAGCTCCTTCCCGAAAATCCTGTCGAAGAGCGCTTTATCGGAGTTAGACTCGGACAAGCCCTACCCATCGAATCATGATTCAGCGCTTCTTAATAATCGGAGGGTAACCTCGTGGAAGTTGTGTTCGGTCGCAAAGCAGTCCCGATGCATCCTGAAGACCAGAAGATCGTAGAGACAGCAAAGGAACTCTGTCGTCAGCTGAACTTCTACAAGATTAATCCCCAGACGATCAGCTGGAGAGAGAGGGTCGGCGTGAGACGTGTCCCTACGGAATACTTCATGATCTTCAGGGGCGGCCCTTTTGCTGGCAGCATTCAGCTCTCAAAGGCAGCGATGGGGAGACTGACCCCTGAGGAATGGAAGCCACTTATCGCATCAGGCCTCATCTATTTCAAGAATCTCAACAGGGAATATCTGAAAACATTCTTGACCACGTTAATACCCTATTACCTCGTAGTCTTTCCTTTTGTTCTGTTCCTCACTGGTAATTATTTGAGTGGTCCCTCTCTCCCAATAACGGTTGCAAGATACACGATCTTCGCATCGATATTGATCGGTTCGATTCTTGTCTTTTTCCGGATGCTCGTCCTATGGAAGAGGCTTTTCTTCAAAGCTGACTTACAAGCCTCGGCTCTAGTGGGGAAGGAGTCTCTTCTGTTATCGCTAAAGAAAATAGCTTCGATCGACCAGTCGAACCATAGGAGTCGGAAGGGATTCGTTCGGCCCAGCGTTGATGAAAGAATCAACCACTTGACGAATTCTACACCACAAGATCAGCCCTGACCGCGAACTCTTCCTTGGACCCAGAGGTAGCGGCTTTGGCGTGGAAACGACGACTGTATTTGGTGAAAGCTTAAGGGTTGGAGAGCGGCAACAATTTGGCGAGAGTATTGTCCGAGTCTACTTCTCAAACTAGCCTTGCCGTGAAGTGTCCAAGCTGCAACACTGCCATGGCTGACATGGGCGACATTCCATTCCGCACCGGAGGAACTAGCGGGGCCGCTCACCTACTCTTTGGAAACTGGGCGGAGCTCGGAGAGGGCGTCCTCCATCTGGACGCGTTCGTCTGTCAGAGCTGTGAAAGGGTCCAGCTCTTCGCAGACTCGCAGACCAGAGATTCGCTCCGCTAAGTTCGGCCTCGATACGCAAGTTTCATAGGAACCAAGTCGCTTACCGCGAAAAACTCAGGATGGGGAAAGAAGAGTCCGATGGATGCCCATAGAGGGCGGACGTTCGTAGGATTTATTAAGTGGAGGCTTAATTAAGCTACCGCTTAGCAACTTGTCTCTGCAGCGAGAAGGCAGCCACATACCGGGCCAGCAGTTGTTCGACGCTCTCGCCGATCCTACGAGGCGTACGATAATAGAGCTCTTGGCGGCAAATGGTCGCATGTCCGCAACGGACATCTACGATAACTTCAGCATGAGCAATCCTGCAGTCTCGCAGCATCTCAAGGTCCTACGCGAGGCGGAACTGGTCCAGATAGAAAGGCGCGCTCAGAAGCACATTTACAGTCTCAACCCTGATACGATGCACAGCCTGGAAGGATGGATCAAGCATACGACGCAGTTATGGGACCAGCGCTTTGACAGACTCGACAATCTACTCGCGGCAGAGAAAGGAAAGAGGCATCTCACGAGGAGGTGAATGAATGGTAAGAAACAAGACTAGTGTTATGGCAGAGCAGGGAAAACAGGAGGCCTTCATAACAAGGGAATTCGACGCGCCCCGAGATCTCGTCTTCAAGGCCTTCACAGACCCGAAACTCTACGTCCAGTGGCTGGGCCCGAGAAGATTGAAGATGAAGCTGGAAAAGTTTGAACCCAAGTCGGGTGGCGCATGGCGATACGTACACGTGGACACAGATGGCACCGAATATGGATTCCACGGCGTGAACCATGAGGTTCTACCACCCGAACGACTCATCGGCACCTTCGAATTCGAAGGACTACCCGAAAAGGGACATGTTAGTCTGGAGACTGCACGGTTTGAGGATCTGCCTGGCGGAAGAACGAGGCTGATTATTCACGACGTCTTTCAGACGGTTGCTGACCGGGACGCTATGATGCAGTCGGGCATGGAACAGGGAATCAACGAGTCTTTTGAGCGCCTCGACGAGCTACTCGCAAAGACCCCGGTCCCCGCCCTCGTCTAGAAGCACCAAAAAAACCGCTTCCCGCCCCTCTTTTCTCTTAGACGTCACAACAAACCGTCGACAAGCATTGAGACTTGAGACCACAACGAGCAATGAGAAGCGGAAGGCGAAGATTAGGCGGATAGTCAAGATGTTCGAGAGAGGAGGAAAGTTCCACTAATGAACCGGGTACCGTTTGTTGCTCCCAGGAATACTATGATTTGCTGAAGTCGTGCTTCCACATTTCACGCGCCAAATTGCCGTCTTTCTTGTAGAGGTGTACCTGTGTCCGTGCCTTCTCCCGCCGTTCCCGATGGTCCCGCAAGAATCCCGTAACCTTCTCTACCAGAATGTCTTTCATCTGGCCGGTCAGCATTCGTCCGCTCTTGTACTCGGACCGTATCTCCTCTATCCTCTTATCATCTGGCTCGAAGAACATATACAGCCACTGAAACGGAACGTCAACATCAGGGTTACCGCCCAGCTTCCGATGCTCTTCTATCGACGATTGTCCGCCTGAGAAAGCGTGGCGGTAGATCTTGTTCCGGACAGTCTTGTCATTGTCGTTCAGATAGATGGCTGTCTCCGGCTTGGACGAGCTCATCTTGTCCTGCATCCCGGTTAGAGGGGGCATGAACTTGCTGTGAATGGCCGCCGCCTTATGATAGCCGAGCGATTCAGCGATGTCCCGTTGTATCCTCCAGTAAGGGTCCTGGTCAATCGCTGACGGAATCAGACAGCGTTTCTTCTCGAAGAGGCTCGGGAGGATCTGGATGGCGGGGTAGAAGCTGAAACCGATATTCGTCTCGCCCGTGAAGCCGAAGACCGACTTGGCCGTACTATAGTTGACCCGACGGGCAATCTTCAAGATCAACGGATAGGCGTGTCCCACAAACTCGGTGTCCTGGAGGATGAACGTCTTGTCCGTGTCGAAGCCCACAGCCGCAATCTCGAGAATATTCTCTGCAGCCCACTTCTGGGTATCCTCATAGGAGAGGCCTCGCTTCTCCTCCAGAAACTTCTCATCATCAGTAATCTGAATGTACACATTAACATGGAACTTGTCCTGGAGCCACTTTGTGAAGTAGAACTGGAGAATATGGCCAATGTGCATCGGCCCGCTCGGACCCCGCCCAGTGTAGAGGAAGAACCCTTTCCCCTTCTCATAATCGTCCAGCACTAGGTTCAGGTCCCGGTGGGAGAAGAATATCTGCCGCCGGACCAAATATGCCGCGTCGCCCAGGCTCGATTCGAGACGCTTCGCGAGACCACCACTAATCGGCTGGGTCCCAAACTCGCGAATGAGACGCTCATAATCGACTACTCCCGATACTTCCCAGGGAGTGACTACGAACTTTTTCTCATCCATTTTCATCGGTTCCTGATCCGCTGGTATCTCCGGCCGCTGTCCAGCAACAGCAAGGCTCAAGCGTACAATTCGGACAATCGCTAGGCGATTCCGCTACTCGGCATTCCTCGGGCGAACAGCCGCAGTCAGCGCAACGGACCGGTTTGCTCGGCATTTCTCTTAGACCCCGGACGACATTTTCTGGGAAAGGCCGACTTCAAAGGCCGCCGCTGGAAGATTGAGGCCCCAAGCTCGGAGGACTATGGGGTTTACTTCTCCGACTATTCCTATCTCTCGACCAGTGGAAATAACTGCACCACATCTCCCTGGCAGGAAGCTCGGGTGTTCAGTCGCCTTGACCTCGAAGCTCTGGCCCACGTTTTCCATTAGCGCGTCCAGCGACGATCGAATCTCGGTAAAACCAGCTTGGGCGTGAATAGTCACGGCCGCAACCTTCCTCTCCTCCCTAACTGGCTGCGACGAATTTTCTCCTCGACTGATGCTTGCTCCCACCTCGAAGATCTTCTGCGGATAGTCGACATGCGTGTTCCGAGACAGAAACTCCAGAAGGCTCGGCAGGACCCAGCTTCTCATCGCAGTGTGGGTGGTCATTTTCGGGTTCAAGAGAGTAACAAGATTCTCGCTTCCCATCTGCATCTTTCCCGCAACCACATCGGGCGAAGTCAGAACATAGGTTAGGATCTCCTGAAATCCAAGCCCGACCATGATCTCTCCCAGTGCCTCCGTCTCGACGGTTTCCGGTGAAAGGTCCCCTAAGGTCCAGATCCTAGGCCACTCAGGCTTCAACTTGTTAAGGTCCAGCGCGATCGTGATATCCTCGATCATGTCTACCGGGTGCATGATGTCGATTCGATAACAGGGAATCTCCAGGTGAAGAGTGTCGCCGGACGCCCGCTGTATGCTGTACCCAGCCTTGTCCGCAAACCGCGCAGCATCCTTCAAGCTTAGAGACGTGCCGAGTAGTCTGTTGATCCGTGACAGGCTCAGCCTCGTAAGCGTAGGGCTGAGATTAGGGCTCACAACCTTACGGGGCGAACCGTAAGAATACGTCTCGGCGCAACTGTAAACTCTTCCTCCCCGCTCGTCGAGACACGCGACCACGATCTTCAGCGTGTTGTGAACAGTCTCAGCGTCTGTACCGGTAACCTCGACAAGTATGTTTCTCGTACCTGGTGTAATTCTTCCAAGATCGTTCGAGTTGACGACCGGCGGAAGCGAGAGAATCTTGTCTTCCCCATCGACGAGTATCGGCCACTCGTCAAAACGGGAGATTATCTCTCCATACTCCAATCCTTTCGTATGGCTGGCCACAATCTTCCGAAGACTAGATTTCCTCTCAGACCCGAGTGGAGCAAAAATGGCCTCGTCGGGTTTGGCCACAGTGTAGGATAGAGGAGAAACGATCATATCGGCCTGGTACAGGCCAATCGACGCTCTCTTCCGCTTCCTCCCGTACGTCAGGTCCAGCTTCTCTTGCAGAGAGATCCAGCTCTTCAACGCCTCCTCCGAGGGCTGTAGACCCCTGACTATCGCGGTCGAGATGAAGGGACGAATAGGCCTCACACGCTTATCGATGACAACTTTGAGGCCCGACTTGCCAGCAACGCGGATCTCTCTAGTTCGACCAGTTCCCAGCTGATATCGCAGCGCGCGCGCTATTCCCTCGACTGACCAGATATCGGGACGGTTGCTGTCCTTGACCTCGATCGAGACCGCCTCCCCCTCGAGCGATTCCACGTCACCCTTGACGAACGCCAGAATCTCGTTGAGACCCTCCACGTCGCGGGGAACCGTCCTACCCAGTAACCCCTCAAGGTCGTTTAGAGAGAATTGTACGCTTGGCGCTCTAGCTCACCGTCTGGTCCCGAATCCATTCCAGGTCAGAAGTGAACAGCTGTCGGATATCCTGGATCTTGCGATGCATCATGTAGAGCCGGTCAATCCCGAGACCCCACGCCAGGACAGGAACCTTGACGCCCAGCGGCTCCGTCACTTCGGGACGGAAGATTCCACTACCACCAAACTCCATCCAGCCAACACCCCCCCGGTACGCCTGCAACTCAACACTCGGCTCCGTGAACGGGAAATAGTCAGGCTTGAACCGAACCCGATCCGCCCCCGCAACCTCCCTAGCAAACATCTCCAAAATGCCAAGCAGGTTCCGCAAATTCAGACTCGGATCAAGAACAATTCCCTCTGCCTGGTTGAACTCTGTGAGATGAGTCTTGTCAAGCATGTCTGGACGAAAACAGCGCGCGATGGCGAAGTATTTTCCTGGAATCTGGAGATCCTTTGAGATCATACTCCGAACGCTGAGCGCCGTCCCGTGGCTTCGAAGAATCAACTTCGACGATTCATCAAGAGAAAACTTGTACCGCCAGCCTGTCGAGCCGGTCTTCCAGCCGTTCTCATGGGTCTCCGCAACCCTCCTCACTAGATCGCCGTACTGTTCGAGGCTCGCCCTCGACGGGTCCTTCAGATAGTAGAGGTCGTGAATCTCTCGTGCCGGATGATTCTGCGGCATGTAGAGACAGTCGCAGTTGATGAAAGCCGTCTCGACAAGTGGTCCAACGGCTTCCCTAAACCCTAGGGCGACAAGCTTCCTCTTCACCATCCGCAAGAACCGCAGGTAGGGATGATACTTGCCCGGAAAGGTCTGAGGAACGGGAGACGAGACATTGTAGGTTCGAAGCTTGACCTTCTCCCACTCGCCAGAAGCGATCATATCCCCGGTAAGTAGGCTAACCTCTGGTTGCTTACCCGTGCCGGGCGCAGCATCTCTTCCAGCAGAGGTAATCTCAATCTCTCGGTCGCTCCTCGTTCTGGCCTCGACAAGGTTCCTTTTGATCAGGCGTTGCGCGGCCTCTCTCAAGTTCGAGGAAAGCTCCTCCAGAACGACGCTCCCACTCTTCAGCCGAGCGAGAATCTCTTCATCTTGGTCGCCAGCCGGCTCTGAATCGACTACGATTTGAAGGTCCGAGTTCTCCTTTTCGATCTTCCCCCAACGCTTTCTACTAATCCAGCCGGTGACTATCGGCCCATACTTCTCATCCAGCCCCGCTCGCAGAAGAGCCTCCTTCAGCCCACGTCGGCCTCCACTCTTCTTGACAATCGAGACAATTCTGCGCTCCGGGAGACCTTCAGACGCGAAGAATTCCCCCTCTTCAGTGAGTCTGAGCTCTGTCTTCTTCTCTACCCGTTCCTTTACTAGCTGGCTCTGGGCCAGGTTCAAAACCGCGCGAGCGACAGCCGAGTCAGCTAGACCTGATCGCTTTACAAGCACTTCGGGAGTAGCCTCTCCGCCAGACGCGATGAGGGCCTGCAATACACGGGCCTCATTCTGGCTAAGCTCGACCAACAGAGGGAATTCTCCAATCTCCAGTTTTCGATCGAGTCTTA
>Ga0209056_10004801_pt1 | contig 14214 bp, 9 predicted proteins | sample GraSoiAngelo_114_FD_185876 | JGI IMG/M metagenome (GOLD analysis project Ga0209056, IMG submission 185876) | Grasslands soil microbial communities from the Angelo Coastal Reserve, California, USA - 14_0903_13_40cm (SPAdes) (version 2) | ecosystem: Environmental > Terrestrial > Soil > Grasslands ... | reverse complement strand
CTGCTCGCCTCCGCGGACAAAAGCGTCGACGAGAACCGGCGCGCCGCGCTCCGTTTCGCCGAGATCTTCCTGAACATGCGACGTCTTCCCAAGCCGATCGTCGCGGTAGTACGGGGGCGGGCGCTGGCAGGCGGGTGCGGGCTCGCCACGGCCTGCGACCTGGTCCTGGCGGCGGAAACCGCGCAGTTCGGGTATCCGGAGGTGCAGCGGGGCTTCGTGCCGGCGATCGTCATGACGCTGCTGAAACGCACGGCCGGGGAGAAAGTCGCCTTCGATCTCGCCGCGACGGGACGCGTCCTCGGCGCCACCGAGGCGGCCGGCCTGGGACTGGTGTCGCGCGTGTACGAGGACTCGGACTTCGACGATCAGGCGGGTGAGGTGCTGCGCGCGCTCGCCGCCGCCAGCCCGTCCGCGCTGGCCTTGACCAAGCAACTATTCTACCAGCTCGACGGGATGCGGTTCGAAGACGGCATCCGCCTGGGCGCGGACGTGAACGCGGTCAGTCGCACCACTCCGGACTTCCGGACAGCGCTACAGGCGTTTCTCAAGAAATGACCAGAACCTTCGTTCTCAAAGCATGGTTCGGCGGCGCCGGCCTCGGCGTAGGCCTTCTGGGGATGGCGACCGCGCAGCGCTGGATCGTGTGGATCGCCCTCGGTCTCGCAGGCGTCGCGTTCCTCGTGCGGTTCGTCGAACGCGCCCGGAGGGCACCGTAGTCCCGTGAGCGGCGACACCCTGCGGGCGCCCGGCGCGATCCTCGTCGTCTCCTGCTACGAGCTCGGTCACCAGCCGCTCGGTCTGGCGTGGCCCCTGGCGTTCCTCGAACGTGCCGGATACGCCCCGCGCGCGCTCGATCTCGCGCTCGAGCCGCTGGACGAGGCGGCCGTCCGCCGGGCGCGCCTCGTCGCCGTCATGGCTCCCATGCACACGGCGCTGCGGCTTGGGGTGCTCGCGGCGCAGCGCATCCGACGCCTCAACCCGGACTGCCGAATCGTGTTCTGCGGCCTGTACGCGTTGCTGTGCGCCCGGTTCCTGCTCGATGGAGTCGCCGACGGCGTGATGGGGGCGGAATTCGAAGGCGAGCTGGTGGCGCTGGCGCAGCGTCTCGAGGCCGGCCGGGAGCCCGCCCGCCGCGTCGCCGTCCTGCAACGGCTCGCGTTCCCGCTGCCCAGTCGCGCGTCGCTTCCGCCGCTGACCAGATACGTGCGGCTCGCGCGCCAGGACCGCTTCGTCCCGGCGGGATACGTCGAGGCGAGTCGTGGCTGCTTGCACACGTGCCTGCATTGCCCGATCCCGCCGGTCTACGGCGGCCGCTTCTTCGCGGTACCGCGCAGCGTGGTGCTGGAGGACATCCGTCGCCTGGTCGCAGCCGGGGCAGGCCACGTCACCTTCGGCGACCCCGATTTCCTCAACGGACCGGGGCACGCGCTCAAGCTGGTGCGCGAGCTGCACGTCGAGTTTCCCGACTTGAGTTACGACTTCACCGCGAAGATCGAGCACGTGCTGCGTCATCGGGGGCTGTTCGCCGAGTTCGCTGCCACGGGCTGCGCCTTTGTGGTCTCAGCTGTAGAGACGCTGTCCGACGTGGTGCTCGCCCATCTCGAGAAGGGGCACACCAAGGCCGACGTCGCGGAGGCGATCGCCATCCTGCGCCACGCCGGCATCGCGCCGCGACCGACGTTCGTGCCGTTCACGCCCTGGAGCACGCTCGACGACTATGTCGAGCTGCTGGACTTCCTCGAGGCGCACGATCTGGTGGATCATGTCGACCCCGTGCAGCTCACCATCCGGCTGCTCGTGCCTCCGGGATCGATGTTGTTGACGCGGCCCGCGCTCCGCGCCGCATTCGGCGAGCTCGACGCGGCCGGCCTGAGCCATCGCTGGACCCATCCCGATCCGCGCATGGACGAGCTGCAGCGGGGGGCAAGCGCCCTCGTAGCCCGAGCGGCGGACGCCGGCGAGGATCCCGTCGACACGTTGCAGCGCATCCGGGTGCTCGCGAGCCGCACCGCGGGGAAAACCGCGCCCCCCGCGCCGTTCCGGCGGCCGCCGCCGGAGCGCCCCATCGCGCCCCGGCTCACCGAGCCGTGGTTCTGCTGAGCGGAGCCCACCGAGGGCCAGGTAGGCCCTGTGGAGGCCTGACAGCGCTGTCAGCTTGCTGACAGGTTAGCCGGGTAGGTTTTGCGTCGGCGACATGTCACTTCGAGCGTCTCTTTTCCTGTTGGCCGCCGCGCCTTCGCTCTTCGCGCAGCAGCCCGTCACTCGCGCGCAGGCCGTGGCGGCGGCGCTCGCGCGTGGCACCAGGGCGGCCTTCGGTCGCGCCGACAGCGCCGCGGCCGCCGGCGCGCTGCACGGAGCCCGCCTCTATCCCAATCCACTGCTGTCGGCGACCTATACCAAAGATGTCCCTCACTACCACGTGATCGCGGACCTGCCCTTGGACCTGCCCTGGATTCGCGCTGCCCGGATCGGGGCTGCCGCGTCCGCGCGCGACGCGGTGCGCTACGACGTCGCCTTCGAGCACGCCGCCATCGTCTTCGACGTCGATACGGCCTACACCCGGGCGCTCGCGGCGCGGGCGCACGCGCAGCTCTCGCGCCGTAACGCCGTCGCCGCGGACAGCCTCCAGCAAATGGCGCAGCTCCGACGGGAAGTCGGCGACGTGAGCGAACTGGACGTGAACCTGGCGGCGGTGAACGCGGGGCAGCTCGAGAACGCCGCCGCCGACGATTCGCTCGCCGCTATCGAAGCGCTGGTCGCCCTCGAGCTCGCGATGGGACTGCCGGGGGACGCGGTGACCATCGCGCTCGTCGATTCGCTCGCGCCCCCGTCCGGCACGGTGCCTGCTGCGCCCGAGGTCCCGCTGCCGGTTGCCGCGGCGGCCGCGAGCGTCCGCGCCTCGGAGCAGGCGTTGGCGCTCGCGCACCGCAGCGTGTTCGCCACCCCCTCGCTGCAGTTCGGCGTGGAGCAAGGTGATCCGACCGGACCGGGTGGCTCGCTGCCTACGGTCGGGCTGTCGCTGCCCTTCCCGCTGTTCAATTGGAACGGCGGCGAGGTCGCGCAAGCGGCCGCGGCGCGCGACCGGGCGCGGGCGACTCTGGATCTGGTGCAGCGGGAAACGGGAGCGGAGCTGGCCCGCGCGCGGCGCAGCTTCACCGTGGCGCTGGCGCGCGTCGAGCGCAGCCGCCGGCTGCTCGCGAGCGCCGACCGCGTCGCTGCCATGTCGCTGCAAGCATACGCCGAAGGCGCCATCCCGCTCGCGGCGGTGCTCGAAGCGCAGCGCAACGGGCGCGAGGCGCTGGGTCGCTACATCGACGACGTCGCCGCCGCCGACAACGCCGCCGCGGCCCTGCGATTCGTCACCGCCGCTGGTGGCGAGTCATGAAGCGCATCTCGGTGGTGCCGCTCGCGCTCGTGGCCTTGGGCCTTGCCTGCCGCGACCGCGCCTCGGCCGACGAGTCCGACTCCGCGGCCGCCAGCGTTGCGGCGCAGACCGCCCCCGCGACGGCACAGCCGTTCGCGCGCGTCGTGCGCGCCATCGGCACGGTCACGCCGCGGCCGGGACACTTCGCCGAGCTCGCCGCACCCGGCCCGACGCGCGTCGCCCGCATTTTCGTCGCCGCCGACCAGCGGGTCAGCGAGGGCGATTCGCTCGTCGAGTTCGAGCGTGCGCCCTTCGACGCCGCCGCCCAGAGCGCCGGCACGGCGCTCGAGGCCGCGCAGCGCAGCTCTGCTCGCGCCGTGCGACTCGTGCAGGCGGGGATCCTGCCGCAAAAGGATGCGGACCAGGCCGCCTCCGAGCTGGCGCAGGCGCAAGTGGCCGCGGTCACCGCGCGCCGCAACCAGCAGCTCGCCACGCTGCGCGCCCCCCTGGCCGGCGTGGTCACCCGCATGACCGCTGTGCTCGGCGCCTCCGTCGACGCCAGCCAGCCGCTCGTCCAGATCGCGGATCCCGCGGCGCTCGACATCGTCTGCAACGTGTCGCCCGCCGAGGCTGCCCGGCTGCAACCGGGAGACTCCGTGGCGCTGAGCACCGGCGAAACAGCGCCTGGCGACTCGCTCGCATCGGGTGTCGTCACCGGTGTCGCCGCGGCAGTCGATTCGGTCTCGCGCGCCGTCGCGGTCCGCATCCACGTGCGGCGTCCCGGGCGGGCCCTGCGGATCGGTGAATCGGTGTTCGCCCGGATTGTCACGGCGATCGCACCTCGCGCCGTCACGATCCCAGTCGCTGCGCTCGTGCCCGCGCCCGACGGGGAGGGTTTTCAGGTGTTCGTCGTCGATTCGGGATCCGTGGCCCACGTCCGGTCCGTCACGGTCGGCGGACGCAGCGAATCCACGGTCGAGATCCTGTCGGGGCTCCAGGCGGGCGAGATCGTCGTGACGAGCGGGGCGTACGGCGTCGCCGACGGCGCGCGCATCGTGCGAAGTCCGGCGCCGGGCCCCTCCCCCGCTCGATGACGCTGTTCGACGTCCTCAGTCGCCAGCGGCGCCTCGTGTACCTGCTGGTGACGCTGCTGGGGGTCGCGGGCCTGTGGGCCGCGTCGATCCTCCCCTCGGCCATTTATCCCGAGCTCGACTTTTCCCGCGTCACGATCGTCGCGACCGGCACGTCGCTCGGCGCGCGGCAGCAGCTCTTCAGTGTCACCCGGCCCATCGAAGAAGCGACCAGCATCGTCCCAGGCGTCGCCCGCGTTAGGTCCCGGTCCATCCGGGGCGGCACCGAGATCAGCGTGGACTTCGCGCCCGCGACCGAGATGGTCAACGCGCTGCAGGAAGTGCGGGCGCGCGTCGACCAGATCGTGCCCGACCTCCCCGCCGGCGTGAACATCCAGGTCGAGCGCATGACGCCCTCGCTGTTCCCGATTCTGTCCTACAACGTGCAGGGCGGCGACCCGGCGACCTTGTACGACATCGCGCGTTATCAGATCAAGCCGATGCTGTCGCGCGTCCCGGGCGTCGGGCGGGTGGACGTGCTCGGGAGCGACGTCCGGGAGATCGAGGTCGTGGCCGATCCGGTGCGCCTGGCGCAGCAGCGGATGACGTTCGACGAGCTCGCGGCGGCGATCCGCGACGCGACCAGCGTGGCCGCGGTGGGGCGTGTCCCAGGCAATTACAAGCAGTATCTCGTCGTCACCGCCACCGAGGCGCATGCGGCCGACGACATCGCCGGCATCGTCGTGGGGCATGGGCTGCGCGTGCGCGATCTCGCGACAGTGACGCCGGGCACCGAAGACCGCGTGAGCATCATCGCGGGCGACGGGGAGCCCGTGGCGGAGATCAACATCACCCGCCAGGTGGGCGGCAACGCGCTCGCGATCGCCGACAGTGTCGCCGGTGTGGTCCGCGGGCTGGCGGGCACACTCCCTCCCGGGGTGCGGCTCAAGCCCGTGTACGACCAGGCGTCTCTGGTGCGCGACGCCGTCAAGGCGGTGCGCGACGCGATGCTGATCGGCGCCGCGCTCGCCATCGTCGTGCTGCTCCTGTTCCTGCGCCGCGGACGGATCACCGCGGTGAGCGCGTCGTCCATCCCGCTCACCCTCGTCATTACGATCTTTGTGATGTCGCTCCTGGGGCAGACGTTCAACCTGATGACCCTGGGCGCGATGGCGATCGCCATCGGGCTCGTGATCGACGACGCCGTGGTGATCACTGAGAACATCGTCCGGCACCTCGACCTGAAGGCCGACCGGACCGCGGCCATCCGCGACGCGGTCCAGGAGCTGCTCTGGCCGGTGACGACCTCGACGCTCACGACCGTCGTTGTCTTTTTGCCGCTGGGCTTACTCCAGGGCGTCGTCGGACAGTTCTTTCACGCGCTTTCGATCACGCTCACGATCGCCGTGCTGGTGTCGCTCGTCCTGGCGTGCTCTATCATCCCGCTCTTGAGCGAGCGGTACCTCACGGCGCGCGACGCGGAGCACGCGGCGCCCGCGCCCGGCGCCGCGCCGACCGCGCTGGAGCGTCTGGGCCGCGCGATCGACGACCTCGCGGGGCGCTACAGCCGCGCGCTCGGAGCGGTGCTCGATCATCCGCGGCGCATGGTCGGCGTCGCCGTGGCGCTCGCCGTCGCGGGGTACGGCACCTACCGCCTCGCCGAGAGCGGATTTCTTCCGGAAATGGATGAAGGCGCCTTCGTGCTCGACTACTGGGCGCCCGGGGGCACGGCGCTCACGGAAACCGATCGCCAGCTCCGCGTCATCGATGGCATCCTGGCGCGCATCCCGGAGGTGGACGGGACCAGCCGACGGACCGGCGCCGAGCTCGGTCTGTTCGCCACGTTGCAAAACCGGGGAGACTACGTCGTCCGGCTCAAGCCCGAGAGCCGCCGCCACCGCTCGAGCTTCGAGGTGATCGACGAGGTGCGACAGCAAACCAGCGCCGCATTGCCGCGGATGCGCGTCGAGTTCGTGCAGATCCTCTCGGACGTCGTGAACGACCTCGCCGGCAGCGCGCGTCCGGTGGAGATCAAGCTGTTCGGCGCGGACCTCGCCGCCCTCGAGGCCTTTGGGACCCGGCTCGACTCCGCGCTGGCGAACGTCACGGGCCTCGAAGACCTGTTCAGCGGCGTGAGCGAGCCGACCGCGGAGATGGCGATGAGCATCGATGCCGCGGAGGCGAACAAGGTGGGGCTGACGCCCGCGGCCGTGAGCCACGCGCTGAGCGGCGCTCTGCTGGGCGTCGACGCGGGCCAGATTTACCTGGATGACCGCAGCGTCGGGGTCCGCGTCCGCGCCCCCGATTCGGTGCGCTTCGACCCGCTGCGGCTGGGGGCGATCACCGTCCTCTCGCCCGACGGTCGCGCGCCCGTCCCCGTCGCGTCGGTCGCGCGCTTCACGCCGCTGGACGCCCGCGCCGAGCTGCTGCGGGAGAACCAGCAGCAGATGATCCTGATGACCGCCGATCTCGGCGAGCGTGGGCTCGGGAGCGTCATGAAAGACGTGAAGGCCGTGCTGGCCAAGAACCCGCCGCCGCCCGGCATCCGGCTGGAGCTGGGTGGCCAGTATGCGAGCCAGCAGACGGCGTTCCGGGCCCTGTTGCTGGTGCTCGGCCTCGCGGCGGCGAGCGTGGTCGGCGTCATGCTCGTGCAGTTCGAGTCGTTCGTCGAACCCCTCGTGGTGCTGCTCGCGGCGCCGCTGTCGTTCGTCGGCGCGATGACGCTGCTCCTCGTCACCGGCACGCCGCTCAACGTCTCTTCGTTCATGGGTCTGATCCTGCTCGTCGGCCTGATCGTCAAGAACGGCATCATCCTGCTCGACTTCACCCGGCTGCGAATGCGCGAGGAGGGCGTCTCGCTCGAGGTGGCGATCCGGGAGGCGGCGCGGGTGCGGCTCCGCCCCATCCTGATGACGACGCTCTGCACGCTGTTCGGGCTGTTGCCGCTCGCGCTCGGAATCGGCGCGGGGAGCGAGATGCAGCGGCCGCTCGCCCTCGCCGTGATCGGTGGGTTAGCGCTCTCGACGCCCATCACCCTGTTCGCCGTGCCGACCCTGCTGGTCGCCGTGCGTGGCAGGGGCTTCAAGGTCCCGCGGCCAGCGGGAAGCTGATCGAGACACGCGTACCGGTCCCCGGCTGCGATGCGACGTCGATGCGCGCGCCGTGCAGCGACGCGATCCATTGCGCGATGGCGAGCCCCAGGCCAGCGCCTCCCCCTGCGACGTCCTGGCGCACCTGGTCGCCCCGGTAGAACCGCTCGAAGACGTGCGGGAGGTGCTCGGGCGGTATGCCGATGCCGGTGTCGCTGACGACCACCGCGGCCCGGCCGTTCTGGGCCGACACGTCCAGCCGCACCCGGCCCCCCGCGGGAGTGAATTTGAGGGCGTTGTCGAGCACGATCAGGAGCAGCCGTCGCACGAGCGCGGGGTCGCCGATGATTTTCGCTTCCTCGAAGCTGCCGACCTCCACGAACACGCGTCGCTGCTCCGCGTAGGCCCGTGTCGCATCGACCGCTGCGGCGATCGCGTCGTCCAGGTAGAGCGTCTCGCGCACCACCGGCCATTCGCCGGCGTCGGCCCGCGCGAGGGTGAGCAGGCCCCCCGCGATCTCACCCAGGCGCGCAGCCTCGCGCTCGATCGCCTGAAGCGTGGCCGCGTCGCGCGCGGGCTCGCGCTCCTGACTCCCTGCGACCTCCGCTCGCGTGCGGAGCAGCGTGATCGGAGTCCGCAGCTCATGGGCCGCGTCGGCCATGAAGCGGCGCATCTGCTCCATCGAGCGCTCGACCGGCGCCGCAGACTTGCGCACCAGAATCGAGCCACCGCCCGCCACGAGCAGCAGCGCCGCCAGCGCCGCGGCGGCGAACGCTTCGATCAGGGACGTGTACTCGTTCTCTAGCTCCATCCGGTCCGCCACGACGCCGGCCACATACGATGTGCCGGTGGTCCCCGTGAACCGCTCCGCGTACATCCGCAGCTCGCGACCGTCCGGCCCGTCGAGGTTGCGGTAGGGTTGCTTGCCCCGCGCCGCCTGCCGGATCGCCTCCCTGATCCAGTCGGGCAGGACGGCGGGCTTGATCGGATGGAAGTCATCATCCAGCAGGTAGAGCGAGCGGTCGGGAATGTGGAGCTCGTCCACGGCGTCGACCACGGCGCCGTGGGCCGCGGCTCGCTCGGTCTCGCGAATGCGTGCCGCCTGCTCGAGCGCGGCCGCGGCGGCGCGCAGCGAGACGTCCAGGTGTCGGGCCATCTGGCGCCGGACCGTGAAGAACAGCCCCACGCCCAGCACCAGGAGCACGAGTCCCAACACGCCGGCGTACCAGGCCGTGAGCTGGAGCCGAAGCCGCGCGAGCTGCTCCATCAGCGCGCGCTCACGACCCGAAGCGGTAGCCGGCGCCGCGCAGCGTCGTGATCAGCTTGGGCTCGAACCCGTCGTCGATCTTGCGCCGCAGGCGGCGGACGAGCACCTCGAGGACGTTGGTGAAGGGGTCGTGGTTATCGTCCCACACGTGCGCCGTGATCGTGGCGCGATCGAGCACCTGTCCCGCGTGGGTGACGAACAGCTCCAGCAGCGCGAACTCCTTGGCGGAGAGTGTCACGGGGCGGCCGCCCCGACGTACCTGGCGGGCTGCGATGTCGACCTCCAAATCCGCGACGCGGTGCACGGCCGGCGTGAGCGCGGGCCGGCGGCGCGCCAGGGCCTTGACGCGAGCCACGAGCTCCCGAAAGGCGAAGGGCTTCGTGAGGTAGTCGTCCGCCCCGAATTCGAGACCGCGCACCCGGTCGTCCACGGCATCGAGCGCCGTCAGCATCAGCACCGGCGTGGTCACGCCCTGGCGGCGCAGCTCGCCGCACAAGGCGAACCCGGTGCCGTCGGGAAGGCGCACGTCGAGAATGATCACGTCGAAGCTGGTGCCCGCGACCTGCTCGCGGCCGGCGGCGAACGTCGCGGCGACCGTCGGGTCGATGCGCTGCGCGCGCAGCCCGTCGCGCAGCAACGTGGCCAGCTCGGGATCGTCTTCGACAATCAAGACGCGCACGGAAATAAGGATTGCGACTGCTGATGGGCTTGCGCCAGAGGGGACCGGAGCGCGCCGGCGCGGCGGGGTCTAGTGCGGGTGTGCCCCGCTAAGGCGTGCGACCGCCGCGCTTGCCTCCGCGACGACCGGTGCGAGCTCGGCGTCGGCGTGAGCCCACGCTGAGGCGACGAAGTGATAATCACGAATTGCCTGATCGCGGTCCCCGACTCGATCGGCGGCTCGAGCGCGTGCGAGCGCCGTGAACACGGTAAGCGGTCTCGGCCACCACGGCACCCCTGGCGCGAGCAGCCGTACCGCTTCATCGCCGCGGCCTCGTGCGGTTAGCAGTTCGGCCCTGGTCAGGTGAGTCCAAGGAAACGCCTCCCGGCACCCTCCGCACAACGAGTCGGGTAGCGCCTCGAACGCGCGTAGGGCCGCGTCCGTGTCCCGCTGCGCCAAGGCCAGGTAGGCGCTTCCTCGGGCGGCATCGTAGAGCCGCAGCCGCCGCTCCTGCGCCGACCCTGCTGGCACCACGGAATCGCTCAGGGCGACGAATCGCCGGATGGATGCGGTGTCACCCCTGGCCGCCCACCATGGAAGGCCGACCGCAGCGGCGGACGCGACCCGACGAGTCAGCCAGCGGTCGAACTGCACGCGGGCAGAATCGTCTGGCACGGCGCCGAGGGCGACCAGCTCTCCAAACAGCTCCGGGAGCCGATAACCCGTCAGGTGGTATGCCGTCGCCGCATGCCCGCGGTACGCCAGCGCATGCGACATCAAGGACAGCCTGAAGGCCGGGTCCAGCACGGACGAGTCGCGCATACGGGTGTCGGTCGTCACGCGATCGCTGATGATGAGCCGCACCATGTGCAGCTCCGGTTCCGTGGAATCTGCGCCTTCGGGTAGGGGGTCGAGCGCACTCATCAGCGCGTCGCTCGAAACAGTGTCGAGCAAACGCTCCACGGCGGGCGAGCCCGGCTCTGTGAGAGCCATAAGGCGCCAAGCGAGCCGGATACCTGCCGCCTCGATGTCGCTGGGGTTGAGCGCCAGGTATGCCGCGGCATAGCGGCGCGCTGCCGGAAGACCGTACAGGTCCCCAGCGAGACGGATGGGGTGAATGTAGGCGGGAGCGAATCCCGAGTCGAGCGTGATGGCATGATCGAACGCTGCCAGCGCCTGAGCCCGCGTGATGCCCTGCCAGTACCCGAAATGGGTTCGCGCCTCTCCCACTTGGAACCACACCTCGGGGTCGTCCGGGTAGCGCTCGGTTGCCTTGTCGAGTGTTGCCAACAGCCGCCGGCTCTGTGACCACCATGCCGTGTCCTCGGTGAATCCACGGAGGGCCTCGAACAGCGAGTCGGCGACAATCAGCAAGCTGTCGCGCGGCGCCAGTCCCCTGTTGAAGGCCGCACTGCGAAACGCATACGCCTGAGACGGACCCTCCCTGGTCCGTTCCACCCAGCCGTCCACTTGGCCAAGGTGACTCAACGCGAGAGCAAACGTACTGTCCAGCGCGACCGCCAGTCGGTAGTAGGCCACGGCCGAATCCCAAGCGGTGTGCCGATAGAACTGCTCTCCCCGCAAGAACGCCTTGAGAGCGGGCCCCGACTTGGAACCGACAGACGCGAACGGGTGCGCAGCGATCGGGCGTCTGCGGTTGAGTTCGCCCAGCACGCCTCGCGTAATGGAATCCGTCACGAGGTCCATCCGCTCCCGGCTCGCCTTCAGCTGTACTTCACCAGCAACTTCATTCCTAGCGACATCGAAGAGCGTCGCTGTCAGGCGGATGGAGTCCTGCCCGGCTCGAAGAACGGTGCCGAAGACTGCCAGGCCCGCCCCAGTGGCTCGGCCCAGCGTCACAGCCGCATCGGGATCGCCCGGGCCACTCCACCGCCGGATGACCACGGTCGGAGGCACGGTCCGCAGCGGACCCGCGCCGTCCAAGTCGCGTGACAGCACATCGACGAGTCCTTCGCGCCACAGGTCGAGCTTCGCGTCGAACACATCAAACGGCGCGACCGCGATGAGGTTTGGGTCGAGCACGGGTCTCGCGTGTGACCGGGTGAGTAGCGCGCCACCCGCGACGGCTCCGACTGTCGCCAGACCGAGGCCTAGCGTAAGCCAGCGCCGACGGGAAACGAGCGGCCTGGGTGAGGGTGACACCTCAACCGCTAACGCCTCGTCCCCGCGGACGACGGGCGCTGGGACGGAGTCAGCGCCGGCGCGCGGCGGTGGCTTGGGTGAGAGCTCCACCCCTCGGTGGAGGCGCCGGACCATCGCCAGCACAGCTCCATCGGGCTCGAGGTTCAAGTCGTTGCGCAGCAGGGTCTCGTAGACCTGGGCGTGGCGCAAAGCGCCGCTTGCATCTCCGGCCGCGGCGAGCGCGGTCATCAGCCCCACCGCAGACCGGGTGCTGTAGGGGTCGAGCGCCGCCAGCCGTCGCCACCACTCGACGGCACGCCGGTGCTCCTGACGCTCCGTGGCGGCGACCGCGAGACGCTCCAGCGCATCGGCGACGAGCCCGGCCAGCCGGGAGCGCTCCGCCTCGACCCACCGTTCGAACTCGGGCGAGGCGTGCGCATGGTCCAGGTGAATGCCGTCGAGGAACGGACTGACGTACAGCGCTACGGCAGACTCGAGCTCCGCGCGGGCGAGCGCCGTCTCCAGGGTCGCAACGTCACTCCCGATAATGGTCGGGTTGAGGCTGAGGTCCGCGGTGCCGAGGAAGATCTTATCGGAACTCAGCTCATGACGCAGGGCGGAAAGGGACTGGGTGAGAGCGTGCCGCGCGTGCTCAGCGTCGCTCTCAGGCCAGAAGAGGGCCAGCAAACGATCGCGGCTGACACCCCGCTCCCCTCCCGTCGCGAGCACGGCGAGCAGCGCCAGCTTGCGGCGCTGCGCGGCCGCCCCGGTGACCGGACCGCTCTCGCCGGTGAGCGAGAGCCCGCCGAAGGTCCTGAGCCTGAAGGGCATGGCGCTGCTGACTTCTTGCTGATTTCTCGCTGTTCGTCCCCGAATAACATACGGCCAGGGTAGGCCGCCACAAGGCCAGAGAAAGCACGCCCGATAGGCGCTTGAATGCGTGCGTGTAGACTGACCAGAGGATGTAGGAACGGACGGGAACGACGCAAAGTACCGTGCATCCGCGCAGGAGGACTAAATGCGATCCGGGACCCCGAGGTTGAAGTCCGTGATGACCGTAGGATTGACCTTCGTGCTCGTGCTCGCGGGTGTCGCCCTTCCCGCTACGGGGGCCCAGATCCCCGGCTTCGTGAAACAGAAGGTGAAGGCGAAGGTGCAACAAGAGGCCAGCACCGCTATCGACACCGCGCTCAACAAGGCCACGAACGGCGTGAGGTGCGTGGTCGGTGACGCGGCGTGCATCAAGAAGGCCAAAGCGGCCGGGAAAGCAGTGGCTGTGACGGATGCGAGCGGCAAGCCGGTGTCGAGCGCTGACTCCGCCGCGGCCATCGCTGCAGTGACTGGCGCCCCGGCGCCCGCCCAGGCTCCAACAGCCAAACCCGGCGAAGGCGTGTGGGCGAACTACGACTTCGTCCCCGGGGACCGCATCATTTTCTTCGAAGACTTCAAGAATGACAACGTGGGCGACTTCCCACGGCGCTTCGAGTTCAAGGGTGGCAACATGGAAGTCGTCGAGTGGCAGGGAGGACGGTATCTCAGGGCGACTGGAGAAGGCCGGTTCGTCATCCCCCTACCCGAAATACTGCCTGACCGGTTCACGATCGAATTCGATTACTCAGGTTGGCAGGGGCAGGATCTTGACCTGCATTTCGCTAAGGGGGACGGTCTAAACTATGTGGCCATCAACCCCTACAAGAGTGGTGTGTACGGGGGCGATGTCACCTCCGCGGGAGAGACCCATCAGTCCCTGGACGGCCGATTCTTGCACGCCCGAATCATGGCCGACGGGCGCTACATCAAAGTGTACATCAACCAGACGCGGGTGGCGAATCTTCCGAACGGGAACCTTGGTCGGGCGAATTGGATCTGGGTGTCCTTCCCACCGAGCGACACAAAGCTACTTGGAAACATCACCGTCGCAGCGGGCGGAAAGAAGTTGTACGACGCTCTAGCCGAACAGGGGCGCGTCGCAACGCACGGGATCCTGTTCGACACCGGGTCAGATCAGTTGCGCCCGGAGTCCACACCCACCCTGAAACAGATCGGCGATATGCTCACGCAACACGCCGACTTGAAGCTCACCATCGAGGGGCACACGGACAACGTGGGCGGCGACGCGGCGAACCAGGCGCTCTCCGAGAAGCGCGCCGCCGCCGTGAAGCAATACCTCGTGTCCGCTTATTCGATTGAGGCCGGTCGCCTCGCTACCAAGGGGTTCGGCGCGAGTAAGCCGGTGAGCCCAAACACCACCGCTGAGGGCCGCCAGAACAACCGGCGAGTCGAGCTGGTGAAGATGTAATCGGAGGCAAAGAGCCATGAGGCTGCTCAGTCGAGTACCATGCTTAGTGGGGCTGGGGTTCGGCGCCGCCGTCGCCGCCCCAACGGGTTATACTTACACGGTCCGCATCTCGGACGATACCGGCCAAACCCTGATTGCGCATGCGTGGGCCAAGGGCGACAAGCTGCGCGTGAAACTCGAGAGCGGGGAGCAGAACGCGTCCGCCATGCGCCGTGTCACCTACGTCCTCGGCCATGACGGCGGGCGGACGCTCTTCTTCGTGGACTCGATCGATCGCAGCTACTTTTCGTTCGGCGCCGGTCCGGGGGCGGTGACGCCGCGCGCC
>Ga0209056_10004800_pt1 | contig 14215 bp, 15 predicted proteins | sample GraSoiAngelo_114_FD_185876 | JGI IMG/M metagenome (GOLD analysis project Ga0209056, IMG submission 185876) | Grasslands soil microbial communities from the Angelo Coastal Reserve, California, USA - 14_0903_13_40cm (SPAdes) (version 2) | ecosystem: Environmental > Terrestrial > Soil > Grasslands... | reverse complement strand
GCGAGCAGCTGCGCGTGGCGATGGGCCAGCCGCTGCGCGTGCACGCGGGCACGCTGCAGCCGCGGGGCCACGCCATCGAGTGTCGCATCACGGCGGAGGACCCGGTCAACGACTTTCTCCCCGCGACCGGCGTGGTGAGCTACCTCCGCGTGCCTGGTGGGCCCGGCGTCCGCTGGGATGGCGGGATCGAGGAGGGCAACGAGGTCACACTGCATTACGACCCGCTCATCGCGAAGCTCATCGTCTGGGGAGAGACGCGCGTCGTGGCACTCGAGCGCATGCGGCGCGCCCTGCGCGAGCTCACGATCGTCGGCATCCCATCGTCCCAGGCGTTTCACCTCCGGGTGATGGACGACCCGGAGTTCCAACGCGGGGACCTGGACGTCACCTACCTCGAGCGCGCCGGCGCGCGTCTCCGGGTCGGCGAGGTGCCAGCCGAGCTGACGCGGCCGCTCGCCGTGGCGGCCGCACTCCTCGCGGAGGAGCGACGCGCGGCCACACCTCCACCGGCACCGTCCGCCCCGCCGCCCGATCGCCAGTCCGCCTGGGTCCTCGCGGCACGCCGGGAAGCGTTGGGCCAATGAGCGACGTCGTGGCGATCACGGCGATCGCCGCGGGTGGGGAGGGCGTGGGCCGGCTGGCGGACGGGCGCGCCGTGTTCGTCGCCCGCACCGCTCCGGGCGAGCGGATCCGTCTGCGCGAGGGTGTGAAGCTGCACAAGAGCTTCGCCCGCGGGGAGCTGGCCGAGATCGTCGCCCCAGGGGCGGCCCGCGTTACCGCACCGTGCCCACACTACGTGCAGGATCACTGCGGCGGCTGCCAGCTGCAGCACGTCACCTACGAAGCGCAGCTCGCTGCCAAGCAGGCGATCGTGGGGGAGGCGTTGCGGCGGATCGCCAAGCTCGACGTCGGCGACCCCGAGATCGTCGAGGCGGTCGAGGAGTGGCGGTATCGCGCGAAGATAAGCCTGGCGGTGAAGGGCGGTCGAGGGCGGGCGAGGGCGGTGGGGTTTCACCCGTACGATCGTCCCGCCTCGGTGTTCGATCTGAAGGACTGTCATATCGCGGACTTCAAGCTGATGGCCCTGTGGCGCGAACTGAAGCAGCGGCTCGACCTTCTGCCGCCGCGACTCTCACGACTCACGCTGCAGCTCGACCGCGAGGGGCGGCGCCACGTCATCGCGGAATCGAGCGGTGAGCCGTGGCGGAACCCGGCGGCGCTGTGCGCGGCGCTCCCCGACGGCGCAAACGTGATTTGTTGGTGGCAACCCGTGGATGGCGCCGCGCGCGTGGTCGCGGGCCCGGCCACGGGATTCCCCGCGACCGCGTTCGAGCGGATCAACCCGGAGATGGGTACGATCGCGCGCGGCTGGGCAGTCGAGCAGCTGGGCGACGTGCGCGGTGCGGTGGTGTGGGATTTGTATGGAGGAATCGGGGACACCGCCGTCGCGCTGGCGGAGCGGGGGGCGCAGGTGGTCAGCGTGGACGCGGACGAGAAGGCGATCGACTGGGCGCGGCGGCGCGAAGTCCCGCGTCCAGTGCGGTTCATCGCGGGCAAGGCGGAAGACGTACTGCCCACCCTGCCCGAGCCCAGTGCGGTGGTGGTGAATCCCCCGAGGGCGGGCCTGCATTGGAACGTCACCCTACGGCTCACGGGACAACCCGTCAACCGACTGATCTACGTCTCGTCCGACCCGGCCACGCTGGCCCGCGACCTGCACCGGCTGAGCGCGACCTACCGCGTCACGGCCGTGCGGGCATTCGATCTCTTCCCCCAGACGGCGCATGTCGAGACCGTGGTAGCAATGGAGGGGGCGTGAGAGAACGAACGCGGAATGCGGAAGTCGGAACGCGGAACATTACGGAGAGGGACGCTCGGCGAACGACCTTTCACGGCTGTTCCGCGTTCCGCGTTTCCACTTCCGCGTTCGGGGTGGGGGTGCCGGGATGAAGTATTTCGTGACCATCGGCGCCCAAACCCACGAGGTAGAGGTGGATGGGAAGCGCGTGACCGTGGATGGGGTGGGGCTCGAGACCGACGTCGCCCCCGTATCGGGAACGCCGCTCTATCACCTGCTGCTCGGTGGAGCGTCGTGGACTATAGCGGCCGAGCCGCTCGAAGGTGCCGGGCGGTGGACGTTGGGGTTGGTGGGCGAGCGAGTGGACGTCGCGGTGCAGGACGAACGCAGCCGCGGGATCGAGGCGGCGAGCGGCAAGAGCCAGCAGTCGGGCGGCGGAGGCACGGTGCGCGCGCCGATGCCCGGCCTGGTGGTGCGGATCGAGGTGGCGGAGGGACAGCGGGTGGATGCGGGGGCCGGTCTCGTGGTGGTCGAGGCGATGAAAATGGAGAACGAGCTGCGGGCCCCGCGGCCGGGGATGGTCCAAACGGTCCACGTCACCGTCGGGCAGGCGGTCGAAAAAGGTGCCTCGCTCGTGACCCTCGCGAGCCCGGAACCCTCGGGTTGACAGGCCCTTACGGCCCGGGTATAGTTCGCGGCTGTCACCCAGCGGGCTTCTTTGGGAAGGGCCGAAATGAAGACGTTCAGTCTGCGAAAAGAGGACGTGACGCACCGCTGGTTCGTGGTCGATGCGGCCGGCCAGCCGCTCGGCCGGCTGGCGAGCCGGGTGGCGCAGATTCTGCGCGGGAAGCACAAGCCCACGTTCACGCCGCACCTGAACAGCGGCGACTGCGTCGTGGTGGTGAACGCCGCCCGGGTCAAGCTCACGGGACGCAAGCTCGAGCAGAAGCGCTACTTCCGGCACACCGGCTACATGGGCCACGAACGCTTCGCGCCGCTCAAGAACGTGCTCGAAAAACGTCCCGAGCGCGTGATCGAGAAGGCGGTGTGGGGCATGCTGCCAAAGACGACGCTGTCGCGTCAGAAGGTGAAGCAGATGCTGAAAGTCTATGCCGGTCCCGAGCACCCGCACGCGGCCCAGCAGCCCGAGCCGCTCAGTCTGGTGGAGGCTCGATGAGTAGCGCGATCACGCCGGAGCTGCGCTGGCACGCGGTCGGGCGCCGCAAGGTCGGGGTGGCGCGCGTGTATCTCACGCCGGGCTCGGGGAAGTGGAACGTCAACGGACGCACGCTGGGCGACTACTTTCCCCGGCCGTCGCTCGTGTCGCACATCCAGCAGCCGTTCACGGCGACCGACACGCTCGGCGCCTTCGACGTGCGGGCGCTGTGCCGGGGCGGCGGGGTGACGGGGCAGGCGGGGGCGATGCGACTCGCGATCGCGCGGGCGCTGTGCCTGGCGGACGAGCGGCATCGCAAGAAGCTGCGGGAGCAGGGACTGTTGACGCGCGATCCGCGGGTCGTCGAGCGCAAGAAGCCGGGCCGCGCGGGCGCGCGCAAGCGGTTCCAGTTTAGCAAACGTTAACCGTCCTCCGTTATCCGTCATCCGTTACGGAACACGGACGACGGATGACTGACGACGAGACCACACGCCGCTCGATCTTGCGTCGGGTCCCCGCGCTGCGGGGTGATGCAAGAGATGACAGCGGCGGCGGATCGAACCCACGAAAGGGAGTGCATGGCGCAGCCTCAGTTGCAGGATCTGCTGGAAGCGGGCGTCCATTTCGGCCATCAGACGCGCCGCTGGAATCCCAAGATGCGCCGGTTCATTTTCGCCGAGCGGTCGGGGATCTACATCATCGACCTCCAGAAGACGCTGCGGCAGATCGAGGCCGCGCAAGAGCTGCTCCGCGGGGTGGTGCTGAAGGGTGAGAACGTCCTGTTCGTCTGCACCAAGAAACAGCTCAAGAACATCCTCCAGGCGGAGGCGCAGCGCTGCGGGGCGTTCTACGTCACCGAGCGCTGGCTGGGCGGCACGCTCACCAACTTTCAGACCATCAAGAAGCAGATCAAGCGGCTGAAGGAGCTGGAGCAAGGCACCGCCGAGGGCGAGTTCGAGAATTACACTAAGAAGGAGCAGCTGCTGTTCGACCGTGAGCGCGGCAAGCTCGAGAAGTACCTGTCGGGCATCAAGAACATGAGCCGCCTGCCGGGGGCGCTGTTCGTGGTGGATTCGAAGAAGGAGCGCATCGCGGTGGCCGAGGCGAACAAGCTCGGCATTCCGGTGGTCGCCATCGTGGACACGAACGCGGATCCTGAGCTGATCACGGTGCCGATCCCCGGCAACGACGATGCGATCCGGGCGGTTTCGCTGATCACCGCGGCCATCTCCGACTTGATCTCGGAAGCGCGGCACCACATGCCGCTGCGCGAGCCGGCGGAGGAAGGCGAAGGGGTGACGTACTCGACGGAGACCGGTGTCGAGGCGGAGGCGGAGGGCGACAAGAAGAAGAAGCCGGCGCGCCGCAAGCGGCGCCCCAAGCCGGAAGCGATCGCCGCGCGGCTCAAGACGGACGAGGCGCCCGCGCCCGCCCCGGCGGAATCGAGCGGCGCCGCCGAAGGCGAAGGCTAAGCACGCCGGACGCGCGCGTTCCGGTGGATCACCGACCGCCGCCCTTCGAGCCCCAACGGCGCGAGGGCGGCGTTTTCATGAGGAGGAGGAGGAGTGACGATCGTGAAAGAGATTCCGGCCAAGCTGGTGGCGGCGCTGCGCGCCCGGACCGGCGCCGGCATGATGGACTGCAAGAAGGCCCTGGAGGAAACGGCGGGCGACCTGGAGAAGGCCGTGGACGTGCTCCGCACGAAGGGCGCGGCCAAGGCCGATAAGCGCGCCGGGCGCGAGGCGTCCGAGGGCCTCATCGGCCACTACGTGCACCACGACGGCAAGATCGGCGTGCTGGTGGAGCTCAACTGCGAGACGGATTTCGTGGCGCGCACCGAGGACTTCAAGGCGCTGGCGCGGGACCTCGCCGTGCACATCGCGGCCACCAATCCGCTCGCGGTGCGGATCGAGGACCTGCCGGCGGAGACCGTCGCACGGGAGCGCCAGGTGTACGAGGCGCAGGTGGCCGAGCAGAAGAAGCCCGAGAACATCCGCGCCAAGATCGTGGACGGTATGATCAAGAAGTTCTACGAGGAGAACGTCCTGCTCGAGCAGAAGTTCGTGAAGGACGACAAGCGGACGGTGGGCGAGCTGGTCAAGGAGCTGTCCGCCAAGACCGGTGAAAAGGTCGACGTGCGGCGGTTCGCCCGGTTGCGGGTTGGAGAAGGCTGAGTGGCGACGGCTCCGCGACCCCGCCTCGCGTACCCGCGGGCCTTGCTCAAGATCTCGGGTGAGGCGTTCGCGGGCCCGCGCGGCGCGGGTGGCGGGATCGACTTCTCGTTCATCGATCGGCTGGGGGACGAGCTCAAGCACGTCGCCGGGGTCGGGGTGCAGCTGGGGCTGGTGGTGGGCGGGGGCAACATCCTGCGCGGCACGGCGGCGAGCGAGCAGGGGATGGATCGCGTGTCCGCCGACTACATGGGCATGCTCGCCACCGTGATCAATGCCCTCGCCCTGCAGGACATCCTGGAAAAGAAGGGCGTCGACACCCGGGTCATGACGGCGATCCGCATGGAGGAGCTGGCCGAGCCCTACATCCGGCGCCGCGCCGTGCGGCACCTCGAGAAGGGCCGCATGGTCATCTTCGCCGGCGGGACGGGAAACCCGTATTTTTCGACCGATACGGCGGCGGTGCTGCGCGCGCTCGAGATCGAGGCGAAGGTGCTCCTCAAAGCGACGAACGTGGACGGCGTCTACACCGCCGATCCGAAACAGGACCCGAAGGCGAAGTTCCTCCCGGAGCTGTCGTTCCGGGACGCGCTGGTGAACGGCTACGCCGTGATGGACGCGAACGCCTTCGGCCTCTGCAAGGAGAACAAGCTCCCCATCGTCGTGTTCAACATCAACCAGCCCGGCGCGACGGCCAGGGTTCTGGCCGGAGAGCGCGTCGGCACGATCGTCCAATGACCCCCACCACCCCGCTCCTGGCGGACCACGTCAAGCACGCGAAGCAGTCGATGGACAAAGCTGTGGAAGCGGTAAAGCGCGAGTTCTCGACCGTGCGCACGGGCAAGGCCACGACGTCGCTGCTGGACCTGGTGCGCGTGGACGCCTACGGCAGCGAGATGCCGCTCAATCAGGTCGCGAGCGTGGCGGCACCCGAGCCGAAGCTCCTGACCATCCAGCCGTGGGACAAGGGGCTCCTCAAGGCGGTCGAAAAAGCGATCCTCGCGTCCGACCTGGGACTGACCCCCTCCAACGACGGCAACTTGATCCGCATCCCGCTCCCCCCGCTCAACGAAGAGCGGCGGCGGGAGCTGGTGAAGGTCGTGCACAAGTTCGCCGAGGAAGGGCGGGTGGCGATCCGCCACGCGCGCACCGACGCGATCAGCAAGGTCAAGAAGACCGAGCACGTCTCGGAGGATGAAAAGAAGCACACCGAGAAGGACATCCAGAAGCTGCACGACGATCATCTGCGGCAGGTGGACGAGGCGGTGAAAGCCAAGGAAGCGGAGATCATGGAGGTCTGAGATGGCGGACGACCTGCTGTCTCAGATCCGCCTGAACGGGGCCGTGCCGCGCCACGTGGCCGTCATCATGGACGGCAACGGGCGCTGGGCGCGCGAGCGCAGCCTGCCCCGACCGCTGGGCCACCGGGCCGGGATGAAGGCGGTGCGCGAGGCGGTCGAAGGCGCGCTCGAGGCCGGGGTGGAGGTGCTCACGCTGTTCGCCTTTTCGGAGGAGAACTGGCAGCGCCCCGCGACCGAGATCTCCGCGCTGATGCACCTGCTCGAGGAGTACATCGCGCGAGAAGTGGCGGAGCTGAAGGACCAGGGGGTGGCGGTGCACGTGCTGGGCGACCGCACCCGTCTCGCGCCCGGCGCGCGGACGGCGGTGGAGCGCATCGAGCGGGAGACATGCGACGGCGCGCGGCTGGCACTCAATCTGTGCATCTCCTACTCCTCGCGCGGCGAGCTGGCCCGGGCGGCGCGCCTGCTTGCCGAAGAGGTGCTCAAGGGCGTCAAGCGACTCGAGGACATCGACGAGGACGCGATTCGCGCCAAGCTTTATACCGCGCCCTGGAGCGACCCGGACTTGCTGATCCGGACGTCCGGTGAATGCCGGCTCTCCAATTTCTTGCTGTGGCAGCTCGCCTACACCGAGCTGTACATTACGCCGGTCCTCTGGCCCGACGTCACGCGGCGTGACCTATTCCAGGCCATCCTCGACTACCAAGGACGGGACCGGAGGTTCGGCCGGATCACTGCCTGACATGTCCCGCAACCTGCTGGTGCGGATCGCGGTCGCGGTCCCGGCCATCGCCGGGGCTGTGGCGGCGTTGTGGCTGGGAGGCTGGGTGCTGGCCGCGGCGATCGCGCTGCTCGGCGTGCTGGGCACCAACGAGGTATACGCCTTCGCGAAGAAGCAGGGACTCGAGCCGCTGGAATGGGTCGGCTTCGTCGCCGCGGCCGCCTTCCCGTTCGCCACCTACTGGGCGAAGGACTACGCCGATTGGGAGCCCGTCGTGTACGGCGGGGCGGCCTGGCTGCTCGTGGCGCTGGTCGTGGCCGCCGCCCGTGGGCCGGAGCGCCACCCGCTCACGGCGCTCGCGGTCACCACGTTCGGCGCGCTGTACGCTTCCGCCCTGCTGTCGTTCCTCATAGCGATCCGGCACGGCCCCCACGCCGACGCGCACCCGCGCGGCTCGGTGGCCCTGGCCGTCATGCCCCTGGTCATCACCTGGGTATGCGACACGTGCGCGATGGCCGCCGGCGCGCTCGTGGGCGGGCCGAAGCTCGCTCCCGTGCTCTCGCCCCGGAAGACGTGGGCCGGTGCCATCGGCGGGGTCGTGGGCGGCCTGCTCGCGGCGCTGGCATACGGTCCGCTGGTGCTCGAGCGCGTCGCCCTGGGGCTCGAGCTGTGGCAACTGGTGACGGTGGGGTTGGTGGTGGCGGTGGCGGCTCAGGTCGGCGACGTCGCCGAGTCGCTGTTCAAGCGGGAGGTGGGCGTGAAGGACTCCTCGTCCCTGATCCCGGGGCACGGCGGCGTGCTCGATCGCCTCGACTCGGTGTACTTCGTCGCGCCGGTGGCGGCGGCGCTGTTTCGGTGGTTCGGCCTCGCATGACCATCGGGATCGCGATCCTCGGGTCCACCGGATCGATCGGGTGTACGGCGCTCCAGGTCCTGGCGCGCCAACGGGAGCGGTTTCGGGTGGCGGCGCTGACGGCCCATTCCAATGCGGAGCTCCTGCAGCGACAAGCCGCCGAATGGAAGCCGGCCTACGTGGGGCTGGTCAACGGTGGGAGCGGGGAGCGGGGAGCAGGGAGCGGGACGTCATGCCTGGTCGAGGCGGCGACTCGGCCGGATGTCCAGATCGTCCTGAACGGAATCGTGGGCGCGGCGGGGCTCGAGGCCACGCTGGCCGCACTCGCTGCCGGGAAGCGGGTGGCGCTCGCCAACAAGGAAACGCTGGTGATGGCGGGCGAGCTGGTCACGCGCACCGCGCGGGAGGGCGGCGGCGAGATCGTGCCGGTCGACTCGGAGCACAGCGCCGTGCTGCAATGCATCACCGGGCGACGTCCCGGGGAGCTGGCGCGGCTCATTCTGACGGCGTCGGGCGGCCCGTTCCGCACCTGGAACCCGGAGCGCGTGGCGGGTGCTACGGTGGACGAAGCGTTGCGCCACCCGACCTGGAAAATGGGAAAGAAGATCACCGTTGACTCCGCCAGTCTCGTGAACAAAGCGCTCGAGGTGATCGAGGCGCATTTTCTGTTCGGGCTGCCGTACGAGGCGGTGGACGTGGTCGTCCATCCCCAGTCGGTGGTGCACGCGTTCGTCGAGTTCGTGGACGGGTCGGTCCTCGCGCAGGTCGGTTTTCCGACGATGGAGCTGCCCATCTTGTACGCGCTCACCCATCCCGACCGTGTGCCGGACGCGGGGGCGCGTCGCTTCGATCCGGTGGCGGCAGGGACTCTCACCTTCGAGCCGGTGGACGCCGGGCTGTACCCGGCGTACGGGCTCGGGCGCGCGGCGGCCGCGGCGGGCGGGACCGCCCCGACCGCGTTCAATGCGGCCAACGAGGTGGCGGTGGAGCTGTTTCTCGAGGGCAGGATCCGGTTCGGCCGGATCGCGGAGACCATCGCGCGCGTGCTCGAGACGCACCAGGTTCGCGACGCGGCGTCGCTCGAGACGGTGCTCGCCGCCGATGCGGACGCGCGGCGCCTGGCGCGGGAGGCGGCGTGCTCCTGAATTTCGCCGCGCTCATCGTCGTCCTCGGTCCACTGATCTTCGTTCACGAAATGGGCCACTTCCTCGCCGCGAAGGCCGTGGGGATTCAGGTGCTGCGGTTCTCGATCGGCTTCGGGCGTCCCATTCTGAGCTGGCGGCGCGGGGAGACCGAGTACTGGCTCTCCTGGTTGCCGCTCGGCGGGTACGTGAAGATGGCTGGGCTCGAAGACGAGGGCGTGGCCGGAGGTGTGGAGGGCGGGAAGTCGGCCATCCCGATCGACCCGGCGCGCGCGTTCGACCGACAGCCCGTGTGGAAACGGACGATCGTGATCCTCGCGGGCGTCACCATGAACGCGGTGTTCGCGTTCCTCATCTACTCCGGTCTCGCCGCGACCGCGGGCGCCCCGGAGCTCGCCAGCACGGAGATCGATTCGGTCGCCACCCACGCGCTGCCCCCCGGGACCGAGGCGCTGGCGAGCCTCAAGTTCGGCGATCGGATCGTGCGCGTGAACGGCGACACGGCCCGTTCGTGGAACGCGCTGCTCGACCACATTTTGGCGGGGCCGACCACGCTGCGGTTCGAAGTCGCGGGCCGCCCCGAGCCCATCGTCGTGCATCTTTCCGACGGCGGGCTCGCCACCCGCCAGGCCCTGGCGCAGGCGCTCACCCGACTCGACCCGCCACGGCTCGGCCTGGTCGAGCCGGGCCGGCCGGCGATCCGCGCGGGCCTCAGGCCGGGAGACCTGCTGGTGCGTGCCAACGGCGATACGGTGCGGTCCTGGAGCGAGGTACTGCGCACGGTGTGGAGCAGCCCTGAGAAGCCGGTGCGCTTCGACGTGCTACGCGACGGACAAATCGTGCAAGTGACCGTGGTGCCCGAGCGCAGGGTCGAGACCGACAGCGCATCGCCGCGGCCGCCTGTATACGGCGCCATCGGCGCCGCGCCCAATCCACCCACGATCCACGTGCGCGAGCCGCTGGGCCGCGCCATCGTCTCCGGCTTCCAGGAGACCTGGGGCCGCGGCGTGGTGGTGCTCGGGTTCTTGAAGGGACTGGTGCTCCACCAGACCTCGTTCCGCGAAGTCGGGGGCATCATTACGGTCGGCCAGATCTCGGGGCAAGTCGCGCGTATGGGTCTCGACTGGCTCCTCACCTTCATGGCGTTCTTTTCGATCAATCTGGCCATCCTGAATCTGCTGCCCATTCCGATTTTGGACGGGGGCCAGCTGATGTTCCTCATCGCCGAGGCGGTGCGCGGAAAGCCGTTGTCGCGCGAGCTGCGAACCCGGCTCAGCAACGTCGGGTTCTTCCTGCTGGTCGTCGTCATGGTGCTGGCGCTCACCAACGATGCCATCCGGATCCTCCCCCGTTAACGAGGCGCTCGAGGCGTACGTGGCGGGCCGCGTGAAGGCGGAGCGGCTCGTCATCGCCGTATCTGCAGCGTACTACCGGGAATCGGAAAACGGCACGCGGGAAGCGTTACAACCGCTCATGGATGTGATCGATCGCGCTTCGCCCGGAATCGTCGAGCTCGGGACCGTTCAGGGCGGGTCGGGCTTCGATGTTCGGCTCGCTGAACGGCCGTTCCCGAAACAATACGAAGCGCAGCTGCGGGAGGCGGCGGCAACGGTTCTTTCGGGAGGCGGGATGCGAGATGCGGGATGGGTGAATCCTGCGGCGGCGACGCATCCCTCATCCCGCATCTCGCTTCCCGGCGTCGTGTCCTGGATCCGTTCGCTGTTCCGCAGCTCCGCTTCACCCTGACCACCACTCCCGCCAGCGCGCCAGCCACCCCGTCGCCGGTTTTCCCTCCACCGCCTCCAGATCGGCGAGCAGCGCGTTCGCGTCGCGGTAGCGATCGTCGGGATGCTTGGCGAGGCATTTCATCACCACCCGCTCGAACCGCTTGGAGAGCTGCGGCCGCTTCTTGCGCAGCGAGGGCGGGGAGGCCTCCACGTGCATCCGTGCCAGCTCGAACCAATCGGTCGAGGCGAAGGGCACTTCGCCGGTCGCCGCCTTGAAGAGCGTGACGCCCAGGGCGTAGAAATCGAGGCGCGCGTCGAGCGGTCGCCCCTGCGCCTGTTCGGGGGAGAGGTACTGCGGCGTGCCGATGGTCATGTTCACACCGGTCGAGACCACGTAGCCCGACACCGCGCGCGCGATCCCGAAATCCGAAAGCACAGCGCGGCCGTCCGCGTGGATCAGGATGTTGTCGGGCTTGAGATCGCGGTGGATCACGCCCTGGGTGTGTGCGAACTGGAGCGCCCGAGCCACGTCGCGCCCGATGCGCACGATGTCGGCCTCGGGGAGCGGTCCCTCGCGCTCGAGCCGCGCGGCGAGCGAGTCGGCGCACAGGTCCATGGCGAAGTAGACGAAGCTCCCGGAGCGCGCCACGAAGCGGATGCGGATGATGTTCGGGTGCTGGAGCTTGGCAGCGGTTTCGGCTTCGTTGCGGAACCGGCTCTCGAACTGGGGGTCGCCGGCATAGCGCGGCATGAGGATCTTGACCGCGACCGCCGTCCCGTCCAACTCCCGACCCGCGAACACCCAGGCGAACCCGCCCTGGCCGAGCAGCCGCTCGATGTCGTAGGGGCCGACGGTGCGGCCGATGAGGTCGGTGTGCGGCGGGGGCGCGTGGGTCACGAGGGCTTTACAAACCGGTGTCGGCGGTCTAAGTTACTGCGCTCTCAACAATTAGGGAACTGGAACAGTGTACGACAAGACGACGCCGGTCAGGAAGTACGGGCAGCACGAGGGAGACACGGGGTCAGCCCCGGTCCAGATCGCGCTGCTCACCGAGCGGATCAACAGCCTCACCGATCACTTCCGGGTGCACGCCAAGGACTTCCACGGGCAGCGCGGCCTCCTCAGGATGGTCTCGCAGCGCAGGCGCCTGCTCGAGTATCTGAAGCGCAACGACCTGGAACGGTATCGGCAGCTCATCGACGAGCTGGGTCTCCGCCATTAATACCGCTGGCGTCGCGTTGGGCGCCCCGGAAGAGCACCGGGGCGCCTCGCGCATTTCTTTGTGCTCTAGACAGGCAATATGGTGAAACACGTAGAACGCAACTTCGCGGGCCGCGCTCTGAAGCTCGAGGCGGGCCGCCTGGCCAAACAGGCCGCGGGCTCCTGCCTCGTGCAGTTCGGGGAGACAGTCGTGCTCGCCGCAGTGACCGTGTCGGACAACGTCTCGACCCTCCCGTTCTTCCCCCTGACCGTCGAATACCGCGAGAAAGCCTACGCGGCCGGCAAGATCCCCGGCGGCTTCCTGAAGCGTGAGGGCCGGCCCTCGGACGAGGAGATTCTCGCCGCGCGGGTGATCGACCGCTCGGTGCGGCCGCTGTTCCCGGAGGGGTTCAAGAACGAAGTGCAGGTGTTCGTGTACGTCCTCTCCGCGGACCAGGAGAACGACGCCGACGTCCTGGGCCTGACGGCGGCCTCGGCGGCGCTGACCATGTCCCAGGTGCCTTGGAACGGCCCGATCGCGGCCGTCCGGGTGGGACGGGTGGAGGGCGCCTGGATCCTGAATCCCACCTTCCAGCAGCTCGAGTTCTCCGACGTGGACATGGTGGTGTCCGGCTCGAAGGATTCGATCGTCATGGTGGAGGGCGGGGCGCTCGAGCTCACCGAGGCGGAGATCGTGAAGGGCCTCGAGGTGGCGCACAAGGGCATTCGCGAGCTGCTGGATGCCGCGAACGAGCTGGTCGCCGACATGCGCCAGCCCAAAATGGAATGGACCAAGGTCGAGCCCCCGGCGGAGCTGGTGGCGCGGGTGAAGCAGCTCGCGGAGGCCCGGGTGTCCGAGGCGCTCAACCTGCCGGAGAAGTCCGAGCGGGCACAAGCGCTCGCGGCCTTGAAGGCCACGATCCAGGAGGAGCTGGGGCCTGAGTTCCCCGAGAACGCGAAGGACGTCGCCAACGTCATCGAGGACATCGAGTATCACACGATGCGCAACCAGGTCCTCACCCACGGCGAGCGGGTGGACGGGCGCGATCTGGACACCGTACGGCCGATCAGCTGCGAGGTGGGCACGCTGCCGCGCACGCACGGCTCCGCACTGTTCACGCGCGGCCAGACCCAGGCGCTGGTGTCGGTGACCCTGGGCACGACGCGGGACGAGCAGCGCATCGACTCGATCGACGTGGCGCAGGAGACCACCAAGTCGTTCATGCTGCACTACAACTTTCCGCCGTTCTCGACTGGTGAAGTGAAGCCGATCCGCGGGACCTCACGCCGCGAGGTAGGACACGGGGCGCTCGCCGAGCGGGCGCTGCAGGCGCTGCTCCCGCCGTACGACCAGTTTCCCTACACCCTCCGCATCGTGTCCGACATCCTCGAGTCGAACGGCTCGTCGTCCATGGCCACGGTGTGCGGCGGCTCGCTGGCGCTGTTCGACGCCGGGGTGCCGATGACGGCCGCGTGCGCCGGCGTCGCGATGGGGCTCATCAAGGAAGCCGATCGGGTGGCGGTGCTCACGGACATCCTGGGAACGGAAGACGCCCTGGGCGACATGGACTTCAAGGTCGCGGGCACGCGCCAGGGGGTCACGTCGATCCAGATGGACATCAAGATCATGGGCCTTGACTTCAAGATCATCGCCGAGGCGCTCGAGAAGGCGAAACAGGCGCGGCTCCACATCCTCGACATCATGGATCAGGTGATGCCGAAGCCGCGCTCGGAGCTCTCCAAGTACGCGCCGCGCATCATCACCATTCAGATCCGACCCGACAAGATCGGCGACCTGATCGGCCCCAAGGGCAAGACCATCCGGGGCATCCAGGAGCAGACCGGCGCCGAAATCAACGTGGACGACACCGGCCTGGTCACGATTTCCGCGGTGGGCGAAGGCGGCGAGCGGGCGCGCGACATGGTCCAGGCGCTGGTGCAGGAGCCCGAGGTGGGCAAAATCTACGAGGGCGTCGTGAAGAGCACCACGGCGTTCGGCGCCTTCATCGAGATCCTGCCGGGCGTGGAGGGCCTGCTCCACATCTCCGAGCTGCAGCATGGCCGGACCGAGCGCACCGAGGACGTGGTGAAGAAGGGCGACCACGTGCGCGTGAAGCTGCTCGAGGTGGACGAGCGGGGGCGGAT
>Ga0209056_10004799_pt1 | contig 14215 bp, 8 predicted proteins | sample GraSoiAngelo_114_FD_185876 | JGI IMG/M metagenome (GOLD analysis project Ga0209056, IMG submission 185876) | Grasslands soil microbial communities from the Angelo Coastal Reserve, California, USA - 14_0903_13_40cm (SPAdes) (version 2) | ecosystem: Environmental > Terrestrial > Soil > Grasslands ... | reverse complement strand
TTTCGATCCCTTCTTTACCACGAAGGACAAACTGGGGATGGGCCTCGGCCTGGCAGTCAGTTATGGCATCATCCGACGGCACGAAGGAACAGTTGATGTTGAGTCACAAGTAAGTGTCGGCACGACTTTTCGAATCAGGCTGCCGATTGCGAAGTGCGCTACGAAAGCGCAACCTGGCGGTGATTTCGTCAGCTTGAAAACAGTTCCTGCGAAATCTTCTCAAACCAGAATCCTGGTCGTTGATGATGAAGAATACGTGCGCGACCTGCTGCGTGACATTCTTGAAAAAGAAGGTTGTGAAGCGGTCGTGGCCGAGGGTGGGCATCAGGCGCTATCGCTTATTGAAAATGGAAGTTTCGATGCCGTCTTCACCGACGTAGGCATGCCGGACATGAATGGCTGGGAGCTTTCACGGGCGGTCCGCGAACGCAACAGCAACATCCCGGTGGCGGTGATCACAGGCTGGGGCGAAGCTGTCGGATCCCACGAACGTCAGGCCGCTCGCGTGGATTGGGTCGTGACCAAGCCGTTCGATACGCCGCAGATTGCAGAGATGGCGCACGAAGTTTTCCGGCGCCGGGCGTTGCGTATTGGACAGCAGACTTCAGCCCTGGCAACATAGCAACCTTCTTTCACTCCAAACTGTTCAACCTTGGTGCTCCTTGCCGGGTATGCCGTTCAATTCAGTTTTCTCCAAATCGTAACGGTCAAGCTTGCGCTGGAGAGTTGTGCGATCGATTCCAAGCACTCGCGCGGCCGCCTGTTTGTTGCCACCTGTGCGCGTGAGAACCCGAAGGATGTGGCGGCGTTCGATCTCTGAAAGCGGCAACAGAATTTCATTGGCAGTCTCAGGGTCCGATAATGGGGGGAAATTTTCGCGATTGGTCATTGAGGTTTTGGAATAATTGCGAACGCGGTCGGGCAGATCTTCAGGACGAACCACTTGATCGCACAAGGCCGCTGCGCGCACCACGGCATTTTCCAACTCGCGGATATTCCCGGGCCAATCATAATTTTCCAGCAGCCTCATCGCGTCTTTTGAGAAACCAACCGGACGGGCATTTGAACCAATCGTACGTTCGGCAAAATACGTGACCAGCGGATGAATATCTTCGCGGCGATCGCGCAAAGCCGGCAGATGGATTGTGACCGCGTTCAAACGGTAAAGAAGATCCTGACGAAAGCGGCCCTCACTTACTTCCAGCTCTGCGTCTCGATTGGTGGCCGCGATCACCCGCACATCGACGCGCTGTGTCTGATTCGATCCGACCCGTCGAATTTCGCCCTCCTGAAGCGCACGCAGCAGCTTGACCTGAAAAGCCAGACTGGTTTCCGTAATTTCGTCGAGAAAGACTGTTCCCCGATCCGCCTCCTGCCACAGACCTCTGCGGTCCACCGTCGCACCCGTGAACGAGCCACGAATATGACCGAAGAGCTCTGACTCGATAAGCTCCGCCGGCAAGGCGCCGCAGTTAACCGCCACGAAGGGTTTGTCGGCGCGAGGACTACGGCGATGGATTGCTTTGGCTACGATCTCTTTGCCCGTGCCCGACTCACCGGTAATCAAAACCGGCAGATTGGTCGCCGCGACCCGACCAACCAGCTTCATTACTTCGACGAACGCTGCGCTGACGCCAACAAGTTCGATGTCGGAAGTGTAAACCGGAGGCGATGGCAGCTCGTCACTGGGACTGCGTCTCGCGCGCTTCTCGATCCCACGGCGAACGGCTTGAGATATCCGCTTAACATCTTCGATCTCAAACGGCTTCATCAGGTAGTCATAAGCGCCTGACGATACTGCGTCGAGAGCTCCGACCGCCGACCCGTGGCCAGTCATGAGAACGATTTGAGCCTCTGGTTGTTCTTCGGTGAAACTGCGCAGCACGTCGTAGCCTTCGTGGTTATTCTTGGCGCTCAGCCGCACGTCGCAGAACACCAGTGACCAGGTGTCGCGATGGAGTAGCTCCAAGGCCTGTTCGGCGGAAGCTGCCTCGCTCACTTCCCAGCCTTCGTTGCTGAGCACTTCAGCCACGTTGCTGCGAATCAAATCATCATCATCGACTACGAGTGCTTTCATATTATTCGCCGCGAAGAGTAAGCCAGATTTATTCTCGATTCCGATCTGATTGTCAATGTAACTGAGCAAACCTGGTGTAACCAAGATTTTGTAGGTAAACGCCCTCTCCCTTTGGGAGAGGGTTGGAGTGAGGGCGTAGCTGAGTAACAAGAAAGAAAACTCTCCATCCTTTTTCCGTTTCCGCTCCGATAAAAAAGGAGAGGAGTATTTTGGGTTTCGTCGCTAGGCCCTCACCCCGGCCCTCTCCCAAAGTCGGAGGGAGTTACCAACGTCCCGAACATAAACTCCCTATCTAAACATCGCACCCGCTCGTCAGGCAGAGGCCTGGTTCGAGCGATGGGCGTCACGGCAATACCTTGAATCTCGATCGGTTGGCCGGCGCGCAAGACTACGTGTGTGCTGGTCTCCAGCGCCACGCGTCGGTGATCTTTCGTAATGATTTCGATTTCATAGACAGCTCCAAACCATTCTCGCCCGGTCCGCGTAATCTGTTGACGAACATACTCGGCGAGTTCGGGCGCCACTACCTGGGTAATATTCATTCGGCACGCTTCATCGCAACTGTAACCTGAAAAGCGTTCGCCGATGTCGTTCAGAAACGTAAAATTCCCAGCGAGATCGAGCGTATAGATAATCTCCTTCCCGCTATTCAACTCTTCATCTTCCTTTCGTTCGCTTCGAAATCGGTAAGTCATTTCCCTGGTGAAGAGATAAAGACGTCTAGCCCCTCTGACCATTCTTCCAAACTGACTGCGGCGCTGTGGTGAACTAACTAACACAGCTTCTTATCGAGTATTAAGAGCCGTTATGAACGAAGCGCCGAAAAGAGCTGGGATGCTGCATTTGACTACAGCGGAATGCCCATTCATCATTTGAAATATCATCCAGGACGGCAATCCCGCCGACCACTGTCGATCATTCAGCACCGCGTATGCCACGGGCAAAAAGCGAAAAAGTCAAAGGCTCGTGTGGTCAAAAAAGACGAACGTTATCGGCGGCACATCGGTTGCTGACAACGCGCTGTCAACGTCACGCACACCCGCGTGCGTTGAGGTCAATCATGAAGGGCCACGCCGGTTAGTTCAGCATTCGATTCGGATTCTGAAAGGACGATACGGCGTGACGGAATATCAAATCAACCCCAAATCCCTCACCCGATTTCTTGCTGGACCGAATTAGCTGGTCGGCGCGCCTGCTGATGATGCGCGACTGAAAAATGGATCCCGATCAGTTCGCCTTCGATTCGTGCCGCCATCAGCGCGACTCCTTAATATAAGTATGTTGGCCAAAAGTTACACAGTGAAACTTACATCCGCGATCGACGCTGTCGTGGATTGTTATCCCGCCGAGCTGCCTCCCGATCAGAACAGTTCGCGCCGCAGTTCCAGTAGCGATCACCGATTAAAGGCACCCCCGCAGTGATGCGGGCTCGCAAAGCCAGGAGTCTCGACCTTCGAGATCGTCCGGCTGCCGAAGTGAATGAACACAATATTCTTTTCTCGCCGGAGTGCGTCCGGCGCGCCACAAAACTTAAACTCATCTCGCGCAGCGCTCACCAGAGTTGCAGTTCTGGTTTGCCTGCTGCTGTCGATTGCTCGTACCAACGCTCAGTCGCTCGACAGCGAACGGGTTCAATACCCAAATGCGGAAACTGCTTTCATCTGCGGTCCGCAACTGAAGTCGGGCAGCGCCCTCAATCCATTCCCCTGGTTCGACAGCACCGCGGTTACGAAGGGAGCGTCAATCGGTTCTGAGCTCCCGGCGATCGGGCCACGAGTATTAACTGGGACCGTTAGCGTTAATTATGGCGCCAATGGCGTCACAGGGAACGGTACAAGATTTACGCACGAAGTAGATCCGCACGGCCCCGGTCCTTACGATGGCTGGTTGCGTATTCTCGATGGCACGACGTATCACGAGGTAAGAGTCGCCTCGGTGGAGTCAGATACACACCTGACCCTAACCGCTGCCTGGAGTTTCGCAACTCTCAGCGGCGCGAATGGCGATACTTATCACTCGTATCAAGGGCTGTGGAATTACGATTGGTATTACAGATCGATGTATTACGACACGGCTCTGGCCGAATATATTAATTCCTACCGAACAAGTGATCCCGCATTTGTCAGTTATGCTCGCAAGCTAGCCGATTCATGGTGGGGTTCCCAATACATTGACTTTGGGACGGTCATTCAAGGCCCAAACTACTTGCCTCCCCGTTCGCAGGCGTTTGCCGGTCTGATGTTGCGAGCTCTCGACGGCAAACCGGAATATTGGGATTACTTGTACCGGATAGTGCGGGCGACCTTCGACAACTGGGTCAAGCGGCGGCGCGATAATCCTACGCTGTATTACGACATTCGCGAGGATGGCTACGCGCAACTTTATGCAGTGATGTTGGCGCGCGTACTTCCCGATCAGTATCCGCTGTACGCCGACGGGACCCTGAAGCCTTCGACGGGCATGGCCATCGATGGCGCCGAGAAGCGGGCGGCGCTTTTGGCCGACGCCGAAGACATCGCCGTGAACTTCTTTGGGCGACTACAGAAACCAGATGGGTCATGGCGATGGGACGTAGACGACACATCAGACCCCAACTATCAGAATCGTAGTGTCGAGCAGCCGTTCATGGTCGGCCTTTATCTGGAGTCCGTAATACTGCTGCATCAGTTGACCGCGAACACAATCGTCAAGGCAAACCTGGCCGGCCAGCTAACCAAAGCAGTGAGGCACCTGTACAACGACACCTACGAGAAAAATGATCCAGTGACGAACATTCAGCCCTATAAGTGGCGAGCAGTTTTTTACTACTGGGGTGGTGGGACGGTCGCCCAACCTAATAAGTATGATCCGCCCGACGCGAGGACCACCGCCTGCGCATTGGCGAACTGCGGCGACAACAGTGTCACCGTCGCGCGTCAAATGAATTCGACGATCCAGCACGTTTTCGGTTACGCCTATGCGATCACCGGTGATCTGCAATATCGAATCATGGGTGACGATATGTTTGGCGCCTCCTTTGGCGATGGGACGGATACGATCAAGAACCTGGCAGCCGATGCTGGCGCCAAAGAGTACGACCAGAACTACAGAGCCTCAGGCAGGTACCTGGCCTGGCGCCTAATGGTGACACCGACGCCAACTCCGACGCCAACTCTGACGCCAACTCCTACGCCAGCAGCGACACCAACCTCTACGCCAACTCCAACACCGACGCCCACGCCGACGCCTGCGCCAACTCCTACGTCAACACCGACACCAACTCCAACGCCAACTCCTACGCCAACGCCGACGCCCACACAAACACCAACACCGACGCCAAAGCCCATATCGCCGGGCTCGGCGCTGAACAGTCTGGCCAAGGCGACGCGCGATGCTCAGGACGTAAGCAACCAGCTTGGTTTGAAGGCCGGCCTTGCGTCGGCAAATAGCGCATCGCCTAGCGATCCAGCAGCCGGGATTGCCTCCGTCATCAAGGAGATCGAGCAGACGTACGATACATTCGCCGCCGAGCGGGGATTCTATGCAGCGTCGGACAGGATCGGCACCGCGCTGATGAACGCCATCGACTACGCCAATCTCTGCGCCGCCCTGGCCGCACAGAATCAAATCGGCCCAGTGAAGGCCAGCCTGCAAAGGGCGATTGACTACCTCGAACTCGCAAACGTGCTGATGCTCTACGGCAACGTTTCCAATCCGGTTGACTACGCACAATTCATGGTGCGACAGCACTACGTTGATTTCCTCGGGCGCGAGCCGGACGACGCAGGACGCACGTTCTGGACGAAGCAGATTACTGGCTGTGGCCGCGACGCAGCCTGTGTCGATCTCATGCGCGTCGACGTAAGCGCCGCCTACTTCCTTTCGATTGAGTTTCAGCAGACGGGTTACTTCGTCTATCGTCTTTACCGCGCGTCATTCAATCGGTCGGTACTCTTTCAAGAGTTCGTCGTGGACACCCAGGAGAACGAGAAGGGTCTTGTCGTCGGGCAGCAAAGTTGGCAAGACGTTCTGGCCGCCAACAAAAAGGCTTTTCTTCAAGGTTGGGTACAGCGCCCTGAGTTCCGTAGCCGTTACGATGCGCTGACAGAGGACCAGTTTGTCGATGCTCTGTTCGCCACGATGGGGGTGACGCCCGCTTCACCAGATCGCGACTCGCTGATCGCAGCCTTGAAGAGCGGTGTTTCACGCGCTGACGTGCTTGCGCGGATTGTTGAAAATGAAGAGTTCACAAGCCGGCAATTCAATCCAGCCTTCGTCACGATGCAATACTTCGGTTATCTGCGGCGCGACCCGGACGCGGCCGGTTTCAACTACTGGCTCACGAAGCTCGATGCCGCGAAAGGCGACTACCGAAACGCCGAGATGGTCGAGGCCTTCCTCTCGTCCGTCGAGTACAGGAAGCGCTTTGAGCGGTGGTAGCACTCAATTCTAAAGAACAACCATTAAGAGTTCGGCGCTGGCTAACCTCAATATCCAGCTAGCCAAGAGACGGGTCCACAGGCGGGAAAACGGCATACATTAGCCTTTTATCCCTCCTGGCGGGCCCGAAAGTCTTGGTTGCCCCTTAGTTTCGGAAGCCGGTTCTGCTTCGCATTGCGCCCTGACTTTTCCGGCCCGCACCAATAGAGCGTCGTTGGCAGAGATTGCCCCCTCGCCCGCGAAAAGCGCCAAAGAATCCGCATGAGTGTCGCCATTCCGCGCCAGTTGTATAAGACCGTTGCCATCGTCGCAGCTCTGGCATTCGTCTTTGCTAGTGTACTGACGAAGCTGGGTCGTGACTGGTGGGGCGACGAAAACTATTCGCATGGTCTGCTGATTCCCTTTGTCGTCGGTTACATCTTGTGGCAAGAGCGGAAGCAATTTCAGCAGGCGCAAAAACGACCGGCGATCTGGTTCGGTGCGCTCGGAGTGGGATTTGCGCTGTTGGCGTTGTTCGCGGGAACGGTGGGCGCAGAACTGTTCGTGCAACGGATCGCACTGGTCGTAATGCTGGCCAGTGTGTCAATTTACTTCTGGGGATTTAGTTTGCTACGCCTGATCGCGGTGCCTCTGTCGCTGCTTCTACTCTCAATTCCGATTCCGCAGATCGTCTTCAATCGAATTGCGTTTCCTTTGCAGCTATTCGCATCACAATGTGCCGTGACAGCGATGTCCTTCTTTGAAATTCCAGTCCTGCGTCAGGGAAACGTCATTGAGTTGATGCCGCTCGGCGCGCGCGAACCCAAGCGACTGGCGGTTGTCGAGGCATGCAGCGGAATTCGTTCGTTGATGACGCTGGTGACCTTGGCGGTTGTTTACGCGTACTTCACTCGACCGAAACAAGGCCCGACAAACTTCAGTTTGTCGTCACCCTCCACCGGTAAGCCGGAAATGAAGAGGGACAAACTTAAGTTTATCGGACGGTTTGCATTCTGGCGCTCGCTGATTCTCATCGTCACCGCCGTTCCGATCGCGATTCTAACGAATGCCTTGCGAGTCAGCGGCACCGGCGTGCTGGCCCACTACTACGGCACGCGCGTGGCTGATGGCTTCTTTCATTCATTCTCCGGTTGGGTGATTTACATCGTTGCGGCACTGCTGCTCTTCGCGACGGGTTGGGTAATGGATCGCATCACGCGATTTGTCAAAGGAGACAGGATTTACAAGATGAACAAGATTTCAATCCATCCTGTTAATCCTGTAAATCCTGTCTGAATCTCTTCAGGATGACAAAGCCTAACGACACAATTCGGTTTTGGTTTTTGCTGATTGCCCTGTTGATTGGCGGTGGATTAGTCAACGTTTGGGATCGTGCCGGTGAAGCTAAGGTCTCGCGGCGGCCGCTAAAAGAATTTCCCTCGCAGTTGGGAAGTTGGCGACAGATGGGCGACGATCTTCGCTTTGACACCGAGACCGAAAAAGTTCTCCGAGCAGATGACTATCTGTCACGCAACTTTCAATCGGGAGATGGCGTAGCTTCGTTTTATGCTGGCTACTACGCGACGCAGCGAACCGGCTCCACTTATCACAGTCCGTTGAATTGTTTGCCGGGCTCCGGTTGGGTAATGAGCGACGGCGGGCAGATTACGATCACGCCCAGCAACGGCTCTTCCGCATTTGAAGCCAATCGCTATGTGGTTCAGAACGGCAACAATCGCGCGCTTATGGTCTATTGGTATCAGGGCCGAGGCCGGGCGGAAGCCAGTGAGTATTGGGCCAAGATTCATACCGTGGTGGACAGCGTGCGCCGGCGGCGTTCCGACGGGGCGATGGTCCGGGTAATGGTACCCCTGGGAGACTCTCAGAAAGAAGCCGAGAGGATCGCGGTCGAATTGGCATCGCAGGCTGCTGCGGAGTTGCCGGCCTATATTCCCAACTGATCTCAATTGGAGAGAAACGGTGAACGTCGCTCTTCTTTTCAACTGGCCCAGGCGTTGAACGCCCGGGTTCGCGAGACGTGATCTATTTATTGAGCCCCATTTATGGGCTCTCGCGACGCCTCCTCAGTTTCCCAGGTGTGAACGCCTGGGCCAGTGAAGAATGGTTCGCACCCAATCTAAAAAGCAGCAACAGATTTCCTGAAATACATCTCGCATTATTGCTTTCTTGATTGTGACTCGCCGCTGCGCGAGTGACGATTTTTGACACCTAATCAACATTCGCTCTTCAGCGGCCTACACGCGACATTGCCCGTTGCCGAAGACCACCGCCGGAGCGACAAAAGGCTGAGCAAGCCGGTTTTGGAATCTTGAAGACTGGCTTAGCTCACCGGAGATCCGCAGTAATGAAAAATCGAGAGTGCCGAAAGTTCTACGTCCTTCCTCTGTTCATCGTAATTGCCGCTGCCCTTCTTTCGGCCGCGTGCACCACACCGGAAAAAGCCAAAGCCCAACATGTCGCTCGTGGCCAAGCCCTCCTGAAAGACAAGAAGTTTCAGGAAGCAAGCTTGGAGTTTCGTGGCGCCCTGCAAATCGACGAGCGACTCGCCGACGCGCACTGGGGATTGGCGAACGCTTACGAAGGCCTTCAACGATATCAGGAGGCATTCGATGAGATGAAGCAGGTCGTCGATCTGGATCCGAACAACCTCGAAGTTCGCGTGCGGCTCGGAAACTATTACCTGATGGGCAGCCAGCAATCGCCCGCGGCCGTCAGCGAGGCCGAACGACTCGCCAAAGAAGTACTGCAAAAAGATCCCAAACACATCGAAGGCCACATCCTGATGGGCAGCGTTCTGTTCGCGCAGGGCCATAAGCCGGAAGCCTTCGCCGAATTGAATCGGGCAGTCGAAATCGATCCCAAGCGGGTGGAATCCTATTTAAGTCTGGCGCGCTTCTATGCCCAGACGAAAGACTTCGTCACCGCTGAGGCTACATATCAGCGCGCGATCGCAGTCAGCGGTGCATCAGCTCTCGCTTACTACGAGTACGGAAAGTTTTTGGTACAGACGGGCCGATCAGACGCAGCGGAAGCGCAGTTTCAAAAAGCCGTCCAGGTCGACAGCAACAACCGCGAAGCGCGATTCATTCTGGCCAGCTTTTATCTGGTCAATAAACGATTCGAAAAAGCCGAAGAGGCTTACAAGGCGCTCGCCGAAATAGACAAGGACAAGCCCGAAGGCCGATCGGTGCTGGCGGATTTCTATACCGCAGTCGGCAAGCTCGACGAAGCGCTGTCGATCTACAAAGAGGTCGTGGCGAAATTTCCTGACTACACTCAAGGCCATTATCGCCTCGCCGAGATCATGCTGATGCACGGCGATATCGCCGGCGCGAAGAACGAAGCGGCCGCGATTCTGAAAAATGATGCGACGGATCGGCAGGCGATCATCTTGCGTGCACGCGCCGAGATGCAAAGCGGCGATCCCAGCGACGTGAAACTCGCAGTTGAAGATTTACGCGAAGTCCTGAAGCAGGAACCGAATTCGCGCGCCGGCTTGTTCTTTATGGCCGAAGCGAATTTTCGTTTGGGCCAAATCGATCAAGCGCGAGTGTTTGCCGGCGATCTCGAACGCAACTATCCCGACTATTTGCCCGGAAAACTGATGCAGGTGCAGATCAATTTAGCCAGCGGCGATGCGAAGTCCGCAATGCAACTGGCGAATCAGTTGATCGATCGTTTGGCGAAAGCCTCGCCCGATAAGGAGACATCGCCGCAGATGCTCGCTGATCTTCAGGCCAACACGCTGGTAGCGCACGGCTCGGCAGCGCTGCAACTGCGCGACACCAAAACCGCGCGCCAGGATTTCATGATGGCGCACGACGCGGTGCCGAAGAGCGCCGACATTTACGTAAATCTCGCTTCGGTAGCGCTCGCAGAAAACAAGGTCGAGGAAGCAATCAGTTTCTATTACAGCGCACTGGCCATCGATGGCGCGAACTTTAATTCGCTCCGCGGTCTCATCAATCTCTACGCAGCGCAAAACCGGATCGACCAGGCGCACGCGCGAATCGATCAAGCGATTAGCTCGCAACCGAATAACGCGGCTCTCCATTTTCTGAAGGGCGAAGCCTACGGCTTTGAGCGAAACGCGCAGGGCGCGGAATCGGAGTTCCGCCGAGCACTGGAAATCGACGCCAACTACCTCGCTGCCTATTCGGCATTGGGCGCTTTGTTCGTGAATACGAACCAACAGGAGCGCGCCATTGCAGAGTACACGAAAATTGTCGAGCATCGTCCTGACAACGCTGCCGCATACACTTTGATTGGCATGCTCGAGATGAATCGACAAAACATCGACGCGGCGATCGATAACTATCGCAAAGCGTTGGCACATGACGAGAACGCGGTCTTTGCTGCAAATAATCTCGCATGGCTGTACGCCGTTCATCCAGGCAAAGGCAACCTGGACGAAGCGGTGCGGCTGGCGCAGAGCGCCGTGCAAGCAAGTCCGGGAGTGCCGAGCTTCGTCGATACGCTGGGCTGGGTTTACTACAAGAAAGGTCTGTATGGCGCCGCCGCTGAACAACTGAAGAAGGCGGTGACGGTCGATGAAGACGCTTCGCGCCGAAATAACGGCACACCATCGCCCACTTATCATTTTCATTTGGGCGTGGCACTGGCCGCCACCGGTGACAAGCCCGGAGCCCGCCGCGAAATCCAGAGTGCCCTGCGCTTAAGCGAGAAAGCGAGTTTTCCGGAAGCGGACGAGGCGCGAAAGACTCTGGCCACGCTGTAACTAACTCCGCGTTTAGGAGTGGGCTACCGCCCGCTCGGTCGGGCAGTAGCCCGACTCTAAACGAGTGCACAGTTTTGATAGGAGCGCCCGAATGAGTGTTGAATTCAGACCACGAAAGATAAGCGAATACTTAAGGTCAGCGCGCCGGCGCAAATGGTTAATCCTGCTGCCTACAATCGCGATTGGACTGGCCATCGCCTATGTAGTGTTACGTCTGCCTGACGTTTATGAGTCATCCACGTTGATCGTCGTCAAGCCTTCGACGCTGCCGAATTCGGTCGTGCCTACGATCACTGAAGAAACGCTGACGCGAGAGCTGACCAGCATTTCTCAGGTAGTTACCAGCCGCAGCTCGTTGCAGCCACTGATGGAAAAGTACGACCTCTTCAAAGAAGAGCGCTTGCGCGGCGAGCCGACAGAATTGCTAATCGATCAGATGCGCAAGCAGATCAAGGTCGAAGTCAACACCAGCCGCAACGACATCACTAACGGATTCAACATCACTTATCGCGGCCGCGATCCGAAATCAACTCAGGCAGTCGCTGCCGAACTCGCGAGTAAGTACATCGACGAGCAAACCAAAGGAACTATCAACGCCGGCACCTCCGCCAAACAGTTCATCGAAGAACAGGTGCGACAGGCCAAGGAAGAACTCGACACTATCGACACGCAACGCCTGAATTATTTGCAGCAGAACATAAACAATCTGCCGTCGCAATCGCAGGCACTCGTGGGGCGTTTGACTGCTCTGCACGAGGCGCAGAAAGCCTTGATTGCCGAGTTGGGACGCTTGCGCGATCTCGGCGCCGCTTATCGCAGCCAGCTTGCCGACATTACCAAGAGTTACGATCAGGAAATCGCGATGGCGGCTGAGAACACGACCGATCCAAAGACGACGATGGCCTGGGCTGAACTAACCAGACGGCGATCGGAACTCGAGTCCGAGTTGCAGAACCTGCTGACGCAATACAAAGAAAAACATCCGGATGTGGTCGCGAAAAAGTCGCAGCTTGATTCGGTGAAACGCGATCAGGATCAGATGATCGCCGATTGGAAGAATCGCATCGAGGAGCGAAAACAGAAGCTGGTGCAGTTGAGCGATCCGCGCCTTCTCACACTGAAAACACAGATCGCGATGGTCGATGGCGACACCGAGCGGCAGCAGAAGGTGCTCAGTGAAACTAATAAACAGATTGCGGAATTGGACGCGCGGATCAACGCAATTCCAAATGCCGAAGTCGGTCTGGAAGCGATCGATCGCGACTATCAGACGAAAAAATCCAACTACGACACTCTGTTGGCCCAGCAACAGAAGATCGTGGTCGGCGCTGATGCCGCGAAAGATCAGCAGGGAGGCGGCATTCAGGTGGTTGACCCGGCGAATCTGCCCGAGCGTCCCGTCGCGCCCAAGCGCTTCATGTTGACAGCTGCCGGATTTGGAGTGGGTATCGCCTTGGGCTTGCTGCTCGCTGTATTTCTTGAGATGCGACGCCTGTTCACAATTCAGACCACCGATGATGCAAAGCACTACACAGGCCTGCCAGTGCTGGCTTCCATTCCCGAACTGATGACGCCAGCTGAGGCGCGGGCGCTTCCGCGTCGTCATAATTTCGCGCTCGCCGCCGGAATTGTGGCGGTCTTGGTAACCATTCCTTTACTCGCATTCGTGCTGCGATTGACGCACGTGTTCGAAAAGTTTCTGACGTAAAGCCGGTCTTAGGGCTTGGGTTTTTGGTCTTTGTTTTGGAAAAGGAAAACCGCGTGGCAAGAGTAAACTTTGAGAATCTCCGAATTTATCAGCTTAGTGAAAAGCTGGCAGATCAAATTTGGGATTTAGTATCGCTCAGGGATGCTTTTGCCAGGGATACTGTAGGCAAACAACTCGTGCGTGCCGCAGACAGCATCGGAGCCAACATAGCAGAGGGAAGCGGTCGAGGTAGTTCGCAAGACTATCGTCGATTTCTGAGAATTTCACGCGGCTTGCTCTACGAAACCCTTCACTGGTTGCGGAGGGCCTACATGCGCAAACTGCTGTCATTGAAGCAAACTAAGGAGATTAGGCTGGTCGTCGCGGAACTTTCTCCCACCCTGAATGCATATCTGCGCTCCGTATCGAAATCAGCATCTCGCAAGACGAACGAGAGTGAAGTCTAAAAACAATCAAAGACCTAAGACCAAAGGCCAAAGACCTTCGGAGGAGACATGTACACAGAATTCTACGGACTCAAAGAATTGCCCTTCGCGCTGACACCCGATCCGCGCTACATCTATTTCACGCCCTCGCACACCGAGGTGATGGCCAATCTTCACTACGGCATCGAAAGCGGCCGCGGATTAATCGTCGTCACTGGCGAAGTCGGTACCGGCAAGACGACGATGCTGCGCTGGGTGATGCAGCGGCTGGATCGCACAGTGCTGGTGGCCTACATCTTCAATCCGCGCTTGTCCGCTCCCGAGTTTTACCAACATCTCGCCGCGTTATTCGATATTCGGAACTGGGAAACGAAGTCCGATCTATTAATCGAACTCGGCAAGGTTCTGGATTCGCGCGACAGTCGAGGTTTGCGCACCGTCCTGATTGTCGACGAAGCGCATGGATTGTCGCCTGCAGTCTTGGAAGAAGTGCGGCTGCTCTGCAATTTCGAATCGGACACAGCGAAGAAGTTGCAGATCGTGCTTACGGGCCAGCCAGAGTTGCGCGAAGTTTTGAACTATCCGGACTTGCGCCAACTCAAGCAACGCGTTTCGCTGCGTTGCGAAATCACCGCGCTCCCAAACGTCGAAGAAACAGCTCATTACATCAACTCGCGTCTGAAGATCGCCGGCGCCCAGCGCACGAATATCTTTTCGCCGGGCGCGATCGACTATGTCTTTCGCTGTTCCGAAGGGATTCCGCGCAACATCAATAACCTTTGCGACAACGCGCTGTTGCATGGATTCGCTGCGAGCGAATCGGTCATCAGCCGCGGCCTCGTGGAAGA
>Ga0209056_10004790_pt1 | contig 14227 bp, 11 predicted proteins | sample GraSoiAngelo_114_FD_185876 | JGI IMG/M metagenome (GOLD analysis project Ga0209056, IMG submission 185876) | Grasslands soil microbial communities from the Angelo Coastal Reserve, California, USA - 14_0903_13_40cm (SPAdes) (version 2) | ecosystem: Environmental > Terrestrial > Soil > Grasslands... | reverse complement strand
TGTTCGGCGTTGTCGCGATCAGCACGTTATTGCGGTAAACGTCGATGTTGGTCGAGGTCGCCCCCGTCCACTTGAGACGCACAGTATTTATTCCCCCGATCCTTTTCTTCTGGGCATGGAGCTGAATCGCTCCAGGTCTTGGCCTCGGCGTTTCCGCCGATCCTCGTCGCCCGGCAGGTGCAATCGGAAGACTGATTGGGAGCATGAAGTAAGGTCATCAAAACGATGACTCATTACTGTAGCAGTTGCAGTTGCTGTGGGTGTGGCTGTAGCTGTTGTCGGAATTGGAGCAGTTGTATTAGGGACTAAAATTGCCCATCTCGGTAATGGGTCCATTCATGATGATCGAACCCGGGTTGTTCGTGCCAGTGTAGGAGCCAGTACCGCTGCCCACCCAGCCGACAAAAGTGAAGCCGGGATTCGCTTTTGCCTTAATGGCCACACTCGATCCGGCGTTATGCCAGCCACTGGCCGGTTGCACTGCGCCGCCAGGTCCTGCACTCATCGTCAGGAAGTACTGCGTTTGGAACGTCGCCGTGTAGGTCTTATTGGTCGTCGGAGCGACAACGTGCGAGATCGCTCCGTGGTCACTCCATTTCTTCCAGACATACTGCACGCCAGAGCCACCGCTTTGAGGTGAAGTGGTGGCAATGGTGTGACTCGAACCCGCTACCCAGGTGAACTGTTGCTGGGAACTATAGGGCGTGCCGTCAACCGAGAAGGTGCGGCCAACGGGGTTTGTTCCCACTGTTATCGTAACGGTTGTCGGAGTCGGCGTTGGTGTTGCTGTGGCTGTAGCTGTAGCTGTAGCAGTTGCAGTTGCTGTGGGTGTGGCTGTAGCTGTCGCCGTAGCCGTAGCAGTAGGTGTCGGAGTAAACGTTGCGGTTGCCGTAGGCGTTGGAGTAAACGTAGCCGTAGCTGTCGGCGTTGGTGTAAATGTGGCCGTTGCTGTTGGCGTTGGACTCTCCTCAGGTGTTGGAGTCGGCGTGAATGTTGCCGTAGCGGTAGGAGTTGGAGTAAAGGTAGCTGTCGCTGTTGCCGTAGCTGTCGCGGTCGCCGTAGCAGTAGCTGTCGGAGTGAACGTGGCAGTCGCCGTTGGAGTAAATGTAGCTGTCGCCGTTGGCGTAAACGTAGCTGTTGCAGTTGGAGTTGGAGTAAAGGTAGCTGTTGCCGTCGCAGTAGGAGTTGCACTTGGGATTGCAGTAGCTGTTGGAGTCGGGGTAGGTGTCGGCGCAGCGCAGCCTGGGAATTTGAATGACCCGATGCGCGTGCTCCAGACTGGGGGCGTGGTACTGCCATCTGTCTGACTGGTGTAGTACTCGGTGGTGTACCAGAAGGTGCAACCGTCGGAGGGATCGACGCTCATGGAGGCGTAATCGCCCCAGCGTGTGCACGCCGAAGTACCGCAGATGCCGGTTTGTGAGCCGAGGCCGGCGACGAGCTGCGTTTCGGTTTGCGGCAGCATGTTGAGCGGATCACCTGCCAGGCGACCGGAATAAGCGATGCTCGGGAAGTTGGGACTCGTCCCATTCGAAGTGGAATAACCCAGCACGACGTTACCTTGAATATCGGCGGCGATGCTGCCCATCCAGCGGTGCAGCGTAGTGTCGGGCGCGTAGATTTGCTGTTGCACAGCCGTGGTTGAAATGGTTCCACCGGTAACATTGATCTGTGCCCATTGCGGCCGGTTCGTCTGCCCGGAATTTTGCACGTCGTGAACCACCCACAACGATTCAACGCTGCCGACTTTGCGATACTGCACCTTTTGCATCATGCGGTCGAATAGTGTGTCGAGCGTATTAGTCGTATTCGGCTGAGGTACTCGCGTACCGCTGCCGGTGTAACTCGTCTGACTAACATTTGTCGCGGCACTGAGCGTGCCGCCGCCGCCGCAGTTAGTTCCCGCAGTGAACTTGCGCACTTCAAAGGCAAAAGCCGTCTGCGACTCCGAAACATAATAGTTCGGTGTGCCGGCTGAGGGCGTACCATTATACCCTCCTACGACCGGAGCTTCGAGATCGCTGGGGATCATCGTGAACGGGTCGGTCGGACTGGCAATGAACCCCAGCGCGCCGGTTAACGGCAAACCCGCATACATATCGCTGCGGCTGAAGGAGCCAAACTCCGCGCCGGTAAAAGTGCCAGCGGGCTCCGCGAAGCCATTGGCCGCGTAGTAGAGGCAGTCAGTCCAGACGCCGAACTTGGGATAGTCGTTTATCGTGTTAGCCGGCGGCTGGCCAACAGCACCCGTATCTGTGCGAATGGCATACAGGTACCAGCCTCCGGTCACGGGATCGCTGGTCTGCGACGCCGCGACGCACTGGTAAAACGGGCCGGTTGTTGCCCCCGGCGAGTAGGCAAGGTGCGTCAGAATCCAGCGGTCTGCCAGCGCGTCGTAGATCACCACCGGGTCGCCACCGCCATTCCCGTCGCAGAAGGTTCCAGTCCCAGCCCATAGCGCGTTCTCTGTGAAAGAGGCCAGCAACGTTCCAGTCTTGTTATAGATGCCATACGCGGAGTTGACCGCTTGAATATAGTGGTTAGGACCCACCGCGCCATTTGTGTCGGGCGGCGTGCCCGCGCCACACTGTCCACCAACGCATGTATCGGTCCGTTTTATTCCGGGAAAGTTCTGAATGGGCGCAGGCATCGGCGCCAGTGGAATATTTGGTTCCAGTTTTTGACCAGTGATTGCTTCAGGCAAAAGCTGTTTGTAATTGAACGGCGGCTCCAATTCTGGGCGTGTCAGTTCTTGCTGGGGGACCTGAGGCAGGTTGCGCACGTCTCCGTTAAATACCCTGGGTACCACTTTCGCGATGGCAATCGCTGAAATTGAGCCATCGGGTTCTGCCGCGCCTTGGCCGGGGCCAGCCCCGCTTAATGGCGCGAAACTAGAAGCGAATAAAATCGCCGAGATCGATGTCAGGGCGAGAGCGAGTGTGATTCGAAGCGCAAAAGCGCGTGTAGAGTTGTTCTGTTTCTTTTTCATGTTGTTCGTTGGATGGAGTCCCTGGAATCAAATGGCGAGTTTAGCCGGACTGGCTCCGGCGACTCAGGAACTTTCTAGATGTGTTTCGGGGGGATATGCCTTCAGAGCTATCTCGGGGTGGAGCGCGCTTTTAGCTGAAACGCGACAATGTGTCAACACATTTGTTTTGGAAAATTCTTTAAGCGGTATTCGAACCGCTGGATTTCACAGACAACACGGATAGCCGCCACGTTGTGTACCGATGTTAAAACGTTAACGCTTTCACGAAGTTAGAAAGCTACAATGTCCTGACTCACAATGTTGAAGCGGAGTTCGCGACCGACTCCGCCTCATCCCGTCGTCACGGATGAATCGTGCATCGCTCCAAAACGATCGCATCGACTATTTCGTGTCGAATTTGATGCCCGTCTTCTGCACTTCGCGGTACGGTAAAAGCCAGATGAGCGATTCGTCGTGAAGATCGACAACCTGGATGTGATTGCCCCACGGATCGCGAAAATCGCAGCGGAACGGCGGCTGCAATTTAAGTTTATATTTTTCTTTCAGTTTTTTCCGGACTTCCTCCAGCTGCGCTTCGTCGCGAACCATGATCCCGAAATGGCGCACGTTTGCGCGCTGCAGCTTTTCCACTTCGAAAATCGCGAGGAACTGGTGCTCACCCAATTTGAAAAACGCATCGCCCTCGCCGCCGCTCATCTGTTCGAGGTTGAAAACATCCTTGTAAAACGCTACCGCCTTCTCGACGTCGTCCACCTCGATGGCGACGTGATTACATCCATAAACTTGCACGCTCATGTCTCAGTTTAGCCGAAAATCGAGCCGTGCGCGCGATCGTTTTGCCGGAAGGCGCGGCAGCCAAGCCGCCCCTTTTTTCGGGAGCGCCGCCTGCCGGCTCCCACGGAACGTGATTACAGGCAAAGGCGCTGCCGGCTAATCTAGCGCCAAAGGCGCGTCATATTCAATGAGAGCCTAGGGCAACGCCCCAGGATTAGCGACCCAAAAGCGCGAGCGCTGAAGGCGCGATTCGCCGCAAGCAAAGAATTCGATCGACCTACTTGAGGCGCGCTTTCAGCGCTTGTTAGTCCGCAATTCGAACCCCTGGGGCGCTGCCCCAGGCTTCGCATGACAAAGCGCCCTTGGCGCGAAATAGATACCACCGCTGCGGCTTTGTGTGTTCCTTCATGTTACCCGCGAACGGTCTTCACCCCGAGCCGAAGGATCCGCTCGATCAACTGCGAATACGCCAGGCCTGCCTTTGCTGCTGAGAGGGCGAAGTCTTCGTCGTCGGCGAGGATCGGATTCGGGTTCGCCTCGATGAAGTAGAGTTTGTTCGCCGGCGTGAGACGCAGATCGATGCGGGCGTAGCCGTCGATGGTCAGCAATCGGTAAATGTCTTTGCAGCTCCCTTCGATGCCGGCGACGAGCGCTGGATCGAGGTCCTCGGCGAACCGGTTCTCCAAGCCCCAGCGTTTGCGATATTCTTCGTCCCATTTTGCCTTGTAGGTGGCGATCTTCGGTTCGTTAGGCGGCACTTCGCGAAACAGAAGTTCGCGAATGGGAAAAATGGTCAACCGCACATTGCCCATGATGCTCACGTAAAGCTCGCGACCGTCGATGTATTCCTCTGCAATCGCGTCGCTGTTGTGTTTCTCATGAATAAAAGCCACGCGCTCGCGAAACTGCTCCTCGTTTTGCACGAACGACGCCTGCGAGATGCCATAGGACGCTTCTTCCTTCACCGGTTTCACCAGAACCGGAAACTTGAGCTGCCGCGGCCGCCCGATCCGCTGCCCGCGTGGGATCACCAGGAAATTCGGCACGTGGATGCCGTGATAGTGCAGGATCTTTTTTGAAATGCCCTTGTGCTTGCATAGCGTCAGGCCGGTCGAGCCGCAGCCGGTAAAAGGAAGCTCCTGCATTTCCAGGAATGAGACGATGTTCTGATCGAACCCCGGTTTGTTCTTGAATTGCTCGACCAGATTGAAAAGAACGTCGGGCGCGAACGTTTCCAGCTTTTGCCTAACGAGATCGACATCGTCGTAGATGGCCAGATGTTCCGCGATGTGACCAAGCGCACCGAGCGCGTGCATGACGTCCGCTTCGGTCTTCCAATCCTTTGTCTTCAGCTCTTGGCTGAAATCTTGATCAAGCCTGGTAGGACTTGTGCCATCGAAGAGCACCAGCACTTTGAGTTTCTTTTTCATGCTTTTTCAATCTCTGTCATTCCGACCGAAGTGGAGGAATCTCTAATCTATCCCAGAGATGTCTCCAGCCTTCGCATAAAGCTACGGCTTGGCACGTGACTCCGCTCGACATGACAGCGTGTGCAGGTCATTTGGTGCGCTTGAATTTCCCGGTGAAAAGATAATTCATCACCAGTGTGGTGATGAAAGCGGAGACGCGAAAATCCTGTTGCGGATCGTCGTTGAGCACATGAAGCCCAAGCTCGTCGCAGCGGCGCGTGAGGCGCGAGAGCAGCTGGTTGACGCTAAACTTTTTCTCGTTCGTCCATTGGCAAACCGCGTTCAGTAGGCGGCGTCTCCGCCTGCGCAGGTACGCGCTTGCTTTGATGCCAGCCGGCGCAGCGAAAAGCTGTCGCAGATCGGCATCGTAAAAATCCGGATAAGTGTCTTCGTTGAGCTTGCGCTTGCGCGCATAATAAGTTTTCAGCTTAACGTTCAGGCAATCGTAATCGGCGGCGCGATATTCTGGCATATGCACCGGCGGCGTGCCCGCCAGCGATCGCATGAGCTCATCTAGGTATTCGAGTTTTCTCAGTGCCGGCCAGCCCGCGTAACGTTTGCGCCAATCTAGGCCCGGTGTGAGCCAGACGGCGAACGTCTCGGCAAAATCTTCGTCAGGATGGCTCTGCGCGTACCAGTCCTCGAGGTGAACAACATAACTGCGGCTGAATGGACGAGGCCGATAGGTGCTCGGCGTTTCCTCGTGCGATGTCGGCCCGAAACAACGCTGCCATTTTTTCTTTCGTTGCAGCTGATAAGCATAGCTGTAGGCGTGTCCCGCTTCGTGTCGCATCAGTTTCATGAACCATTCCGGCGTACCGCCTTCCACTTCGAGCATCATGGTGCGCTCCAGCGCGCGCAGCCGGTCATGCACGAGGAAGAACGGAATAAAAATCGCCGGAGTGCCGATCGGCACGAACCATTCATCGCCGATGTGGCATGGCGGATGAAACACGAGGCCTTTCGCCGAAAGCTCGTCATACAGTTGCTGAATGAGGGGTTCGATCGCTGTGCCCTCAAGCTTCAACCCAAGCGTCGAAATGCGGCGTTCCACGAGCTCCTCGTCGCTCAGTAACGCCCAATCGGGAGCTTCCATCTCGCGCACGGAAATCAAGGCGTCCAAAGAGGTGCTGCACCGAGCAATTCTAGATTTTTGAAGAAAACCCGGTCAACATGCGAGATGAATCTCTGCGCACTGCGCAGCTTGGATCGGATATCTCCGGGTGTCAGGCCAGGAGGGATCCCTTCATGAGCAAGTTCAGTCCGCACGTCATTGAATGAATCGAGTAACAATCCTAAGTCGCTTTTGGCAGACTTGGCTAACTCATCAAAAATTTTAGCTATTCCAAACCTATTAAAAAGGATCTTCAGATTTTTGCCAGATGGATACTTTCTATCTTTCCACAATTTTTCCGCCTGTAGCTCGGGGCAATGTTGTCCATTAATAGCAAAATAATTACTAGGGTTGTTCAAACGACCGGCTAACCTTTCAAGAAGATCAACCTCGCTGCCAAAAGCTAGGAATTGGGCATATGCTCCTGCTAGCGCCTGTTCGTTAAAACCGTACGCTCGCAACGAGAGCGGAAGGTCGTCAGTTTGGAGAGCGGACGCGTTAGCGCGATCGACCCAGTCAGAGATAAGACTGGTTAGATAGAATTCCATCTTTGCGCTTCCCTGAAGCATCACGCTAGCAAGAACGTGTTCTCGTACATTTGGCAGTTTGCACTTTGAGGAAAACGCGTCCCGTACGGCACGAATCAGCCGATCGACATCCGCATCGAATTCTTTACGAGCGCGACTCTTAACGTATTTCGGCATCAGACCAGATCGGCGATAAGCTTTTGCAGTTTTTCGACTCGAGCTTTGACTTGTTTCTCGTCGCTTGTCGCGCGCGTAATCGCCTTTTGAAACGTTTCATCGTGAAACAGCTTAGGGAAAAGGCTTCGAATCCTGCTCTGTAATTTCGAATTTATGACTGCGCCGTCGAGAGACTTCGTCGACATAACCTCGGCATCAAAGAGCGCCGCGTTGAATTCACTCAGAACCTCACCGCGATCAGTGAAGATCTTGAAGGCGAAGTGAGCGTAAAGGTCATTCAACCGCGAGACTACAGTATCAAATGCTTTCTCTAGTTCTTTCTCCTGAATGTCTGTGAGATCCCGATATTTCTCGCAGAACCGGTTCAAAAACGCGGACATGGGCTTTGAGTAGTCCGAATAATTCGTATAGAAGGCGAGAAGTCGAATTACGAACTCCTCTGCGCGCATTCGTCTATCTTGCGTTAGTGCAAGCATCTTTTTCCAATTCTTACGTTTGGCGAGCCGGTCTACGAAATCCATCAGCTTGCCATGATAGATGCCATGCCTGAGTTCTTGGGCGGTGAGCTTCACAGCGCCCGTATTGAGTCGCTCGAACACATCAAACTTAACCTGCGGATGCGTGTCCTTCATAATCACAATACAGCGCAAAGTTCGATTTTTTATGTGTCGTTGAATCCTTGAATCCAACTGGTGGTAGTACAAACCTTCGAGTTCTGGATACGCAGTTAGCCCTTTTAGCTCAAATTCATTGCTGACGTACTTTCTAAGGGACTGAATCCGCTGATTACCATCGATCACCGATAATCGTTCATCCGTTTCCTGGTTCAGATAAACAACAGGAATGGGACATTGAATAATCAGTGATTCGACGAGACGTGATGCTTGAACCTGTGTCCATACGTAGCCACGTTGGAAGTGCGGAATGAAGAGATGCCCCTTCTCTAGATAATCGATTACGGTAGATATCGAGAGATCATATGTATCCGTATGAAGCCGCCGCTGTTCTGGCGCGATCGACAGGATTGAGTCGCTTGGGTCTTCGTACTCGAAGCGTGGGAACAGTTTATCGGCAAGTTCTTCTCCTTGTTTAGCCATGCATGCAGCTTACAAGTTTCGCCGGATATTTGCAGCAATTTACTTCATAGCGCGTATCGGCGTACCCTACAATCATGTCTCTTTCCACGGCAGTAAGCGTTGGGATCGCTTGGGCGTTTGATTACTTAAGTCGATTGGGTGCACTTTTCTCGGTTGCGCCGGTGGTACTCATCGCTTTGCAAAATAAATTATGAATCGCTTCCCGCAGTCGGAGAGTGACTTACAGCTGAAATCGCTGGCCGGCACTGGACAGAAACGAAAACGCCTGTACATGAAGAGGGATGAAATTGATCAACGCGCCGATTCGCGCTGCCCGCAGGGGCGGGCGGGCGGCATAAAGGCTCGTTAGATTTCGCCAAGTTGGAGCCCGCAATTCGCGGCACCCCAGTGGTCGAATCTCAACCACGCGCACTCTTTTTTGCGCCGGTATCCCGAACCGCAATCGGGAAGAACTACACACTATGAAACCAACACCTCAAATTAATCAGAACCAGCGCGGCTCGCGTCGCGTCAACCGCGCACGCCGCAAGCACCCGAGTTCTCCGTTAGCGGAGTACAACTATCGTCCAACGGCGGAAACGCAGTTGAGTTCCTCCACCGGTCAGCCGGTCGCTAAGTCGCCCGCATTTCACAAATTAAGCAGTGAATTCTTCGGCGCAGAAACAAGCCGACGTTATCTCGCTGAGCTCTTGTCCTTCATTCTGATCACTGGCATCGCCGCTTGGCCGGTCGTCTCGATGCTCATCGCAGTGACTCGCCTGATCAGGAATTATTGAGAACGGCAAAAAGATCTTTAAGAAGGCAGACAAGATGCCAGCCTGCCCGGTCAGGCTGGAAGCCTAAGTTCCGATCGAACTTGCCGAGGAAATTACAGCTTCGCGTATACGCCGAGCAGAGGACGGTGCGATGGAGTCTTCGATCGGAAATCGCTGACAAAACCCTCCCGGGTGCGGAGTTCCACATGCCCAACGCTTCGGGCAGTGCCATACACGAGCACCGAGCCGACAGGCGCGGCGAAGGGATCGTTCACAGGCAGTTTTTTGAATCCGTAATTGCTGACGAGTTCTTGAGCGGCGTCCCTGGCGAGTTCGCTTTTCGGTCGGGAATCGATAACGCCGGAAGCAAGCAATGCGTCTTTTACATAATGCCAGCACCTCGAGCGCGAGTGCGCGTGCGCGCGTTCCTCCGCGATCGTTGCCGCTTGCATCAGCCTCCCATCGATGTGCCGATCAATCCTGCCGGGATAATATTGCGTAATAACGGGGACTGACTCTTTCTTGCCCTCCGGAGTTTTGAAGCTGAAACGGCTAAAAGGCCATTTCGTTTTACTTGCGTTTTGTCTCTCAACGGGTTTGTCGATCGGTCGCACCGGCTCTGCTACAAATGTTTGTGTCGAATTTTTGGCAACTACTGGCACTGGCTCCTTCTTGATCGGCGGCGCCGGCTTTCTCGCGATCACGGACGCTCGCTTTTTGGTGATCGCTTTCACTGGCTTATCCGTAGTTTTCTGTGCGGACTTCTGCGTGATTACCTGAACCATGTCGTCAGCGGACTTTTGATCGCCGTGGCTCGCAAGGTCCAACGTTGACGGAGCCAATGCCTGCGCGCGAGCGGCTCCGCTGGAAATGACCAGGAGCGAAGTGGTTGCCAATGCGAAGCATACCGGTCGCCACATGGAGGCGAGGTTATGCCGGGAACTACAGCAGTAGGCAAGCTTTTTTTTGAAAAAATTTCTGGCGGGGGAGCGTCGCCTTTACCTGCTCTGCCCGTTGGTTAATTGGGGCGTGTCTGCTCCGCTGCTAATCGTAAGGGGAATAATCCGGCTGAAACCGAGGCTGTGGAGCGAACATTTCATCGCGATCGATGACAGCGCGCCGGTGGCGCCGTGGGGCGAATTCGTCTTCATCAGAGTCCGGCGCGACGATTGCAGTGCGACCGGATGGCAACCGTAAAATCAGTCTTCCATCCGAGGTGATACCGACGACTCGACTGCGCACCGAACCGACGCGCCTTTGTGGCCAGTCTTCGGAGAATTTTTTGCCGCCATGCGCGGGTTTGGATCCCGAGGCGACAGCTTTTTTCTTGCCGTTCGGACTTGGCTGGCTCCATGCGATCGGCTGCCCTGCATCTTCAGGTTTCGAGGATGCCTTGCTCGCAGAAGAGGAAGAGCTCTCCGCAATTGCTCCTGGCGAACTCTGCTGGGAAGCAGTTGGACCAGCGGCCTGCGATTGAGAGTACGTTATTTGAGGCTGCTGAAGGTCCGGCGATGCAACCTGTGGAGAATTCGATGCCGTCGCCGCATTCGACGGCTGGTTCCCAGACGCTACGACTGCAGGGACATCTTGCGATGGCAGAGCCGGGCGAGTAGGCGCACTCGACGCATCTTGCGTCGCTGATGCGGGCGAAGATTCCGGGATGCCAATTAGGACGCCGATCGACTTTGTGTCGCGAGTCCGGCGCAGAATCTTGCCAGCAGGCTCCGGAAACAGAACGCCCGTAATCAACGCTGCGGCTAACAACACCGCGCCAACTGCCAACGCTCGTCGCAGCAGATGTCCCGGCTGTGGCTCAACCCGCCGTGGAACAGTTGTCCTGAGAGGGATGCCGTATCTTTCGGCGAGCGTGCGTCGTCGTTCGATTTTCGCCAGGCATTGGCGGATCATCTCCGCGAGCACGACCAGGTCCCTGGGGCGTTGGTCGGGATCGCGATGCAACATTTGGGCAACCAAGCTCCGTAACGGCTTGGGGAACCCGGAAAATTTTCGCCTCTGCTGGAGCGCATCAGCGGAAGGCACGATACCTGTCAAAAGAAAATAAAGCGTCGCGCCGAGCGAAAATATCTCAGAACGGATGTCGCCGGTTCCATGCGCCAACGGGTGAGAGTTTGCAGGCTGCTGGACAGAAGCTGGTTGTTCGAGCGACTTTGAATGCAGCGCGGGCAAGCCGAAGTTAGTCACCTTCACAAGTGGCCAACTGCCTTCGGGCGTTTGCCCCGGGACGACGATAATATCGGAGGGCTGAATGGAGGCATACGGGAGCCTGTGAAAGCTCGCTGATGACAGAACGCTCACGATCTGCTCCGCCACCCGCAGCGCTGCGTCAGCCGGCATAGGGCCGTGCCCGCACACCCACGCCGCGAGTGTTTCGCCCGGCAAATGCTCCGAGACATAGACGTAGTCGTCGCCCTCGCGTCCAAAATCGAAGACCTTGGCGATGTTAACGTGCCGCAACTTCTGCGCCGCGGATGCCTGCTCTTCGAATTGTTCGCGTACAGCTGGATCAACGCTCTCGGTCGGGATCAACTTTAGCGTAACGGGCTCACCGGTCCTGTCGTCAACGGCTTCGTAGGTAGTCGCTGCACCATTCCGGTCGAGTTCGTACGGCGTGCCGTCAGACCTGAGTCGAATGCGGTAATGTTGAAGAAATCTCGTGCGCTCCATAACCTTGCCTATCCCTCGCGGCGACAATCATACTCGCGGCGATGCCACTGATTCAACCTCGATTTAGCGGCTAAGTTGCTGGCGGTACTGGCTACCCCGCTTGGATTCGAACCAAGAATAACGCCTCCAAAGGGCGCTGTGTTACCGTTACACCACGGGGTAACGAGAATCGCGATTTAGATTCGCGATTTTCGACTAAAGCGCAATCGCCAAAATGCTAGCGAAAGTTGAGCCCGCTATTCGCAATCCTTCCGAACCGGCGTATAGTTTAGGTTCCCACTTATGAAGGAACTAAGAGTAGAAAACCTGCGCGTGGCCGTTGGCGATCAGGAAATTGTGCGCGGACTGAGTCTGCGCGTTCCGCGAGGGGAAGTGCACGCCTTAATGGGGCCAAACGGCTCCGGTAAAAGCACGCTGGCCAAGGTTCTGGCCGGTCATCCCGATTACCACGTGATCGCCGGGAAGGTCTTCATGGACGGCGAAAACCTTCTGGAACTAGAGCCGGATGAACGGGCGCGACGCGGGCTTTTCATGGCCTTCCAGTACCCAAGCGAAATCCCGGGCGTAACGATTGCCAATTTTTTACGCGCAGCGTTGCAATCGCGTTTGCCGGAAGGCGAAGAGCTGGAGGCCACCGACTATTACGCAAAGCTGTATGAGAAGATGGAGCTGCTCGGCATGGATCGATCGTTTACGTCGCGCTCGGTCAATGAGGGTTTCTCGGGTGGCGAAAAAAAGCGCACCGAAATTCTGCAACTGGCGGTGCTCGAACCAAAATATGGCGTTCTGGATGAGACCGATAGCGGCCTGGACATCGACGCGCTCAAGACCGTTGCGCACGGAGTCAATTCATTGCGCGGCCCTGATCTTGGGATATTGTTAATTACGCACTATCAGCGTCTCCTGAACTATATCATTCCCGACTACGTCCACGTGATGGTAGCAGGGCGAATCGTTAGGAGTGGGCGAAAAGAGCTCGCTCTCGAGCTCGAAGAACGGGGCTACGATTGGGCGCGTGAGGGAGCCGCTGAACCGGCGTTTACGAGGTAACAATCATGAAAACCGAAACACCAGCCATTGATATCGACCGAGGTAAGGGAGATTTCTTTTATCCTGAAGCTCACGTGCGCGACGCGGGCGTGGGACTAAGTGAAAAAACCATCCATTATATCGCGGACGTGAAAGAGGACCCGGATTGGGTGCGCGAGTACCGTCTGCGGGGCCTGAAGACATTCTTGGAAAAACCGCTCCCGACGCATTGGGCGAGCAAGGATCTGGAAGCAATCGACTTCGATAAAATCCGCTACTATCTCTCCCCGGGCACTGAACCGAAGCGCAGCTGGGAAGAAGTGCCGGACGACATCAAGCGCACGTTCGAGCGGCTCGGTATTCCCGAACAGGAACGAAAATTCCTCGCGGGCGTGGAAGCTCAGTTCGACAGCGAAGCCGTCTATTCAAACATCAAGAAAGCAGTCGGTGAACAGGGTGTCATTTTCGTGGGATCAAGAGAGGGCTTGAAGAATTATCCGGAAATTTTCCGGAAATGGTTCGGCAAGGTCATCCCAATCGCCGACAACAAATTTAGCGCGCTGAACTCTGCTGTGTTCAGCGGCGGATCGTTTATTTATGTCCCACCCGGAGTGAAAGTGAAGCACCCGCTCCAGGCGTATTTCAGGATCAACGCTGAAAATTTCGGCCAGTTCGAGCGCACCCTGATCATCGCGGATGAAGGATCCGAAGTGACTTACATGGAGGGGTGCACGGCGCCAAAGTTTAACACTCCGACACTGCACAGCGCTGTCGTAGAACTCGTCGCGCTGAAAGGCGCGAAGATTCAGTACATCACGGTGCAGAACTGGGCGTCGAATGTTTTCAATCTGGTCACCAAACGCGGTCTGGCCCAGGAAAACGCCGAAGTGAAATGGATCGATTGCAACATCGGCTCTCGTCTCACGATGAAATATCCTAGTGTGATCATGAAAGGTCGCAAAGCCCGTGGCGAAGTTCTCTCCATCGCCCTCGCCAACGACGGTCAGCATCAGGATACCGGCGCGAAAATGATTCACGCCGCCGATGAAACGACCAGCAACATTATCTCGAAATCGATCTCGATCGGTAAAGGTCGCGCTACTTACCGCGGACTGGTCCACGTGCCGAAGCATCTGAAGCATTGCAAAAACAACACCGAATGCGACGCGCTTCTCATCAACGCAACGTCGCGAACCGACACGTATCCTGCTATTACGGTGCGCGGCACAGGCAATGCAGTTCAACACGAAGCCAGTGTCAGCCAGGTGAGCGCGGAGCAAATTTTCTACATGCAACAGCGCGGTCTCAGTGAGGCGCAGGCGATGAGTTTGAGCGTGAACGGTTTCGTGAACGATCTCGTCCGCCAATTCCCGATGGAATACAGCGTCGAGCTCAAGCGGCTGATCGAGCTGGAGATGGAAGGCTCGGTGGGGTAACCGTTTCCTCCTAACAAGTTTTCTTTAGCGGGGGTCTCCGGCCACCACATTCGCTTAAGGTCACGCCGTGCGTCTTCTGACCAAAAGCGAAAGCCGACGAGACGTCACAGGTTGTAATATCCTCTCGATCTCTTCGCGACTTAGTGTTAACGGCGAAATCATCGGGGGATCGGTC
>Ga0209056_10004786_pt1 | contig 14238 bp, 13 predicted proteins | sample GraSoiAngelo_114_FD_185876 | JGI IMG/M metagenome (GOLD analysis project Ga0209056, IMG submission 185876) | Grasslands soil microbial communities from the Angelo Coastal Reserve, California, USA - 14_0903_13_40cm (SPAdes) (version 2) | ecosystem: Environmental > Terrestrial > Soil > Grasslands... | reverse complement strand
GCCGCGCCACGTCGAATTCCGGCAACGGCATCATGACTCCGGCGCGGACGGCGAGCGGGAACTTTGTCACCGGGGGCGGATAGTCTGAATGTGCCGGTGACTGCCGGCACTGCCCTGCTGGGGCAAGCGCAACCATTAACCGGATCCTGGAAAAGGTCGTTGAGGGGTTGGGACGGGTGATCGCACGGGCTGAAGCCCGGCCTCGGCCGCGGGGTCCGTCCTGAAGGACGGCGGCGCACCAGCGTCCTTCAGGACGCGCTCGGGCCGAGGGCGCCCTTCAGGGCGTCCAATAATCCCCGTCGGGACTCTTGAGGGGGTCTTGTGATCAACGCACCTTCCTCGCGCCGGGCTGCTCGCCCGTGCTCGACGCACCTCAGCTCGTGGCCCCTCTCCGCGTCGCGGAGAGGGGAACGGGGGTCAAGAGCGCGCTCTCTCTGAGCGCGCGAACACTAGAGGAGCGCGACAGTGTCCGACGTCGTGTATCGGTCGCATGTCCGGGTAGAACGGGTGAAAGGGCCCGTCCGGCGCGCCTACCTCCCAGGCGAGGCGCAGCCGGTCGTCTTCGGCGTCCACGGGGCGGTCGCCGAGCACTACAAGGTCGCCCCCGCCGCCTTCGAGCCGCGCGCCACGACGCTCGACTACGTCGTCGCCGCCGCGGCCGGCTGACTGACGGGGACCTTCGGGGGCGCGCTGGAGGCGCGCGACATCAGGGCTGACGGCGAGCGGCTGACCGGCGAAGCGGTCGGTGAAATCGAACTGACCGAGGACAACGTGCTCGTCATCCGGCGAATTCACGTCCGGATGAGTCTGCGGGCGCCCGCGGAGCACCAGGTGACTGCGGAGCGGGTACATGGGATGTTCGCGAAGTTCTGTCCGGTGTATCGATCGCTGCACCCGGCGGTCGCGATAACGACGGAGTTGGTCTTCAGGCCGTCGTGAGGGCGCGTAAGCGCCCGCCCCAAGGCGCGTGCCATCTTGCGCCGGTCCGGGGACACCATTATGGTGGGCCCGAGCATGCTCCCACCACCGCGCCCCGGACCGAGAGTCGGCTCGGCCGGGGTGGTTCGTTTCGACGGGATACCGCTGCTCGAACGCCGGTGCGCGGTATCGTCTCCGGCGGCCACCTACCGGGACCGCGTATGATTGGCAAGAGCCTGGAGAAGCTACGTTCCCTCTTGAAGACCTACGAGGAGCGTGCGGCGACGGCGCACGCCGAATCCAAGCCCGTCCACGATGAGGCGGAGCAACGGAGGCTGGCGTGCGGAGACCGCCTCCAGAAGGTTGTGCGGTCCGTGCTGCAGGACTTCATGGCCGAGCTGCAGAGCGCGGGACACGAGGCGTCACTCCTGGACCACACAAACACTGGAGACGCGTATCCGAGCGTGACGCTGTCTTTCGCGCCGCGCGCCCGTGGGGGGACCGCGCTCGCGTCGATGCTCGTGTTCAGGTACGATCCGCGGCGCGGCATCGCGGTTCAGCGGGACATCAGACCGGCGGCCACGAAGGTCAAGGTGATCACGACCAGCACCGACCGCATCGGGACGATCGGGGTGGAGGCGGTGTCCCCCGAGTGGGTCGAGACCAAGACGCTGAGCTTCATCGAGGCCGTGCTCAAGGCCAACTGAGTGCCGTCCCCGTCGCGTCGGTGTCGCAAAAGCGCCCTATGATGCCGCAAAAACGCCCTAGTGGGCCGGTGCACGGCTCGCCAGGCTGTCTTCGTGCGGCCTTCCGCCGCCGGGTAATTGCCAACCTCATGGCGAACGTCACGCTGCCGCGGGGGTCGGGATGGCGCGAGTCTTGATCATCGACGACGATGCCGGAGTGCGGAACAGCTTGCGCGCGCTCCTCGAACGCGCCGGGTACGAGGTGCTCGACGCGCCGGACGGTCGGGCGGGACTGCGGATGCACGCCACTCAGCCCGCGGACCTGATCATCACCGATCTGTTCATGCCCGACTACGACGGCATCGAGACCATCCTCGAGCTGCGCCGCACCGACCCGACGGCGAAGGTCGTCGCCGTGTCCGGAGGGGGATTCGGGGGCAGCCTCGATCTGAGCGCCGACGCACGGTCGCTCGGCGCTCTGCGCACGTTCCGGAAGCCTCTGAACGGGCAGGAGGTGCTGGAGGCCGTTCGCGAGATTCTCGGTCCCGGGGGGACCGGCTGATCGCAGCTTCGTTCCGCGCCCCGCCGGGTGCGACGCAAGATCAAACAGAACTTCAACAAGCCTCTGAGCGCGGCCGGTCACAAGCCGGCCGCGTCCGCGTTACCTTTCGGCGCGACCCGTGCGGGGGCCGGGTGGGCCTGGGGGGGGGGGTCGGCGGACGGGGTTGCGACTCACAGAGGTAGCGACCAGAGGAGAGGGATCGGGCCATGAAGCTCTCCGAAGTTGCGATCGGGCGACCGGTGCTCGCGAGCATGGCGAGCGCCGCGCTGGTGTTGTTCGGCGTCATCGGCTACTCGCGCCTGTCGGTGCGAGAGTTCCCGGACGTCGATCCTCCGGTCATCTCGGTGACGACCTCCCTGCCGGGCGCGAACGCCCAGGTCGTCGAGAGCGCGGTGACCGATGTCCTCGAGGAAGAGCTCTCCACCATTCAGGGGCTCCGCACGCTGACGAGCACGTCCCAGGAGGAGTTCAGCCTCATCACGCTCGAGTTCACCCTCGACCGGCCCGTGGACGTCGCCGCGCAGGACGTGCGCGACAAGGTGTCGCGGGTGCGCAGCCGGTTGCCCCAGGACATCCTGGAGCCGGTGATCGCCAAGCAGGAGGCGGATGCCCAGCCCTTCATATACCTCGCGCTGTCGGGGGCGAACTACGACCTGATGCAGCTGTCCGACGTCGCGGACCGCGTGGTGAAGACGCGGCTCCAGAGCCTGCCGGGCGTGGGCAGCGCTCAGATCTTCGGCGAGCGCCGCTACGCGATGCGGGTCTGGGTGAAGCCCGACCAGCTGTCGGCCCGGGGGCTCACGGTCCAGGACGTCGAAACCGCGATCCGCACCCGCAACGTGGAGATCCCGGCGGGCCGGATCGAGTCCTCGCGCCGGGAGTTCTCGGTGCGTTCGCTGGGCGAGCTCAAGACCCCTCAGGAGTTTGGAGAGCTCGCCGTCGCGAGCCAGGGCGGCCAGCTGGTGAAGCTCAAGGACATCGCCCGGGTGGAGCTTGGGCCCGAGGACGACCGCTCGGTGTTCCGGTACAACGGGAACCCGTCCGTGGCGATCGGGGTGGTGCGGCAGTCCAAAGCGAATCTGCTGGATGTCGCCCGCCGCATCCGCGCCGAGCTGCCGGCGATCAACCAGGTCCTGCCGCCCGGCGTGAAACTGGACGTCGGATTCGACCTATCGGTGTTCGTCACGCACTCGATCGACGACGCGCGCCTGACGCTCGTGATCGCGGCGATCCTGGTGGTGTTCATCATCTTCATCTTCCTGCGCAATTTGCGGGCGACGATCATCCCCGGGCTCGCGATCCCGGCGTCGATCGTTTCCACGTTCGCGATCATGTACTTCCTCGGCTTCTCGATCAACAATTTCACGCTGCTCGCGCTCACGATCGCGATCGGCATCGTGGTGGACGACGCCATCATCGTGCTCGAGAATGCCTACCGCCATCAGGAGGAGCTGAACGAGCCGCCCGAGCAGGCGGCGCTGCGGGGCTCGAACGAGATCGGCTTCGCGGTGATCGCGACGACCATCGCGCTGGTGGCGGTCTTCACGCCGCTGGCCTTCCTGCAGGGGACGACGGGGCGCCTGTTCAACGAATTCGGCATCGCGGTCGCGGGCGCGGTGGTGATCTCGGGCTTCGTGGCGCTGACCCTCACGCCGATGCTGTGCGCCAGGATCCTGCGCGTGCCGCACGAGCACGGGGCGCTCTTTGTCGCGTTCGAGCGCGGCTTCCAAGCCTTGAGCGAGCACTACCGACGCTGGGTCGGGGGCGCGGTGCGCCACCGCGGCCTCGTCATGACCGGCGCCGTGGGGGCCGTGGCCCTTGCCGCGGTGCTGTTCTCCCGCCTCAAGTCGGAGTTCGTGCCCCAGGACGATCGCGGATACTTCATCGTGTTCGCGCAGGGGCCCGAGGGCGCCACGCTTCCGTACATGGACGGCTACCAGCGGCGGCTGGAGGAGATCATCGGCCGCACGAAGGACATCGAGGGGTACTTCAGCATCGTGGGATTCCAGGGGCGCGTGAGCCAGGGAATCATGTTCGCGCGGCTCACCGACTGGAGCAAGCGCCGCCGCACCGTGCAACAGGTCGTCGGGGAGGTGCAGCCGCAGTTCTTCGGCATCCCGGGCGTCCTGGCGTTCGCCAACGTTCCGGCGGCGTTCGGGGGCTTCGGCCAGCCGGTACAGTACGTGGTGCAGAACCCCGACTTCGCGCTGCTCGGCAAGGCCATGGACACGCTCGTGACCCGGGCGCGCGCGATCAAAGGGCTCGTCAACGTCAATACCGATCTGCGGGTCAACAAGCCCGAGCTGACCGTCGCCTTCGACCGCGACCGGGCGGAGGACATCGGGGTGCCGGTGGGGGACATCGCGGCGGCGCTCCAGACGTTTCTCGGCGGCCGGCGCGTGAGCACGTTCACGCGCAACGACAAGCTCTACTACGTCATGGTCCAGCTCGACTCCGCCCAGCGCCGCACGCCGAGCGACCTGTCGGGCCTGTACGTGCGGGGGCGCAACGGCCAGCTCGTGCAGCTCGACGCGGTGGCGCACGTCCGCGAGGGCGTGGGGCCCCGACAGCTGAACCACTACAACCGTGTACGCGACTTCACGCTCACCGCCGGGCTCGCCCCCGGCTTCGCTTTGGGCGAGGCGCTGGATTCGCTCGACCGGGCGGCGCGCGCCGTCCTGCCCCGAGGCAGCTCGACCGCGCTGGCGGGCGAGTCCCGCGATCTCAAGGAGAGCGGCGGCGCCCTGTACTTCGCGTTCGGGGTCGCGCTGGTGGTCGTGTTCATGGTGCTCGCCTCCCAGTTCGAGTCGCTCGTGCACCCGTTCACGGTGCTCCTCGCCGTGCCGCTCGCCGTCACGGGCGCGCTCGCGACGCTGTTCGCGGTGCGGTCGACCCTGAACCTCTACAGCCAGATCGGCATGATCCTCCTCATCGGCCTCGTGACCAAGAACTCGATCTTGCTGGTCGAGTACACCAACCAGCTGAAGGCCCGCGGCATGGATACGGTGGCCGCGGTGATCGAGGCGGGCCGGATCCGCCTGCGGCCGATCCTCATGACGTCAGTGGCGACGATCATGGGCGCGCTCCCCGTGGCCATGGGGCTTGGCGCCGGCTCGGCGTCCCGGCGGCCGCTCGGGTACGCCATCGTGGGCGGCATCTTCTTCTCCACGGTGCTCACGCTGTTCGTGGTGCCCGTGGCGTATGTGCTGCTCGACCGCTTGACGGCGCGGGAACCGCGCGATCTGCGGGCGACCGAACCCGTGGAGGCCGACTGATGCTGCCCCTCGTCGCGGCTCTACATCTCCAGCTCCAGTTCCAGCTCCAGGTCGTGGATGCCGCTCCCGATTCGGTTCCGACCGTCACGTTGTCCGAGGCGCTCCGCCGGGCGACCGGCCTCGACCCGAACTATGTGGCGGCCGTCGGCCAGGTGGACAACGCCGCCTGGGCGCGACGCAGCGCGTTCTCGGTCTTCGTCCTGCCCTCCATGACTCTGAGCACCGACTTCGCCTGGCCGAATCCGCAAAGCGTCAACTTCGTCACATTCCAGAAGGTGCCGCGTCAAGTGACGGCGCAGCTCACCGCCCGTTACGACCTGTTTCTGGGTGGGCAGAAGCTCGCCGAGCTGTCCCGCTCGGGGGCGGCGCTGGAGGGGGCCCACGCGGGCGAGCTCGCGGCGCGGTTCGCGGCGGCGCTGCTCACCGAGTCCGATTACTATGCCGTGCTGGCGAGCCAGGAGCTGCAACGGGTGGCGCGCGAGCGCGTGCGGCGCGCCGAGGAGCAGTTGGCCGTGGCGCGGGCCCGAGTCGCGACGGGGGCGGCGGTGCAGACCGATTCGCTGCAGCTGCGTCTGGAGCTGACGCAGGCGCGCGTGGGTTTGCTCGAGCAGGAGTCGGCGCTGCGGCTCGCGCGGCTCGAGCTGGGGCGGCGGGTGGGGGTGGCGGGACCGGCGGACGCTGCGCCCCTCGATACCGCTCCGGCGCCGGAGCTACCCCTCAGCCTGGCCGATGCGATCGCGCAGGCCGCGACTCAGGGGCCTCAGTACCGTGTGGCGCAGGCGAACGAGCGGGCCGCCAGCGCGGCGTTCCGCGCCACGCTGGGTCAGTACCTCCCCCACGCGACGCTGACCTTCAACGCACTCGCCTTCGACACGCTATTCTTTCCGTCGGACTTCAAGCGGACGACGTTTACCCTCGGGGTGTCCTTCCCGCTCTGGGACAACGGGCAGCGCGAGGTTGCGCTGAGCCAGGCGCGGGTGAACCGCGACGTCGCGCGAGCGATTCGTCAGGACATGGACCGGGCCGTGCAGCACGACGTGACCGCCGCGTACGACGGCTACGTCACCGCGCGCGCCAGCGCCGAGCTCGCGGGCGAGGGGCGGCGAGTGGCGCGAGAAAACTTCCGCGTGCAAGAGAGCCGCTATCGGGCGGGTGCGACCACGATCCTCGACCTCCTCAAGGCGCAGTCCGACCTCGACGACGCGGAGTCCGCTCTGGTGCAGGCGCGGTACGCGACGCGACTGGCGCTGGCGGGGCTCGAGACCATCCTCGGCCGGCGTCTCTTTACCGAACCGGAACGATGAGCGACCGCGACAGGGCGCGTCGAGCGTGGTGCGCAGCGGCGGTGGTGGTCGTCGTCGTCGCCGGGGCGTGCAAGAAGAGCCGGGCCGGTGGACCGGGGGGCGTCGGGGGCGGCGGCCCGATGGGCCTCCCCGTCGAGGTCGCCGTTGCCCGCATCGACACGGTGCGCGACGAGATCACCGCGACGGGTGAGATCGAAGCGGTGCAGTCGATCGACCTGCGCCCGGAGGTGGACGGGCGGATCGTCGACATCCTGGTCCGCGAGGGCCAGGAGGTCGAGAAGGAGGCGCCGCTCTTCAAGGTGGACGACGCTCAGCTCCGGGCCCAGGTGGCCCAACTCGAGGCCCAGCGCGACCTGGCACAGCAGGCGTTGGCGCGGACGAAGGACCTGGCAAATCAGAATGCCTCGTCGGCCGCGGACCTGGAGCGCGCCGAGGCGACGGCCCGGAGCGCGCAGGCGGAGTACGACCTCCAGCGCATCAGACTCGAGCGCACGACCGTGCGGGCGCCGTTCACCGGCGTGGTGGGGCAGCGGTACGTCAGCCTGGGGGACTACGTCACAACCAGCACGCGCCTCGTGTCCCTCCACACGGTGAACCCGCAACGCGCCTCCTTCCCGGTGCCGGAGCGGTTCGCGCGGCTGCTGCGCCCCGGACAGAAAGTCACGTTCCGGGTCGCGGCAATTCCCGGTCGCGATTTCACGGGGCAGGTGGACTTCGTGGACCCCGTCATCCAGCTGCCGGGCCGCACGATCATGGTGAAGGCCCGGGCCCCGAACGGCCAGCGGCTGCTGCAACCGGGGATGTTCATCGAGGCGCGGCTCGTCACCGCGGTGCGCCCCGGGGCGATCGTGATCCCGGAAGAGGCCGTCGTTCCGCTGCAGGGCGCGAACGTCGTTTGGGTCGTGAGCGACGGGAAGGCGGAGCGGCGCTCCGCGACTCTCGGCGTTCGCACGCCGGGCTTCGTCGAGGTGACCACGGGCGTCGATGCCGGCGCACAGGTTGTGGTGGGGGGCCTGGAGCTGCTCGCCCCCGGCGCACCGGTGCAGGCGAAGCTGGTGGAGCGCGTCCCGCGAGCAGCGCCGGCAGGCTCCGACCGGCCCTAGCCCGGTGTCGTCTCGATCGCCGGGGCACGCTCTTGCGAATTGGCGTCCGATTTCTCAACCTTGGACTCTTGATCAGGAGAGAAGGGAAACAGGCGATGGCGGGAACCCCGAAACGCAGGCCGACGACCAAGCGCGCAGGCAGGGTGAAGGAGGGTCGGCCGGTTCACGGCCCGGCGGCCCCCTCTGACGAGGAGGTTCGCCGGCGGGCCTACGAGCTGTACCGGGAGCGCGGCGAGGAGCCCGGCCACGAGCTCGACGACTGGACCCGGGCCGAACGCGAGCTGCGCGGCGACGAGTAACGGCCCGCCCGCGCGGGATGAAGCCCTCGACCGTCTCAGCAGCATGCGCTTCAGCTGCGATTGCCTTCGGCGCCGCGGCGCTAGTGGGCTGGTGGCTCGACATCGACCTGCTGAGGCGCGGGGCCCCGGGGCGCGTGACGATGAACCCCGTCACGGCGGTCGTCCTCATCGTGGCCGGCGCGGCGCTGCTGCTCTCGGCAGAGCCGGACCGTCCGCCTCCGGCTCGGCGGCTCGCCCAGGGCTTGGCTGCTCTCGTCGTCCTGGTCGGTGGTGCGCGGTTGGGGGCCTATCTCTCGGCCTGGAATGTCCCCCTGGATGGCCTGCTGTTTCCTGCGCGCGTCGCCGCCGTCGGCTCTCGGTTGGCCCAGCTCGCCGCGTTGAACTTCGTCCTCACCGGGTTGGCACTCGCCCTCTTGCGCCTGGAAGGTCGTCGGGTCCACGCCGTCCTGCAGACTCTGCTTCTCGGGTCGGGCCTCACAACCCTGGCCGCCTTGCTCGGGCACCTCTACGGGGCGGACATGCTGCACGGCCCGATGGCTCTGAACACAAGCCTCGCGTTCCTCGCCCTCACGACGGGCGCTCTGTTTGCGCGTCCCGACGAGGGGCTCGTGGCGCTGTTGCGAGGCGACACTCCGGCCGGGGCGCTCGTCCGGCGACTGCTGCCCGCCGTCGTGCTGATCCCCGTGGTGCTGGGCTGGCTCCGGCTGCTCGGCCAGAAGGCCGGGCTCTACGAGACGGAAGGCGGCTCCGCGCTCTTCGTTGTCACCACCATTGTCGCTCTGGCGGGACTCACATGGTGGAGCGCGCGCTCCATCGAGCGCGCCGATGCCCGCCGGCGCGAGGTGGAAGGAGCCCTTCGCGGATCGGAGGGACGGTTTCGCACGCTGGCGGCGTCTGCAAACGACGCGATCGTGTCCGCCGACGCTGCCGGCCTGATCACCTATTTCAATCCCGCGGCCGAACGCATCTTCGAGTACGGGGCGAGCGAGCTTGAGGGACGTCCGATCACCATGCTCATGCCCGACCGATACCACGACGCCCATCTGGCGGGACTGGCACGTTACCTGGCCACGGGCGAAGCCCACGTGATCGGGAGAACGGTCGAGCTCACGGGGCGCAAGAAGGACGGATCTGAGTTCCCGGTCGAGCTGTCGCTCGCAAGTTGGCGGGAGGGAGCGCGGCAGGTCTTCACCGGGATCTTGCGCGACATCACCGACCGCAAGCAGGCGGAGGACACGTTGCGCCGCTATGCCGCGCAGCTCGAGGCGGCAAACTCCGAGCTCGACGCCTTCGCCTACTCGGTGTCGCACGACCTCCGCGCGCCGCTCCGCAGCATCGATGGCTTCAGCCGCGCCGTGCTCGATGATTGCGGCGATCAGCTCGACGAAACCGGACGGGCGCACTTCGGCCGCATCCGCGATGCGGCCCGCCGGATGGCGGGGCTGATCGACGACCTGCTCAATCTGTCGCGTCTCACGCGCGCTCCCATGAAACGGGAGTCGGTCAGCCTCAGTGCCATCGCCGCCGCCGTCGCCTCGGAGTTCTGCAGAAGCGGGCCGGGGCGGGCGGCGGAATGGGTCATCGCTCCCGGCCTGCTGGCCGACGGGGACCCGCGGCTGCTGCGGGTGGCGCTCGAGAACCTGCTGGAGAACGCCTTGAAGTACTCTCGCAGCCAGCCGCAGCCGCGCATCGAGTTCGGCCGCAGCTTGGCCAACGGCTCGCAGGCGTACTACGTTCGCGACAACGGAGCCGGGTTCGACATGGCGTACCGCGACAAGCTGTTCAAACCGTTCCAGCGGCTGCATCCCGCCGGCGAGTTCGAGGGGAGCGGGGTCGGCCTCGCGACCGTCGCCCGGGTCATCAGGCGCCACGGAGGACGCATCTGGGCGGAGGGGGAAGTTGGGCGCGGAGCGACGTTCTATTTCACTCTGGCGCCGGACCAGACGCCGCAGCCATGACGGACAAGATGATTCTACTGGTCGAGGATAACCGGGACGACGAGGTACTGACGCTCCGTGCCCTGAGGAAGAATCGCATCACCAACGAGGTCGTCGTGGTGCGCGACGGCGCGGAGGCGCTCGAGTATCTGTTCGGGACGGGCCGGTACGAGGGTCGCGATACGACCGTCATGCCCGACCTCATCCTGCTCGATCTGAAGCTCCCGAAGGTCGACGGGTTGGAAGTCCTGCGCCGCTTGCGCGCCGACCAGGGAACGCGCTCGCTGCCCGTGGTCATTCTGACGTCGTCGACCGAGGAGCAGGACGTGCTCAAAGGCTACGGTCTGGGCGCCAACAGCTACATTCGCAAACCGGTCGACTTCGACGAGTTCACGGAGGCCGCTCGGCAGCTCGGCGTCTATTGGCTGGTCCTCAATCAGGGCCCGCCGAAGCAGAGAGGGCCGTAGCTCTCAACGCGCGAGGCCGCTGGATGATCGTCTATCTGAACGGCCGATATGTGGATCGGACGCGGGCGACCGTCGCCGTGGACGATCGGGGCTTTCTGTTCGGCGACGGCGTGTACGAGGTGACACGAGCGCGGAACGGCCGGCTCTTCGAAGCCGCGCGACACCTGAGGCGGCTCGAGCGGGGACTGGATGCGCTCGCCGTCGCGCTCCCGCCGGCGCTCGACTCGACGGCCCTGCTCGAGATTTCCGAACGGCTGCTCCGCGACAACCGGCTCGACGACGGCGACGCCACGGTCTATCTGCAGATCACTCGCGGAGCGGCGGAGCCCCGCACCCACCATTTCCCGCCTGCCGGCACGCCGCCGACGGTGTTCCTGAGCGCCAACCCGCTCGCCGTACCGGACGACGTGCGGGCCCGGGGCGCGACCGCGATCACGACCCCGGACCTGCGCTGGGAGCGCTGCGACCTGAAGACGGTCCAGCTCCTCGCCAACGTGCTGGCGAAGCAGCAGGCCGTGGCCGCCGGGGCGTTCGAGGCGATCCTGGTGCGTGACGGCATCGCGACCGAGGGTGCGAGCACCAATCTGCTCGCCGTGATCGACGGGGCGATCCGCACGCATCCGGCAGACCACCGGATTCTGCCCGGCGTCACGCGCGAGGTCGTGCTCGAGCTCGCGACCGAGCTCGGGGTCAGCGCGTCTGAAGCCCCATTGTCCGTCCGCGAGCTCTTCGGGGCGAGCGAGCTGTTTCTCACGGGGACGACGGTGGACGTGATGCCGGTGGTGCAGGTCGACGGGCGCGCCATCGGCGGTCACCGCCCCGGCCCGGTGGCGCGGGAGCTCCACGCGGCGCTGCGCGCGCGCCTGGTCCGAGACACCACCCGGGCGCCCGCGCTCTGACCCGTCGCCGCGCGCCCGCGCTGATGGATCCTGCAACCTGGCTCCCGTTCCTCCACCAGCTCGCCGACCGCGCCGACGAGATCGCCCTGCGCTTCTTCAGGGCCAACGGGCTCCGGGTCGAGGAAAAGCCCGACTCGAGCCCGGTCACCGAGGCGGACCGCGCGATCGAGACGATGGCGCGCGCCTGGGTGGGCGAGCGTCATCCCACCCTCGGCATCTGCGGGGAGGAGCAGGGCGAACGAGTGGGAGCGGGCGATGCGCGCCTGATCATCGATCCCATCGACGGCACCCGCAACTTCGTGCGGGGAATCCCCGTGTTCGCAAGCCTGCTCGCCATCGAGGCGGCGGGCGAGGTGATCGCGGGCGTGGTGAGCGCTCCGGCGCTGCACGCTCGCTGGCACGCCGCGCGGGGTCACGGCGCGTTCGGGCACGGGCGCCGGATCCACGTCTCGGGCGTCCGGGAGCTGGCGCGGGCATCGCTGTTACACGGCAACCTCGGCCCGGGAGAGGGTGCGCCGGGCCGAGGCGGGCCCCCACCCGGTATCCTGGCGCTGATCCGGTGCGTGGAGCGCACCCGGGGCTTCGGCGATTTCTACCAGCACATGCTGGTCGCGGAAGGCGGGGGCGAGATCGCGATCGATCCGGTCATGCACCCGTGGGACATCGCCGCGGTGCAGGTGATCGTCGAGGAAGCGGGCGGGCGGGCCACCACCCTGGACGGCGAACGGTCGATCTACGGCGGCAGCCTCGTCACGTCCAACGGACCGATGCACCAGGCGGTGCTCGACCTGTTGGGATAAGGCAGACGCCTAGACGTCGAGACGCCTAGCGGCTGTGAGGGGTGAGGCCGCGGGTAGGACTACCTGCACCCTCACCGCTGCACGCGGCTAGCCGTCTCGACGTCTAGCCGTCTACCTATTTCCTGGCCGCCTCGTAGCGCTTCTGCACCTCGGACCAGTTGACCACGTTCCACCACGCCGCCACGTACTCGTTTCTCCTGTTCTGGTATTTCAAGTAGTACGCATGCTCCCATACATCGAGCCCGAGGATGGGAATCTTCCCGTCCATGACCGGGCTGTCCTGGTTCGCCGTGCTGAGCAGCTCGAGTTTGCCGCCCGCCACGACGAGCCAGGCCCAACCCGAGCCGAACCGGGTCATCGCGGCGTTCGACAGCTGCTCCTTGAACTTCGCGAAGTCGCCGACGGTCTTCCTGATCGCGTCCGCGAGGGCGCCGCTCGGCTCTCCGCCGCCGCCCTTTCCGGCAGGCGCCATGATCGTCCAGAACAGCGAGTGGTTGTGATGGCCGCCGGCGTTGTTGCGGACCGTGGTACGGATGTCCTCCGGGACGCCGTTGATGCCGCGCAGCAGCTCCTCGAGCGTCTTCTTGTGCAGCTCGGGGTGCTTGTCGAGCGCCGCGTTCAGGTTGTTGATGTAGGCCTGGTGGTGCTTCGTGTGATGGATCTCCATCGTCTGCCGGTCGATGTGCGGCTCCAGCGCCCCGTACTCGTACGGCAGCTTGGGCAGGGTGTGCGCCACGACCTTCTCGGCGGGTGTGACTGCTCCTGGCATGTTCTCCTCCTGCGGCAATCGGGGACGGACGTAAGATGCACGGCGGTTGCGGCGAATTCAAACCGGCTCGGGCGTGATGGGTTGCCCCGCCGGGTGCCGCCTTGTGACATTACCCTCGCAACGCGCTTTGTTCGCCGTGAGTTCCGAACGGCATCCCACCGGATGCGGGAGGTTGTTCCGTCGTGACGACGACCGCCCCCTCGATCGCGCTGCTCGCCTTCTTCCCGCTCGCCTCCACCTCGACGTGCACTGCCGAGTGCGCGTTCAGCGAGGATTCAGACCGGTTCGCGAGCGCCGGCACGGTCGTGCTTCCCATCAGCGTGGACTCGGTGCCCACCTTGAGGGAGTTCAAGGCCAAGCACGGGATGAAACACCGGCGCGGCGACGCGGACCTGTTGCGCCAGATCGCGGCGCTTGAGAAATAGCCTCGTCCCTCGGGACGATAAGTGGTACCTGGGGGCGGGGGACGGGCTCGTCTGGGCCCCGCCATTCCCCGAGTGGCTGGCGGCACCGGGCTTCTGGGACGAGGCGCACCTCTTCCAATACGCCATCAGCCCGCTCTTCACCGTGACGCTCCTCGCAGACGGCGTCCCCGGGCTCCCGCCGCCCCCGCTTACGCCGCCCCCCCGATGCCTCCGCCAGCGCTGGACGCCCGCGACGCTCACCCTCGAGCACGCGGTGGGGCCGTTGCGGGCGCGCGAGGTTCGCAGCGCGCCGGGGGGCTCGCTGGCCTCCGAGTGGGTTGTGCGGAACCCCACGGCGCGAGCGGTGATGCTCGACGTGGTGGTCTGGACCGCGGTGGACGGCGCGTCCCTCGCGGCGGCGGACGTGCGCGGCGACCGTCGCGCGCTGCGGTTCGTTCGCATGGTCGCGGACCGGCAGGCCCATCGCGCGCGCGTCCAGCACCTGCTCGCGCTCGCTCCCACGGCCCAGTCGTTTGCCGCGTACCGCTCCGAGGCCTCCACGCCCACGCTGCCGCCGCGATTCGACCTCACGCCGTTCTACGACCGGTGGCGGCGGAGCGGCGGGCTCGGGAACGAGCTGCATCTCGAGGGCATCGACCCGAGGGGGCTGGTGTTTCTCGGGCTGGAGCGGCGATTTCGGATCGCGCCCGGCGCTGCCGCGACCTTCTCGGCGTCCGTGTCCCTGGCGCTCGACTGGGGCGGCGGGGCGGCGGCCGGGAAGCCCGACGGTGAGGAGCCGCGCCGGCTCGGTCGCC
>Ga0209056_10004784_pt1 | contig 14240 bp, 13 predicted proteins | sample GraSoiAngelo_114_FD_185876 | JGI IMG/M metagenome (GOLD analysis project Ga0209056, IMG submission 185876) | Grasslands soil microbial communities from the Angelo Coastal Reserve, California, USA - 14_0903_13_40cm (SPAdes) (version 2) | ecosystem: Environmental > Terrestrial > Soil > Grasslands... | reverse complement strand
ATCATCAATGTGCAGGGACGCAAGATGCGCGAGCGCAGTCCGGAGAGCATCGCGGCGCTCCTGCGTAGGAACTATTCGGAGCATGGCGTATCATTTTATTTCTTCACCGATGACAATTTTGCCAGGAAGAAACTCTGGCGCGAGACTTTCGAAGCCATCATCAAACTCCGGCAAGAAGGCATTAAGGTCTCTTTTATGATGCAGGTGGATCTGGCCCGCAAGCCAAAGGATTTTGTCAGCTTGGCGGCTAAGGCGGGGTGTACTCAGGTCTTCATCGGCATGGAAAGCGTTAACCCGGAGAACTTGAAGGCCGAAGGTAAGAAGCAAAACAACGTCGAGGAGTATAGAGATATCATCGAAGAATGGCACGAGGCCGGAGTGGTGGTGCACACGGGATACATCATCGGTCTTCCTTGGGACTGCAAAGATCAAGTGCCGAACGACATTCGTTTTCTGATGGACGAAGTCGGGCCCGACCAAGCCTCTTTTTTCATGCTGACCCCACTGCCCGGTTCTCAGGACCATCGCGAAATGAGGCAACGCGGCGAGTGGATGGATCCCGATTTCAACAAACGCGATTCGTTTCACGCCACCATCCATCATCCGCGCATGACGGCCGAGGAATGGACCGAAGCCTACGAAAACGCCTGGAAGACTTTCTATAGCAAAGAGAATATGATCAAGGTCCTGTCGCGCTGGAGTGATAACGCGAAGAACTATTGGAACCTTATGTCGGTGTTCTTCTGGTACAAAAACGCCGCTCTGATCGAAAAACAACACCCCATGGTTGCTGGCTTCTTCCGTTTGAAAGACCGCAAAGCCCGCCGTGCCGGATATGCCATCGATTCCCTGCCCATGCACGCCTGGAAGCGCGCCAAGGAAATTACCCAGCTGCTCATTTCCTGGGCCAAATTCATGAAGGAGATGGAAGAGGTTTGGCTACAGACTCGGAAAAAAAGTGAGACCGAAGAAAAATGGCTGGAGCAAATTCAAAGAGTCCAGGGTGACGTCTGGCAAGCCCTTCGCATCGGCGAGTTGCAAAGAATCTATACCAACGCCAAAGAAGCATTACCGGAGAAAGCCCGAGCTCTGCTCGACCCACTGGAAGAGCTCTCCTCGAAAATCCTTTGGACCCGGAAGGATCTCAATCGGTTTTTAAAACAATGGGAAAGTCTGAGGGGCAGAATCCAGGAGCTCAGGCTGCGCGAGGGAGACGCTGCGCGACGTTGGCTGGACGAGATGTATAAGATTCAAGACGGCATCCGGCTCGGAGACCGCATTCACGAGTGGCAAGACGCCTACGGATGTTTGCGCAAATCTCTCCCTTCGAAAGCACGCTTGCGCCTGGTTAAATTCGACCCGTTGAATAACCGCGCCATCTACTCACGCCAGGAATTGCAACGCATCTGGACGCAGACGCTGGCAAACGCGCGGCAAATGCGGCTGTGGCAGATTCGGCCTTGGCAGCTTACCTCGGCGATGGTGAAGGACTTTTTTCTGACCACGTCATTCGCCTTCAGTTTTCGCGAGTTCTCGAAGCATCAGTTTTGAACCGCTGACACACGCGCCCGCTAATGGATTTGCGTCACTTGCTTCGCTAAGTTCACGACCTGTTCTTTAATCGCCACCGCGTCTTCGGCGTCGGGGGCCATACGAAGATAGGTTTCAAAGTCCGCCAAGGCTTGGCTGAAACATTCAAGTTTTAAAAAAACCGCCCCGCGATCTCGTAAATCGTCCGCCGAGCCGGGTTCGAGAATCAGAAGGCGCTCGATAATCGAAAGCGCTTTTAAGAAATCATTCCGCCTCAGGTAAATCGCCTTGAGGTTGTAAAGCATCCGCCGAATGACTTGTTTCTTTGTCACTGGCTCGAGGAGATCAGCGTGCAGCACGATATTTCCGCCAAAGAGTTGGCGCAGAAGCGTTTCCAGGCTGTCCGTGGACAAAACCTCGCCACCGTTAAAGGGATCGATCACAATCTCCTGCTCGTCATCGATATATTTAACCAAAAAGTGTCCTGGAAAACCGACTCCAAGAAGAGGCAGTCCGATCCGCTGTGCGACTTCCATGTAGAGAACCGATAGCGTGATCGGAATCCCTCTCTTGCGCTCCATGACCTCGTTTAAAAAGCTGTTCTTCGGATCGAAATATTCAGAACGATTACCGCGATAACCGTGGCGTTGAAAGAGAACGTGGTTAAGGCCAGCAATGGAACGGTAAACATTTCTTTCCTGACCTATTCGCTCGGCGACTTCTGCCGCCAGCAAGTCGATCCGCGAAAGGTATTCGGCGATAAGCAGGTTCGGATACTCGCCCGCCGCGATCGTCAGCGCCGCGCGCGCGAGCTCAATTTTTTGGTCGGGGCATGCGACCGCGCGACGAAACTCTTCGTACGGATCGTTGGCCATGGGAAATGGCTCAAATCTACCGTGGCTCTACAATGGCATCGACCAGGTACGGCAGTTTCTTTTCTTTGACATATTTGAGCCCGCGCTCGAGAGCGGGCCTCACGTCCGCGGGCCGTTGAACCGGTCCTTCGGCGCTCACGCCAAACGACTGCGCCATCTTGGCATAATCAACGGCAGGATCATCCACATGGGTCCCGATGCCAGCGTTCTCCACCGGCCGGTTGCGGAATTTTGCGACTTCGATCCCATGCTCCTCGGAATTATAAAAGGACTGGTTGTTGTGCATCACGATCAGCAACGGAATCCTGTGCTTTGCCGCCGTCCAAAGAGAACTGGACGTCATAAGCAGGTCGCCGTCCGCTTGAATATTTACAGCGAGCTTGCCCGTGTCCTTGAGCGCCAGCGCAGCGCCGATGGCCGCACCCGAACCGTAACCAACGCCGGCGCCGCCGCTCGCCCCGAGATATTGGTTCGGTTTGGTGAAATCCCACAGGCGCCGGGCCCAACCGTTAGAACTTCCGTTCACCAGCACCCAGTCCTCTTTCCTGATAACCTCGCCGAGTTCCAGAGCCAACCATGCAGTCGATATTTCTTTTTGCGAGCCCTTGGCTTGCGCATCCGCCAGCCACTTGGCACGTCGAGAACTGTGCTTTTCGGCGAGCTCCTTCTGCCTGGCTTCGATGGCAGCCTTTTTCCTGCCGTCGTTGCCGAGGAGTTCACGGCAGAGCCGGCTCAGTTCCGGAACGGCGACCGAGGTGTCGGCAGACATCGGCAAATCCACGGCCTGCAGCGCTTGATAGTCGCCGGCCCAAGAATGCACCAACATGTCATGCATCCCGATGCTGATGAGCTTCACCCCAGGCGAGGTGACATATTCGCAGACGCGCGTTTGTTTACTGACCGTCGTCAGCGAGCCGAACAGGTCCGCCACATCGAGAGCCAAAATAACGTCGGCTTTTTTCAGTAAATCTCGCGCGCCGTCTGTCACATCCAGAGGATGGGTGGTGGGGAAATTGAAGCGCGCGCCTTTGTCAACGACCGGAATTGACAAGAGCTCCGCCAATTCGATCAGCGCAGGCACGGTTCTTGGATTTCGTCCAAGCGTGTCGGCGATAATGAGCGCCGACTGCGCATTGACCAGCAACTGAGCCGCTTTTCTGAGCGCTTCCGGATTCGCCTGCATCGGCGCTGGCGGCGCATACCGGCCGACGTCGGGAATCTCAGTCGGCGACGTGATCGAATCTTCCTGGATATCCGCATCGTAGTTGATGTAGACGGGCGCCATCGGTTCGGTCGTAGCAATGCGGTAACCGCGAATGAAAGAATCCGGCACGTCGGCCAGGGAGTACGGCTGATCGTCCCATTTCACGTAGTCTCGCACTTGGTTTCCCTGCACGAGGGCCGTGTGAATCCAATCGATGCGCGGCCGGCGGCGCTTCGTATTCATCGGCCCGGTTCCGCCCAGGACCATGATCGGAACCCGGTCAATATAGGCATTGAAAATCGCCATGCTCGCGTGCTGCAAGCCGACCATGTTATGCACGATGGCGATCATGGGCTTGCCTTTAGCCTTGGCATAACCGTGGGCAACTGCCACGGAAATTTCCTCGTGATTACAAAAAATAACTTCCGGTTTGTAATTGCCGCCGTAATTGACAATGGAATCGTGAATTCCCCGAAACGTCGCGCCCGGATTGAACGCCGCGTATTCGATATCAAAAGCTTTCATCAAATCGACCACGACATCAGAACCGTACTCCGGCTGCTTTTTTTCCACTCGGCTTTGTGGTTTGGCCACTTTCTTTTCCTCCTGTGCCTTTTTAATCCGACCTCAATACCAGGAATTCCGCAGGATGACTAGCCCACCGACGGGCTGGCTGACGTTGCCCTAGCGTTCGAGCTGTTTTGCAACAGTCCTTTTTGGAAGAACAGTTCAACTGTTCCTAAAAGATCTCCGTCACGCGCCCCGGTCTCAGAGGCTTTGCCGATCTCCAAAGCCGCGATGGATTGTAGAACCTTCTTAACGGCCGGCGCCATGAACGCATCCATCCCGTAATGGTTAAAGGTCCGTTTCAGCTCATCCATCTCCTCCGCTCGTCTGCCCGCGTGGATGCGCAAAGCCACGATGCTCGAAGTCACCTTCTCCAGTAACCCTGGGAAACTCTCTTCGTAACGCTGAAGAATTTCATCCAACAGACCAAAATTTTTCGCTCCCATCAAAAGTTCGACGAACAGCCCCTGAAGGCCCTTGGTCAAGCCGGCGTAAACGACCTTGAACGCGGAGGCTTGGGAGACCTTAGGCCCCAGTACCTTCACGGATAAGCCGTAGGAGTCCAACTCCTGCATGCGCGCCGCTTGAGGTCCGGAAACATAGACCACAGCTCCCTTGTCCATCTTCGCGGCAGAGCCGATAATGCAGCCATCGACAAAATTCACTCCGATCGCGGTCAACGTCTTGGCAATTTCATCGGCCGTCATCGGAGAAATGGCATTCGCGTCGAGATAGAGAAGATCCTTTCGACCCAACTTTGCGGTTGCCTTGGCGACCTTCGAAGCCACGCGCTTTGCCGCAAACGGGACCACGATAGATACAATAAGATCGGCGTCCCGGACAAGACGATTCATCGACGGAAGACATTTCACGCCGATAGTCTCCGCTCGCTTGCGTGTGGTTTCGCTTCGGTCTTTGGCATAGGTCAGCACCTCAACGCCGCGGCTGGTTAGAATCCGCGCCCAATGATAGCCCATTTCACCGATGCTCAAGATAGCAATTCGCTGGAACGCCATAGTCTGTTCCTCTTAGCTAATCTTCTTGATTGATAACGTCGATCATCTGCCTTAGGCGGGCAAAATCCTGTCGGTTAAAGTGGACGAGCAGGCGGTGCAGGTGCAATGTGTCCGGCTCGTCCGATTCATCCGGTAAGAGCTCAGTTTGCCGAACCTTTCCGTCACTCAGAATGTCGTGAAATTCTCGATTCAAGTGATCGATCAGCGTAGGCGAGGGTGGATGATTGAGGCGAATCACCAAGTTATGCCTCACAAAACGGTAGGAGTGATAATTACGATAGAAGCTCTTGATCTCTCCAACCGCCGCGTCGACATCGTTGATGACCTTGAACAGGCTCAACTCCTCTTCAGAAATATAGCCGCGGCTCAATATCGCACGGCGTACAAACCCTTCCCATTCACCCCAATAACTGTTGCCTGGCAGGTCCATGAGAATAATCGGCACCAGCTGGCTCTTGCCGGTCTGCGCCAACGTCAGCACTTCGACCAGTTCGTCTTGCGTCCCATATCCACCGGGAAAAAAAATAAACGCATCGGCTCCTTTGACGAACATCAACTTGCGCGTAAAAAAGAAATGAAAGGTCATCAGTTTGGGGTCGTCTTGGATAAATCGATTGGCCTTCTGGGTAAACGGCAAACGGATATTGACTCCGAAGCTCTTTTCCCGACCGGCCCCTTCGTGACCCGCTTGCATAATCCCGGGTCCGGCGCCCGTGATGATCATAAACCCAGCCTCGGCGAGACCGCGGCCTAGATTCTTGGCTAATAGGTAGTAGGGATCGTCTTCCGCTATGCGAGTTGAACCGAAAATACTGACCTTCCGCACCGAGCGATAAGGAGCGAAGATTCTGAAGGCATAGCGCAGCTCTTTCAATGCCCGGTTGAGAATTTTTAAATCGCCGCGACTCGTTCCATCTCGGGTGAGTCTTATCACCGTCCGAAGCATCTCGGCGATAAAGGTCTCGTTGGCCCCGCCGGGCTGAGTCTCCAGCCATTCTACGATTTGGGCTTCGATGCCAGCCAAAGTCACCTTCGGTTGTTCCATGATCATTTTTCACTCTATCACATAACACTCCCGGTTTTTAAAGGACTTTAGCTACGCGACGAAAGAGTTATTGGACGGTCGTGCATCTATTGCGGGTTGCCTAGAGCAAAGCCAAACGCGCTGCGGCTCAGTTCGTCTCGTGAAGAAGTCGACGAGAAGCTCAAAAGATTATGAAGGAAATCCACGGTGCTGGCTCAGTGAATGACGCGCGCTAAATTGAATTCGTCAAATTTTAATCCAGAGCGGCCAAAACGCCTATTTTGGTCTGATTGATAAGGAATGTTCGAAGTTCAGATTGCACCGGCTTGAGCAGCCTTGCCTCTGTCAGAGGAACGAACCCGGTCTTGCCCGTCAAGACCTGTTGGGGCGTATTCCCGGGTAAGATGTGAATCGTTCCTTGGAGCCAAAAGGGGCCGACACTCAGCATGACTTTTCTGGCTTCTTTATCGATCCGCTCAAGATTCACTTCTGATGAACCGGCTTCCTCTGTTTCGCGCATGTCGGCGACCAACATCACTTCCGGTTTGTATATCAGAAATTCCCCAGAGTTGACCGCAAAGGGATGGCCGTCGAAATCTTCCGCGCTCGAGTCTTTGAGAGTGAAGCATTCGTAGCCGGCCGCCAAATTAAAATAGTCGCTTAGTCGCTGGTGCTTGGTAGGAAGCATCCCACTGACCATCACCGACTCAAGATAAACTCTTATCGGTTTAAAATGTGGATTAACGTTGTCCATGGCTGCCCTTTCGTCTACATCCGGCAGTATCTCCCTTGCGCTTATCGCAAGACCGCGAGCTTTCGAATCATTCTGCGGCGACCGCCTTGGCATTCCCTTTAAAGTCAATCTCGGAGATCAATCCCAATTTTCGCGAAAGTACCGGAGCCCGTTCCGTTTAACGCGTAGTATAGCGGCCACCGCGCAACAGCTCCACCGAAAAAGTTGTTGATTTTGGTGCCCGGAGCCGGACTCGAACCGGCACGGACCCTTCCGGGTCGTCGGGATTTTAAGTCACACCACTACCCGATGCAACAACATCCACGAACACCCAAGCGCCCTAATTCCGGGCGTTTGGGTGCTGGTGTGTGCCCTTTCATTTACTTGTCTATCGAAAGGACAGCGTTTTGCGGAAAGCGCATCGATGGCACGAGCCTCTCCCCACCGCGAATCGGTTTAGTCCAACGACGCAATAGGCAAATTCACAGGTGAGATTGCTGCGTAGAAAACTCAACGCAAATCAAGACAAATATAAAAAAGCAGAGACAAAACTGCCAATTACGAAAGCAATTCAAAAACGTTAGAGGCTCAAACTAAAAATACGCCGCCCTCATGATCCGGGTCACACATTTTTGTCGTTTCCGCATCTAGCAACCACCAATTTTGTATCCGCCCTAGCACCTTCCGTCTATCCCAGCATTGGCAAAACCGGCTTAGAAATGGACGGTTGAAGTCAAAAATACCGGTGATTCGGTGGCATGCTTCATGCTCACCTGAGGCAGACTTGTAGAGGCAACACGGCTCGAACAAGCCGGCCTTCTGCCTATGAAAGATTTCTCGAATTATACGGGACGATTCACAGTGGGAATTGTGCTGATAAGCGGCAGTTTCCTCGTCTATTTGGCGTATCCGGTCATCCTCCTGGCCTTGCCGTTCCCTGCGACGGTCAAAATAGGTATGACGGTTGTCATCTGGGTCTTGAGCTGGGGCGTTTTCAGCGTCGGCATTTTTCTTTCAGGACCGGAAGGTATCGAATGGTTCAGAGGATTGTGGAAGCGCACAACTACCGGCAACGCTCACGAGAAACGTATATAAGAGAGTAACCGAGCCGTTTCCAGGCTAATTGATCCGCAATAACAGCAAATTCAACACAACCACCCGCAACTGCAGGATGGAGAAATCGGTCAATCCCGCGATTGAGCTCGTAATCACCAGCTGAACGCGACAGGCTACTTAATCACCTTGTCCGCCCGCAGCAGCACACTTGGCGAAATTGTTAGGCCGATTTGCTTGGCCGTCTTTAGATTTATCACCAGCTCGAACTTCGTCGGCTGCTCCACAGGCAGATCAGCCGAGTTGGCTCCCTTCAAAATTCTGTCCACGTAAATATGCAACCCGTCGGTAGCTGTCCGCGAGGTCCGCCCCGCAGTACATGAGCCCGCCGCCGGCAACTAAAGATTCTCTTCTGGTGTACAGCGACGCTAACCGGCTCTTTAACGCAAAGCCCACAATCCGTTTTTGAGCGTGAGCGGCCATAAAACTCGGAGCGTGTTTGACCGTTATAACATCGTGAGCGAAGAGGACTTGAAAGAGGCGGCGCGGCGAACGTGGGAACATGCGCAAAGCCAAGATAAGGCCGCGAACGTGGTCACGCTAAGATCGGGCCAAGAAACCAGGTGGTAAGTTACACTTCAGTTACAATTGGCTCAGGAATGGCACACACCAGTCTTAAACTCCTGAACGAAAAGGGCGCTAAGTTATTGATTTTGGTGCCCGGAGCCGGACTCGAACCGGCACGGACCCTTCCGGGTCCTCGGGATTTTAAGTCCCGTGTGTCTACCAATTCCACCATCCGGGCACGGGATGGTCTTATCGTACAAAAACCGCCACGGGATGGAAACAATAAATCATTCGATGGAGAATTTTGCATTAAACGCAATGGTCGCTCCTTGAGCGACCATTGCGCGAGAATTCGGTACAGTACTTAGACAAACAGCGGCGCGAGCACCAGCGTGATCGTGCTGAGCAGCTTGATCAGTACGTGCAGGCTGGGACCCGCAGTGTCCTTGAATGGATCCCCGACGGTATCTCCAACCACCGCTGCTTTGTGCGTCTCAGACCCCTTGCCGCCGTATTGCCCGCTCTCGATGAATTTCTTGGCATTATCCCAAGCACCGCCGCTGTTATTCAGAAACGTGGCCATTAAAATGCCGGCAATCGTCCCGACCATCAAGAGGGCCGCCACCGCCTCCGCGCCGACGCCGAATTGGCGGAATATAAGACCGACGACCACGGGCATAAAAACCGCCAGCAGCCCGGGGAGGATCATCTCTTTGAGCGCGCCGACGGTCACGATATCGACGCAGCGGCCGTAGTCCGGTTTGGCGGTTCCTTTGAGGATATTGGGATTCTCTCTGAACTGCCTTCTCACTTCATTGATGACGTAGTACGCCGCCTTGCCAACCGCGCGGATCGCCAGCGCGGAAAAGAGAAACACCAACATGGCGCCCAAAAGCCCGCCGACGAAGACTTCCGGCTTGGCGATATTGACCGACTCTAGTTTGCTTCCGTAGTGGGCCACCTCATCGAGATAGGCTGAGAATAGGAGAAATGCGGCGAGGGCCGCCGACCCGATGGCATACCCCTTAGTCAGTGCTTTTGTGGTATTGCCGACCGCGTCGAGCCGGTCGGTCTTTTGCCGCACCTCTTCGGGTTGGCCGCTCATCTCGATGATTCCTCCGGCGTTATCCGTGATCGGACCGAAGGTGTCCATCGCCAGTATATAAGCCGCGGTACCCAGCATGCCCATGGTCGCAACGGCAGTGCCGAAAAGGCCGGCGTGCTCAACACCGCTCATGTTGCCCAAGTAATAGGAAGCGATGATCGCAACTGAAATCACTACGACCGGAATCGCCGTACATTCTAATCCTACGGCAACACCGACGATAATGTTGGTCGCTGGACCGGTTTGAGAGGCTTCGGCAATCGCCTTCACTGGACGGTATTTGTATTCAGTGTAGTACTGGGTGATATAAACAAAGGCCTGAGCCATCCCTATACCGATGACACCGCACAGGAAAAAATAAAACCAGGCGTTCTCGGCCCCGGGGTGCGTCGCGGGATCGACGGTTAAAAGCCACTTCGTCGCGATGAAAAACCCAGCGATAGCCAGCGCGCTGGTCACGTAATACCCGCGATTCAATGCCGCCATCGGATCTCCCTTTTCTTCGGTTTTCACAATCACGACACCGATGATCGAGGCGATGAGGCCGAACGCGCGCGCGACCAGAGGAAACAGAATTCCTTTGAGGCCGAAATACGGATACAGCCCGACTCCGAGGATCATAGCACCGATGTTCTCCGCGGCAGTCGATTCGAATAGGTCGGCACCACGGCCCGCACAGTCGCCGACATTGTCGCCTACCAGGTCCGCGATCACAGCTGGATTGCGCGGATCATCTTCCGGGATCCCCGCCTCGACTTTGCCGACCAAGTCCGCGCCCACATCCGCCGCTTTGGTATAGATACCGCCGCCGAGTTGAGCGAATAGGGCGACAAACGACGCGCCGAAGCCGTAGCCCACGATGGTGAAAGGAATTTTCTGCGGATCGTGTCCCAGAGCATTGAGTAAGGCATACAGGCCGCCGACACCCAAAAGACTCATGGCGACGACGAATAGTCCCGAGACCGCGCCGCCGCGCAATGCGATCCGCAATCCTTCGTTGAGACTCGACCGCACGGCCGCCGCAGTTCGGATATTGGCACGGATGGAAACCCACATGCCGATATATCCGGCGGTCACCGAGCACAAAGCGCCCAATACAAACGCCACCGTCGTCCAGAAGGCGAGCTCGACTGGAGGCACCGGATCAGCGGGATTGGGTGTGCGGACGTATGCATACAGGACAAAAATCAACACCGCCAGTAATGCAGACAGGGTGATAATGGTCCGATTCTGTCGCGAAAGAAACGCCTCGGCGCCCTCCTTGATAGCGTTGGAAATCTCCTGCATATTCGCAGTGCCCATTTCGCGTTGAATGACGTAACGGGCAAGGTAAATCGCAAACAACAAAGAAAAACAACTAATCCCGATGACCAGTAGGATCATGACGTCCAATTATCCCCTCTCTCGGTTAATAGTGCATTCACAGACATTATCGGCGCCAAACGTAAGCCACCCCGATACTGGCGACATAAAGCAAGAGCATCGGTAAAGCTAGTAAGCACTGATTGATGATATCAGGCGTCGGCGTCAAGACAGCCGCGATGATAAATATCGCAACGATCGCGTAGCGAAATGACCTGAGCATGAAACGATAGTCCCAAATGCCCAGACGCACCAAAAAAAAAGTAAAAACCGGCAACTCAAAGGTCACGCCAAACGCCAAAACCATACGAAAAAAAAAACTAAAATAGTCGCCGATCCGGATAGCCGGCGTCACTCCCATCGTTCCGTATTGCTCAATGAAGTACTGAAACGCAACGGGCAGAACAATTCGATAGCAGAAATAGGCCCCGCCGACAAAAAATAGCGTCGCGAAAAGGACAAAAGGGAGAACCCGCTTCTTCTCACTGCCCGACAGACCTGGAGCGATGAAGCGCCAGATCTGATAGAAGATGAACGGACATGAGAACAAAACGCCGGCCGCCAGGGCGACTTTAATCTCAATAAAAAATGCTTCAGTGACTCCAGTCCCGATCAAACTCTGTCCCGGCTGCAAGTTCTGCCGGAGCGGAGCCACGATAAAGCCGAAAATCAAATCGGAGAAAAAATAACAGGCGCCGGAGGCGACGGTAATGGCAGCCAGTGATTTCAGCAAACACCAGCGGAGCTCTTCGAGGTGCTCCGTAAAAGTCATGTAGGTTTCGCTCGCCACAAAGCCACTCCCGCCCGGCCGGAATTGCAAAAAAGGGGAAGAGTCAAAACCCTTCCCCTTCTTCGGTTGCCGAAAAACCGCAGTAAGTTTAGCTCGTCCTTACTTGGTTTTAGCTCCCTCGTCTTTCTTCTCCATCGGGGCTCCACCCGGAGGCTGATCCGCCGGTGCCTTTTGGTCACCACCCGGGGCAGCCTGAGTACCTGCAGGAGCCGCCGGTTCAGCCGGCGCTGGCGCTGCAGCCGGCGGAGGCGGAGGTGGTGCTGGTTCTTCCTTTTTACCGCATCCTGCAAACGTTAGAGTGAAAGCGAAGAGGGCAATTGCTGGCAATGACACGATGCTTTTTCCCATCCTTAGTTCACCTCCTTTCCCGTCACACATCTTCGGAAAGCCGTATTTGCTAGAATTTTTATTGCACAAGTCCCGATGAGTTGCAAGGGGATTTTCACCGAAACTCAGTCTAGTTTACAGTGAAATTTCATCGTTGCAATGGCATTCGATGCCGCTCTTTGCTGAATTGACCGGCGAATTCGTCCTTCGTCGTGCTTACATTTCGGTAGATCACAATTCTTTCGCTTGGGATGAATTGGAACATGTGATCGGAGAAAAAGATGAACCAGAGAGTCACGCTATTTCACGCCAGTAAAATTTCTTGGCACAAAATGACTCCCGTATACATGCGCGAGCAAAGACCACCCGCAGTCAACCGAAGCGAGATCACCTCGTTGATACCGGAAAAATTTTGTAAGCAAGGAATTCATCAAGAAAATTTCCCGCTAACCGATGAAAAGAAAAACGCGATTGAGTAACTCGGCCCACACGAATTGTTAATAAGTTGTTAATAAGTGAATCGAGAGTCTAGCCGGAAGGCGAAAAATAGCATAGCTCAGCGAAATGCCTAATTTCGCAGCAAAAAAAATCGCTGCATATTAATCAGTTAGCATTTTTTCCCAGTTAAAAGTATCTAGACAAGCACCTGTGTTGCCGACCAAATTCGTGTTCTTGGAATTTTTAAAATAGCTTGAACTACCGGTGTTGATGACTTGCTCGCACAGACGAATTCTTTAGAAAGGCTCCATGGTCTCACAGCAGCAGTTAAAATGGCTAGCAAAGCCGATGAAAAAACAAATCGTCGCCTCAGGCGCTGGCGGCGCCGTGCTGATTTGTTATTCGCATTGACTCTAAAGGAAGGAGATGGTACGTAAAATGCACTAGTTCAAGGAGGGTAATTTGGCAATTCACCCATCGGTGATCAAGCGGCACCGGCAAAGTTTAAAGCGAAGGGCAAGAAACATCGAGACGAAGTCAAAACTGCGGACGATGATTAAGAGGGCCCGGCAAGCCGTCGCGTCTAAAAGTTTAGAAACAGCTTCGATTCAGATTCGAGCCGTGGACAAAGCCTTAGGAAAGGCTGTAAGCAAAGGCATAATAAAACGTAACACCGCGTCTCGGTGGTTGTCCCGTTTGTCACGATCCGCAGCGCATCTATCCGCCGCTAATTAATCACGTAAGAATATGACACTGTGCCGCCCGGCAAAGGAAATGGCGACTCAGGCAAGACTCGCTCAAAACATCTCCATGAGTCTCTGATGGAGTTCCCTAGCAAAGCGCTCCATCAGCTGGTCGCGAAATTCCGTATTCTGGGTTTGCGTCAGTTGTATATCCGTCATTTGCCGAACATCAGCCGCATTTAACGTTCCCGTTTTGAATTCCGACGAGGTGGTCACGACTGCCGCCCGTGAACCGCTATGCAACCCCGTCAAGCGTGTCCCTTGGCCCCGCCAAATAATTTCATTGGGCTCGCGCCGGCGCAAGGTTACATCCAAGGTCATGACCGATTCATATTGGAGCGCCTCGTCCTTGCGGTTCACCGAAACAACCGAGCTATCCAAGGAGCGGACGACCCCACTTAAAATAGCATCCGCCTGTTCCGACTGTTCAACCACTCGCAGCTGGCCTCTACGGTAGAACTCCCCTCGCAACGCGGTCGTTAGTTCTTTTTCAATTCCGACGTCACGACTTCGATTTATGAACGGCTCCACGTAAATGGTGTGAATATCCTTGGGTAGAAAGCTACTCTGACCGGAAAGCTGATAACCGCAGCCGGCTAAAAATAGCAGCAGCAATCGGCAAATCGCAAAAGCCATTCGCTGCGCGACGAGTCGAATTTTCTTTTCCAATCGCTTATCCCTCCACGACAATGTTGACCAACCGGCGCGGTACGTGAACGATCCGCTGCACCTTTTTGCCGTTTAAAAAACCCATGACCTTCGGATCCGCCAGCGCCTCGGTTTCGATCCGTTCCTGCGTCACATCGGCGGGCACGGTGATTTTGCTGCGGATTTTTCCGTTAACCTGTACCACGATCAGCAATTGTTCTTCTTCGAGAGCCGCCGCTGAATAGTCCGGCCACGCAA
>Ga0209056_10004776_pt1 | contig 14247 bp, 11 predicted proteins | sample GraSoiAngelo_114_FD_185876 | JGI IMG/M metagenome (GOLD analysis project Ga0209056, IMG submission 185876) | Grasslands soil microbial communities from the Angelo Coastal Reserve, California, USA - 14_0903_13_40cm (SPAdes) (version 2) | ecosystem: Environmental > Terrestrial > Soil > Grasslands... | reverse complement strand
TGCACCCGTTGGGTAAACAGGGTGATAAACCCAGGGCGAAGTCCCGTGGCAGGGTTGAGATCCGGCACCCCAGGCTCGGTTGGAACTGCTGTATACGATCCGAAAAGTGATAACGGTCGTTAACAGCGTAGTTTGCGGCGAATGGTTTGATTCAGACGTTTTTGGGCATGGCAGGACGAAGTCCTATGCAAACTATGTAGGGACGGGATGTACACTACCCCGCCGTTATTTAGCAATGGGCACCGCGCCAGTTATTGGCACCAGGATTGCACCAATGGTAATGATAAGCATTTAGAAGTGGAATTTACCCACCAATTCGGCGTTCGAACAGTTCACCATAGCGCAGCCCTGGACACCGAGGTGGCTCCTGATCGCCGATTAGCTGCTCCGCTAGAAAAATCCGTATGGCGCCTTCCGATGCAACTCCGCCGCATATTTTCTTTCTTAACCATGCTGACGTTTTTGCTGGTAACGCTCGAGTTCATGATGACTCGAGGCAGCGTGGTCGATCCCGACATTTGGTGGCATCTGCACAACGCTGACTATCTATTTCAGCACCATCAATTCCCGCGCGCAGATATGTACTCCTTCACCGTCGCCGGGCATCCCTGGATCAATCACGAATGGCTGTCGGAAATTCCCTACTACCTGGCCTGGCGCGCGGGTGGACTGAGCGGAGTGAATGCGGTGACGTTCACTACGATCTCACTTATTTTTCTGGGTCTGCTTTACCTCTCATATATGGAGACGCGGCATTTCAAGGCAGCGATTGTGGCATGCTGCTTTCTTACGTTCATCGCCTCGGTTTCCTTTGGTCCGCGTACCATACTGTTTGGGTATCTCTACCTGGTTCTGCTGCTGATCATTCTCCAGCGCTTCCGGCAAAAAGGGAACGCGCCGCTCTGGCTAATTCCCCCTCTGTTTTGCCTGTGGGCCAATACTCACGGGTCCTGGTCGCTAGGACTGATTATCTTCTCGATCATTACTGCTGCAGGCTTTGCGCAAGGAAGCTGGGGACGTGTGGATGCGGAGCGGTGGACGTCATCGCAAATGGGAAAGCTGGTGGTCACAGGTCTTGCCAGCGTGGCGGCTTTGTTCGTAAACCCGTTTGGATCACGCCTTGTCTTTTATCCGTTGGACATAGCATTCCATCAGAAGCTAAATATTTCGCACGTGGCCGAATGGGTTTCAGTTGATTTTCACGATCTGCGGGGCAAGTTCGTGCTCGTACTTCTGCTCACACTGCTGGTCACGGCCTTATCGCGGCGCACGCGCTGGCAACTCGCTGAAGTAGGGGTGGTACTGTTCGCCCTATACAGCGGCCTGACTTATATTCGCTTTCTCTTTCTCCTAGCCGTTGTAATCGCACCAGTGCTGTCGAGAATCCTGGATTTTGTCCCACGGTACCGGCCCGAGGCGGATACGCCCGTGATAAACGCCTTTGTCATCTGTCTGATGGTCGGCAGCATCATTTATTACTGGCCAACCCGGGCAGAGATGGAGAAGGCGGTGGCTGCACAGTACCCCGCAGGGGCGGTTATTTACTTCAAAGCGCATCCTTCTCAGGGGCCGGTGCTGAACCATTATTTGTGGGGTGGTTACCTTGGCTGGAATGACCGCGAGCTCAAAGTCTTCGTCGACAGCCGCGTGGATATTTTCGAGTATGCTGGCGTGCTTAAGGACTATCTTGACCTGCTCGATTTAAAAGAACCCGATCTCATCCTAAACAGGTATAAAATCCGCTACGTCCTATTTCCTCATCACGAAGCTCTGACTTACGTTTTGGAGCACGATCCGGCATGGAAAGAGATTTATAGCGACAACGTCAGCGTGCTGCTTGAAAGGGCGGACACCGGAGGGGCTGGCCATTAGCGTGTCTAGTTATACGAAGTTGTCATGAGGGTGCGAGGATACGATGTTCATCCGGCAAAAATCCGATAAGCTTGTGATCCTGGTGCTTCTGGCCGGGCTCTTCGGGTTTCTGTCCTACCGTCCGAAGTTTCAGATTAACAAGCAAGTGCCGGTGGAGTTTCTCAGCAGTTCCGATCCCGAGCCGCGAGCACGGACAGCCGCAGAAGAACGGGTGGCGAAGGCATATTGGGATTGCGTTGTAAACAATATCCAGTGGAAGTATAACTACGGCTCGCGGCTTCCCCAGGATGCGCCGCCTGAATTCATTGTGATTCGGTCAGATTTGGGCGCCAATGCGGTCGATGGCGAAACGCGCGCCCGCTATTGGCGTAAGCTGCAACAAGTCTGGTACCTGCCGAGCACGTGGAAAAAAGAGTACGTCTGGGATGCGAGTTGGACCACCCGATGGATTGACACTCTGAAGGATTTCACCAGGTGGTTGCAAAGCCGCCTACCTGGATGATTCGCTTTGTAGAGTGAACACAATGAGCAGGAGAAGCTGCTAGCTGAATGCTTGCCGCGATCGAGATTTGTCTCGCCGCTATCGCGGTCGCTTTGGCGTATATTGCTCCAAATCTTGGGGCGCGTTGGTTTGAGAGAGTCCAGTACCTGTTCTTACAGTTAGCGGGGCACCGCAATCTTGCCGTCGTAACCGTAGGCCTTGCCGCGCTCGCGGCAAGATTGGCAGTGCTCCCCATCTTACCTATCCCGCAACCCGCGGCCCACGACGAATTCAGCCACCTTCTGATTGCCGACACATTCGCACACGGCCGCCTCACGAACCCTACGCATCCGATGTGGGTTCATTTTGAAACTTTCCACGTCAATCAGCAGCCCACTTACGCTTCTATGTATTTCCCGGCTCAGGGAGCTTTTCTCGCGATCGGGCAAGTCGTATTCGGACATCCATTTTGGGGAGTGTGGCTGAGTGCAGGGCTGATGTGCGCTGCAATCTGCTGGATGCTTCAGGGTTGGATGCCAGCAGGTTGGGCGCTGCTCGGTGGATTTCTCGCCGCGGCGCGGCTGGCGACTTTCAGCTACTGGACAAACACCTACTACGGAGGAGCGGTTGCCGTTCTTGGAGGCGCGCTGGTTCTAGGCGCGTTGCCGAGAATCAAACGCCAGCAACGAGTACGAGATGCGCTCCTGATGGGGCTGGGTCTGGCACTGCTGGCCAACACGCGTCCGTATGAGAGTTTGTTCTTCTGCCTGCCCATAGCCGCGGTGCTGTTAATTTGGATGTTTGGGAGGAGCGCTCCGCCGCTTCTTCTGTCGCTCCGCCGGGTTCTGCTGCCGTTGAGCCTGGTTCTGGCAATCGCGGTTGGCGCGATGGGCTACTACTTCTGGCGCGTGACAGGTAGTCCTATTCGAATTCCGTACCAGGTCAACATCAGCGCCTATCACCTGGTCTATTTTCCATGGCAGAAGTTACAACCGGCCGCCTTATATCGTCACGCAGTGATGAAGCAGTTTTATCAGGGCCCACCTGTCTTAGATTCGTACGGTCAGGTGCATCGCCATCCTTTGTTGTGGATATTGCTGAAACCATTGCCGCTTGTGATTTTCTTTCTTGGTCCGGTGTTGCTACTACCAGTGCTCGCATGGATTGCGATCCGGCCCCGCCGCTCCCTCATGAAAACCACGAGCCGCAATACTCGTTTTTTGCTCTTGGTCTGCGGTTGCACGATGATTGGACTCACGTTGCCCATCTATCTTCCAATGGCACACTACGCCGCGCCGATGACCGCCGCAGTTTATGCCCTCGTGCTGCAATCAATGCGATACGTGCGGCTCTGGAAATGGGACGGGAAGCCGTCCGGTCTTTTTTTAGTCCGCGCGGTGCCTGTGATCTGCCTCGGGTTACTGCCAGTGCGGGCGGCGGCATCAGCTCTGCATATTCCAGTTCCTGTGACGATTATTCATACCTGGTACTCCGAGGATCCGCATAACATTCAGCGGGCTCGAGTTATCAACCGGTTGGAGCGCGAACCCGGGCAGCATCTGGTGTTCGTGCGTTATGAACCGGAGCACGAAATTTTTCTGGATTGGGTCTACAACTCGGCAGATATTGACAGTGCGAAAGTTGTCTGGGCGCGGGATATGGGCGCAGGCGGCAATCAGGAGCTGATTGAATATTTCAAGGCTCGGCGGGTGTGGCTGGTTGAACCGGACGAAACACCACTTCGGCTCGCGCCCTACGGAGTATTCGCGCAAAAATGACAGTCGAGAGTCCATTGCTAGCTGGGAGCGCCGGCCTCAAGTCTCGCTACGAAATGAAGCTTGCGGTCAAATAGCCACGATGCCGGAGGCGGATACAGCCGCAGGCTCGTCTTGATCTCCCGCACGTTCAGTCCAAGTTCAGCAAATGCGTCACTCCACTGCGATTGTGAGAAATAGTTATAGGGTAATGCTACCCCGTGACGCGCATTGCTTACCCAATCCATGAGGCGCAGTGTGGAGTCTGCAAAGAATCCATTGCGGAAGTGATCCTTAATTAGGATGACTCTCGCTACGCGACGCGCCTCTCTCAGTATCGCGAGTGGATCCGGGGTATGGTGGAGTACGTCTATGAACATGGCAGCATCGAAGCTGGAATCCGGATAAGGGATCGTAACGCCGTCGAATCTCCTTACCGGAATCTGAGCCTTGGGCCGCACAAGCACGTCAATGCCTTCAATCGAGGCATCGGGCCGCTGCCGAAGGATGAACCGGTCGAGCTTTCCGTCCCCACAGCCGACATCGAGAACCCGAGCCTGAGGAGGGATAAGAGAGGAAAGTGCACTGGACAAGACCTTAACTCTGCGGCCAACCACCGCGTATTCATGCAGGGCGCCGATCAGCGAAGGCCAGCGCACGCCGTCACCGGAGCTCTTCGTAATCACCAATGTAGGTGCCGCGACTGATCCCAAGCATGCTGATAAAAAATGACGAAAAGACGATCTGCGCGCCGAGGAAAAACCACAATGAGAAGAAAATAACGGAGCGAATCTGATAAAAGGCTCCAAATCCGCTGGCTGCCCATTTCCACAACAACCATGATGATCCTGCAGCTCCAAACAGAGCCAATGCGGCTCCGAGTATCAATCCCTCTTCCAGTTTTACACGTCGCAGCCATCGTTCAAGCGAACGGTTGGGCGAAAATTTCTCCGCGTAACAAAATACCTTCGCAAAGAGTCCTGTTGCGATGATCTGGGTTCCAAGCAGCGCGAACATCATGCCGAAAAGCATAGTGTGGACGTCGAAGTTCACTTGTCCAACTCGCTGAGGGCCGGGGAGTAGCCAAAAGACTAACCCCAGCCCCAGCATAAACAGAGTGCCGCCAGGAAGCATGAACAGCCAATTCGGCGCGTATAGCAGCATGAAGCGAAGACTTCGCCAGCCATCGTGGAACGTCCTCAAATGAGGCCTGCGGCCCCGCTTATCGGGCCAGAGTGTTACCGGAACCTCCGAGATCTGCACCCCCAATTTTGCCGCCTTGATGACAAGCTCGAGCGCGAATTCCATGCCCGTAGTCCTAGGGTCAATTTTCTGGTAAAGGCGCTTGGTAAATCCGCGCATGCCGCAATACGCATCCCCCACACCCGCATGGAAAAAATTGTTCAGGATGGCAGTGATGACGGGATTTCCCAGATGCTTATGCAGAACCGGCATTGCGCCGGGCTTGACTTCGCCGCGAAAGCGATTTCCCATGACCAATTCGGAACCCGCGCGCCACTCGGCAACGAACAGCGGGACCTGGGAGAAATCGTAGCTGTCGTCGGCATCTCCCATCACAATGAATTGCCCTTTTGCTTCCTCGATTCCCTTGCGCAGTGCGCTGCCATAGCCACGAGCAGTGGCGTGCACCACGCGGGCGCCGTGTTTGTCGGCGATTTCAAGAGAGCCGTCGGTCGAACCATTGTCAGCGACAACAACCTCTCCGGCAATGCCTGCCTCTCGGAAGGCTGTCAGTGCTTTATCGATGCAGAAGCCAAGTGAGCGGGCCTCATTCAGGCAAGGTATTACGACAGAAACCTCGACTTTCTCAACCTGGGACAGATTCACGGAAGATTCTGCATCATTCTGCGAAAATTCCGTTTGCGCGCCTTGGGTTACAGAGATCATAAGGCCTGATTTTGCACTTTCCATACCACAAGCTCCCATGGGGCGGCTGGAAATGCTCCGATTTCCTCCGGAGCTTGCGGAAAAATCGATTACATATCGCCCTATTAATTCAAGTGTATACACTAAGACCGCCACCCGCTGAAATGTTAACAAACAGATCCAAGTCTTCAATACCATGATGTCGGCAGCATGTTTGCTGCTGGATTTAGAAAGCTAATATCCAGCAAAGCGGTCAGCGATGCTCTGGTACCACGCTTGGCCGTCATTTTGCATTTAGATCTTCAAGAGCATGCTTTTTCTTATCGAGCTATGCCTCACGGCGGTTGCCGTCTTGCTGGCGTTTGCCGCGCCAAGTTTCGGCGTTTCGTGGTTTGCAAAATGGGAAACCCGCTTAAGCCGCCTAGCGCGGAGGCCTCGCCTGGCGGTCACTATCATCGCTGCCTTGGCGCTGATCCTGCGCGCTGCTCTGTTGCCGTTCGAGCCGATACCAAAGGCCGGGGTGCAGGACGAGTTTAGCTATCTGTTAGCGGCCGACACGTTTGCGCACGGGCGGCTGGCCAACCCCACTCACCCAATGTGGGTTCACTTCGAGACGATTGCTGAACTCCAGCAGCCGACATATGCCTCGAAGTATCCGCCGGCTCAGGGACTCGTGCTCGCCGCAGGGCAGGTAATCTTTGGTCATCCATTCTGGGGCGTGTGGTTGAGCGTGGGAATCATGTGTGCCGCAATCTGCTGGATGCTACAAGGCTGGCTTGCGCCCGAGTGGGCATTCTTAGGTGGAGCGCTGGCTGCAATCCGATTGGGAACATTCAGTTATTGGGCGAATAGCTACTGGGGCGGGGCAGTGGCCGCCACCGGCGGTGCACTCGTACTCGGAGCATTGCCTCGGATCAAAGAGTCGCCGCGAACTCGCGATGCTCTGCTCATGGGACTCGGGCTGGCCATTCTGGCAAACAGCCGCCCTTACGAAGGGCTGGTTTTCAGTTTGCCAATTATGGAGGCCATGGCTGTGTGGATTTTGCGAAATCCTCGCGGCTTATGGGCCATCATCACCAAACGCGTCATTACCCCTCTCGGTCTAGTTCTGATTCTTACGGGATTCGCAATGGGGTACTATTCGTGGCGGGTTACCGGCAGTCCACTGCGGTTACCCTATCAGGTCTATCACGCGACTTATGACCGCACACCATTGCTGCTGTGGCAAACCCCGCAAGTGACGCCGGCGTTGCACCATCAGGTATTGAACACCCTGGCCGCAAGCAGGGCTTCGGAGTTTCTCGAGTATCGGTCATTCACGTCAGTTTTGAGCGCGGCTGTCGCCAAGGCATTTGTGCTCTGGCTGTTCTTCTCAGGAGTTGTTTTTCTCCCAATAATCGTTTTTGCCCTGGCACTCACCCCGTACGGCTTTTCTTGGAAGGAACTTAACCGTAACACCCGGTTTCTGATTATTATTGCTGCAACCGTTTTTGCAGGCCTTGTACTTGAAGTTTATTGTTTTAATCACTACGCAGCTCCTATGACGTGTGTCATCTACGCTCTGCTGCTCATCGCCATGCGGTACGTGCGGCAATGGAAGTGGAGAGGCAAACCGACAGGATTGGCGATGGTACGCCTTCTTCCCTTAGTGTGCATAATTCTGTTGGTGGCGCGAGCTGCTTTGCCGACCTTTGCCCTCACGCATGGCCTTACCCCGACCTGGTGCACGGTCGACAAGCTGGATGGACCCAAACTCGAGCGAGCTCGATTGCAGGCAGAACTGGAGAACCGTAACCAACCGCAACTGGTCCTCGTGCAGTACTCTCCTGGTCATAACTTCAATAACGAATGGGTCTACAACTTAGCCGATATCGACGGCGCTAAAGTGCTATGGGCACGCGATATGGGTGTGCCTGAAAATGAAGAGTTAATCCGGTACTTCAGCAATCGGCAAGTCTGGTTGGTAAATGCGGACGAGGCAAACCCGCGATTGTCGCTGTATTCGCCGGCACATACCGTGAGTGTGACCGCTGGAAAATCAGCGCAGCCGGCACTGAACAGCGCAAGTAAGAGCAATTAAAGGGAATTTTTTCAATGTTGCTTCTAATCGAATGTTGCTTAGCCGGGATCGCCGTCGCCTTTGCGCTGACGATGCCGAGGCTTGCCGCTCGCTCGTTCGAGAAATCCGAACATGTGCTCGGTCAGCTTGCGCAACGCAAAGGGCTGGCGGTGATCGCAGTCGGGCTACTCACGCTCGTCCTGCGCGCCGCCTTGCTACCGATTCTGCCCATCCCGGAGCCGGTGGTGCACGATGAATTCGGATATCTGCTTGCTGGCGAAACGTACGCGCACGGTCGGCTCACTAATCCCAGCCATCCCATGTGGGAGCATTTCGAAACATTCAGCATCATTCAGAAGCCCACGTATCAGTGCTACGCACAGCCGGCGCAAGGAATGATTCTGGCGACTGGCAAAATTCTTCTCGGACATCCTTTCTGGGGCGTCTGGCTCAGCGCCGGCCTGATGTGCGCCGCCATCTGCTGGATGTTGCAAGGCTGGCTAGAGCCAGAGTGGGCCTTACTGGGCGGTTTTCTGGCAGTGTTGCGATTCGGCACTTTGAGTTACTGGGCCAACAGCTACTGGGGAGGCACGGCGGGTGCAATTGGTGGTGCGCTCGTTTTAGGCGCGCTACCGCGCATCAAGAAATCGCAACGGATCCGCGATGCGGTCGCCATGGCCCTTGGCCTGGCAATTCTGGCCAACAGCCGTCCCTACGAAGGATTCATATTCAGTCTGCCGATCGCGGCGGCGCTGTTTGCCTGGATGCTCGGCAAGAAGCACCCGCCTTTCGCGATCTCGCTGCGCCGCGTTGTTGCTCCGATTTGCCTGCTGTTGGCAATTACGGTCGCAGGGATGAGCTATTACTTCTGGCGGGTCACCGGAAATCCGTTTAAAGTGCCTTACCAAATCGAGCGCGAAGCCTATGCGATAGCTCCCTATTTTTTGTGGCAGTCGCCGCACGCGGAGCCCGCCTATCATCACGCCGTCATCCGCAAAATGTACGAAGAGGATTACACCATCGCGTACGCATTCGCGCATTCGCGCATGGGTCTGCTATTCATGCCGATTTACAAGGTGGCGAAAATCTGGATGTTTCTTATCGGTCCGGTGCTGAGCTTGCCTATCGCTATGATGCTATTCATACTGCCGTACAACTTCTCATGGCGGCAAATCAGCCCGGCTACACGCTTCCTACTGCTTGCTCTTTCCTTCTTTTGTATAGGCTTGTCTGCGGAATTCTACTTTGAACCTCACTATGCCGCGCCGCTCGCTGGTTTGATGGTTGCGCTCATCATGATTGCCATGCGCAAGCTGCGGCGGTGGCGGCCCGAGCAGGGATCAGGACGATTCCTTGCACGCGCGATTCCGGTAATCTGCGTTCTCATGTTCGTGCTGCGAATTCTCGCTGGCCCCCTCCATATTCCGGTCGGAAGGGTACTGACGCCGGCCTGGTACCAACTAGGACCGAAAGATTTCGGGCGAGCAGCGATGCTGGCCGACCTGCAACGCCTCCCCGGAAACCAACTGGTAATCGTGCGTTACCAGCCCGATCACAATCCCTTCGCCGAATGGGTGTACAACGAAGCAAACATCGACAACGCGAAGGTGGTGTGGGCGCACGATATGAGTCCGGTGGAGAACCAAGAGTTGATCAGCTACTTCCACGATCGGCGGGTGTGGTTGATGGATGCTGATGAAGAACCAACTCACTTGATCTTATATGCAAACACCGAAGTCCCAATTGAACAATTTTTAGTGGAAGCACATGAGCAGCGACGAACACATTGACGCCAGTAGCCTGGAGCGTATCGTCCCAGATCAATTGCAATCGTCTGAAGCTACAGGTTCGGAGACTCTGCAGCTTCATCTGGAGCGCTACGCATTCGCTACGGACAACCTCATCCCGGGCCAGGTGTTAGATATTGCGTGCGGAGTGGGCTATGGGACTGCAATGCTGGCGACGAGCAAAATGATTGCACACGCGATTGGAGTCGACATTAGCGTCGCAGCGGTACGATTTGCCAGTCAGCGATATGGTAATGAGAAAATCTCTTTTCAGTGCTCGGATGCATTGACATTTTCTTCCGATAACTGTTTTGAAAACATAGTTTCACTTGAAACCATTGAGCATGTAGATCATCCACGAATTTTCTTCGCGCACCTCGCCTCTATGCTGGCCCCGGGAGGGCGGCTCGTTGCCTCGGTCCCCGTCACTCCGTCCGTTGATGCGAACCCGCATCACAAGTCAAATTTCTCGGTCAAGAGCTTTCGTGAAATGGGCGATGCTGCCTCCCTCCTTTTCTTGAAATCCCTAGATCAGGTGCAGCCATATAATGCCATCGCCATCGCGAGACGTCAGGAGGCGCGCAGCGCGAATCTACGCCAGAATCTGGCCTTGTTTTACGTTCGAAATCCTTCACATCTGTTTTTGCGGCTCTGGTCAACACTGCGCGATGGGTTCGCAAATAAGTACCTCACCGCGGTATGGGAGAAACCCCGGTGAGTGCGGCCCTGTCACCGCCCCAGACGTCAGTCAGTGACGCATCTCGGCTCGACAAGCTACCGCGTCTAAGTCCGCGACAGGTACGGATTTTCTTTTGGCTGCTGGCCATTGCACTTGGCGCAGCCCAGGCCTGGGCAACCCGCTTCACAATGAATCCCGATGGCATTTCCTACCTGGATATGGGCGATGCTTACTGGCGCGGCAACTGGCATATGGCCATCAACGCCTATTTCAGCCCATTTTATTCCTGGATTTTGGGATTCTTTATGAAGGTGCTGAGGCCTTCGCCGTATTGGGAATATCCGCTCGCGCATCTGGTCAATTTTCTTATTTACCTAGCTGCTCTGGGTTGCTTTGAATTTTTCCTTCGAAACTTCATTCGTTCCCGCCGGCATTCGGACGAGAACGCCCGAAAGCAAGGGAATGTAACCTTACCCGAATGGGGATGGTGGATGCTGGGATACGCGCTGTTTATCTCCGCCTCACTCCAATTGATCACACTTCGCTCGATCACCCCGGACATGTGCGTAGCGGCCTTTGTTTACCTGGCTTCTGCCCTCATCCTTCAAATCCAGGCCGGCGCGGGAACTCCGCGAACCGTCCTGTTTCTGGGCATTGTACTGGGGTTTGCTTATTTGGCGAAGGCTGTGATGTTTCCGCTCGCGCTTGTCTTCATAGCCGTGGCGGCCTGCTGTGCGCGTAACGTTCGGCAGGATGTAAGGTGCGCGGCCATAGCGGGTTTCGGTTTTTTGCTTATCGCCAGTCTGTTTATCACAATACTCTCTCGTTCCAAACATCGCGTTACCTTCGGAGATAGCGGCAGCATTGCTTACGAGGTTTACGTCAATGGAATTGATCAGTTTGTTCCGGCGAGCGGTTCGTTGAAGCACCCAGTCAACAAGATTTACGACATGCCGCCAACATACGAGTTTGGAGGTCCGATTGGAGGAACCTACCCACTCTGGTACGACAGTACGTATTGGCACGAGGGCATTAGGCCCTATTTTGACCTTGCTCAACAATTCCACGCTATCGCAGCCTCACTCCTCACCTATTCGGGACAGTTCTGCTCCGCCTTTCTGCAGCTCAACGCCACGGTGGCGCTACTTGTTCTTTATCTGATTGCTCCACGGCCCAGTGCATGCTTGAAGTGCGCTGGGGCAAGTTGGCCCTTGCTTGTCATCGGTCTGGCTGCTATGGGTCTATACGCCCTCGTTTACGCCGAGAGCCGTTATTTTGCACCTTTCATCGTGCTGTTCTGGTTGGCGGCTTTCTGCGGTGTTCACTTGCCCGATTCACGAGGACTAGTCCGAACAATTGCTGTTGTGGTCGTGGCTGTTTCCATAACCAGCATCGCACAAAGTGCCAGGAGCACATGGTTGGATGGGCACAGTGCACCGGATTATCACCGGCTCGCAACGGCTCTGTGTGATTATGGGATAACCCGTGGGAGCAAACTCGCGGTAATCGGCACAGAGCCTTTCGGGAAATCGGGCGCTTTTTCAGCACGACTCGCAAAAGCTCAGATCGTCGCGCAAATTAGAAGGTCTGATCTCTTTTGGGCGGCGCCGGCGATTACTCGTGCCGAAGTTCTTCAAGCTCTTGCGAGAGCTGGTGTGCAGGCGGTTTTAGCTTCTGATTTGCCAACCTCGGCCGATTTGAGCACGGGCTGGCATCGGCTGGGTACCAGCCCTGATTACATTCATGTGTTCGGCAGAGATGATCAATGACCCGTGCTACGGGCGCTTGTAGCACACGACTAAGTTGTTCAATCCGAATTCGAATTTCCGGTGCTGGGCGTGGGTGAATCCTACTTCTTCGAGCATCGAGATCACCTTCGGGAGCGGGCTTCGTGCCTGGTGCTTTCCGCTTTCCATTTCCTGACTGACGAATCCGATAGCATGTAGAATTTCGAGGAGAGGATCAACAACCGCCTCAGGCCAGGTCATTATTAGTGAACCAGCCGGGACCAAAATACGAAAGATTTCCTGCAGAATCGGTTGCGGCTCGGCAAGATGCTCGAATACAGCGAGCATGACGACGTGATCGAATTGCTCGCTCCCCAAAGGTATGCCTTGAGTGATGTCACACCGAACCAGAGCCTTGGCCGAGTCGGGTTCTAAGTCTTGATAGTCCACTCCGACGCCAAATTTGATATGGGAACCTAAGTTGTGCAAGAAGCGGGCACCGTGGCCGCAACCAATATCGCAAACGCGAGTGCGCGGGCGTATATGAGGAAGAGCGGCACGAAAGCGGAGCCAAGCCACAAGCCGGTCGAACGCCGTGTATGCCATCAGTTCGACTCGTAGTCGCCGATATAAGTCCCCCGGCTAATGCCTAACATCGCAAGAAAGAAGGATGCGAAGATAACTTGCAATCCAAGAAGGAACCATAAAGACGAAAATATTACAGCCCGCATCTCCTGGAGTGGGCCGAACCCGCTGCTTACCCACTTGCTCACTACCCAAATGATCCCTGCGGCCCCAGCTATAGTCAGCAGAGCGCCAAGAACGAGCCCTGCCTCGAGTTTGACCCGTTTCAACCAACCCTCGAGAGAGCGCTGATTCTGCGAGAAGCGTTCAGTATAACTGTAGACCTTCGCAAACAAACCAGTGGCGATGGTCTGGGTTCCAATAAGCGCAAATACCATTCCGAACAACATTGTGTGAACGTCAATCACGGTCCGTCCAACCTGTCGCGGACCTGGTAATAACCAGAACACGAGAGCAACTCCTAGCAGGAACAGTGTCCCACCCGGAACGAGGAATAACCAGTTGGGAGCGTAAAGCAGCATGAAACGCAAATGCCGCCACCCGTCGCGAAAACTCCGAAGATGCGGTGGCCGGCCCCGTTTGTCGGGCCACAGCGTAATAGGGATTTCAGCTGTTCGCGCTCCCGCTTTGGCCGCTTTGATCACGAACTCGGATGCAAATTCCATTCCGCCGGTCCGAAGCCCGAGACGATTGTAAAGATCCGTGGTGAATCCTCGCATTCCGCAATTCACATCCCCAATTCCGGCGCCGAAAAACAGGTTCACGATGGCGGACATGACTGGTGTACCGACATAACGATGATGCCAGGGCATCGCGCCATTCTTGATCTCTCCGGAGAGGCGATTGCCCATTACTAATTCATTGCCTTCATGCCACTTCTGAACGAAGCGTGGAATATCGGAAAAGTCGTAGCTATCATCGGCATCGCCCATGATGATGAACTTGCCCCGTACTGCCTTGATGCCCGCCCGCAAAGCATTGCCATACCCACGTAGAGCAACGTGCACAACGCGTGCACCATGCCGTTCAGAAATTTCGATTGATCCGTCTGTTGAGCCATTGTCGGCTACTATCACTTCGCCAGACAATCGAGCTTGGTGGAAAGCAGCCAAAGCTTTATCAATGCATATCGCAATTGAGTTGGCTTCATTAAGACATGGGATCACTACCGACACTTCAACTTGAGCAGCGGCCTCGGTGGCGAGGGACGGTGGATCTTGGATACAAACCGAACTGCTCGGCTGGAAATCAATTTCGGGGCAGTTTCTTTCAAGAATTTTCATCTCTTCGCGTTTCCTTCAATCCCCTATGTACGTCTCCCGGCTGATCCCCAACATGCTGAGAAAAACAGACGAAAAAACTATCTCCATCCCAAGAAAGAACGACAGCGAACAAAAGAACACGGTTCGCACCAGG
>Ga0209056_10004774_pt1 | contig 14250 bp, 12 predicted proteins | sample GraSoiAngelo_114_FD_185876 | JGI IMG/M metagenome (GOLD analysis project Ga0209056, IMG submission 185876) | Grasslands soil microbial communities from the Angelo Coastal Reserve, California, USA - 14_0903_13_40cm (SPAdes) (version 2) | ecosystem: Environmental > Terrestrial > Soil > Grasslands... | reverse complement strand
CTGAAGGACCAGATCACCGTGGGCGAGCAGAAGCCCGTTTCCAAGGGCCGCGGCGGCTGAGCCGCGGCGTGTGGCCGGAACCGGGGGCGGGCCGAAAACGAGGGCGGGCGGCCCGTCCCCCCGGCCTGACGTCAGCGCGCGCCGCCGCGCAGCGCGCGGATCGCGGCGGCGTAGTCGTGGGACTCGAAGACGGCCGATCCCGCGACCAGGACGTCCGCACCGGCCTCCGCCGCGAGCGAGGCGTTGTGAGGCTTGATGCCGCCGTCCACCTCGATGAGGAAGCGGGTGCCCGTCTCGGAGCGCAGCCGCCGCGCCGCGGCGAGCTTCTCCAGCGACCCCTCCACGAACACCTGCCCGCCCCAGCCGGGATTCACGCTCATGACCAGCAGCAGATCGATCAGCTTCATGAACGGCCGCACCTGCTCGAGCGGCGTCGGTGGGTTGAGCGCGAGGCCGGGCCGGGCGCCGGCCGCCCGGATCGCGGCGAGCGTGGCCGGGACGTCGGTCTCGGCCTCGACGTGCACCGTGACGCCGGTCGCGCCGGCGCGCACGAACTCGGAGACGTGGCGCTCGGGGTGTTGAATCATGAGGTGCACATCGAGGGGCAGCGTCGTGGCGCGGCGCAGCGCCTCGACCACCGCTGGCCCGACGGTGATCGGCGGCACGAAGTGTCCGTCCATGACGTCGACGTGGAGCCAGTCGGCGCCGGCGGCGGCGGCCGCTCGCACCTCGTCCGCGAGCCGGCCGAAGTCGGCCGACAGGATGGAGGGCGCGATCGCCGGCACGACCGTCGTGTAACGGAAGGTCGCCTGCGATTCCAGGCGAATGTCCCGTGCTTCAGTCGCGCGCGCGCAGGCGGGCCGCGAAGAAGCCGTCCAGGCCGTGGAGGTGGGGCAGGGTGCGGAAGAACCCCTTGCCGTCGGCGAGCGGAGCCGCGGCCGGCGGCAGATGGTCGCGGACATCCTCGACCACCAGGCGCGGATGGGCCGCCGACAGCGCGGCGACGACCTGCTCGTTCTCCTCGGACGCGAGGGTGCACACGGCATAGACGAGGACACCGTGCGGCCGGACGAGGGGCGCAACGCCGGCGAGGATCTCCCGCTGGAGCGCCGCGAAGCGTGGAATGTCCTCCGGCCGCCGGCGCCAGCGGAGCTCGGGGTGACGGCGCAGCGTGCCGAGGCCGCTGCACGGCGCGTCCACCAGCACGGCGTCGAACGAGCCGGCGAGGGGCGGATGCCGCGCGTCGCCCGCGGCGGCCACGACGGTGCGGGCGCCGAGGCGCGTCGTCTCCACGAGCACCCGGCGGAGGCCGCCGGGGCGCCTGTCGAGCGCGAGGACGAAGGCCTCCGCCCCGAGCAGCTCCGCGACGTGCGCGGTTTTTCCTCCCGGCGCGGCGCAGGCATCGAGCACCCGCATCCCGGGCTCGAGGCCGAGGAGCGGCGCGATCAGCTGCGAGGCCTCGCCCTGGAAGGCGAAGCGGCCCTCGTGCCAGGCGCCGAGCGCGCGCAGCCGCGCGGCGCCGTGCTCGACCAGAAGCCCGCCCGGCGCCCACGGGCCCGGCGTCGTGGAGAGGCCGTCGGCCGCGAGCTCCGCCTGGAGCGCGTCCCTCGTCGTGACGGTCCGATTGGCACGCAGCGCCGTCGGCGCCCGCTCGTTGTTGGCCGCGAGCAGCGCGGGCAGCGCCTCCGCGCCGAATTCGTCGGCCCAGCGGGCGACCAGCCAGCGCGGATGCGACCACTCGACGGCGAGGCGTCCGAGCGGATCGCCGGCGGCGGGCGGGAGCGCGAGGCCGGCAGCGCCCAGCGCCGCAGCGCGCCGGAGGACCGCATTGACGAGCCCGCTCGCTCCCGCCCCTGCCGTGCGGGCCAGCCGGACACTGGCGTCGACCGCCGCATAGGCCGGCACGCGGTCGAGAAAGAGGAGCTGGTAGAGGCCGAGACGGAGCGCGGCGCGGACGGGCGCATCGAGACGGTCGACCGCCGTGTCGCGCACGAGCTGGGCCAGGTGGGCGTCGAGGCGGCCCTGCCAGGCGAGGGTCCCGTAGACGAGCCGCGTCGCCAGTGCCTGCTCGCGCGGCGGAAGGGGCGTGTCGGCGAGCCGGCGCGCGAGCAGGACGTCGGCAAAGGCCGCGGTGCTCTCGACCCGGATGAGGACTTCGAAGGCGAGACGCCGGGCGTCGGTCGCCGCCGTCCTCACGCGGCGCCGAGGCATGTGCCGGGCGGCACGGGATGGCCGGCGAGGAAGTCGGCCGCCGCGAGCCGGCGCCTCCCCTCGAGCTGCACCTCGAGCAGCCGGAGCCGACCCGCGCCCGTCATGACCAGGATGCCACCGGGGCCGGTGTCGAGCACCGCGCCGGGCGGCGCGGCGGCCGGCCCCGGCTCGGGAACCGCGCGGTGCACCTTCAGGACGCGCCCGCCGAACGTGGTGAACGCCGAGGGGACGGGGGCGAAGGCTCGCACGACGCGCGCCAGCTCTTCCGCGGGCCGCCACCAGTCGAGCCGGCCCTGCTCGCGCTCGATGCGTGGCGCGAAGGTGACGCCTTCGGTCGGCTGCGGGCGCGGACGCAGCGTGCCCTTCTGGAGGCCGTCGATCGCCTCGGCCAGCGCCGCGGCGCCGAGATGGGCGAGCCGGTCGCCGAGGGTGCCGGCGGTGTCGTCGTCGGCGATCGGCGTCTGCCGCTCGAGGAGGATGTCCCCGGCATCCATCTCCTCGTTCATCACCATGATGGCGACGCCGGTCACCCGGTCGCCGGCCAGGATCGCCCACTGGACCGGCGCGGCGCCGCGGTGTCTGGGCAGCAGCGAGGCGTGGACGTTGATCGCGCCGTGCGGCGGGATGTCGAGCACCGGCCGCGGCAGGATCTTCCCGTACGCCGCGACGACGATCAGATCGGGTGCGAGCCGCCGGAGCTGTTCCTGGAACACGGCATCCCGCACGCGCTCCGGCTGGAGCACCGGGACACCGTGGGCGAGGGCCAGCCGTTTGGTTTCCGGTGCGACGAGCGCGAGTCCGCGGCCGCGCGGCCGGTCGGGCTGAGAGACGACCGCCACCACCGGGTCGGGGCGGGCAAGCAGATGCTCGAGGATCGGGCACGCGAAGGCGGGCGTGCCCATGAAGACGATGCGCCAGGGGGTCACGGCTCTGCCGCGCCCCGCCGGTTAGATGAGGACGGGGCGCGCTCCGGTCGCGCCCTTCCGCCCCTGCCGCTCGAGCTTGCGCCGCCGAGCGCGGTAGAGGTCGCGCTTCAGCCGCGAGAGACGGTCGAGGAAGAGCTTGCCCTCCAGATGATCGATCTCGTGCTGCAGCGCGACCGCGAGCAGCTCCTCGCCCTCGACCTCGACCTCCTGCTCCTCGGGCGTCCAGGCGCGCACCAGGACGCGGCGCGCGCGCGTCACGGGCGCCGTGAGATCCGGCACCGAGAGGCAGCCCTCCTCCCAGACGATGGTGCCCTCGCGCTCGACGATCTCGGGGTTGATGAGCTTCAGGAGGCGCTTCCCCGGCGACTCGTCCTCGTCGTGCACGTCGAGCACGATGACGCGCTGGCTGACGCCCACCTGGGTCGCGGCGAGGCCGACGCCCGGCGCGGCGTACATCGTCTCGGTCAGGTCCTCTATCAGCCGCACCACGTCGGAGCCGATACACGCCACCGGGGCAGCGCGCTGCTTGAGGAGCGAGTCTGGGTAGGCGAGTATCGGACGGAGGGGCATGGCGGGGCGAGGCGGGCCAACTCCGATTCATAACATGCTGTACGGATCGACATCAACGGCGAGCCGGACGTGCGCGCGGCCGAGCGCGGGTCCGCAGGCGGCGGCGAGCCGCGCGAGCGCGCGCAGCGCGCGCACGTCGGGCGCGCGCAGGAGGATCTGCCAGCGATACCGGCCGCGCACCCGCTCCACGGGCGGCGGCGCGGGGCCGAGGACCGCGTCGTCGGCGAGCTGGAGGGCGCGCGCCTGGCGGCGGAGCCGCGCCGCGACCTCGCGCGCGGCGTGCTCGACGCGCGCGCCGTCGCGACCCTCGAGCCGGAGGTTCACCAGGCGCGAGAAGGGCGGGTAGCCGAGCGCCCGGCGCCGCTCGAGCTCCCGCGCCATGAAGCCCGCGTAGTCGTGCGTCGCGGCGGCGGCGACGCTCGGATGCTCGGGACGGAAGGTCTGCACGATCACCCGGCCGGGCGCGTCGCCGCGGCCGGCGCGCCCGGCCACCTGCACGAGGAGCTGGAAGGTACGCTCGGCGGCGCGGAAGTCGGGGACGTTGAGCGAGAGGTCGGCGAGCAGCACCGCGACCAGCGTCACGCCGGGCACGTCGTGACCCTTGCTCACCATCTGCGTGCCCACGAGGATATCGGTGTCGCCCGACTGCCAGCTCCCGAGGATGCGTCGCTGCGCACCCGGCCGCTGGGCGGCGTCGCGGTCCAGCCGCTCGACGGCGGCGAGCGGGTGGACCGCGCGCAGCGCGGCCTCGATCTGCTCCGTGCCGACGCCGAACGCGGCCAGCGGCGGTCCCCCGCAGGCGGGGCACGCCGGCGGCGGGCGACGGCGATGATGGCAGTGATGGCACACCAGCGCGCGCGCCGCCCGGTGCCAGGTGAGCGTCACGCTGCAGTGCGGGCAGGTCGCCGCCACGCCGCACGCCGGGCACTGGAGGTAGGCGGCGAAGCCGCGGCGGTTGAGGAAGACGAGCGTCTGCTCGCCGCGGGCGAGGTTCGCGGCGAGCGCCGCACTGAGCTCGTCGGTCAGCAGCCCCGGCGGTCGCCCGCGCAGACGCACGAGCTCGATCGGCGGCAGCGGGTGGGCGGTCGGCCGGTCGGGCAGCTCGAGGAGCACGTGGCGGCCGTCACGGGCGGCCTGGTAGCTCTCGGCCGACGGCGTCGCCGAGGCCAGCACCACCACGGCGCGGGCCAGGCGGGCGCGCACGATGCCCACGTCGCGCGCGTTGTAGCGCAGCCCGTCCTCCTGCTTGTAGGCCGGGTCGTGCTCCTCGTCGACGACCACGAGGCCGAGCCGCGGCAGCGGCGCGAAGACGGCCGAGCGCGCGCCGACCACCAGCCGTGCGCCGCCGTGGCGGACCCGCCGCCACTCGTCCCAGCGTTCGCGCGGCCCGAGCCCGCTGTGCAGGACGGCCAGCGCGTCGCCGAAGCGGGCGCGCACGCGGTCCACGAGCTGATGCGTGAGCGCGATCTCCGGCACGAGCAGCAGCACGTCGCGCCCGGCCGCGAGGGTGTGCTCGGCGGCGGCGAGGAAGACCTCGGTTTTCCCGCTTCCCGTGACGCCGTGCAGGAGGAAGGACGCCGCGTCCCCGGACGCGATCGCCGCGGCGATGGCGTCGAGCGCGGTCCGCTGGGCCGGTGTGAGTGGGGGCCGCGGCTCTGCGGTTCCCGCACTCGGCGGGCGTAGGCGCGGGCGGAGCCCCGCTTCGGCCAACCCGGCCGCGACCAGCGCCCGTACGGCGGGCGGGCCGAGCCCGGCGGCACGCGCCGCCCGCCCGCCGAGCTCACCGCCAGGCGCGGCGCACAGCACCCGATATGCGCGAGCGCGCGCCGGGGCACGGCGTGCGAGGGCCGCTTCCTCCTCCGGCGTGAGCCGGCGCAGCAGGCGAACGACGCGTTCGCGGCCGGGAGCCGGCAGGGCCACGGGGACGACGGCAGCGAGTACCTCCGCGAGCGAGGCAAGATAGTAGCCGGCCGTCCAGCGGCAGAGCTCGAGCAGATCGGGCGGCACGAAGGGATCCGCGTCCAGCACGTCGAGGATGGGGCGGAGCTCGCCGGGTGGCGCGACGTCGGCGAAGCCGGCCACCACGCCCGTGCGCGTCTGCCGCCCGAGCGGCATGCGGACCCGCATGCCGGGTCGGATGCGCGCGCGCAGCGGCTCGGGCACGCGATAGGTGAAGAGGTCGTGCAGCGGCACGGGCGGGAGCGGTGCAATTTGGACGAGGCCGTGCATCCCTGGCCAGCGTGTTAGAGGCGAGGGCCCCGTCTGTCAATTTTCGGACGCGTCATGAACACGCCCGCGCGCCACGAATTGAACGCTCGCGTTGCAGCCGCCCGCCGAGAAACGCGTTGTTTCCGGGCTTTCGGGCGTGGCACCTCGCTTGCTCTCGACGGGCAGCCCCTCCTTTCTGCACACGAGAAGACCTGGCCGCGATGGGCGCGGCCGGGTCTTCTCGTTTCTGGGCTCCCCTGTCGCACCGGACGGCGGCACGTGCGTTGCACATCCTGCCCGCCCGACGCGAGCGAGTGGGAGAAAACACTCGCAACATTAGCTAACTATGCTTTGACAAGCCGTAAGGCCGGGCGCATACTCCCCGCGCGTTCACGTCGCGGGCGTCTGCCGGGCTCGAGGGGGTGGGTAGTGGAGACGAGGAGGACTAGGCCTTGGCGCCAGCAGACGGTGTGACGCCGCGCTCGCTCGTTCGGCGCGTCCTCGCCGCCAAGCTCTCGAATCCCTTTCGCCGAGCGGCCGGGTTTCTCGTCCTCGACATTGGGTCGAGCAGCGTCAAGCTGGCCGAGGTGCACCACGGCCCCAGCGGACCGCGGCTCACGACCCTCGACATGGCTCCTCTGCCCCCAAGCGTGGTGCAGTCGAACGTGGTGCAGGACGAGGGGCCGGTGGTCGATGCCGTCCGGGCCGTCATGGCGCGCCGCGGCGTGCAGGCCCGGCAGGTGATCACGGCCGTGCCCGGACCCGCCGTCATGGTGAAGAAGGTCTTGCTGCCCGCCCAGACCGGCGTGGCGGTCGAATCGGCGGTGCTCGCCGAGGCGGGGCACCTGATCCCGGACTCCCTCGACAACGTGAACCTCGACTACCAGGTCATCGACTGGATCGAGGCCGGCAGCAAGATGGAGGTCCTGGTCGTCGCGGTGAAGAAGGAGATCATCAACAGCTACACGAACGCCATCCGCGCGGCCGACCTGGAGCCGGTCGTGGTCGACGTGGACTACTTCGCCCTCGAGAACATGTTCGAGCTGAACTACGACCCGCCAGGGGGCCACCCCTTGGCGCTGGTCAACATCGGCGCACGCTACTCCTCGATCAACATCCTCAAGAACGGCCGCTCGACGTTCACCGGCGACGTGCCGGTCGGCGGGGCGGAGTACAACGACGCGCTCGTCCGCCAGCTCGGGGTGTCCCCGGCGGACGCCGAGGCGCTGAAGCAGGGGCGGGCCGCCGGCGGCGCCGACCCGGCCGCCGCCGAGCAGATCCTCGGCTCGGTCACCGAGCTCATCGTCGAGGAGATCCAGCGCGCGCTCAGCTTCTTCTGGACCGCCGCCACCGACGAGCCACTCGGCGCCGTCTTCCTGTCCGGGGGGCCGGCGCGCATGCCCGGGCTGTCGGCCGAGCTCAAGCAACGGCTCGACTGTGTGGTCGAGGTGGTAGATCCCTTCCGCCGCGCGCAGGTGGAGCGCCGGGTCGATCGGCTGCTCATCGAGACGAGCGGCCCGTCCCTCGCCATTGCCGTCGGCCTGGCCACCCGCCGTCCGGGGGACAAATGATCCGCATCAACCTGCTGCCCGCCGAGGACGCGGTGCGCGCCGCGGGGCGCCGCCACGACGTGGCGCTCGGCGTGCTCGTGCTCGCCATGGCCACCTTCGGGCTCATCGTCGCCCACACCTGGCAGCACGCGCGGGTCGCCGCCGCCGAGCGCGAGCAGCGGCGGATCACCCAGGAGCTGGTCGCGATCCAGGGACCGTACGCGGACGTGACCCGCATCGAGCAGCAGAAGCAGGAGCTCCGCGAGAAGCTCCGCGTGATCGCCGAGCTGGAGGCGCGGAAGGTCGGTCCCGTGCGCCTGCTCGAGGACCTCTCGGGTGCGACGCCAGACAAGCTCTGGCTCCTGGAGTTCGCCGACACCGGCGGCGCGGTGAAGATCTCGGGGCTCGGCGTCGACGAGCAGACGGTCGCGGATTTCCTGCGCCGGCTCGCGAGCTCGCAGTACTTCCGGCGGGTCGACCTCGAGGAGACGAGCCAGGTGGACCAGGACGGCGTCAAGCACAAGAAGTTCGTGATCAGTGGCGAGATCGACTACACGGGCGGTGGCCCGCGCGGGGCCACGGAGGCGTCGGCCGCCACGCCCGGCAAGGGCCCGGGAGCGGGACGATGATCCTCGGGGTGCTCGACGACCTGCTCGATCGGCCGGCCGGGCAGAAGCTCGGTCTTCTCGCCGGCGTCGTCATCGCCGTCGCGGTGCTCGACTGGCAGTATTGGTACGGCCCGCAGGCGCGCGCCCTCACCGCGGCGCAGAGCCGCGTCACCGAGCGACGTCTCGAGCTCGAGGGCAAGCGGGCGAAGGCGAACGTTCGCGCCGAGGCCGAGCGCCAGCTCCGCGATCTGACGGCCGAGCTGCGCCGCGCCCAGGCCCGGCTCCCCGACCAGCGCGAGATCGCCGACCTGCTCTCGAGCATCGCGGCGAGCGGGCGCTCGGCGGGACTCGAGATCACGCTCTTCCGTCAGAAGCCCGAGGCCTATCACGACTTCTACGCTGGCGTGCCGGTGGAGATGCAGATGCGCGGGACGTACCACGAGCTCGCGACCTTCCTCGATCGGGTGAAACGGCTCGACCGCATCGTGAACGTGACGGACATCCACCTGACGAAGCCGCACATCGAGAACGATCGCATGCTGCTCGAGGCGACCTGCATGGTGACCACCTTCCGCTTCCTCGACGAGGCCGAGCGGCAGAAGCTGCTCGAGGAGAAGAAGAAGAAAGAGGGCGGGAAGGGCGCGTGAGGATGTCCATGAGCCGACGGATGGTCTGGGGTCTCATGCTGGCGGTCGGGCTTGCGACCGGAGCCCGGGCGCAGGCGCGGACCGGGGTCGTACCCGCGGCCGAGCCCGCATCGGCGCCCGAACCGGCTCGGGCCGTCGAGCCGGACGACGACCCGCCCTACGACTCCGCGGGGCGGCGTGACCCGTTCAAGCCGCCCCGCGCGATCACGGCCACGCTTTCGGGAGAGGCCCGCACGCCCCTCCAGCGCTACGAGGTCGGACAGCTCCGGCTAGTGGCCATCATCTACGAGGCACGCGAGCCGCGCGCCGTCGTCGAGGACGACGACGGGCTCGGCTACATCCTGAAGGCCGGCACGCTGGTCGGGGCGAACGGCGGCCACGTGCGGACGATCGAGCGCGGACGGGTCGTGATCGAGGAGGACTCGGTGGACTTCTACGGCGAGCACCATCCCACCGACGTGGTGCTGGAGCTACGGACGGCCGAGAGGGGGAAGCGATGAGGAGGTTCCAGCCTGCCATCCTGGCGCTCATGCTGGGAGCAGCATGCGCGCCCGCGAGGACCGGGTCCGTCTCGGGGTCGGCCTCGCCCGCGATGGCCGAAGATGGGGTCGGTAGCGCCGACGCCGCCGCAAGCGGCGACCCGGCGCCCGCCGCCGACGCGCCTGCACCCGAAGCCACGGCACCGGCGGCTCCAGACGCGCCGTGGGTTGCCGTGCAGAGCGTGGACGTGGAGCCCGCAGGGGCGGGCCGGCGCGTCAAAATCGCGCTCACCCGTGCGCCCGACGGGCTCCGGGAGTTCCTGCTCGGAAAGCCACCGCGGCTGGTGATCGACCTCGAGGGTCCACACGCGCCCGACGCGCGGCGTGAGAGGCGCTTTCCGGTCGCGGACGGCGTGGTCTCCCGTGCGCGGGTGGCGGAGCACGAGGGCCGGCTGCGCGTCGTGCTCGACCTCGGCCGGAACCCCCGTCAGCATGCCGTGCGTGCCGACGGCGCGGTGCTGATCGCCGAGCTCGGCGATACTTCCGCCTCGGTCGCGGAGGCCGCTCCCGTGCCCGTCGTCGAGCCCGCGGCGTACGTGGCCCCGGTGGCCGAGCCCGTGCCTCCGCCCGCGGCCGAGCCTCCGCCACCCCCCGTGGCCGAGGTCGCGCCTCCACCGCTGCCCGAGCCCGCGCCCCGACGCGTGGCCCAGGTCGTGTCTCCACCCCCGGCCGACGTACCGGCTTCCGATCCGCCTCTGGAGGCCGAGCCGGCCCCGCCCCCTGCTCCGCATCACGCGGCCGCGCCCAAGTCGAAGGAGCCTCATCGTTCTGCCCCGGCGACGGGCGGCACGGCGTCCTTCAATGGGGAGCGCATCTCGCTCGACTTCAAGGACGCGGACATCCAGAACGTGCTCCGCGTGCTGGCCGACGTGAGCCACCTGAACATCATCGCCACCGACGACGTGAAGGGGAAGGTGACGCTCCACCTGGTCGACGTCCCGTGGGACCAGGCGCTCGACCTCGTGCTGCGCTCGAACCGGCTCGAGATGAGCCGCCAGGGGAACGTCGTGCGCATCTCGACCGTGGCGCGGCTCAAGGAGGAGCGCGAGGCGTTGCGGGCCGCCCAGGACGCGGAGCGGGAGCTCGAGCCCCTGCGCGTCAAGTACGTCAAGGTCAACTACGCCCGCGCCGACGACTCGCTCGTCGACAAGGTGAAGGGCGTGCTCAGCGAGCGCGGCAGCGTCACCTTCGACGACCGGACGAACACGATCATCGTGCGCGACATCCCGCACGGCCTCCAGGACGCGGGCGAGCTGATCCAGCAGCTCGACACGCAGAGCCCGCAGGTCCTGATCGAGGCCAACATCGTCGAGGCCACGGAGGACTTCGCTCGCGGGCTCGGCGTGCAGTGGGGCTATCGGTTCAACGCCGGGCCGCAGACCGGCAACCCGACCGGGCTCAACTTCCCCGGCACCGTCGGCCTGGGGGGCTCGGGGCTGGGAAGCGGGTCACCCACCGGGGGGATCAACGGCGGCGCGGCTCGCCCGCTGCCCTTCCTGGCCGACTTCCCGATCCCCGGCAACTTCGGCTCGGGCTTCGGCGCGAACAACGGCTCGGCGCTCGACCTGGCGCTCGGCTCGCTCGACGGCTCGCAGGCCCTGACCGCCCGCTTGACCGCTCTCGAGGAGCAGGGCAAGGGTAAGGTCGTCAGCCGCCCGCGCGTCATCACGATGAACAACGTGGCGGCGACGATTCAGAGTCTCACGATTCTCCGTGTCAAACTCCCCTCGACCGGCACCGTCATCAACACCGGCACGGGCGGCGCGGCGGGGTCGGCGAGCACCGCGACGGAGAAGATCAACACCGGCATCACGCTCGTCGTCACGCCGCAGGTGTCCCAGGACGGCTTCGTGCTGATGAGCATCTACGCCAAGTCGAGCCAGCCCGACTTCACGCACACGGTCGACAACATCCCGAACGAGGTGAGCCGCGAGGCGAACTCGAACGTCCTGATCAAGGACGGCGAGACGGTCGTGCTCGGCGGCATCTACCGCAACACGTCCAACGACGCCGAGTCGGGCCTGCCCTACCTGCGCCGCATTCCGGCCCTCGGCTGGCTCTTCAAGCGCCTCCTCCGGAGCCACCACCACGAGGAGCTGCTCGTCTTCCTCACGCCGAAGGTCGTGTCGCCGGGAGCGGTCCAGCTGCCCCCTGCCGAGCGCCTGTGGGAGGAGCGGCGGCAGGGCGGGTGAGGCACGGATGGCACTCCGCTACTTCACCGCCGGGGAGTCGCACGGGCCCGGTCTGACCGCCATCGTCGAGGGCTTCCCGGCCGGGGTGCCCATCGACGTCGAGGCGATCAATCGAGACCTGGCCCGGCGCATGGGCGGTTACGGTCGTGGCGGCCGGATGAAGATCGAGCGCGACCAGGCGGAGCTGCGGTCGGGGGTGCGCTGGGGCGAGTCGCTGGGCTCGCCGATCACCCTCTGGATCGAGAACCGCGACTGGGTGAACTGGGAGAAGAAGATGTCGCCGCGGGCCGAGGATCGCGACCCGGGGATGGCGGTGACGCGCCCGCGGCCGGGCCACGCCGACCTCGCCGGCGCGCTCAAGTACAACCACCGCGACGTGCGCAACGTCCTCGAGCGCGCGAGCGCGCGCGAGACGGCGGCGCGCGTCGCCGTCGGCGGGCTCGCGAAGTGTCTGCTCGAGCCCTTCGGCATCCGGGTTCACGGCTGGGTGGCCGAGATCGGCGGCATCTCCGCGAATCACGGCGCGCTGGCGGTCGAACAGATCGCCGAGCGGGCCGAGGCATCGGCCGTCCGCATGGCCGACCCGGAGGCCGAGCGCCGCATCATCGAGCGGATCGACGAGTGCAAGCGGAGCGGCGACACGCTCGGCGGGGTCGTCGAGACGGTGGTCACGGGCCTGCCGCCCGGGCTCGGCAGCCACGCCCAGTGGGACCGGAAGCTCGACGGCCGGCTTGCGCAGGCGCTCATGAGCGTGCAGGCCGCGAAGGGCGTGGAGATCGGCCTCGGCTTCGAGACCGCTCGCCGTCCGGGCTCGAAGGTGCACGACGAGATCTACTTCGATGAGGTCGCGAACCGCTTCCTGCGCCGCACGAACAACGCGGGCGGGACCGAGGGCGGCATGTCGAGCGGTGAGCCGCTGGTCGTGCGCACCGCCTTCAAGCCGCTCTCGACCCTGATGAGCCCGTTGCACTCGGTGGACATCGACACCAAGGACGAGGCGAAGGCTGCGATCGAGCGGTCGGACGTGGTCGCCGTGCCGGCCGCCGCGGTGATCGCCGAGGCGGTGGTGGCGTTCGTGGTCGCCGACGCCTTCGTCGAGAAGTTCGGGGGCGATTCGCTGGCCGAGATCCGTCGCAACCTCGACGGGTACCTCGAGCAGGTGAGGCGCTTCTAGCCGTGGCCCGTCTCATCCTGACCGGCTTCATGGCGACCGGGAAGACCGAGGTCGGCCGGCTGCTCGCGCGCCGGCTCGGCCGCCCGTTCGTCGACACCGACGGGCTCATCGAGGCCGCGGCTCGGCGCTCCGTCGCGCAGATCTTCGCCACCGACGGCGAGGCGCATTTCCGGGCGCTCGAGCGCCATGCGGTCGAGGAAGCGTGCGCCGTCCCCGACGCGATCATCGCCACCGGGGGCGGCACGCTGGTCGACGCCGAGAACCACCGCCGCCTGGCGGCAGCGGGGCCGGTGGTCTGCCTGACCGCCTCGCCCGAGGAGATCGCCCGCCGGGTGGGCGACGTCTCGAGCCGCCCGCTCCTGGTCGGCCACAACGGGGACCGGCTCGCGCGCATCCGGACGCTGCTCGCCGAGCGCGCGCCGGCCTACGCGCTCGCCACGCACACGGTCGACACCTCCGGCCTCACCGTCGAGCAGGTTGCGGAGCGGGTGCAGGCCCTCGTGGCGGGACGGTGAGCCAGGCGTGGCCGCCGGAGCGTCCATGAGGGTCGAGGCAGCCGCGCACGAGGTGCACGTCGACCTCGGTGCGCGCGCCTACCCGATCGTGATCGGCGTGGGCCTCCTTGCCGAGGTGGGTCCGCGGCTGGCCGCGGCCGGGTACCGTGGCCGCTGCGCGCTGGTCACGAGCGAGCGCGTCGGAGCCCTGTACCGGGAACCCGTGGCGGCGTCGCTCGGCCGGGCGGGCTTCTCTCCCGTCGCGGTCGAGATCCCCGACGGCGAGGAGCACAAGAACCTCGCCTGGCTCGCGGTGCTCTACGACCGCCTGCTCGACGCCGGGATCGAGCGCCGCTCGCCGCTGATCGCGCTCGGCGGCGGTGTGGTGGGCGACCTCGCCGGCTTCGCCGCGTCGACGTTGCTGCGGGGGCTGCCGCTGGTGCAGGTGCCGACAACGCTGCTCGCCCAGGTCGACGCCGCGATCGGCGGGAAGACCGGGATCAACCACGCGCTCGGCAAGAACCTGATCGGCGCGTTCCATCAGCCCCGGCTGGTGGTGGTCGACGTGGGCACGCTGCGGACCCTGCCCCGCCGGGAGTTCGTCGCCGGGCTCGCCGAGGTGATCAAGTACGGCGTGATCCGCGACGCCGAGCTGTTCGCGACGCTGGAGGCGCGGCTCGATGCGCTGCTCGGGCTCGAGGAGGCGGTCCTGGTCCCCGTGGTCGCCGCCTGCTGCGGGCACAAGGCTCGGGTGGTCGCCGCGGACGAGCGGGAGGAGGGTGGCGAGCGGGCGGTGCTCAACTTCGGGCACACCGTGGGCCACGCCCTCGAGATGCTCACCGAGTACCGCAGGCTGCTGCACGGGGAGGCGGTCGCGATCGGCATGGTGGCCGCGGCACGCGTGTCCCGGGCGCTCGGCCTGTGCGACGCGGCGACCGTCGAGCGGCTCGAGCGTCTCGTCCGGCGGGCGGGACTGCCGACCGCGATGCCGGACGACGTCACGCCGCCGGCGCTGGCGCTCGCCATGCACACCGACAAGAAGACGGCCGCGGGGCGCATCCGCTTCGTGTGCGTCGAGGCGATCGGGCGGACGCGGCTGGTGGAGCTTTCGGCCGAGCAGGTGGCTGATCA
>Ga0209056_10004772_pt1 | contig 14252 bp, 13 predicted proteins | sample GraSoiAngelo_114_FD_185876 | JGI IMG/M metagenome (GOLD analysis project Ga0209056, IMG submission 185876) | Grasslands soil microbial communities from the Angelo Coastal Reserve, California, USA - 14_0903_13_40cm (SPAdes) (version 2) | ecosystem: Environmental > Terrestrial > Soil > Grasslands... | reverse complement strand
CAACAAGCTGGACGTCTTCCTGCACGATCGCGCCACCCCGCCGCCCCCCTGACCTGCTTCGGGCTTGCCACCCGCGGCAACCGGGGAGCGCTCTACAGCCACTCGGCGACGGCGCGTCCGCCGGACCGTGCACGACTACCAGCGATTGCGGGGCGTGTGCCCCGTCCGCATGCGCGTCGTGCGTCTCCGGCTCGGCGAAGAGCACCTCGAGGTGACGGACTACCTCGCACCAAGGGGGAGCCCTGCCCCTGCTCTAGGCAACTAAGCTAGGCAAGCCCCGCCCCCCCTCGGGGACGGCAGCTGGCGGCGCCGCCAGATGGCGTAGATCGCCGGGTAGACGAGGAGCTCCATCAGGAACGACGTGAAGATGCCGCCGATCATCGGCGCGGCGATGCGCTTCATCACGTCGGCCCCTGTGCCGTGCGACCACATGATCGGGAGCAGGCCCATGAACATCACCGCGACCGTCATCACCTTGGGCCGAAGGCGCTTGACGGCGCCCTCGATGATCGCCTCCTCGAGGTCCTCCCACGACCGCATGCGGCCGCGCCGCTGATGCTCTGCGAAGGCGAGGTCGAGGTAGAGGAGCATGAACACACCGGTCTCCGCGTCGACGCCGAGGAGAGCGATCAGGCCGACCCACACCGCGATGCTCATGTTGTAGCCGAGGAGCCACAGCAGCCAGATCGCCCCGACGGCCGAGAACGGCACGGCGAGCAGGATGATGAGGGTCTTCGTGACCGACGCGGTGTTCACGTAGAGGAGGACGAAGATGATGAGCAGGGTGAATGGCACGACGAGCCTCAACCGTGCGCTCGCCCGTTGCAGGTACTCGAACTGACCCGCCCAGCCGAGGTGGTAGCCGGGCGGGAGCTGCACCCGCTCGGCGACGACGCGCTTCGCTTCCTCGACGTAGCTGCCGAGGTCCCGGCCTGCCACGTCGACGAACACGTAGCCGACGAGCTGGCCGTCCTCGTCGCGAATCGACGGCGGTGAGGTGGAGAAGCCGATGTCGGCGAGCTGGGCGAGGGGAATCTGCGCGCCGCCTGGGCTCGTGACCAGCACCCGCTTCAGGCTGGCCGGGTCGCTGCGCTCGTCGCGGAAGTAGCGGACGTTGATCGTGTAGCGCTCGCGGCCCTCGACGGTCTGGGAGATGCTCGTCCCACCGATGGCCGACTCGACGACGTCCTGCACGTCGCCGACCGTCATGCCGTAGCGCGCGACGGCATCGCGCTTCACGGTGAAGTCGAGATAGTAGCCGCTCGTCGTCCGCTCGGCGAAGGCGCTGCGCGTACCCGGTACGGTGGCGACCGCGCCCTCGATCTCACGCGCGATGCGCCCGATCTCGGTCAAGTCGGGGCCGTACACCTTGACGCCGAGGACGCTGCGGATGCCGGTGGCGAGCATCTCGGTGCGCGTCTGGATCGGCATCCACCAGATGTTCGGCATGCCAGGGAAGCGGATCGTGCGGTCCATTTCGGCGAGGAGCTTGTCCCACGTCATGCCCGCGCGCCAATCCTCCTCCGGCTTCAGCGTCACCACCGTCTCGAACATGCTGAGCGGCGCGGGATCCGTCGGTGTCTCCGCGCGTCCGGCCTTGCCGAAGACGTGCTCCACCTCGGGGAACTGCTTGATCATCCGGTCCTGCGTCTGGATGGCGGCGCGTGCCTGGGTGATCGACATGCCGGGGAGCGCGGTCGGCATGTAGAGGATCGTGCCCTCGTTCAGCGGCGGCATGAACTCGGACCCGAGCCACGAGTAGATCGGCACCGTGAGGGCGACGATCAAGACCGCCGCGACAACGGTCAGCCAGCGGAAGCGGAGGACGAGCTTCACGACCGGATGGTAGAGGCGCATGAGCGGCCGGCTGATCGGGTGCCGCTCCTCGCTGTGAATCGTGCCCACGAGCACGGCGTTGGTCACGCGGCGGAGCCAGCCCGGCCGGAACGTGAACGGCTCGAGCCGGGTGAACAGGAGCCGCATCGCGGGGTCGAGGGTGATCGCCAGGACGGCCGCGACCGCCATCGAGAAGTTCTTCGTGAAGGCGAGCGGCTTGAAGAGCCGTCCCTCCTGCGCCTCGAGCGCGAAGATGGGGATGAAGGAGACGGCGATCACCAGCAGCGAGAAGAAGCTCGGTCCGCCGACTTCTTTGACCGCCGTCACCACGACGTCGCGGAAATCGCCCGGCCGTCCCTCGGCCTGCCAGTGCTCGAGCTTCTTGTGGGTCTGCTCGACGACGACGATCGCCGCGTCCACCATCGCGCCGATCGCCACCGCGATCCCGCCGAGCGACATGATGTTGGCCGTGATGTCCATCGCCCGCATGGGGATGAACGCCAGCAGGACGGCGATCGGGATCGTGAAGATCGGGATGAGCGCGCTCGGGATGTGCCAGAGGAAGATCAGGATGACGAGGCTCACGATCGCGAGCTCCTCCACCAGCGTGTGCCGGAGGGTATCGATCGCCCGGTGGATGAGGTCCGAGCGATCGTAGGTGCTGACGATCTCCACCCCGGGCGGGAGGGACCCTCGCACCTCCTCGAGCTTCCGCTTGACGCCCTCGATGACCTCGAGGGCATTCTGTCCATGCCGCATCACGACCACGCCGCCGACTGCTTCGCCGTTGCCATCCAGCTCGACGAGCCCGCGCCGGAGGTCGGGACCGAGATGGACGCGACCGATGTCGCGGACCAGGACCGGCGTCCCGCTGCCGTTCGCCCCGACGGCGATCTGCTCGATGTCCTCGACCGAGCGCACGTAGCCCCGGCCGCGGACCAGGTATTCGGTCCCATTGAACTCGACCAGGCGGCCGCCGACCTCGTTGTTCGACCGCCGGATCGCCTCGATGATGTCGCGGAGCGGTAGCCGGTAGCCGAGGAGCGTCGCCGGGTCGATCTCGACCTGATACTGCTTCACGAAGCCGCCGACCGAGGCGACCTCGGCCACGCCGTCGACGCTCGCCAGCCAGTAGCGCAGGTACCAGTCCTGGAACGAGCGCAGGTCGGCGAGCGTGTGCTTCCCGCTGCGGTCGACGAGGGCGTACTCGTATACCCACCCCACACCCGTCGCGTCGGGCCCGAGGCGGGGGCTGACGCCCTCCGGCAGCCGGCCGGTGATGCCCTGCATGTACTCGAGGACGCGGCTCCGCGCCCAGTAGAGGTCCGTGCCGTCCTCGAACACGACGTTGACGAACGAGTAGCCGAACATCGATTCGCCGCGGACATACTTGACGCGTGGCGCGGCGATCATCGTCGTGATGATCGGGTAGGTGATCTGGTCCTCCACGATGTCCGGGCTGCGCCCGGGCCAGTCGGTGAAGACGATCACCTGCACGTCCGAGAGGTCCGGGATCGCGTCGAGCGGGCTCGTCCACAGCGACCAGACCCCGGCCGCGCTCGCGAAGAAGACGAGCAGCAGGACGAGGAAGCGGTTGCGCGCGCTGTACTCGATGATCCGGTCGATCATGGCGCCCGCCAGCTAGCCGCTCACCCGCAACGTGAACTTCTCGCGGACGGGCGGTTTGCCCGGCCGGTCGATCTCGACGACGAGCCCCCATGGTCCCGCCATCGTGAAGCGCGCGCTCCCCTCGTAGACCCCGTCGCCCCGTTCCTGCGCGCGGGCCTGCTCGATGGTCATGCCGGGCATGTCCATCGTGTACGAGAAGCTGACGGCCGCGCCCTTGACGGGCGCGCCGCTGGCGTCGCGAACGCGGATGCGGACGGCGTTCTCCCCGACCCTCGCCGGCTCGGTGGCCGCGGCGACGGCGACCGTGAGATCGTCGACGCGCTTTTCCTGCCCGGCGTTCGGGAGGGTCTCAGACGGCGCCGCCGCCCCTCCCTGACCGCCCATCTCCATCGGCTTGGCGCTCTCCATCTTCCAGTCGCCCATGCCGATGGCACCCATCATCCCCATCATGCTCTCGGCCGCCTGGAGCTTGCTCTCGGAGTCGACGAGGAAGTTGGCGCTGGTCACGACCCGTTCCCCGGGGGAGAGGCCTTCCAGCACCTCGACGTAGTCGTCGAAACGGCTTCCGAGCTTCACGTCGCGCGGTACGAGCTGCCCGTCTCCCGAGGCGACGAAGACCACCTGCCGGCGGCCGGAGTCGAGCACCGCGGTCTCGGGGACCGCCACACGTTCGCCGGCCGGGACGTGGAGCTCGACGTTGCCGTACATCTCGGGGAGGAGCTGATGCGTGCCGTTCGGAAGCTCGAACCGCACCTTCGCGGTGCGGGTCTTCGGGTCGATGGAGGGGTAGACGTAGGTGAGGCGTGCGGTCCACTCTTCCGCCGGATAGTACGGCAAGGTGATGCGGGCCTCCTGCCCGACCTGGACGAACGGCAGCTCGTACTCGTAGATGTCCGCGTACACCCAGATCGTGGAGAGATCGGCGATCCTGTAGAGGGGCATTCCCGGCTCGGTCCGGTGGCCCTTGAAGGCCATCTTCTCGATCACGACGCCCGAGATCGGCGAGTAGATCGTCTGATAGAGCTCGGGCTTCCTGCTCTCCTCGAGCGCCCGGACCTGCTGGTCGGTGAGATCCCAGAGACGGAGACGCTCGCGGCTCGCCCGGACGAGAGACCGTGCACTCTCGAGCGCGCCCGGGACGTTGCTGCCGCCGAGGCGGCCGAGCGTCTCGTGGGCGAGCAGGTACTCCTCCTGCGCCGTCACCAGGTCGGGGCTGTAGATCGTGAACAGCGGATCGCCCTTGCGCACCGGCTTGCCCGTGTAGTCGACGAAGAGGTCGCCGATGTACCCCTCCACCTTGAGCGTCACCTCGGCGAGCTTGCGCTCGTCGTAGTCGAAGCGGCCCACGGTTCGGATCACCTGCTCCAGGGGACGGCGCTCGACCGTGCCGTACGTGAGCCCGATCGCCTGCTGTTGATTGCCGTCGAGGCGAATCGGAGCGCGGGCGAAGCCCTCCTCGGGCCGGACGCCTTCCGCCGTTGGCGGCGCGTGCTCTGCGGTTGGCTCTCCGGCCGCCTGCGCATCGTTGTCTGCAACCAACGGCGCGGGACCGCCGGGCGGGCCGAGCAGAGCGACACCGATCACGAGGAACGGAACGAAGCGTCTTGCCATTTCGGAATGCCTCACTGCTTGATGTCTCGTGGAACGTCGCTGCCGACCGCGCGCTCAAGGTCGGCATACGCCTTCTCGAAGTCCGCCTCGGCCCGGTAGTGCTCGAGGTGGACGGACTCGATGGCGCGCACGCTGTCGATGAGGGAAAGGAAGTCGACCCTCCCGGTCTCGTAACCGGTCTGCGACGCGCGCAGCGCCTGCTCGGCCTGCGGGATGTGGGTCGACAGGAAGAGGTCCCGTTGCGCGAGCGCTGTCTTCGCGCGGAGGAACGCCTGCTGCACCTCGCGCCGGATCCGGTCCTGCAGACGACGGAGCTCGGCCTGCGCCGTCGTGATCCGGGCGTTCGCCTCGCCGACGGCCGCGTCGTACTTGTACTTGTAGACGAGGGGGATCGAGATCGAGACCATCGCGCCCAGCCCGTCGCGGCGATCGAAGTTGTAGAAGCGTTCCGCCATGAACTCGAAATCGGGGAAGTAGCCGAGCCGTGCGAACCGGCGATTCGCCTCGAACCGCGCGATGGAAGCCTGCTGTGCGGCGAGCTCGGGCCGCTGGCGAAGGGCGACTTCCGTCAGCGACCCGATATCCTGCTCGAGCCGTACCCTCACCGGCTCCTCCGGGATCCCGATCGATCCCGGATCCTCCCGGCTGAGCAGTGCAGCGAGCTCCGCACGCGCCGTGTCGACGCCGAGCGTCTCCGTGGTCACGCGGTTGATGAGACGCGTGAGCTCGACCTGGGCGCGCAGCACGTCGGGCTGGGAGACCTGGCCGACGGCGTACTTCTGCTCGGCGATGCGCGCGAGGCGCTCCACCAGGTCCTTGTCGCGAGAGTAGACGAGGAGGTTCTCGTGCACCAGCCAGAGGTCCCAGTAGGCACGCTTCACGGCCGCGATCACCTCAAGCTGCACCATGTCCGCCTCGCGGCGGGCGATGTCAGCGTCGCGCTCGGCGGCGGTGCCCGCGAGCGTGCGTTTCCCCGGGAAAGGCACTCTCTGGGAGAGCTTCAGGATGTTGTTGTCGGCCCGTGTGACGTCGAACGATTCGGGCGCATTCCAGCTCTCGTAGCTGAACACGGGGTCGTCGTAGGCAGAGGCCTGCGCGGGCAGGTAGGCCGCAGCCTGGGCGCGTGCCCGCGCCGCCTTGATCTCGGGGTTCTGCACCCGCGCTTCCTCGATCACCTCGGCCAGCCGAATGGCTGGAGCTTCGTCTCCGCGTCCGGGGGCCGTCGCCACCAGCAGCACGGCGGCCACGAACAGGCCTCTCGTCGTCTGCGTCATGCTCCCTCCCTAATTGCCTCGCCGCCGAGCAGTGCTGCCAAACGAGCGGGCAATCACGACCGGGGCAGAACCATCACCCGTGCATTTCGTGCTGCGTACCAGGACACGTCGTGGCATCGGCCTTGCTCCGACCCGGGCACAATGGTTGGGCGACTCGCTCCCCTTGTTCTCGCTCTCGTGCTCATGGGCGGGCCGATCCCCGGCGCGAGCGCCACCTGTCGGGCCTACGTCGACCATCTGCGGCAAGCCCGCGTCTACCTCGATCGCGGCGAGCGCCCGCGTGCTCTGGCCGAGCTGCGCCGCGCCCGCGAGGAGCTCCAGGCCTGCGTGCGGGACGACGAAGGAGTCGTGGCCTTGGCAGCCCTTGCGGACGTGCCGCGTCGAGGCGACGCGAGTGTGTCCCTAAGGGGTCCCCTGCTCTGCGCGGTGTAGCGCTCTATCGATCTCCTCGGGCGCGACGGCCTTCCCGTGCTCGAGGTCGTCGATGAGGCCGTTGAGGCGCTGCTGCTCGAGGAGCAGGACCTGGCGTGCGCCGCCCTTGGTCTGATCGGCTCGCCGAGCCAGACCGTCCTCGGCCGCCTTCAGGCGGGCCACGGCCTGCTTCTGTTGGCCGGCCTTCAGCTCGCTGATCGCGTGTGACTCCGCCGCGGCCATCTGGCCGGTGGCGGAGATGGCGAAGAGGGTCAGGAGCAGAGTCTTCGTGGTGTTCATGGTTCTCTCCCTTCGACATTCGCGCGACTGAACACGTCGCGCACCCTACCCGCGGCGCATTGGCACCGACGGGCGGCCGCTGGCTGGGAGAGAAGTCTAGAGGCGGAGAGAACGGATCAGGAGAAAGACGGGGCTCGCGCGCGGGACGGGATCGGAAGGACCCGACGTCTGGGCGTAGGTCCCATCCACGCTGCGGCCCGAGACCGGATGCGAGAGACCGACCAGGAACGTGGGGTGCAGCTTGGCGGACGGTGAGAGCGTGGCCTGCTCGGCGGACGCTCGCTCAACGCCGCAGCAGCGTGCTGCCGTTGCGATGCCGCGGCTCTGGTGCTGACACCGCGTTGCGCAGCAGCGGGCGGCGCGTAGCTCGCGCACCGTCCGGGACGGGACCGCGTAGGCAACCTGTACCGCTACCGTGATCGATAGGGCCGACGCCACCGCGATGAGAGACCGGATACGCACCCAGGCTGAAGTTACTCTCGGTGGCCTGGTTGTGCAACGGTCCCCCTTTGACCGTCGCACGCAGCCCCGGCGCCGATGATCGGTGGTATCTTCGCGTCGTTCGTGATGGACTCTACGCCCTCTGGCGCGGACGGGACGTGACCCGTGCCGGCTGACGTCGTCCCGCTGATCGTGAGCGGGCCGCTCCTCGCCGGGACCTTCCTCGTGCTCGTGTGGCTCGAGCAGCGCTACCCGCTCAGGCGGTCCGTCGAGCCCAGGCTGCAACGCATGGCCCGCAACCTCGCCGTCGCGACCTTCAGCGCGGGCGCCGTCCATTTCGTGGAGCTGCCGGCGATCCTGCCGCTCGCGCGGTGGGTCGAGGCGGGGAGATGGGGCCTCCTCGGGTGGGCACCCCTGCCCGCCTGGCTCAGCCTCCTGCTCGCCGTCGTGTTCATGGACTACACGCTCTACGCCTGGCACGTGCTCACGCACCGCGTGCCGTTCCTCTGGCGGTTTCACGTCGTGCACCACGTGGACCTCGATCTCGACGCCTCGACGGCGCTGCGCTTCCACTTTGCCGAGATCGTGATCTCGATCGGGTGGCGCATCGGGCAGGTGGTGCTGATCGGCGTCCCGCCACTCGCCCTCTCGGCCTGGCAGACCGCGACGCTCGTCTCGATCATGTTCCACCACGCGAACGTGCGCCTGCCGATCGCGGCCGAGCGGCGCCTCAACCGGTTCCTCGTGACGCCGCGCATGCACGGCATCCACCACTCGATCGTGCGCGAGGAGACGGACTCCAACTGGTCGAGCGGCCTCACCCTCTGGGACTGGCTGCACGGTACCCTCAGGCTCGACGTGCCGCAGGAGGAGGTCACGATCGGCGTCCCTGCCTACCGCAACCCGCGGGAGGTGACGCTCGGCAGGCTCCTCGCGATGCCCTTCGGACGCACGCGGCCGAGCTGGGAGCTCCCGGGAGGCGGCCGGCCCGCGCGCGCCCCTGCGCCCGGTCCGAGCCGGCTCGCCTGAGACACTCCGAGCGCTGCCTCAGCGCCGGGCGATCTCGGCGAGGCGAACCGTCAGAGGGAGGCCCTCCTCGCGGACCGCGCGCTCGACCGCGCGCCAGGCGAGGCCCGCCGCGTCGAGCGCCGAGTAGAAGCCGCGCGTGTCGATGCGCCGCGCGTCGGCCACCAGCGCCCGGCCCCCGGGCGCGAGGAGGCGAGCGATCGTGTGGGCGACCGCGTCGAATGCCGTGCGCTCGTACAGCACCTCGGCCGCGAGCACGAGGTCGAACGGTCCGGCGACGGCCGGCGTGGTGATGTCGGCGACCACGCACTGGACGTCCGCGAGCCTGTTTGCCGCCGCACTCGCGCGCACGAAGGCGAGCGGTGCCGCCACGCGGTCGACGAACGTCACGCGCGCGCCGCGGCGCGCGGCGGCGAGGCCCGGGAGCCCGAGGCCGCAGCCGAGCTCGACCGCCGAGTGCGCGCCGCGCGGCACGGCCTCGGCCAGGACCGCCGCGCCCGTCCAGCGATGGGCCCAGTAGGGCGGCTCGGGCGGATCGTCGCCGGCGAGCAACGCGCCGCGGTCGACGTGGCGCTCGAGATCCGCAACCTCCCACAGCGCGATCGCCTCGCCGCCGACGTCGATCGAGGAAAGCGTCGCGGGGAACCCCGCGATGACCGGCCTCTGTGTTGTCACTCGGGGGGACGCGGTGCTATGCACCGCGTCCATGGAAGACATGGTGCGCCAGACCGATCAGATCATCAACTTCACCAACGAGATCAACCGCCGCATCGCCGAGTCCGGCATCACCGGCGTCGAAGGCCTCGTCGGCCTCTACGATCAGCTCCGCAGCGCCCTCGGGAAGGTGAGCCAGCAGGAGCTCGAGTGGGCGCAGGGCGAGGTGAGCCGCGTGCTGGAGCGCCTGCGGCGGCTCTCCGACGAGCTGTCGCACCTCGCTGCCTTGAAGGCGGCGCTCGAAACGGGACACTGAGCCCGCGGACGCAGGCCGCCGCGCCGCCGCTACTTTACCGCCTCGACGACGATCCCCTGCAAACCGCCCTGGGCCACCTTGTTGCCATCGATCGTGATCTTCTCACCGGCCTTGTCCTTCGCCTGCCCGTAGGGCTTCGCGTTCTCGTGATCCTCCAGGAGGATGAACACCTGCTTGTCGTCCGTGAGCAGGCCGAGCGGGATCCCCTTCTTGGCGCACATCTCGGCGCACTTCTTGTGGCTGGGACCCCGGCTGGTCTCCGGGTGCACCATGTAGCAGGCCAGATCCACGACCTCGCCCGTGAGCGTGTCAGCCCGCACGGCGGGGGCCCAGAGGAGCCCGGCGACGACGGCGGCGAGCACCGAGAACATTCGCATTCGCATATCCTCCCATCCCAACGATCGGAAGATCGTCCCCTTCGTCCCTACCCGGCGTGGGGCGGTCAGTCAAACTCGCCGGCCGGCACGGCGTCGGGCGCATCCAGCGGCGGCGTGAAGACGGCGAGCGTGACGGCCCGCCCTCGGCCCTCGTTCACGAATGAGTGCGCGGTCCCGCGCGGAATGAGCACGGCGTCGCCGGCCCGCAGCCGAATGCGCGTGTGGCCGAGGACGAGCGTGCCCCGGCCGCGCAGCACGAACACCGTGAGGTCGTGGGCGGCGTGGCGGTGCGGCGCCTCCCGGTCATGCACCTGGACGACGTGGTAGCTCGCGGTCTCGGTGCGTGCGACCGGATCGGCGCGGATGTTCTCGTCCGCCGGCACATGGGCGGCGAGGAATGCGTCGAGTCCATCGGCCAGCGGCCCGATCGCGACCTCGGGGGCGCGCGCGGCGCAGCCCGTGAGGACCGCGGCGACGAGCAGGATGCTACGCGTCGCCCTCGCCCCCGCGCCCGCCCGACGTGCCGCGCGCGAGACACTCGTCGACGCAGCTCTCGATCAGCTGCCGCAGCGGCCCCGCGACTCCACCTCTCTCGTAGGCGCGAATCTCGGCCACGCGAGCGGCGAGCTCGTCGACCGCGCGGGCAACCTTCCGCGCGAGCTCGAGCCCGCGGCCTCCCTCCTGCGCGAGGCTGCGCTCGAGCAGGCTCGTGTAGAGCTTCAGCCCGCCGAGCGGGTTGTTGAGCTCGTGCGCGATCTGGGTGGCGAGGCGACCGAGGGACGCGCCCACGGCGCCACGCAGTCGGGAGCCGCCGCGCTCCTCCGCAATCGCGAGCGCTGCGCGCGCCGCGAGGAGCGCGAGCGAGTCGGCGTCGGCGGGTGGCCCGGGCAGCTCGACCGCCAGCGCACCCGACGCCGCGCCTTCGATCAACACCGGGACGGAAAGCGCCGTGCGCCCTTCCGTGCGCGCCACCGGTGCGCCCTTCTGCATGGCTTCCTCCGCAACGGCTGCCAGCGTCTCCGGGGCGTCGTCGCCGGCGACCCGCGCCAGCCGTCCGTCCTCCAAGACGAAGACGGCGGCCGCGGCGGCTCCCGTCACCGCTCGAGCCGCGTCCGCCACGCGTGCGAACACCGTGGCGGCCGGGCCCGACACCAGGAGAGTGGTGCGGAGCGCCTCGAGCAGCGCACGGTCCCGGGCCGCACGGGCCGCCGCGAGCGCGGCCGAGACGCGAGCGCCGACCTCTTCCGGGACGATCGGCATGCGGACGCAGTCGGCCGCGCCCTCCCGAATCGCCCGAGCCACCCGATCGTGCGCCCCCTGCGGGACCAGAAGGAGCACCGGAAGCCCCGGGAGCCGAGCCTGCGCCGCGCGCATGAGCGTGAGGCCATCCATGGAGCCGAGGTCGAGCGCGAGCAGCGCGACGTCGAACCGATGCCGCGCGAGCAGCGCGAGGGCCGCGTCCGGGCGCTGCTCGAAGGTCATCGACACGCCGACCGCGTCGAGCGCCGGCCTCAGCGTTTCCTGAACGCGCGCATCACCGTCGACGACGAGTGCCGCGAGCGGTGCGAACCCTTGTGACACGGCCAGCCTCGGCTGCTAGCTCCGTTGTTCCCTTTTACCTCTTCTGCGGGCTGGTGGCAGCCCGAAGTCGCACGGCGGCCCCTGCCCACCGCGGCCTTGCATTGACGTGCAGTCCTGCACGACGCCCCGTACAGACCCATGCGGTCCGCGCAGGCATGCGCCTAGCATGCCGCGGATCTCCCACCTCGAGCCCGGGTCGAGGCCGCGACCACCGTCCATGAGACGAACCGCCACACTCATCAGCCTTCTGGCTGCCGCGGCGCCGGCGGCCGCCCATCACACGGGGACGCCACCCGTCGTCCGCATCACGTGGTCGGGGGACACCAGCCTGCCGCGCGTTCCCCCCTTCAACGACACCCTCGCCCTCGTCAGATCGGGCCCGAGCCCGTCCGTCTACAGCCTTCGTCTTTTCGACCACCCCGAGACCGTAACGACGGTCAGCGCGGGCGGCAACGACGCCAACCCCGTGGTGTCCCCGCGTGCGATCGCTTTCGACTCCGACGGCGATCCCCTGGCGAGCGGCGACCCGGGGCGGCAGGTCTTCGTATGGGCCGGCCGGACGCTCCTTCAGGCGACCCATGACCCGACCGGCACGAGCGCCAATCCGGCCTTGAACTACTTCGGCAACCTCCTCGCCTTCGAGTCGGCCGGCAACCTCGCCGGGGCGGGGAGCCTCGGGAACGTTCAGGTCTACTTGCGCGACGCCGGCGGCGGCCTCGTCCAGCTGAGCCGCGGTCAGGGGACGAGCCGCAATCCGTCGCTCAGCCGGGGCGGCACCACGATCGCGTTCGATTCGACGAGCGATCCGGCCACGGGAATCGACACCGGTATCTCGCAGATCTGGCTCGCGTCGACGGACCCCGCCAGCAGCCACCCGATCACCGCCGGCGACGGTCCGAGCCGCAACCCGTCGATGAGCAACCGGGGGCGCATCCTGGCGTTCGAGAGCGACGCCGACCTCGCGAGCGGCGGCGCCAACACGGGCATCCCACAGATCTTCGCCTACGATCTCGTGAGCGGCAACTTCGCCCAGATCACCCAGGACACCAGCGGCTGCACCGGCGCCACGGCGGTGAAGCGCTTCGGGGACTGGCGGATCGCATTCACCTGCGCCGGGCAGGCCTTCTACCACGATCTTCGCCTCGACCGCCGCTACCGGCTGCCGATCGACGGAGGCGACACGAGTCGCGTGGTGACGGGGGCTGGCTTGTACTTCCTGACGGTCAGCACGACCGCCAACCTCCTCGGGACGGGGACCACCGCGGGCCACGAGATCTACCTGCTCAACCTGTACAAGCGACCGGCCGAGCTGGTGAGCGGCAGCGCCATATGGTTCCCGGCGCGCGGCTTGCGGCCGCTGCGCTGAGGCGACCGGACGATCACGCCGCGCTCGTGGTGTGATCTTGCAGCGCGCCATGCGCCGGCGGGCGGCGGACACGATCCCGGGCTCCGCCTCGGCAGGCTCGCGCGGTCGCTCGAGAGTCCATGGTGGCTCGTCGCGACCGTGGCGCTTGCGACGATGCTGCGTGCCGCGCACGTGCTCTCGCTGCGCGCGACACCGTGGTTCGACCACCTGGTCGTCGATCCCGAGTATTACGACGAGTGGGCCCGTCGCATCGCTGCCGGCGACTGGCTGGGCGACCGGCCCTTGGATGCCCGACCGCGCCATCGACGTCTTCCAGGAGGCCGTCCGCGGCTGTCCCACCCGCTGTCCGCAGGCGCTCGACAAGCTCTTCGGAGCCTACCTCAAGACGGGCCGGCTCGCGGACGGCGAGGCCTACTTCCGCGCCTTCACGCGCGCGCATCCGGGAATCCCGACGCTGAGCGCTACCTCGCCCGCCTCGTCGAGATCGAAGCAGCCGGCCGGACCCGGTAGCGAACCTGCGCGGCGCCGTCCTCGCGTTCGGCTTCCGCGCGATGAGGACGGCGTGACCGGGCGGCAGGCGGAAATCGCCGTAGCCGCGCGCGACCCGGACCCGGAACCCCGCGGCGCGAAGGCGGCGCGAGAGCTCCGCCGCCGGCAGCAAGGTCAGCCGGTGGGTCTCGTCGGCGCGACGATAGAGGGCGCGGCACACGCGGAGGAGAGCGCGTCGAAGGCCGCCGCACGCTTCATGTAGTTGAGCACCTCGCCCACCGCGACCACCGCGTCGCATGCGGGCATCGAGGCGGCCGGCAGACGGCCGACCGCGAAGCGGGCGGCGGGAACGTGCCGCCGCGCGAGGCGCACCATGTGCGGCGACGCGTCCAGCCCGAGCACCCAGTGACCCGCCGCCACGAGCGCCCGCGTCGCGGCACCCGACCCGCAGCCGAGCTCGACCACGAAGCCCCGCGAGATGCCGGCGCGGCGCAGCAGGGCCAGCAGGCCCGGTGCCGCGCCGCGCGCGAAGTCCGAGTAGCCCGCGTCGTGTACGAAGGCGAGGTCGGGACCATACGCCGCCCGCCGCACGGCGGCACTCTAGCACTAGTCTGGCACGTCCCTTCGATGCGGCGGCCGGCGCGAGGGAGGATCAAGCCGCCGGGCCGATGAACGTGATGGGCGTCGCGGTCAGCAGTGGTGGGCGACCGTCTGGAGCAGACGGTCGAACTCTATCGGCTTCACCATGGCATCGACCGCGCCGAGCGCCGCCGCCTTCTGCGACGTCCCCGCATCCGCGGAGATCACCACGACGGGGATCGTCGCCAGGCTCGGATCGCGCAGCTGCTCGTCACGAAACGCCCACCCGTTCATCACGGGCATGAACAGGTCGAGGAGGATTAGGCAGAAGTCGGTGGAAGATCGGAGGCAGCGAAGGGCGT
>Ga0209056_10004771_pt1 | contig 14257 bp, 16 predicted proteins | sample GraSoiAngelo_114_FD_185876 | JGI IMG/M metagenome (GOLD analysis project Ga0209056, IMG submission 185876) | Grasslands soil microbial communities from the Angelo Coastal Reserve, California, USA - 14_0903_13_40cm (SPAdes) (version 2) | ecosystem: Environmental > Terrestrial > Soil > Grasslands... | reverse complement strand
TCCGCCAGCTGCGCATATTCCCCCATCTTGCGCTTGACCTCGCCCGGAGGTCCCGCCACGGCAAACGTGTCCACCATCTCGTCGGAAACGGCATCCACCATTCGGTACTGGTCGCCGCTCATGAGAGCCTCACGGATGTTGGCCACCTCTCGAGCGAATGGGGCGAACAGCGGCTCGTACGTATTTACGGTCGCGTAGAAGGCGATCGTCGCCGCCGCCGCCCGCCGGGCGATGGACACGTCGCGGTCCACGGCGCAGCAGACCGCCAGGCAAAGCTCGAAGTCTTCGCGACGCCGCCCGCTGTCGCGCAACCCCCGAGACAGTGACGGCAGGACGACATCATTAATCCAGCGAAGGGAGTAGATCGGGTGGCCCAGCAGCCCATCTGCTACCTCCGCCGCAGTCCGGATCATTCCCTCGCGCACACCCGCCAGGTAGATCGGTATTTTGGCGCGTATCGGCGCGAGCGGGCGCTGCCAGCCCTGGATGTCCACCTCGTAATAGTGGCCCGAGAAGCGAATCGGCTGACCGGTATGCGCGCGCTCGGTGATCAGCCGGATCAGCTTCACGCACTCGCGGATGTGGGGCGTTGGCTTTCCGTACGCGACCCCGTGCCAGCGTTCATTCAGCCGTTTGAGGCCCGTGCCGAGGCCCAGTATGAACCGTCCGCTCGACAGCACATCGAGGTCCAACGCCGAAAGTGCGGTCACCCAAGGGCTGCGCACGAAGGCAAGAGCGATCGATGTCCCGAGCCCGATACGTGACGTGCTCGAAGCCGCCGCCGCCAGCGGGAGGAACGGATCGTGGAACATCTCCGACGTCCACAGCGCGTCGAACCCGGCGTCTTCAGCCCGGCGCGCCAACCCCGCTAACTCAGCGGCGGGCGCTATTCCCGTGGCGATCGAAAGGCGGCTCATGTAGCGGACGAGGTGGTGTATTCTTGACTCGTCAAGCTTATTACGTTTGGCGCTGTGCGTGACGGAAACAAGCGATCAAATGCCTGAACAACGTGAACTTGTGTCCCTCGCGGCGGACCTGCTGGCGGTTCTCAAACAAAGGCGGCGAAGGCTGGCGGTTGCCGAATCGTGCACCGGGGGCCTCGTCGGCCATCTCCTGACCGAAGTCCCGGGCAGCTCCGATGTTTTTGTCGGTGGCGCGATCACTTACGACAATCAGCTCAAGCGACAGATCGGCGTGGACGAGGGGCTCCTCGAGAAGGAGGGCGCGGTCAGTTCAGCCGTCGCCGAGGCGATGGCGACGGGGATACGGAAGCACACTGGAACATCCCTGGGACTCGCCGTTACCGGCATCGCCGGACCGAACGGAGGGAGCGAGGCCAAGCCTGTAGGACTCACCTACGTAGCCATAGCGGACGACGATGGAGTCGTGAGCGAGGAACACATCTGGCAAGCGGACCGGTCCACCAATAAGCAGCTTTCGGCCCAGGCAGCATTACGGCTGGCCCTAAATCGCGCCCGCGGGCCGTCGTGATGAGCGGACAAGAAGACTTCCGCCGGGCGATGGGCCGGTTTGCGACCGGCGTTACCCTCATCACGACGCGCCTCGGCGATGAACTACACGGAATGACAGCAAACGCTGTGACGTCGCTCTCGCTCGACCCGATGCTGGTACTAGTCTGCGTTGATAAGACCGCCGATACGCACGATATCCTCGCAAGAGCAGGCGTGTTTGCGGTCAATATCCTCAACAAAGAGCAGGCCGATGTCTCCAATCGTTTTGCCAAAAAGGAGTTCGACGGCGCACACGGTCTCGACAATCTGCCGCACGGATTCGCGGTTACCGGGGCGCCTATTATTGACGGCGCACTTGCTTACCTAGACTGCCGGACCATCACGGAGCACCACGGCGGAGACCACACGATCTTCATCGGCGAGGTAGCGGAGGCAAGGGAACTTTCCGATGAGGAACCGCTTGTCTTCTACCGCGGCAAATACGGCCGATTTCGCGATTCTGGTTCGTAGGGGCCGATTTCGTTTTCGCGGCAACTCATTAGCCCAGGAACCCAAGCGGACGGTGGGTCCAAACGCCTTGGACCGAGATCAGACCCGCCCTACCGCGGCGCCTGAATCAGCGGTTTCACCAACCCGTCCGTCACCAACACAAGGAAGTCGACGCCACTGTAAAGGCCCGGTGAGAAGCCTCGCAGCGCGATTGTCGCGCCCTCGTCTTCCAGGCGCGGGTAGTAGCCGAGGAGGACGAGGGCTGTAAGCTCGGACTCGCCCGCGCGCAACAACGGGACCTCCTCGCCGAGAATGCGGCGCAGGTTGCGGCGAACCGCGAGGCCCATGTCCCTTGCCTCCGAGGCAGGAACCGCGAAGATCGTCGTCCGCCCGTCCTCGCTGATGCGTTGCACTGTCCATGCGTCAATCGTCTCGATTTCCGCCAACCTTCCGGCCTCTAATTTGGACGAGCGTTCAACAACGATGTCGATCAGCCCATCGAGGTGCTCTTCTGAATCCTGCAGCCGGTGGAGGCGCGTCGAATCGAGGTCGAACGTGCCGTTGACCCGTCCGGTGAACCGCGCCCAATGCGGGTTCAACCCACCCGTTGCCGAGATAACACTCCCGCTCTCGGCTGTTTTTCGGAGAAACAGCGTGATCGGCAGAGGGACGTGCGAGCGTTCCTGCGGGCCAAGCTTGGTCGCCACGTGCCGCACATGCTCGACGAACTCCGACGCCGAAGGTTCCCCCGACGGCAACTCGGCCCCCGCAGGCGTCCAAACGGCGACCGGCGCCGGCACGGCCGTTGCTATCCGGTCTTCCAGCCGCCTCCGCGCGGCGAGCCATTCGGCATTGTCAACGGGGCCTAGGAGGGGGCGGATTTCGATGGCAAGGCGGCGGGAGTCCTCAATCGCCAGAGCCCCAGCGTCACGCTCCTCAGTGATCCGGAACGTGCGGTCGTGCGTGTCCTTCAGCCAGCGGAGGAAAAGCTCCAGCGCTACAGCGATTTCTGACATGTAATATCGCAACCAGATGATAAACCGATCAGCGGGCGCGAACTCGCACCGAGCCGTCAACCTCAGCGCCGATCGTAATTGGGAGTAAGGAAGCTAGGCCGCGTTCTCCACGATCATCGCGATGCCCTGACCGCCGCCGATACAGAGCGTCGCGAGTCCCCGCTTCGCCTCTCGCCGCTTCATCTCGTGAAGAAGCGTCACGAGAATGCGCGCGCCACTCGCGCCGATCGGGTGGCCGAGCGCGATCGCCCCGCCGTTGACGTTCACACGCTCCCAGTCCCAGCCCAGCTCGCGGCCAACAGCGAGCGACTGCGCAGCGAACGCCTCGTTCGCCTCGATCAGGTCAATCTCGTCGAGCGCAAGGCCGGACTTCGCCAGTGCCTTCTGCGTCGCAGGTACCGGGCCGATGCCCATAATCCGCGGTGGCACTCCCGCGCTGGCGTAGGAGCGGACAGCTCCCATCGGCTTCACCCCTAACTCCTCGGCCTTCTTGCGAGACATCACGACCACCGCCGCTGCGCCGTCGTTGATTCCTGATGCATTTCCAGCAGTAACAGAGCCATCCGGCGCGAACGCCGGCCGCAGCTTGGAAAGGGCCTCGATGTTTGTGTCCGGCCGGAAGTGCTCGTCCCGGTCCACCGTCACCGTGCCCTTCCGCTGCTTGACTTCGACGGGCACAATTTCGTCAGTGAAACGGCCGTTGTCCCAGGCGGCGGCCGCCTTTTGCTGGCTCTGCACCGAAAACTCGTCCTGATCGGCCCGCGACACCTCGCGCTCTAGCGCGATGTTCTCCGCCGTGTTCCCCATGTGGCAGTCGGTGAGAGAGCACCAGAGACCGTCCTTGATCATGTGATCGATCACTTCGCCGTGGCCCATGCGATAACCGTAGCGCGCCTTCGGTAGAAGATACGGCGCGGTCGACATCCCCTCCATCCCCCCGGCGAGCACGACGTCCGCATCACCCAGAATGATCGCCTGCGTCGCAAGAGCAACGGCCTTAAGACCCGACCCGCAGACCTTGTTGATCGAGGTCGCCGGAACGGTATCTGGAATGCCCGCCGCAATAGCAGCCTGCCGCGCCGGGTTCATACCCAGCCCGGCGGACAGCACGTTGCCCATGATCACCTCATCCACCTGGTCCGGCTGCACCCCCGCGCGCTTCAGTGCCTCGCGCAGCGCGACGGCCCCGAGTTCGGTCGCAGGCGTGTCCACAAATGAGCCGCCGAAAGTGCCGATCGGCGTCCGCACAGCGCCTGCAAGTACGACTTCATTTGTCATGGTGGCCTCCTGTCTGGCCAGATCATCATATCGTATCGGGAACGAGCAGGCCGAGTTAGCCCCAGCCTCCATACCCGCGCCGACTCTGCATCTCTGCCTCCGGCTATGCCTGCCGAAGCGTCTTGCACGTGCTGCTCGCCTTCGCGACAAGGCGCCCGTCCTCGTCCCGAACCTCTGCCTCGACATACCCGAGCGTGCGCCCGCCGCTCACCACCCAGCCTTCGGCGATGAGCAGGCCCTCCTTCACGGGCCGCAGGAAGTTGATCTTCAGCTCGACGGTTGCAAACGTCTCACCCTCGGCGAGCGTTGAAGCGTACGCGATACCCATCGCGGCGTCCGTTAAGTCGCAAAGGATCCCGCCGTGAAGCCCGCCCAGCGGGTTCCAATGCTGTGGTCCCGCTTGCAGATCAAGGACGGCGCGCCCGGGTTTGACAGACCGCAGGTTAAAGCCGATGAGCTTCGCCACCGGCGGTGGCTCGATCTTTCCAGAGATGATCCCCTCCGCTACGGACAGCATCCTGATGGCTCCTTTCCGAACGGTTCTCCCGGCGCGAAAGAATCGTGACACTAACTACCGAACTATATAGTTACTATCGATGTTGTACTCGATTAAACAGATAAACGTCAAGGCATCGACGGGGCATTGTGACGAAGGTCACACTTTCGGAAGCGATTGGACAGCGAGGAAACAGACTCTGTCGGCGGACTGTTACGGCGCCCTAGGTCTCAGATTCGGCCGGTGGCTTATAGCCCCGGCCTTGCTCCGGTAACTCGACGCCGAGTGCCCGCCACATGTACCACGTACCAGCGCTGCGATATGGGCGCCAGGGTTCTGCGATCCTCCGCATTTCCTCGGGCTTCGGCAGCTCCGGCAGGCCGTAGGCGACCTGCATACCGCGCCGCACGCCCAAATCGTCCACAGGCAACACGTCTGGCCGCCCGAGCGAGAAGATGAGGAACATCTCCGCAGTCCAGCGACCAATTCCCTTGACGGCCGAGACACGCTCGATAACCACGTCGTCGTCGAACTCATGCAGGATCCCCTCACTGAGTTCGCCGGACGCGAACTTGTCCGCCAGGTCCCGGAGGTAGGCCATCTTCTGCCGGGACAGACCGGCCGCGCGCAGCTGCTCATCGCTCGCGGCGAGAAAGGCAGCGGGCTCGTACCAGGTCTCCTCGTTCGCACCCAGTGTCGCCAGGACGCGGCCAAGAATGGCGCGGGCAGCCGGGCCGGCGAGCTGTTGGAAGAAGATGGCGCGGGAGAGCATGCGGAAAGCCCCGTCTCGCGGCTCCAGCGTCAGCGGGCCAACGGTCTCGATGACGCGCGCGAGCACAGGGTCCGCGCGTCGCAGGTGTTCGACGGTTTCGGTTGGGTCGTAACTCAGCATCGATTATGTAAGATGAATGTAATGCTCAATTCCCGATTTCGCAGTTACCCTGATCACAAATTCCGGGTTACGATTGCATTAGGTTCGGACGGTTCACGAATCGGTCTGTCTCACGGGAGCGGATACCCTTAAGACCCTGCCGAGAGGATACCGTCCGAATTCACTTTCTGCCAAACAAACTAGCCCGATTCCCAAGCCCATCGGTCGTCGCCTTGTACTAACGCTCGCAGGTGATTGATCTCACCGGCGTGGTAGTCGTCGTGCCGGACCATGTTCGCGATAATCCATCGCGTTTCTCGTCGGTCGCCCTCAGGCGGCTGACGCGGAACGACCAGCTCGGAATCATCCAGGTCCGCGACATGCTGACGGAGGCGGCGATGTCCTTCCTTCAGCCAATCGACGACGGCGCCCATTGGTGGCTCTGGATCCAATTTCCTCGACTGCAAGTCTCCCATGCTTACCCTTAGCTCGCCCGCCGGGTCGTCCCACGTCATGCCGCCGTCTCCGAACGCGTGGTTGTCGTACATGTATTTGCAGGCGCCGATGTGCCCGACGATCTGCCTGATAGCGCGCACGCACCCGGAAGGGACGGCTGCCCACTCGACCTCCGTGACCGAGCGCAGGTTGCCGAGCAGGTCCTCCTCGTCGCTGCCCTCAAACGCCTCGTCCATAAGATAAAGAAGTTGTTCGACCGCCGTCCCATCGCGCACGTCGCCTCCCTGCCTGGTTCCAGACTCCTTGCTCGTGGCGCTCATTATTGCATGTACATTCCGCCGTTGATGTTGATCTGAGCGCCCGTAATGTACTCGCCCTCGGTCACGAGGAAGCGACAGATCCGCGCCACTTCCCCAGGCTGGCCAAAACGGCCCAGCGGGATCTTGGCGAGCAGCGCCTTCTGAACATCCTCCGTAAGGTTGATCACCATCTCCGTCTCGATGAAGCCGGGACAGAGAGCATTGACCGTAATGTTGAACTTCGCCAGCTCCTGCGCCGCCGACTTCGAGAAACCGACGATCCCGGCCTTCGCCGCCGCGTAGTTCGACTGCCCAAGGTTCCCCATCTGCCCGACGATCGACGACATATTCACGATGCGCCCACCCCCGCGCTCGATCATGTGTGGCACGGCCGCATACGTACAGTAGAAGATGCTGTCCAGGTCCGTCGCCATTACCTCGCGCCACTCCTCGACGCTCATGCGCCGGATCGTGCGGTCGCGATTGACGCCAGCGTTGTTCACGAGAATATCGAGCCCGCCAAAGCGCTTCACCGTCTCTTCGATCAGCCGGTTGCAATCGTCGGGATGAGCGACACCGGCCTGGACGACGATCGCCTCCTGGCCCTTTCCTTTCATCTCGGCCAGTAGCTCGTCCGCCGATTCCTGGTTCGTGTAGTAGTTCAGGACAACCTTGGCGCCGTGGTCCGCGAGTTCGCGGGCGCAGGCGCGGCCCAGGCCGCGGGAGCTGCCGGTGACGATGGCGACTTTGTCTGTCAGGCAGGACACAAAGCTTTCCTCCGCTGTTGCTGTTGCTGCCGCTTCAGGGCGCACGAACGGTTATATCACGGCGGCAGCCAGACAAACCAGCAACCGGCAAACCTACAACCGACAAACGGGACAAGCGGAATGACGGGCAAGATGGCGCGTAGGGGCGAGCCGTCCACGATACGCCACTGTCGTCTCGCCAAGAAAAGTCAGACTAAATCAGTAACGCCTGTTGCCTTCCTGGACGGCTCGCCCCTACCGTTGTCTTCGCCGATTACGCCCGCTAGCGAGAGCGCCAGGCGTCGACCGTACGGTTGATCTGGCCGATGTGCTCTTCGAGGTGCTCGCTGTAAATGCGCAGCCAGTCGGAGGCGGTATAGCGGCCCGACTCTGTATGAGTGCCCTCCTTCGCCCACGCCTCGTTTGGCAGCCTGCCAAGTATGGGCGCAGTGTTGCCGCGAACGGCTTCGACGGTCGCGAGCGCCGCCTCAAGTGGGTGGTTCGCGTAGTCGAACTCACGCGCCCAAACGTCGGGATCGTATCCGACGATGACCGGCTTCTCCTCGGTCAGAAGATATCGGATCCGCGAGTAGGCGTTGGTCTCGGAGTCGGCGCAATGGCAGACGATCTCGTGGACCGAGAACTCGCCCGGCTCGGGGCGCCACTTCATCGCTTCCGCCGGTACGCTTGCCAGCGCTTCCCGCAGGCGCTCCGGCGCGCTCGCGTACTGTTTGATACGGCGGCCGCGTTCTTCGCCGGTCAGCGGCGTCGTCATACCGCCGTCGGCGGCTGGTAGTCCCCGAAGACCCGCCGCATCACGCCGCAGATCTCCCCGACAGAGGCGTAGGCTTTCACTGCCTCCATGATCGGGTGCATCAGGTTCCCTGCCCGTCCGGCGTCGCCCTCGCGAGAGACTTCTTCGAGGCGCGATAGCGCCGCATCTACTAACGCCTGATCACGCTCCTTGCGAACGTGGGCGAGGCGCTCGATCTGAGCACGTTCTGCCTCCGGGTTCACGCGGAAAATCATCTGCGGCTCTTCATTCTCGTTCGCAAACTTGTTCACACCGACGATGACCTTCTTCCCCTCGTCGATCGCCTGCTGGTAGGCGTACGACGCCTCCTGGATCTCACGCTGGACGTAGCCCGACTCGATCGCCGCGATGGCTCCGCCCACGTCCTCGACACGGCCCAGATACTCCCAGGCTTTGCGCTCGAGCTCGTTTGTCAGCCACTCGATGTAGTAGGAGCCGCCGAGCGGGTCGGCGGTGTTCTCCACACCACTTTCGTAGCCGATAACCTGCTGCGTGCGGACCGCTATGCGCTGTGCTTCCTCAGTGGGTAGTGCGAGCGCCTCGTCGTAACACGAGAGCGCAAGCGACTGCACGCCGCCGAGGGCCGTCGCGAGCGCCTGGAGGGCTGCGCGCACGATGTTGTTCTCCGGCTGCTGAGCCGTGAGCGTAGCGCCTCCTGTTTGGACATGCGTTCGGAGCATCCAAGAGCGCGCGTCCTCGGCCTTGAACCTCTCCCGCATGATCTTCGCCCACATACGGCGCAAGGCGCGGTACTTCGCGACCTCCTCGAGGAAGTTGTTCTGCGTATTGAAGATCCAAGAGATGCGAGGCCCGACATCGTCGACGCTGACGCCGCGCTCGATCGCCCCTTCGATGTATGCGATGGCGTTCGCGAAGGTAAACGCCATCTCTTGCGCCGCTGTGCAGCCGGCTTCTCGCATGTGGTAGCCGCTGATGCTGATCGCGTTAAAGCGCGGCAGCTCGCGCGCGCAGTACGACATCAGATCGGCGGCGAGGCGGAGCGATGGCTTCGGCGGGTAGATGTAAGTCCCGCGCGCCACGTATTCCTTGAGTACGTCGTTTTGCGCAGTACCGGCGATCCGGTCCAGCGGGACCCCCTGCTTCTGGCCGACGACGGCGTACATCGCCACAAGGACGGAGGCCGGCGCGTTGATCGTCATCGACGTCGACACCTGGTCGAGCGGGATGCCGTCGAACATCGTCTCCATGTCCGCGAGAGTATCGATCGCCACGCCTACTTTTCCCACTTCGCCCATCGAAAGCGGGTCGTCGGAGTCGTAGCCGAGTTGGGTGGGCAGATCGAACGCGACCGAGAGCCCGGGCTGGCCCTCCTTCAGCAGGAACCTGAAGCGCTTGTTTGTCTCCGCAGCGGTGCCGTAGCCGGCGTACTGACGAATCGACCACAGCCGGCCGCGATACATAGAGGCCTGGACCCCACGCGTATATGGATACTCGCCCGGGTAGCCGATGTCACGGTTGTAGTCAATATCGGCGATGTCCTCGGGCGTGTATAGCGGCTGGACTTCGGCCGAACTCGTGCGGAAGTCAGTATCAGTGCGCTCGCCGCCGCGCTCCTTGGCTTTGGCATAGGTCGCCTCGGACCAGCGCTTTCGTTCGTTCGAGAGGTCGCCGTTCTGAGTCATCTCGCCCTTATTCTATCGGTTCATGAAACGAAAACCTAGCCGTTGCTAAACGGAGAGTTGAGCCCATATAATCGCGCTCGCATTAAGGAGAACGATGTACATTCACCTGGAAAGTAATCAGATTATCCCCCGTGCGTAACCCCAGGGCCTTCAACAGGCCGCTCGCGGTCGGTGCGCCCACACCTCAAAGTGAGGTGCCCGCGCGACCGTATAGGATGATTCACTTCTTCCCCCCGCAGAACGAGAAGGTGCGGGCCAAGATCCCGGAGCTTATATCACAAGTGGATGTGCTGCTGGGCAACCTCGAAGACGCGATCCCGGCCGCCGACAAGAAGGCGGCGAGGGAGGGCCTAGTCGAGGTCGCGCTGAACAACGAGTTCGGCAACACGTCGCTCTGGACACGCATCAACAGCCTGGACAGCCCGTGGGTCCTGGATGATCTTCTGACCGTCATCCCCCAGATCGGCAACAAGCTGGACGTAGTTATGGTCCCCAAGGTGGAAGGGCCGTGGGACATCCATTACATCGACCGCTTGCTGGCCCAGCTGGAAGCCAAGTACGAGATCAAGAAGTCCCTCGAGGTCCACGCCATCCTAGAGACGGCGCTCGGCGTCTCTAATGTCGAGGAGATCGCCGCCGCGAGCCCGCGTATGCAAGGCATCAGCCTCGGCCCCGCGGATCTGGCGGCTTCCAGGCGCATGAAAACTACGAGGGTCGGCGGCGGGCATCCGTCGTACCAGGTGATCGCCGATCCTGACCAAGGGAATCCCGACGCACCGCGCCTTTCGGCCCAGCAGGATCCCTGGCACTACACGCTGGCCCGCATGGTCGACGCCTGCAATTCGGCAGGCATCCTGCCTTTCTACGGTCCGTTCGGAGCCATCGAGGATCCGCTGGCGTGCCAGTATCAGTTCCGCGCCGCGTTCTTGATGGGCTGCGTAGGCGCTTGGACGCTACACCCGTCGCAGATCGAGATCGCCAGGCGCGAGTTCAGCCCGACGGTGGAGGAGGTCAAGACTGCCAAACGTATCATCGAGGCCATGGGTGACGGCACCGGCACGGTGATGCTCGACGGCCGAATGCAGGACGACGCGACGTTCAAACAGGCACAGGTTATGGTACAGACTGCCAGGATGATCGCCCAGCGCGACCAGGAGTACGCTAAGCTCTATGGTCTGTAGCGCGGGACCGATATAGGCTAGCGAAACTATACCTAGACTTTGATAGAGGAGGACAAATGGAACTTAAGCCGGTCAATCCCTGGAAGTGGCAGGATGCATTCGGGTTCTCGCAGGCGGTCGAATTCAGCGGGCACTCGCGGGTTCTGACGTGCGCCGGGCAGACGTCGGTGAACGCGGGCGGCGAGCCTCTGCACAAGGGCGACATGGCTGCGCAGCTCGGTCAGGCCCTGGACAACGTCGAGGCGGTGCTCAAACAGGCGGGGATGACGTTGGCGAACGTCGTCCACCTCAACCTCTACACAACAGACATCGACGCTTGCTTGCAGCACTATGCGGTTGTCGCTGAGCGGTTGGGAAAGGCAAACTGCCGTCCGGCTATCACGCTCCTGCAGGTCGCGCGCCTCTTCGAGCCCACGCTGATGATTCGAGATGGAGGCCACGGCGGTCGCCTGAGTGGCGTCCTCACGCAGATATGGTTCTACGAATTCGAAGGTAAAGGAGATACACCGTGACTGAGCTGCCGAAGCCATTGGCGGACATCTGGGCTGATCTCAGCGCGCAGCGCTCCCTCCTGATCGAACGTCTCACCGGGCTAGATGCCGCGGCGACGCTGCGCTCGCCGGGGCCAGGTGAGTGGAGCACGGCGCAGCTGGTCGATCATCTGCTGCTGGCCGAGGGCTTCACGAATGACTTCATGAAGCCAATGCTGGCCCAGGCGCAGGCTGCGGGTCAGGCGACCGGATTCCCGGCGGAGCTGCAGGCTTTCGATCCGCTGCCACCACCCTTGGGCATGGAGGCGCCTCCGCCTATCCGCCCGCAGAAGGAATTGCCTGCTCAGGAGCTTATCAATGCGCTGCAGGCGATGGGCGAGCGGTCCAAGACGACGCTGGAGGCACTGGCATCGGTGGATCCGCGACAGCTTCGCATGCCACATCCGTTGTTCGGCCCACCACTTGACTTCGGTCAGTGGTGGGCGCTTCATGCCATCCACTACGCCATGCACAACGCGCAGGCTGAGGCGGCTCTGGGCGGAGACTGAGGCTAATGCGCTTCTACGAATTCGAGTGCAAACTCCTGCTCGCCAAGCAGGGCGTCCCTCTCCCACACGGCGGGACCGCAAACAACCCGGAGCAGGCTCGCCAGCTAGCCGCTGAGCTGCGCGGGCCCGTCGTCCTCAAATCGCAGGTGCTCTCGGGCGGACGGATGAAGGCCGGGGGTGTGAAGTTCGCCGACACCCCCGAGGAGGCCGCCAACGCCGCGGCGGAGATCCTCGAGCTACCGATCCGCGACCAGCTTCCGGTCTGCGTATCGGTCGAGGCCAAGGCGGCGGTGGCGAAGGAATATTACCTCGGCGTCACGTACGACGCGCTCGCCAAGAAGCCGGTCATGATCTTCAGTGATATGGGCGGTATCGACATCGAGCAGGTCGCGGAGGAGCATCCTGGCCACGTCGCCAAGCAACACTTCTCGACGCTTATCCCGTACACCGACTTCCGCGCGAAGGAGCTGCTCGCCTCCCTAGGCATCACCGGAGGCGAGTTGACGGCGCTAACCGGCGTCGCGACGAAGCTCGTGCGACTGTTCCAGCAGTACGATATGACGCTTGCCGAGATCAATCCGCTCGGCAAGCTCGAAGACGGCTCGTTCGTCGTGCTCGATTGCCATCTCGACATGGAGGACGAGGCCCGCGAGCGTCACCAGGCCGTCCTCGACGAGCTGGGCATCAAGCCGGACGAGACACGCCAGGGCCGGCCGCCGACGGAGTTCGAGATTCGCGGCGCGCAGGTCGACGCCGTGGACCACCGCGGCGTTGCCGGCCGCGTCGTCGAGTTCGATGGTAATCTCGGGCTCGTGATCGGCGCCGGCGGCGGCTCGCTCACGATCTTCGACGCCGTCCAGAAGTACGGGGGCAAGCCGGCGAACTACTGCGAAATCGGCGGCAACCCGAGCGTCAACAAGGCGATGGAGCTCACGAAGCTCATCCTCAGCAAGCCCGGTGTCGACAAGATTGCCGTCATCATGAACGTCGTCAGCAACACCCGCGCGGACATCGTTGCCCGCGGCGTCATCAAGGGCGTCGTCGAGTCCGGCCATGACCCGGCGCAGAAGATCAGCATCTTCCGAATCCCCGGCTCCTGGGAAGCCGACGCCTTCAAGATCCTCGGCAAGTACGGCGTCGAGTACTGTGACCGCTCGGTCTCGATGTCAGAGGCCGCGCGGCGCGCGGTTGAGAAAACGGGGATTTAGATGCCCGCATACGTGATCGCCCAGTTTGACGTGAACGACGTGGATATGTACTACGAGTACGCCTCGAAGATATTCGAGACGACGAAGGGATACGGCGGGAGGATTCTCGCGGCCAACGACGCGGAGGTGCGTGAGGGTTCGATCCCGCACTTGCGGACGATCGTGGCGGAGTTTCCGTCGCTGGAGAAGGCGCGCGCGTGGTACGAGTCCGAGGCCTACCAGGCGATCATCCACCTGCGGCAGAACTCGACGACAGGGCACCTGTTCATGGTGGAAGGGCTTACGATGCCGCCACGTAAGAAGGCCGGCGAATAGCAGATGTCCATCCTCATCGACGAGAACACCACCTTCATCATCCAGGGCATCACCGGCCGCGAGGCTGTCAACATGACCCGCGAATGCCTCGATTACGGCTCGAAGGTCGTCGGCGGCGTGACGCCGGGGCGCGGCGGCCGCGACGTCTACGGTGTGGCCGTGTACGACACTGTCCGCGAGATCACCTCGAAGGAGCGCGTGGACGGCTCTGTTCTGACCGTCCCGCCCGCGTTCGTCCGCGACGCGGCGTTCGAGGCGCTCGAGAACGGCATCCGTCTGCTCGTCATCGTGACCGAGCGCGTGCCGCGTGCGGAGGTCGCGCAGATCGTCGAGTTCGCGGACATGAAGGGCGCGCGCATCATCGGGCCGAACTGCCTCGGCATCATTTCGCCGGGCAAGTCGAAGATGGGCGGCATCGGTGGGCCGGCGGCGAACACGAACCAGGCCTACCGGCCTGGGCACATCGGCGTTATGTCGCGCAGCGGCGGCATGGCCACCGAGATCTCGAACTCGCTCACCGCAGCCGGTTTCGGTCAGAGCACGACCGTGAGTATCGGCGGCGACGCGATCATTGGCTCGACCTACGCCGAGCTGATGCCGTTCTTCGAGGCCGACCCGGAGACGCACGCCATCGTCATCTACTCCGAGCCCGGCGGCCCGATGGAGGCGCAGCTCGCCGAGTGGGTGAAGGCGAACAACTCGCGCCTGCCGATCATCGCCTTCATGGCCGGCCGCTTCATGGACGCCATGCCCGGCATGCGCTTCGGTCACGCCGGGACGATCGTCGAGGGCAAACAGGACACGGCGAGCGAGAAGATCCGCCGCCTGAACGACGCCGGCATCTCGGTAGCGGAGGAGATCGCGCAAATCCCGGAGCTAGTCAAGCAGCGGCTGTCATGAATCTCATTCGACAGGCGTGAGAAGGAGGCTTCTT
>Ga0209056_10004767_pt1 | contig 14263 bp, 8 predicted proteins | sample GraSoiAngelo_114_FD_185876 | JGI IMG/M metagenome (GOLD analysis project Ga0209056, IMG submission 185876) | Grasslands soil microbial communities from the Angelo Coastal Reserve, California, USA - 14_0903_13_40cm (SPAdes) (version 2) | ecosystem: Environmental > Terrestrial > Soil > Grasslands ... | reverse complement strand
AAACTGTTTCTTCTACTTTGACTGAATATAATTCATTTTTTAGATCAAAAGATCTTTTTGAATGAAAATGAATTAATTCTGTTTTGTCTACATCAAATTGCATATAATTTTACTTTGAATCTAAAAGTAAATCTTCTAGCACCATGGGACGGTGGAATTCTTAGAATTCCATTAGCGTGGAATCATCAGTTTAGCGCAGAATCATCAGTCTAGTGTGGAATCATCAATCATTGTAGCGCAGAATCATCAGTCTAGTGTGAAATCATCAATCATTGTAGCGCGGAATCATCGGTGTAGCGCAGAATCATCAGTGTAGCGTGGAATCATCAACCATTGTAGCGCGGAATCATCAGTGTAGCGCGGAATCATCGGTGTAGCGTGGAATCATCGGTGTAGCGCGGAATCATCAATGTAGCGTGGAATCATCAGTGTAGCGCGGAATCATCAGTGTAGCGCGGAATCATCGGTGTAGCGTGGAATCATCGGTGTAGCGTGGAATCATCAACCATTGTAGCGTGGAATCATCAGTGTAGCGTGGAATCATCAGTCTGTGGTGGAATTGCCTGGTTCTCACTCAGCCAAATTCAATCTCTAGCAGAACTACCCTGAAACCAGTGCTTTCAAGAAGGGCAGGATTTTGGCCGTGGTCAAAATATCTACTGCTCTGCATGCTTTTTACATTATTTGTTTGTTTGTTTGTTTGTTTGTTTGTAAACTCTCAATCTGATTATTTCAGGTGCTGCTCACTAGTTACATCATCAGGGGAAACCCTCTAAGGTGACCAGCTCCCGGCTGCTTTGGTCCATCTGCGCACTCTGAATTCAGCCATGGTACTGTCTTGAATCTATAGGGCTTAAGATCCTACACAAGAAGAAAAGAACGGCCTGACGTGGAGCGCAGCTACGGGCAGCTTACTTTAGGATTTGCCTCTTGGTTTTGGCTGCGGTCAAAATCAAGACTCTTTTCTCTCTCCCGCTCTCTCTGAAACGCTAGATAAAATCCTAAACCCAAAGAGATGATGGTGATAGATTAAACCCTGAAACCGAGGTCAAGTATCGGAACCCATGACAAGGTCGTGGAAGAGGGAGACCATGATGTTTACACCAACGGCGAGAGCGGAGCCCGGAGCGCGACCTAGAATGTCCGCCATATCATTGACGGAGCGCTGAACCATGGATACACCGTGGCGTTCAAACACGGGTCGTTGCAACTGACATTCGGCGGCGAGAAGCACGGTCTGCAACACCAACTTGTCGTACGCACACGCCTTGGAGAAGTCGGGGCTGCCTGGGTGGAAGACGCGCTTTGGCAGGAAGCACATGAAGTGTACCCCATCGGTGCCGGTGAGGGGGCGAACCCTGCGGAGCAATCTGAGAAGGTCCATGACATATGATGGCGGTGTCTCCGGCGGAGGAGGCTGAGCAGCACATGCCTCCAGGCAGTGGGGGTGGAAACCCCACCTCCCAGTCTGCAAGTAGCACCAGGCGCACTGCTGTCCCAACCGGAGCTGGTCGCATCGCTCCCTCCACGCCTGCAGATGGACGCGATCGGTCGGGGTCAGAGTCTGGCTCAACCTGGCCGGGCTGGAACCGATGGAGGAGGAGGAAGGCTGCCCGAAGGTGGTCTCTGATACGTGTGTGATCTGGCTGTCAACTAGTCTGGGGGTTCCTGACCCGCAGAAGGTGCAGGGCCAGAGCGAATCACAGTTCAACGGTTCCATGCCATCATCCAGATGCTCGGACAATACCTTGAGCATGCACTGTGAATTGTTGACATAGGGTTTAAGCGCCTTGCTGTTATCAGACTCGCCGGACAGGATGGCGCCCTGTGACTCAGGATCCAGCAGAAGCACCGAGTAGGCTCTCTCTCCCTGGCGACCGGCACGCCTGCTCTGTTGAACGAGATCCGATAGCGAGTAGACACCTAGCCAGTGGATGACAGTGTCTACATTTGCTATGTCAATGCCATTGCTCAGTGTTGTAGTCCCAACCAAGGCTGTCAAGTCCCCTTGGCGCAGACGGCTGATGATCGCTGCCCGCTCATCCATAGGCATCTGGCTGTGGTAGTAAGGCACACCAAGCTGCCGGGCTAGATTGACAGTCTCAGTCACGGTCATTGCAAAGATCAAGGTGATCTTGTTTCGGCTGCCAGACCGGATCATATAGATCCGGAGGAGTCTCAGAAGCTCTCGGCCTTCTTCAACATGGATCAGATGTTGGAACCGCTCAGAGATGGTCCGCCCTCGGATGATCTGACAGAAGTCTTGGTTCGGGTTCAGATCCAGGCTTTCGAACAGGCGGTGTTCGTGGCTCTTCGCCAGTGTACCGGTCATCAGGACACGCTGGACGGGCAGTTTGCCTATCCAGCGCATCTCCCCCATGATTCTACGCCACCCACCATCGATCGCGGCCACATGGCACTCGTCAAACACCAGACGGGCAAGGCGTTCCTCCCGGATGAGTTTCTGCAGATACGTCTGGAATTCTCCCGACACGGCTAGCTCCGGGGTGACCAGGACAAGAGAGGTGGTGGAAACGGTGCCACGGCTCCAGATCAGCGTGTGCACCCCCACGGATCGGCACCGTGCCTGCAGGTCATCACGCAGAGCGATGAAGGGGATTATAGCAACAGTGACCTGGCTCCGTGAGAGAAGGGCAGGGATCATGATCAGGAGACTCTTTCCACTGCCCGGGGCCAACACCGCAAGAACGTCCCGCCGGCCCTCAAGCACGGCGACAACCGCGATTCTCTGATCATCACTGGTCCACCTCGCGTTCGCGCCGAAGATAACCTGCAGGAGTGCCTGGGCCTGGCTCTCCAACACCCCCTGTTCCGTTGTGGCGGCGGAGCTCGGTTGGACTTTAGACCTTTGATCCTGGGAAGGGCTGGTTGCCGAGGACAGATGCCTTTCTACCGGGGGCAAAAAGCCTGCCTCAGGCGTCACCATTGAGTTGCTCGAGAAAGGGCCGAGTAATTCGGTTGAGAGATCTGAACATGTCGTTGTTGGCGTATCCGGATTGTGGGCTCTCTTCTTGATCGACGGTGTGACCGCCGTTGTCGGACGTGGTCTGGCTACTGCTGCTTCTTCTGTGAACCCAGAATCACTAGTACGCTGACTGGGGGTGTGGATCTTGGCCGCGGTCAAATTCGACGGTTGAGCAGGGCCCTCAAGAGAGCCGGTTGTCGATGATGCCTCAGCAGAGGATGGCGTCCCTTTAGTGCTAACCCCATTGGAACAAGGGTCTGACTGATCAAGTCCGAAAAGTCTATGCCACCCTTGAGATATTTGCCGGAAGGCTGTGATGGACTCATGCGTGGTTCCAACCAGCATGTCCAGGGAGAGGGCGTAGTGATGACTTCCAGTCTCTGCACTGTGTCCTGCCTGGAGCACATGATTGATGGTGTTTTGGGTCTCCTCGGTGAGGGTCCTTGTGGAGCTGTTGGCAAGGAGGTCCCGGTCAATGGCGATGGCGATCTGTCGCCACTGCCTCACGGTCAGGCGGCAATTCAGTGCGATGTGGGTGACACGGCCAAGGGCTTCTGTTATCCGTTCCGTGTTCCAGGCGGTGCCGTCGCTCTCCCACATCAGTGGGGAACGGGGACGGCCGACGTGTAGGTCAAGCCCGACCTCTGCGAGTTCCAAGAATGGTCTTATGTCGGCAAGATAGGCAAGCACCAGCGCGCCCAGTTGATCCGGGAGATATCGGACGATGACCATGGGTCGTCCAGCAACCGATTCCGTCTTGCTATACTCTGACACCACAGCCATATGTCCAGATTCAATGACAAAGTTGCGACTGGTACACCAGTCATTGCTGTGTTTTAAGGCGGTCAGCTCCGTTCCTCTCATTGGCAGTCCTCCAGTGAGCAGCACCAACACTGCCAGTGCTTCTAAAAACTCGCGAGTCCTTTTCATATATTCACCAAATGCTGGTCAATCCCGTGCGGGGTTAGCAAGCGTCTGCGAAAGAAAAGAACATATGATTTAGATCAGATGGGGTTTAGGAGTTTACTAAGGATTTAGAACTTAGGGTTTAAAAAAAAAAGAAAAAAAGAAAACTTGGACGGTATCAAGACTGACCAGAGGCGCTAAACGCAAAAGAGTTATTTGTCTTCACAAACAACCGGCGGCCTTTGCTGCTACATAGGGCTGAGTGTAGGATCAAGCACTCGCCCTCATGCTGCAGATGATCACGAGGCTGCACCACATCCACCAGACTGTCACCAATTCTGCGCCATGTCCAGTCATCGGTGAGTCCGCAGGGTTGTTTTGTTTTTAGATACTCGCGATCCTGAAAGACCAGCTGTTCACAGAGGAGGTCTTCGGTATTGATGATGAGCTGCTGCATCATGCTGCCCAGGTCCGCGATCCTCAAGGCGTTCCCCTCGAAGATTAGGGTTTGCATGTCAGCCGACCAGATCACGGTGGGGCGGCTGAAGAAATGTTTTCCGATCTGCTCTCCATAGGCGCGCAGCGAATAGAGCTCCGTGAACGGAGTAGAGGTCCCATCCTGAAGGTAGGTTTCAGCCGCCTGACGCAGAACAGCTGGTGGATCCTCAATCCGATCCAGTTCGGCGACCGGTAGGACTGAGTGAAGGCTGAGCAGACGCATGATGTGGATGAGGCCGGAGAGCATGGGCGTGGTTTCGTGGGCACGACGCCAGGTGCCGGTGTAGGCCTGGTAACCAACACAGCCAACAAAGACTATCAGGGGGCTCTGAAAGGGACTCCGGGTTATCCGGCTAAAGATCAGGCTCTCACTGAGCATTTTGACCGCGGCCAAAATCTGCACATCCGCGGGGTCAAGGCCAGGCTGGGAGTCGGTGGGTTTAGTAGGTTGTGGCGTCCGCAGAAGGCGATCGAGGTCCTGGATAAGACTTCTCTGTGACGCGGAGATGGAGATATGATACTCAAGTAGGTCCGCATTTGCTGGCTGCACTGCGCGTAGAAGAAACAGAAGGAGTCTACGCCACCAGATGGCGTATTTGCTCTGCAACGTGGATCGCCTGACCAAGTTGAACGGCTGCCCGGGGGTATGGCCACCGGGCTGCGCACAGTGAAGGATGCGGAGGACCAAGGTTGAATGCTGGCGGGCCTCCCGATCACATTGGTCCAGCAGCATCCCAAGGACGCTATGCAGTCTTCGTGTGTAGCCGGGAGGGTCATCGCGTGAATCCACTTCGGTCAGCTGATAGAGACGGACCATGTTCGCTCCTTCGAAATGGGCAGGCCAGCGAGTGCGGATGTCCCACGGTGTCTGGTGAATGGTTTGAGACGGCGCAATGGCCAGGGCTTCGCTTTGTCGTTGCCGGTGAGCCTGAAACTTCAGCCGGAGTGGGGACAGGTCCTCTTGAGTGAAGAATGGGTTCTCGGGCAAGAGTGACTGGTCACTCTGGGCCGATGCTCCAGGGTTTAAATCAGATGAGAAAGCAGCGTGCGGATCATCCGGGGGCATCACCACAAAGTAGTGTTTGGGGTGATTGAAGATCGTGGAGACAGAGACCGGAGCCATGGTTTGAGGTCCCACATGGCCATTCCATCCGTTGTCGGAATCATGCGCGGCCACGTGCTTCCCCATCGTGGAGCTCTTCACACAGGCGTACCCGCAGCCGCGCATCATGCAGAGGTGGCCGTCGGAGTGAACGGTCAGATAAGGGGAGTAGCCGTGCTGTTCGGCAAGAAGCATGCCAGCCCTGTCACTTCCCTCGATGGCCTGCTCAAGCGGTAGACTCTCTAAGATCCTGGTTCGAGCAGAGAGACTGAGGAGTTCGTGGTGTTTTTCCTGAAGATGTTTGCTTACCCACCTGGGTCCAATGGCGTGTCCACACCACCTGCATATTATCACACGGCGAGCGGCATCCCAGAACAAGGGATTGTTGCCAGAGGAGCTGCCGGGTTCATCGGCATCATCAATGGCAGCCCCGATGGGAGAATTGAATGCATGTGGTGGTGCAACCGGTTCGTTGGGGTAAACCCTTGAAAGTTCAAGCGTCAGTCTAAATCTCAGAGACCGATATAGTATACTCACATCCTGTATATTTTACTTTAGGGGTTTGAATGGGAGAAGCAGACTTTGTCAACACTGAAGTATATAGATCAAGGAGTTTTTAGAGTTCGAACAATGACACAAGGCAGAGAGATGGAAATGTATACAACAAGTTGATCATGGCCTCATGAGAATTTCTTTAGGATTTTATAGACTTTACCAACAGCTGCGCCCGCTTAGTGAATTTCCAAGAATCTTAGGATCTAACTATAAAACTGCATCTCACTTCTCAAAGATCCAGGAGGTGGCGCACGTTTACCGATCTCTATGGCTCGGCTACGAACCTCGATCACTGAAAGAATCTTAGGATCTAACTATCATGGGAAAAAAAACGCGCACCTCATTTCCCAAAGATTTTAAACCCCTAAGGATTTGGCCGTGACTCCTGAATCTAAACCATCAGGTTGTGAATTTATGTGAGCTCATATGATCAAATCTGAATCACTGATCTTCTGCCCAGAAGAGTCTGGCTGTTTGAAGCTATCTGCGCCACCTACACGCGTTCGGCGCTGTTTAAGTTTCAGTAATCTCCGTTGTGGAATCTCTGGATCTTAATTGGTTATTCGGCTTCATCCAAACGACTTTACCGGCTCTTTTGCCTGTTCTCGGATCATCTTGGCAAACTAACCTAACCGGCCGGAACCCGTGGCACCGAATGTTTGCGGTCTCTCTGAATTTTGACCGCAGCCAAACTCACAGCGCTCGTCCCGTCAGCAATGCTGGAATTTGGCCGCGGCCAAAACCCGTAGGCCCACTTCACCTTCTCCCCCTTCATCCAACTGACCTTACTGGCTCTTACCTGGACTCTGGTCACCTTGGCAAACTAACCAAACCGGCCGGATCCAATGGCATGGAAATCTTGCGGTCTCTCCGAACTTTGACCGCGGCCAAACTCACAGTGCTCCTCCTGTCAAGAATGCTGACATTTGGCCGCGGACAAAAACCGTAGGTCCACTTCCCCTTTCCCTCCTTTCCCGGCCCCCTTTTTCCCCCCCCCCCCTGGAGGTCTCACACTCCCGTACCAGGGCGACGCAAGGGTGGGTCAAGCCCGGCACCTCAGGATAGGACCGAGGACGGGACAGAGAAGGAGGAGAAACGGGGGAATTTCAGATCAAACGCTCTGCATCAGAATAGACCGTAAAGTTACCGAAGCCCTCTCCGTATGTCGGTCCTGAGAAGGTTTTTGGGAGTTCAAGGACAATCTCAATCGCGGCACATGCTTCCTGAATGCGAAACAATAAGCGTCCCGAAAGACAATCTGTCGATGTGGAGAATTGAGAAGCCCCTACGACGGAAATTTGTTCGGCAACCCGGAGGAAGGCGTGGCTGGCGTGGTCGACGACGACGACGTTATTTTGACCGTGTGCTTACCTCCTCCCAGATCCAGGAGCTCGAGAGGGAGGCGGACCGTGACGAGAGAGCGAAGAATCTGCGAGAAGCGGAGAACTATAGAATTGAGAAGAAGGCAGAGAGAGAAAGAGAGCAAACAGAGGAAAGAGCACGGAGAAGAAAGCTTGGTCTTCCCGGTTCAACAGCAAAGGTTTCTTCAAGCCAACCGCTCATCTCGAAATTTCTGACGGAGAGTGCCGGACCTGCAGACACAAAACGATTAAGCACCGACAACGAAGATGATCTGGAATCAGACATGAAAGAAGTTGATTCTGAGTTTGATTGCTCTGATCCGCACAATGACTCCAGCATCGGCGGCGATCTGGTCTCCCTCCCGGAGCTCTACCAGACAATACTCGATGGCGGGAAGATTTTAGGAAATTGGGATGAAGTTGGCGATCTAGAGCCTGACTTAGATCACCACCCGGAGGTCTCTGGAATCGAAGGCTCGCGATTGCTTGATTCAATCTTTGGTAAGTGTGGTGAGATAAACCCTAAAGTTTAAATTCAATTTTTCGCTGATGCATGCATGCTCAGCCAGTAGCTGGACTGTTGGCAACGATGTCGCCAACATCAAGCATCCTGTGTCGGATGTTCGATCATCCCCGAACAAAAGATCTTCTTCCCCATTCTATTCGCCTTTGATGACGGGGCTCGAGAAGAGAACCGGTGTGGAATCATGCGAAGCTTTAAACCCTTACCCTAAAGAAAATGCCGACGATGTTCTGGCAATCATCTCGACACAGATTCTTGAAGAGATGGATTCCAACGGCGAAAGTGATGCATCAGGGATCGAAAATGCAGCCCACATGAAATCAGGCCCACCGATACCGATATCCGGCATGGAGGCTCACGCGGCGCCGACGGTCAAGCCAGATCTTAGAATTTCAGGGAGTGATTGGGGAAGCTTCAGCTCTCTTGATCTTTCCGACTTCGATTTAAACTACAAATCTGTCTGACCGCGGTGGATATGGTGGTTTTTGGCCGCGGTCAAAATCCGGCACCACCGGACGGTAAACCCCTCGGCTTTTCCTTAATAGGTTCTAAACAATGTTAAGAAGCTGTTTCAGAAGCGGAGCCTGGCCCGACCGGTGTTTGTTGAGTGCCCATGAAACTGTGCTGGCCAGTCTTCCGCTGTCCCGGATATGAGGTCCATCCACGATAGCAGCTCGCTGGACGGAGAAGCTGTATGTCCATTGCATTCAAAATAAACTCTAAGATCCAATTTCGGAAAGGATTTTACGTTGCTCAAAAACAGGGAGGGCCTCGTGTTTGACGGTGTGACCTTGAATCAAGCTAAACCCTAAGCGATTCGAGACCGCACTGTTTTCTCGCAGATTGAATTCTCGATTCATGTTGATGAACCAGACATGCTCCCCGTGCGTTTCAGGCGTTACGTTGAAGGTTCCCGCCAACCTCGACAGATGGGAGAGACGGCAAAGCCTAGACCAGACACCCGAATCATCTCAAAACCAAAATTCCCGAAGGCGGAAAGACAGTGGGTCTGGCCTAGGGTTTAAAAATCCCGAGTTCTGATTTCTAGCATCTACATATCAGCCATACTCCGTGCCAATCACATCGATGTCAACAACCTCAAGCCAAACTGACAACAGGATCACTTGGAACTTTTGGCCGCGGCCAAGTTCGAGCCAGGGTGAGAAAGGCTTTGTCATACAGTCCATCGGAGGCACGCCACCGAGGTAACTGGAATGAAGGGGGAAATAGCAGAATAAGTAATTACTAACCTGATCTTTAAGCTTTAAGAGTTAGAAAGCATGAGACAGGTGCTGGAGATTGTAATTAGGTGATTTAATGCCCAACTTCCTATATATCCTGGATAGCAGTGTTACTATTTATCGCGCAGTCGGGGCTGTGGTCACGTGATGATTTGGGCTTGAGTTAGGGTTTGATTGGATTTAGGGTTTAGTGGGTCTTGCCCGCCCAGTATAAGCTTATTCCGACCCCATACCATTTTTATTGGTCCGTCCGGCATCATTGCCCATGCTCGTGTGCCCTCCGGTTATATACATCTCAGGAACACCGCAAGGGCTCCCGCTCGCTCTCCCTATATCTTATGGATAGCTTAGGTAGGTTTTCTTTGTTGCATGGCGGGGCATTCGGCTGATCCTAGTTGGGTCTGTGACTCTTTTATCGGTTCCTCTCATAACAGACATAGAAAAGTCACTTAATTTGAAAACTTGCAGATATGTTTTTCTATTTTTTATTATACTTAGGGTTTATTCTTTGTCACAGTCTTAATGGGGGGCACATGCCGCCAGGTTTGACCAGCACATCGAATTTTGATATATCGATCGGATTCGACAACATGCTTACTATCAAGAAACAAAGGGCAATCACCGTTGACAAACTGTCAGTCAGGGATATATGTTCACTTTGACCGCGGCCAAGCCGCCATTCATTCACTGCACCTCGCTTGGCTCATATTTTGGCCCAGTCAAAAACCCACTTATCTTCTTCCTTTCTCTCTCTCTCGCTTTCTCTTACAACCTTCTCTTACACGTTTTCTTGCCCTCTTGTTTCCCTTGCGTTTTTTCGATTTTTATTGCAGATCAATCCCTTCTATCCGAAGGCGATAGAAGGGTTTATCATCGCCCACACTTTTGCCGGAGATAGAAGGCGCCTAGCTCGGTCCATACAGGTAAGTTTTCGGTGCAGCCGAACCCGACATTTTTTGGTTTCCCGAGACTCTCATTCGTGTGTTCCATTGTGGGCTTAGTCAGCTCGGCCGTGGCCAAAATCGGCAGACTTTCTTTGTCAGAAAACACTTACCGTTCGTTTTCTCCATGCCGAGTGACTCCTGAACACCCCACCGCCAGTTCTTTCTCTCCATGCCAGCGTGGCTTAAGCCAGGTTTTGGCTGCAACCAGAATGGTCTCTGCAGTGCTGTGTTCTACATTCTACATACAGCTAGTTTTATTTCTATTTTATTGAAATAATACTAACTTCAATTTTTTTTTTTTCCCTTGTCTCCAGGGAACTTTAGAGAGATTTTTCGGCGACTTCCATCACGTTCCACGTTCAGATTTCATCTCCACCTTTTCGTGATGGCGAACCCCATACCGGGCGTGTATCTGGACGAAAGCAGGACCTGGAATTTTGAAAACTCGGGGGCGGCCATTGCCGGCTATCTGGGGCTCCAAGATACTGCAGCTTTACGGGATTTCATTGGTGATGAGGGAATAAAGTCGGTTCTCGAAGCATACTTGACAGAGAGGCAAGGGTTTTTCGGGTCGGTTGATCCAAACGCGACGGAGAAGGAGCGAAAATCGGCAGAGCTAAAAAAGATCAACCCCCGTGTCCTCCACTCGGCCGCCCAGGATCCAAGTTACATGCGGTTCATGCTCCAGACCACGAATGTTGTCCTTACCCCCCCGGTTGTGGGGCGGGATTCGATAGCCGTTGTCTCGACTCTCAACTTCATAACTAGGCTCGTTAGGGCTGCGCCGCGGACATTTAGCTCAAGCACGCTCCCGCCGGCTGGGCAGTTTCGGCTGGACCCTGAAGACGTCCACCGCGGATTCTACCTTCTAAAGCATGTTTGGAAGCGCAACCAAGAATCCCGCAAAGGAAAGGGACGTTTCCAGAATAAGCCTGCCGTCCAGATAGTCTACAGAAATCGAAGTGCCGACGTCATGGGGAGCCTGATTTTGGCCGCGGCCGAAACTGGGGCATCGCAGCAGCAAAGCGGTGGCACGGGGTTGTCGGACTCCGGCATGCCGACACAAGAACAACCGAATTATGCGCCGTACAAAGATGTTGCCGGGAACCCTGACGATGACAAAGCAGCCGATGATCCGAAAAACGACCGGCTTTTTGACCCGGATATGCCGGACACGGTGGCGCAGTTGGCAGCGGATCTCAGCAAGATTTTCGAGAAACGCGACAACCAAAAGTCCGCTAGACCCCCACTCAGCCGTCGCGAGCAGGTGAAAATCCTTGAGCATATCGGTGGCAAGGTGGATGTTACTTCAGAGCACTTTGTTGAGGTGCGGGGCGAAGCCCTTAAGACGACACAGAACATCATCGGGCAGCAAGAGGCCATGGAGTTGGCCGAGGCCGAAATCCAAGTCAAGATGCCAAGCGCGTCGGTAAGTGTGCCGACACAGACGGAAGCTGGAAAGATCCTCGGAATCGACCCCAGACGGCCTCTCCTATTCGAGGGCTCAGAACACGAGACCAGGCTGAACCCGTGGCAAACATCAGGCGCAGCGAAGATGGTCAAGACTGAGGGACAGCCGTTAGGAGGGGGAATCCTCGGAGATGATTGCGGACTCGGGAAGACGCTCACGGCACTCACCCTAGTTTACATGTCACCAAAAGTGCGAGCTGGCCCTAAAAAATTTCGACCGACTCTCGTAGCTTGCCCCGCGAGCGTCATCAACGTGTGGGTCACAGAGTACATCAAACGATTCAGCACCGGCCTCAGATTGTATATCGTGCACGGATCAAAGGCACAGACGTCGGATCCTCGACGTAAAGACCTCACTGTTGACCCTTCTGCATTTGCCGACCTTCTAGACTCCTTTGATGAAACCGATATACTTACCGCCAGGACCGTGATATTGACAGCCTACGGCACATGGGCAAAGAGGAGTCTGGAAGTAATTCCAACGCCCAACAAGAAAACCGTGACTGAGGCGGCAACAGATGGCCACAGTGAACAGGCATCTTCCAAAGCGATTGACAGCGGTAATTCTGTGAATGACTCTGGGGAGAGCGGTGATGAGGCACCCTCGGGGGATGGTGGTACGATCAACAACAATGAAGGTAAGTGATACCTTAGGGTTTACCCTATCTAGCCTTTAGGGTTTAATGCCCGCATAAAAGAAAACCTGCCCCGGCCCCTGCCCCTGCCCCGGCCCCACGAGCCAGGTTTTGGCTGCGGCCGAAATGCGGCCCCCTCTCTGAACCTACATACTGACGGTGACTCCCTATGTGCACAGGAGACAAACCTGAGCCAGTTGGGCAATGCCGCTCCATCTTTGCCGGAAGATTCGACCGCGTCATAGCCGATGAAGGCCACAAGGCCAAGGACAAACACACGGAGGCCCATAAGGCACTAGCCCTACTTGAGGCGCCACACGTGTGGTTCTTGACCGCGACGCCGATGTACAATAAGGTCTTGGACCTCAACGGCTATCTGGAAATTCTGTATAGGAACGAGTGGGAAAGGCCTTCCGCAGGGGAACAGGGCAACGACGGAAATGGTCAGGCGCAATCGTTCAAGGATCTGAAAGAGGAGTATGCACATTACTCCAGCACAGAGAGAGATGACATCTTTAGGACCGGCGATCCGGATGACCTGCCACTACATCTGCTGAACCCAAAGACTTTTCGATCATTCTCCAAAGATGGACAGATAGCCGCTGACGTTGCCTACTGTATCCTTCCAGCGATCCTCAAGATGATCTGCATCCGGCGTGACAGGAATGACATGGTGGAGGCTCTGGAGGAGGACGGCACCACCAAGATGATACGGATCGGCGACGCGATCCCACCTTATTCGATTGCGACCGTGGAGTTGCGGATGACCACGAAGGAGCAGGCCGCTCATGATCAATACTACTTTCCATTAGTGCGCAGACTCCGTAAACCAAAGGGGTCTACCAAGGAAGCCAACCCCTCCGACGGACTGCCTTCTGTCGGGGATAAAACTCCACGGGTGGACATGCGAGCACTCCGTCGTCTAACGCATCTAGCCTTCTCGTCAAAACTCGAACGCCTTGTCGCGCGTACAGGCACCAGCAACTTAAGCGACGATATCAGCAAGTGGGCCGGGAAGTATGACAAGGGAGCCTCCTTTCTGGTTGCACAGACGAAACAAGATGATGGACTGCTGGTGCCACAAGATCGCCTTGGTATCGCCTACTATACAGCCCACGAGGGCCCCAAACTAAGGTACCTCGCAAGGATACTGCGCGACGTCGTGGTCGGAAAGGAGCAGAAGCTGCTGATATTCGTCGAGAAGCCCATGCCTTTATGGCAGACCGAAGTATTTTTAGATAATCTTGGTATGGACGTGGAAGTGATTCGCTCGCAAATGGACCAAGAGGCGAGGGCAATGGCCATCAACCGATTCAATGATCCCAGCAGCGGGTGTCAGATTCTCCTGACAACATTCTCCTGTGCCGCTTCAGGGCTCAATCTCCACGAGGCGTGTTATAATGTCGTCGTCCTGGAGGCACCGCTTAACATCAGCACACTCCTCCAAGCCATCGGCCGCGTGCACCGACTTGGACAGCTATTCCCGCAGAAGATCTGGGTACTATTCTGCGAGCACACATTTAATCGCTACATCGAATGGAATAACACCCGCAAATTCCTACCCCAACTAGCAGGGGAGCACGCGGCATACCTAGCCAACAAGGTGCGGGATACCCTTGGCGAGAACTGCGATCCCGATGCCAGACGGGAACTTATCGAGAGAGAGACCGAAGCACTACTGATGGGACTAGTCGGACAGGCGCGTAGCAGGCTGGGCATGGGAGACTGGATGGACTTGGGTTTTGGCCACAGCCAAAATCCGAAGCGGCAACTTCCCCACGCGGAGAAGAAACAGAAGATGTTAGGGTTTGGAAAGCAGACTGCAGCCCGACTCTCGAGTGTCGTCACTCCCGAATCGAGCAGTGCAGCCGGTCCAGCATCCGGGACAGACGACAATCACGAGAGGAGCCCGCAGGGGCAAGCAGCCATGGCATCGGTTCAAGCAGCAATTTCGCAGACCACGGTAGAGAGAAACCCGGCGCCGGTGTCCAGCAACGGGCGGGAGAGTGTTGCAGTAGCAGATACGGATACAGAGATGGCTA
>Ga0209056_10004766_pt1 | contig 14263 bp, 11 predicted proteins | sample GraSoiAngelo_114_FD_185876 | JGI IMG/M metagenome (GOLD analysis project Ga0209056, IMG submission 185876) | Grasslands soil microbial communities from the Angelo Coastal Reserve, California, USA - 14_0903_13_40cm (SPAdes) (version 2) | ecosystem: Environmental > Terrestrial > Soil > Grasslands... | reverse complement strand
GGCGTCGCAGGGCTTTGACGTGAGCCACTTTCGGTAAACAATGGGTGAAGAAATGGGTTGCCTCCACTAAAGCCAGGGTAGCCCGGACAATCCGGTCAGTACGAGGAGTTGTCAAGATGAAAAAGCTCATGCCGCTCGTGCTGCTCCTCGGCTGTACGTTGGCGACGGCGTCTTCCGGCCAGCAAAAATCACAGAAGAAGTACGGCATGGTCGCCGGCAACGATGAGACCGTGCGCCTCGATCCTGGCTACTATCACACTGGTCCCGCTTACCAGCCAGGTTTGGAAGGTAAGAAGATCCAGGTGGAGGTGGACGCCGACAAACCCGTCACGCTGGCCATCGTGTCCGCTCAGGATTGGAATAACGCCAGCCAGCATCCCGAGACCCTAGGCAGCTTGAACTATAGCTGCGTCCAAGAGCACGTGGTAAAGGCCACCTACGCGTGCGATCTCCCGGCGAAAGAGCCCAAGGTCCTGGTGGTCCGCGACGAGCGCGGCGCTTTCGCCGGGCTGGGCGAAGTCGTCGGTGGCCATGACGGGAACGGCCGCGATCGCGACCGCCAAATCTCCGACGGCCTCATCGTCGTGCTATCGGGCCGCTCATCGCGGCAGTTCTTCGCTCCGAACAACGTACACATCCGGTATTATGATTGGGGCTGCGTAGAAAACTGCAACCTGCCGGATCCGCCCCACGACAGAGTGTTCAACTGGGCGCTGGGGAATGAGGAAACCCTGCGTCTGGATCCCGCCGATTACTATACCGGCCGCACCTACAATCCCAACTCGCAGGGCGGCAGCATCCAGGTTGACATCGAAGCGAAGCAGCCCGTCACCGTTGGCCTGGCTGCCGCCGAGGATTGGAAGCACGTATCCGATACCGTACTTCCCAGAGACGTTAAGACCGTTGATTTCATCTGCGTCCAGCAGCACGCTATAAAAACAACCTACGTTTGCAACCTGCCGCCCAGCGTCTGGGGCAGGACCCTGGTCATCCGCGACGAACGTGGTGATGACAGAGAGCTCGGCCATCGCGATACGCGCAGCGCCGGCAATACAGTTCCTACAGCGGCCGCAGCGCCAACAACAGCTCGCAACGCTGCCGACCGGCGCGAGTTTGCCTCGCCCAATGAAGTTCACATCCAGTATTACTCCTGGCGGTGTGTTGCCTACTGCGACCAGCCGGTCTTTCAGTGGGTCAGCCAGGTCCGGGAAAAATACGAACTCACCAACATCGTCAAAGTCTATGGGGGAATCACGCCGGACCACGATGGCGAGCAGGTCAGCATCCGAGTGAAGTCGCCGGTACCTATGGCGGTTGCCATCCTGCCTTCCAACATCGCTGGCCGACTGTACGGCAAGCCGGATATGTTCGAGTCCGAGGTGGAAAAAAGCTCCTGCCAGCAACGCGGAGTCGCGTCCTCAACGTTCCAGTGCCAGTTCAACGTCGCCGACGGGCCGCAGTCTCTGGTCCTTCTCCCCGAGCCCGGCGCGAACATTCCTCGTAAGAAGAAGACGGAAATCGAGGTGCAGGCGGTCAAGTGCGTCGCCAATTGCAATAAACTGCCCAGTGCCAATTAGCTCGCGACTCGGCAGTTACAGCAGACGCACACGCTTCTCCATCTTCATAGGGCCGCCGCTACAAAGACAAGAAGAAAGAACGCGCGCTCCCGCCCAGCGGGCCGGGACATCGAGTCGCTTCGCTCGGCCCCGCAAAACCATCCGGGATGCATGGGCCGCAGATGACAGAGGGGCAAGCGGTCAGCCGTGGAGGTTGCGAAAGGCGGCGAGGCAACGCTGCACCGTTTCCATTCCCGACAAATCGCTGCCTTCCTGCTCGATCAGATAGTATTCAATCCCGCCGGTAGTCTCGGCCGCGGCGAAGACCTTCTTCCACGGCACGGCGCCTTCTCCGAACAGCAGGCGAAATCCCTTCTCGCGAGACCACTCCTTGACGTGCATCGAGCGGATGCGCCCCGGATTTGCCTCGATCCATGCGACGGGGTCGTTGCCCAATTCGACGCAAGGACCAGTGTCCAGTTGCAGCATGATGCTCTTGTCCGTGTTCGCGGCGAGCAGTTCGATCGGCTTCCGCCCGTCCACGGGCTTCCACTCCAGATCGTGATTGTGATAGCCGGCGTGCAATCCGTGGCTCTTCATCGTCTCGTTGGCCTTGTTGAGCGTCTCCGCCACGCGCTTCCAGCCGTCCACATCCTTAACCTCACCCGGATGGGCCATGACGATGTAACGCGCGCCCAGAGCCTGGTTCAGCTCGATGGCCTTGGTGATCCCGTCGGGCGTGAAGGACTGCCTGTCGTTGTGAGTGGAATAGCAGCGAACGCCGAGCGCGTCCAATTCCTTGCGGACCTGCTGGGCGTAATCGAGAGTCCAGTCGTAATAGGGCGCGTAGAACTCGACGCACTCGTAGCCCATCTTCGCGACGCCGCGAACCGTTCCCATCAGGTCCTTTTTCAATTCGTCGCGAACGGAGTAGAGCTCGAGGCCGACGGGGATGTGTTTATCGGCGGCCAGAGCGGCACCCAAAGGCGCTGCCCCGAAAAGGGCGAGAAATGAGCGACGTGAGAGGGCGTCAGGCGTTTTCATGGTAGAGAGACACTACCATAAAAAGGCGAAGATGATTTCCACCGCCGTGGGGTGAGAGCGAGCGAGATGCCGCCCTCCCGAACTTGGTCGGGACAGGCGCCGGGCGCCGCTACGCGGCCTCTGCTCAGGCGGGGGCGGACATGGAGCCGAGGAACTCGGCGTTGGTTTTGGTTTTGGTGAGGCGGCTCAAGAGGAGCTCCATGGCTTCAACGGTCGAGAGCGGGCTCAGGACTTTGCGAAGGACCCAGACGCGGCTAAGCTCGTCGGGCGGGAGCAAGAGCTCGTCCTTGCGCGTGCCGGAGCGCTGAATGTCAATGGCCGGGAAGACGCGCTTATCGGCGAGACGCCGGTCGAGATAGATTTCCATGTTGCCAGTGCCCTTGAACTCTTCGAAGATGACGTCGTCCATGCGGCTGCCCGTGTCGATGAGCGCGGTGGCGATGATGGTGAGCGAGCCGCCTTCTTCGACGTTGCGCGCGGCGGCGAAGAAGCGCCGCGGGCGCTGGAGGGCGTTGGCGTCAATACCGCCGGAGAGGACTTTGCCGGAGGGCGGCGTGACGGCGTTGTAGGCGCGGGCGAGGCGCGTGATGGAGTCGAGCAGGACGACGACGTCGCGCTTGTGCTCGACCAGGCGCTTGGCTTTTTCGAGGACCATCTCGGCGACCTGGATGTGGCGCTGCGGCGGCTCATCGAAGGTCGAGCTGATGACTTCGCCCTTGACGGTGCGCTGCATGTCGGTGACTTCTTCGGGCCGTTCGTCGATCAACAGAACAATCAGGGCGACTTCGGCATGGTTGGTCGTCACGGAGTTAGCGATGGACTGCAGAATCATGGTCTTTCCGGTGCGCGGGGACGCATTGACCAGCCCGCGCTGGCCCTTGCCGACCGGGCAGAGCAGATCGAGCACGCGCCCGGTCAGGTTGTCCTTGGTTGTCTCCATCTTGAGGCGGCCCTGCGGGTAGAGCGGCGTCAGATTGTCGAAGAAAATCTTCGTGCGGGCGATCTCGGGATCCTCGAAATTGACGGCTTCAACTTTGATGAGCGCGAAATAGCGCTCGCCGTCTTTCGGCGGACGCACCTGGCCGGAGACGGTGTCACCGGTGCGCAGATCGAACTTGCGGATTTGCGACGGGGAGACGTAGATGTCGTCCGGGCCGGGAAGATAGTTGTATTCCGGGGCGCGGAGGAAGCCGAAGCCGTCGGGGAGGCATTCGAGCACGCCTTCGGAGAAAATGAGGCCGTTCTTCTCCGTTTGCGCGCGGAGGATCTGGAAGATCAGCTCCTGTTTGCGCAGCCCCGAGGCGCCGGCGATGTTGTGTTCCTTGGCGATTTTCGCCAGGTCGGTGATGTTCTTTTCTTTCAGTTCTGCAAGGCTAATGCTCATATACGTGTGTTCCTCGAGCTTTTCGATATGGTTCGGTTTTCGGGATTGTTCCAGGTTGTCGTTCCAGGGTGATGCACAGCGCTGGCGGATAAACGTTCAACCGGCCAGGATGGGCAAACCAGATTTGAGCAACGGGAAGCAGCGCGCGGACCCGCTCCTTTGCAGCCCCAACTGCGGAAGCCGCCGGTCTCGAACGCCGCCCAGCGCTGTTCCAGCTTTTTCCTGCCTAAGCGTTCCTCAGGTTAGTGAACGATCGGCCTAGTGGACGTTTCACGCGTGACCGCAAAGCGGCCAACCGGCTTGATCTTGGCTCAAAAGGCTGGAACGGCACTAGTTGGTCAAACTCGCGTCTTTCTCGGCGCCGGTTGCAAACGTTTCGGCAACGGGCGCGACCGCAGCCGGCTCCTGCGGCTGAATGGGCCGCTCAAGCGCAACCTGCAGCACTTCGTCCATCGTTTCAACGAACTTGGTAGTGAGACTCGCGAGGATCTCCTGGGGGACTTCCGCCAGGTCCTTCTCATTGTCCTTCGAAAGGAGCACCGTGCGCAAGCCCATTCGGTGGGCGGCCAGCAGCTTTTCCTTGACGCCGCCGATGGGCAGCACCTTCCCGCGCAGGGTGATTTCGCCGGTCATGGCCACGTCGCAGCGCACCGGAATCTTGGTCAGAGCGCTGACGATCGAAGCGCAGATGGTGATTCCGGCGGAAGGGCCGTCCTTGGGGATGGCGCCTTCGGGGACGTGCACGTGAATATCGATGTTGCGGTAGAAATCCTTGGGCAAGCCGAACTGCGGGGCGCGCGAACGGACATAGCTCATGGCCGCCTGCGCCGATTCCTGCATCACGTCGCCGAGCTTCCCGGTGAGGGTGAGCCGGCCTTTGCCTTCCATCAACGTGGACTCGGTGGCGAGCACCGAGCCGCCCACTTCGGTCCACGCAAGGCCGGTGGCCATGCCGACTTCGTTTTTCTTTTCCGCCCAGATTTCGCGGAACTTGATCACGCCGAGGAAGTCGCCTGCGTTCGCCGGCGTGATTTCGGCCTTTACATTCGCATCCAAGCCTTCGGTCACCACGCGGCGGGCCACTTTGCGCGCGATGTTCTGGATTTCGCGCTCGAGATTGCGCACACCGGCTTCGTGGGTGTAGTGCCGGATGATATGCAGCAGGCCCTCATCGGTGAACGAAAGGCTCGCTTCATTCACGCCCGCAGCTTCGTGCGACTTGCGCACCAGGAAGCGCTTGCCGATTTCGAGCTTTTCCTGCTCCGTGTAGCCGGGCAAACGCAGGATTTCCATGCGGTCCTGCAACGGCTGGGGAATGGTGTGCAGGACGTTCGCCGTGCAAACGAACATCACTTTGGACAGGTCGTATTCGACATCCAGGTAATGATCCACGAACGAGCGGTTGATCTCGGGATCGAGAACTTCCATGAGCGCCGCCGACGGGTCGCCGCGGAAGTCCATAGACATCTTGTCCACTTCATCGAGCACGAAGATGGGATTCACCGTGCCGGCCTTCTTCATCATCTGGATGATCTGGCCGGGGAGAGCGCCGATATAGGTGCGGCGGTGGCCGCGAATTTCGGCCTCATCGCGCACGCCGCCGAGCGAGACGCGGACGAACTTGCGGCCGGTGGCGTGGCCAATGGACATCGCCAGGGAGGTCTTGCCGACGCCCGGCGGCCCGACGAAACACAGGATGGAGCCCTTGGGATTCTTGACCAATTGGCGGACGGCCAGGAACTCCAGGATGCGCTCCTTGCTCTTATCCAGCCCGTAATGCTCGTCGTTGAGGATTTTCTCCGCCGCCTTGATGTCGCGAATCTCTTTGGAGCGCTTCTTCCACGGCACGGCCAACAACCAGTCGAGATAGTTGCGGCTGACGGTGGACTCCGCGGACATGGGCGGCATGAGCTCGAGCCGCTTGAGTTCCTGCTCCGCCTTTTCGTGGACGTCCTTGGGCATGCCGGCGGTGTCGATTTTCTTTTTCAGCTCGTCGATTTCGCTCTTTTCGCCGCGGCCCAGCTCCTTCTGGATGGCCTTGAGCTTTTCGTTGAGGTAGTATTCTTTCTGGGCCCGCTCCATCTGCCGTTTGACGCGAGTATTGATGTTGCGGTCCACGTTCAGCTTCTCGATTTCGATTTCGAGAATGTCATTGACGCGGGCAAGCCTCTCGAGCGGGTCCACCGTCTCGAGCAAATCCTGCTTTTCATCGACGGGAAGCTGGAGATTGCCAGCGATGGTGTCCGCCAGGCGGGAAGGGTCGTCCACGCGGGCGGCAGCGACCATCGTCTCGTAATTCATGCTCTGGGAGAGCTTGATGAACTGCTCGTAGAGGGCGGTGATTTTTTGCACGGTCTGTTCGACCTGCGCCGAAGGCTCGACGCGCGTGACGAGAACGCGGACCGTGGCGCGGAAGAAGCCTTCTTCGCCGGCGACCGAAAGAGAGCGGGCACGCTCGACGCCTTCTACCAGAACTTTAATGTTACCGTCGGGCAGCTTCACGCTCTGCACGATGTTCGCCAGCGTCCCGACCGCGTAAATTTCCTCGGGCTTGGGATCGTCCACGGAGGCGTCGTGCTGCGTGGCCAGGAAAATCTTCTTGTCGCCGGCGAGCGCCTCTTCGAGCGCCCGGACGGACGCTTCCCGTCCGACGATGAACGGGGTCATCTGTTGCGGAAAGATGACCATGTCGCGCACCGGCATCATCGGCACGCGCCGAACGTCTTGTTTCTCCCGGTTAAACATGCAAGCCCTAAACCTTTCCTAGTATAAACCCCGCGCGCAGCGGCCGGTTGCCCGGGGCGGCGCTAGCCCGCCTTTTCGAGCAGGTTCCAGTTGATTTCGCGGCCGCGGACCATGTCCGCGGTGATCACGAAGTCGCGCACTTTTCGCTGCATCGGCAGGTGATACATCAGCTCGAGCATCAGATCTTCCAAAATCATCCGCAAGCCGCGAGCGCCGACTTTGCGCTGGAGCGCCAGCTCGGCGACGGTTTCGAGCGCGTCGTCGGTGAAGCGCAGGCGCACGTTTTCGAATTCGAACAGGCGCTGGTATTGCTTGAGCAGCGCGTTCTTCGGCTCCATCAGGATACGCACGAGCGCCGCCTTGTCCAGGTCGTTCATCACGCCCACGACGGGCAGCCGGCCGACGAACTCCGGAATCAAACCATAGCGGATCAAGTCCACGGGCTGCACCTGCTCGAGAATCTCGATATTGCGGCGCTGCGCGGTGGCGGGCGGCGTGTCGGTATGGAAGCCGAGGGAGCGGCGTCCGGCGCGCTTTTCAATGACCTTCTCAAGTCCGACGAATGCACCCCCGCAGAGGAACAGGATGTTCGTCGTGTCCACCGGCGTAAATTCCTGGTGCGGGTGCTTGCGCCCGCCCTGTGGCGGCACGTTGGCGATGGTTCCCTCGAGAATCTTCAAGAGCGCCTGCTGCACGCCCTCGCCCGAAACGTCGCGCGTGATGGAGGGGTTTTCGTCCTTTTTGGCGATTTTGTCGATCTCATCGATATAGATGATGCCCTGCTGCGCCTTCTGCACATCCCCGTCTGCGTTTTGCAGCAGCTTCAGGATAATGTTTTCCACGTCCTCGCCGACGTAGCCCGCCTCGGTGAGCGTCGTGGCGTCCACAATCGCAAACGGCACATCCAGCATCCGGGAGAGCGTCTGGGCGATCAGCGTCTTCCCCGTGCCAGTGGGGCCGATCAGCAAAATGTTTGACTTGCTCAGCTCCACCTCGCCCGGCTGCTTGTTCAGGAAAATCCGCTTGTAATGGTTGTAGACGGCGACGGCCAATTTTTTCTTCGTGCGGTCCTGCCCGATCACGTAACCGTCGAGAAATTGCTTGATCTCCGGCGGCCGGGGCAGGCGTTTGGCCGGGCTCGCACCCTGCTCGCGTTTTTCGTCTTCCAGAATCGTTTGGCAGACGCTGACACATTCGTTGCAGATGTACGCGCGGGGATAGTCCGAAGGCGAACTGATCAGCTTTTCGACCTGTTCCTGGGTCTTATGGCAAAAGGAACAGCGGAGGGGCTCGTCTGGGTTGAATTTTTTCACTGGTGTGCAGGCCTCGCCGGCGCTCCGCACCCCTGGAGCGCCGATACCGCTATTCTAGGCTGAAACTCTCCCGAAGCAAACGTCCATCCGCTATGGGGAGCTTACTGTTTGGAACGCCACCGTGTCCGTCAGGCATCTCGTATCGCCGCCAAAGTCAGCGCTGCTTGAAAATGATTTCGTCGATCAAGCCGTAGTCCTTGGCCTGCTGCGCATTCATGATGAAATCGCGCTCGACGTCCTTCTCGATCCTCTCCATGGGCTGCCCGCTGTGCTGCGAGAGGAGTTTGTTCAGCACTTCCCGCATGCGCAAAATCTCTTTGGCGTGAATGTCGATGTCGGACGCCTGGCCGCCCAGCCCCGAAATCCACGGCTGGTGAATAAGGATGCGGGCGTTCGGCAGGGCGAAGCGCTTCTTCGGCGATCCACCCGTCAGCAGCACGGCCGCGATCGAGGCGGCCTGCCCGACGCAGGTGGTGACGACGTCCGGTTTAACGAACTGCATAGTGTCGTAGATCGCCAGGCCCGCGGTGATCGAGCCGCCCGGCGAGTTGACGTAGAGCTGGATATCCTTCTCCGGGTCTTCGGCCTGGAGAAACAGCATCTGCGCGGTGGCCAGATTGGCCACATGGTCGTCGATCGGCGTCCCGATGAAGATGATGTGCTCCTTCAGGAGACGCGAGTAAATGTCGTACGCGCGTTCGCCCCGGCTGGTCTGTTCGACCACCATGGGTACGAGGGTCGTGGAGCGATAGTCGGAATCGCCGGAATTTCTCATACTTTGGAAAGTTGCGCCCGAAGGAGCCGGATCCGTTTCACTTGGCTGCGGCTGCGGCGACGGTACGAATCCGGGAATTCTGCGCGAGCCAGTCGAGAGTCTTGTCACTCCGCAGCTTCGCTTTCATCCTATCCAGCGCGCCCTGCTTTGTCAAACGCGCGCGCAGCGCTGTTGCCGATTCGCCAGCATGTTCGGCCATGTGCTCCAGCTCGCGCTGGAGTTCCTCCTCGGTGACGTCGATATTCTCCGCGGAAGCGATGCGATCCACGATCAGTTCGGCCTTCACATCCTCCGCAGCCCGCTCCCGCTGCCGTCGCCGAAGCGTCACCCAATCCACATTGACCGCGCGGGGATCCACGCCCTGTGCCGCCAGTGAGCGCACCACGCGTTCCAGCCGCACATCCATTTGATGCTCCACGAGCGATTCCGGTACGGGGAAATCATGCGACTTCACCAGGGCCGCCAGGATTTTCTCGCGCACCAGCTCCTTCTGCCGCTGGTCGCGCGCCTGCTCTATCCGCATGCGAATGTCCGTGCGCAATTCGTCGAGCGTTTTGAAGTCGCTGACGTCCTTCGCGAGTTCGTCGTTCAACTCCGGCAGCTTCTTCATCTTTATCGCCAGCACCTCCACGGAATAGTGGTAGGTTTTTCCGGCCAGCTTTGCGTCCGGATAATCGGCCGGATAGTTCACGTCGAAATTCTTGTGCTCGCCGACGTTCGCGCCCTTTAGATTTTCGTTGAAGGCCTCGAGCGTCTCCTCGGCGCCGATGTGGCACAGCACGCTCGACGCCTGGAGCGGCTCGCCGCCGCCGGCCGGGGTGCCGAGCAACTTCAGCTCGACAAAATCGTTGTCCTGCGCGGCGCGGCCTTCCACGGGAGCGAACGCGGCGGCCCGCTCGCGCATCTCCTCGAGCGTTTTTTCGACATTTTCGTCGGTGATCTTCATCTCCTCGACTTCGATGTCGAGACCCTTGTAATTGCCGAGCTCGAACTCGGGAAGCACTTCAAAGACGGCGCGGAACTTCAGCGGGCCGCCCTCCGAATAATCCACCTTGTCCACTTGCGGTTGGGAGACCGGCGTCAGCTTCTGCTCCGCGACGGCCTTCTCGACCCGCTGCGGCACAAGGGATTGCACCACCTCGCCTTTGATGTCCTCCGCAAAGCGCCGGCGGATAAGAGATACTGGCGCCTTGCCCGGACGGAAGCCCGGAATGCGGGCGATGCGCGCAAAATCGCGGGCGACCTTTTCGGCCGCCTTTTGCACTTCTTCGGCGGGAATCTCCAGCTCGAGTTCGCGCCGGCAGCTTGCCCCGGACGACGCCAAAGTCGTTGAGTCGTCTTTCGCCGAATCCGGCTGTGGTTCGGAGCTTGCTTCGCTCATGCTCGTCCCTGAAAAAGGAAGAATGGATTCGCGCCTGCTTGGGTCACGCGGGGGTTTGCGCCTTCACTGTGCATCCCATGCTTCGGATGTGGCAGAAAAGGGCTGGCCGGCGAGTCTGCAACGCGAAACGCCAGTATAGGGCACGCCTGCAAGAGCGTCAACGCCGCGCAGGTTCGGTGACGTATCACTTTCCGCAAAGCGCGTTATGCGCCGGTTGACCCTATCACGGAGAGAACCATATAAGACTATGTGCTGGTTCTCTAGGGCGTGCACAAGGAAGTCAGTATGAGATGGGTTCGCATAGGATTGGAAATTGTTGGTGCGTTATCGCTAGTCTTCCTCGGGGTTCTAGCTGTTTGGATCTTTCGAGATACCGCCTTTGAGAGAATTAACAAAGCAAACCGCAAAGACGTTCTCTTCGTTCTTAACTGGGGTGGGGTCTCAACAGATCAAGATTTCAAAGTCATTGCAAGCTATCGGTCGCCGAGAAGCTTAACGGGGGACCACCTGGATTACTACTGTATTGAACTATCAAAGTTCGAGATCGCAGAGTGGGCGAAAGACGAGTGGCATGATGGCCCAGAACAGAATCCGCTGTTAGCCGAGGCGCTTGAACTCGCCCTTAATGATGCCCGTCAGCATGGGGATTGTTTTCCTTCCCCAGAGGAAGCGGACTCTGCGGCAATGAAGATAATGTTCTGCTACGTCATTCTACATGACCGTCAACCGACCGCTGCCAACATCATCCTATACAATCCAAAGAACAAGAGACTTTATTACGTAAGTTACAAAACGTAGTGGAAGCGCGGCCCAAAAGGATGTGAACTGCCGCACCCAAACAACCAAGAGTGTGCCTGCGCGGAAGCCGCCGTTACGAGTGGAAGCATAGTTTGGATTTCAGAATCCCACCCATCATCCAAACTATGAATGAGCCGACACGTACACCGCGTTGACCGTTTAGTCGAGCGTCTCTGGCTGGAGGGCGATGCTTTTTTCGCCTGCGGTTTTTTTCTTCCACTGCTTGCAGACGCACGATTCCAGAAAGATGCTCTGCCTGCTGGTCAAGGTTTTCTGGGAATAAGCATGGCGCCGGGGATTTGTTCATCCAGTGTTGCCAGCCTGGCCCCATGCTTCTTCGCGAGGCCGAGCAAATGGCCATCCGTGATTTGCTTTGGTCCTCTGACCCATAGTGGAAGGTCCGCGATCCCCTGATCGTCCGCTAGAAACGTGAAATGCAATCCCTTGGCCATTTTTAGCCGCGACAGCAGTGTTTTCCCTTGCGCGATTGTAAAACTGTAGGAAGGAGCTTGGATCAGGATGCGCAGGAAGCCCAATTCCGTGACGGCACAGGTAGCTAACGCAGTTTGTTCCGCGGCCACGACCTCTTTGACCCATCTTGCCACGCGGTCGTGCCACTCGTGTTCGTGTAAGCCAAAAGCGATCAGGGCATTCACGTCAAGCGGTAGGTCATGGAAATTCAGCAAGAATCTCCGCAACTTGTCTGCTCGTCAGTCGAGGCGCGTTTCTGCCCGCAGTCAGCACGGGGAATCCGGTCAGCGGGTCCCGCACGATGCGACCCTTCCTGGTCCGCTTTCCGACCGGAACCAACACAATGCGCTGGCCTTCCATGCGTACTTCCAGCGAGTCTCCAGCCCGCAGGTTCATCCTCTCCCGCATGGGTTGGGGCAAGACGACCTGGCCCTTCGTTGACACTTTGGTCTTCACGGTAAGACAATCTTACGACAGACGCTCTTAGTCCAGCTTTTCCGGCTGGAGGGCGATGCTTTTTTCGCCCGCGGCCTTTTTCTGCCAGTAATTGCGGACCCAGGCTTCCCAGCTTTTCCCGGCGGCGGTGTCGCGGCCGGTGAAGGCGAGCGCGGCAATGTCCGAATAGGCGATGGAGAGCTTCTGGCCGGAGTCTTTGTTATGAGCGACGGCAGAGCGGCCGACGTTAACAGCGACTACAGAGGTGTCGACCGGAATCACGCGGACGAACGAATCGCGGAGCGTTGTGCCCTGTCGCCGGTCAAAAACATAGCCTTCGACCTTGGAACCATTCTTCAGGGTGATGGTGACGTCGCCGCGATAGTCGAAGGCCTTCTCGAGCGCGGCGCGAAGATCTTCTTCGGTCGCAAGCTCCGGCACCGAGCCTTCGAGTTTTTGGTGTTCCGCGCCCGGCGCGACTTCGAGCGCGTCCGGATTGGCTGCGGCCAAAGCTGCCTGTGAGGGGCGATCGGCTTGGCTCGTCGCGCTCATGCGCGTGTCTCCTCCAATGAATTGGAAGGCGAGTGGATTTGGGCGAGCGGATTGTAGGCGTGGACCGGCCGCGCGGGCTCTTCGAGCATGGCGAGAGCGGCTGTGTCTCTGTAGCTCGAGGAGAACGTGGCGCGCGCGGTATTCCACAACCCGCGCAGCGAACTGAACGTGTCGTTCACCGCCGAAGCTTCATAGCCGCTGTGCACCATGCAGTTCGCGCACTTCGGATTACCCGATTCGGTGCCATAGTTCTGCCACTCCGTTGCTTCGATGAGTTCCTGAAACGTGTCCGCGTAGCCGTCTTGCAGGAGGTAGCAAGGTTTCTGCCAGCCGAAAACGTTGTATGTCGGCATACCCCAAGGAGTGCAGGCATACTGCTGCCGGCCCATCAGAAATTCGAGGAACAGTGGCGACTGGTTGAAGCGCCAACTCTTCTTGCGGTTGGAAAGGATAGCGCGGAAAAGGCGCCGGGTGCGCGCGCGGCCGAGAAAATGCTGCTGGTCCGGAGCTTTATCGTAGGAATAGCCGGGCGAAAGCATCATGCCCTCGACGCCCAGCTCCATCATTTCGTCGAAGAATGCGCGCACGCTCTTCGGGTCGGCGCCGTCAAAGAGCGTCGTGTTCGTGGTCACGCGAAAGCCGCGCTTCAGCGCTTCCCTAACTCCTTCGATGGCCAGGTCGTAGCCGCCCTCGCGGCACACGGAAAAATCGTGATGCTCGCGCTGGCCGTCGACGTGAACGGAGAAAGTCAGGTACTTGCTCGGCTTGAAGAGATGAATCTTCTCCTTGAGCAGCAGCGCATTCGTGCACAAATAAATGTACTTCTTGCGGGCGACCAGGCCCTCGACGATTTTGTCGATCTGCGGATGCATCAGCGGTTCGCCGCCGGGAATGGAAACCATCGGCGCGCCGCACTCCTCGACCGCTTTGAAGCAATCCTCGGGGCTCAGGTCCTTTTTCAGGATGTGCGCCGGATATTGAATCTTGCCGCAACCCGCGCACGCTAAATTGCAGCGAAACAGCGGCTCGAGCATGAGCACGAGCGGATAGCGTTTGCGCCCCTTGAGTTTCTGCTCCAGGACGTACGTTGCGACCGTCCACATCTGCGAAATAGGAACAGGCACTAGCCTTTTTCTCCTATGCCGGCGGAGTCAGGACCAAACCTCTCTAACGGCACTAAGTGAGTCGTCAGTGTATCACGAAAACGAAGTCGCGTTCGCTTTTTCAATCATGTATGCTCGAAATTGGCAACTCCATCGGTCCCAGTGAATTAGGGAGACTTATCGAAATACCTGGCAGAGATCTGAAACGCATGAAGGAGAAGGACGAATGCCTCGGGCGCGCTTCGCGCCGCAGCCCGGTTCAAGAGCGCAGTCAGGAGACGGTGCATCACATCTTTGAGGCGACTTCCCGGCTGCTCGGCCGCATCCCGCTCGAAGACATCACAACCAGCCGTATCGCGGAGGACGCCGGAGTCTCCATCGGCGCGCTTTACCGCTTCTTTCCCGACAAGCAGGCGATTATCGATGCTATTGCCGTGAAGTGCGTCGAGGAGTTTCGCGCATCGCTGGAAGGCCGCTTCCAGGAAATCAGCCTCGCCGATGGCCCGGCCTTCTTGAGCACCGTAATCGACGCGTTTGTGGAGTTCCTCGACGCGCGGCCCGAATTTCGAACCATCGCTTTCGGCCCCCACGTGAGCGCCGCCACGCGCAAACGGCAGACCGAGCCGGACGCGACGGGCGCAGGCCTTGTGAAGCGCTTCATGATCGAAAGCCTCGGCATGCGGGACGTGGCCGAATTGGATCTGCG
>Ga0209056_10004764_pt1 | contig 14266 bp, 6 predicted proteins | sample GraSoiAngelo_114_FD_185876 | JGI IMG/M metagenome (GOLD analysis project Ga0209056, IMG submission 185876) | Grasslands soil microbial communities from the Angelo Coastal Reserve, California, USA - 14_0903_13_40cm (SPAdes) (version 2) | ecosystem: Environmental > Terrestrial > Soil > Grasslands ... | reverse complement strand
AGGATCAGCTCGGCGGCGAGGCGCTCCGCCATCGTCTTTTCCTTGCGCGCTCGGCTGTACTGAATGATCCAGCGCATCCCCAGCGCCGTGCGCCGCTCGGGGCGCACTTCGACCGGCACCTGATACGTCGCGCCGCCCACGCGGCGGGATTTCACTTCCAGCGCCGGCTTCACGTTCGACAGCGCCTGCTTGAACACGTTCACGCCGGGTTGTCCCGTGCGCTGTTCAATCATATCCATCGCCTGATAGAAGATCCGCTCGGACAATGACTTCTTGCCGCACACCATCAGGTTGTTCAAAAACTTCGAGACGGTCTGGCTGTCGTAGCGCGGGTCAGCAGGGACCGGACGCCGTACGGAACTCTTTCTACGGCTCACTTCCCGGCCTCCTTCGGACGCTTCGCGCCGTACTTGGAGCGCGACTGCTTGCGTTCATTCACTCCCGCGGCGTCGAGCGTGCCGCGGATGATATGGTAGCGGACGCCCGGCAGGTCCTTCACGCGGCCGCCGCGGATCATCACGATCGAGTGCTCCTGCAGGTTATGCCCCTCACCAGGGATGTACGCCGTCACTTCGAATCCGTTCGTCAGCCGCACCCGTGCCACTTTGCGCAACGCGGAATTCGGCTTTTTCGGCGTGGTCGTGTACACGCGTGTGCACACACCGCGCTTTTGCGGGTTCCCGCGCAGGTGCGGCGCCTTTTCCTTCTTCTCCACGTCGCGGCGGCCGTGCCGGACGAGCTGATTGATAGTCGGCAAATACCCTCGCAATGAATCCCAAAAAAGGTCGCTCCGGAGCCCGCGAAACTAAGCAGGTAGTTCGACTTAGGTCAAGGGTGAGAATCGCGTGTGGCCTCGGGCCGCGGGCGCCGCGCTATCCGACCACCGAATGTACGCCCGGTGGAACCGGTCGGTCGGGCTGTTGGTCTTTCGGTGCCACTCGCCAGCTCACACCCGACAAATGACCGGCCGATTCACTGCCCTGCATCGCCGTCACGATCGTCTCGAGATAGGTTCGCGCGGTTGACTCGCTAGGCGCGCACACCAGGATCGATCGCCCGGAAAGCGCCAGCGACCCGGCTGGGAGCGTTGCGATCCAGGAGGTACAGTCGAGCCGCTGCTCGGTGAGACCATTGAGCCGGCCGAGGATTTCGTGAAACACACCGCCCATCGTGTGTCCCCTCGTGAATCTGGCCCCTTCGAATTTCAGCGCGGTCAGGAGGTGGCGCCTTGCCTCCGTCCGATCGCCGCGCAGTGAAGCAAGGATTGCTAAGCCGATGTTCGCTTCCGGCGTGAACCGCGCCTCGGCCGCCGCTCCAAGAAAGGTGGCCGCGGGTTCCGCGAGCCTGGCGACCCCGAATGCCTGCCCCAGGCCGATCAAATAGGCCCCATCATGATCGAGGCCACGAACCACCTCGGCCCACTGCACCGCCCCAGGCGTGTCTCGCTGCATCAAGCGCAGTTGCACCATCAAGAACGCTGTGTTCGTGTCGGTCCGTGCATACTCCTGCAGAGGTTCGAGTCGCGCCGCGGCGTCAGTCGTCCGGCCGGCGAGCAGCAGCAGGTGGGCAAGGAGAAAAACGGACGCCCGGTTCGCCGGCTCGAGCACCACACCCCGTTCCGCGTTTCTGATGGCGCTCTGCAGCTTGTGGCGGTTGAATTGGGCGAGCGCCAGCAGAGACGCGTAGGTGGCGACGTTGGGCTGGTGAGCCTGCAGCTGTTGCAGGAGACCTTCGCAGCCCCAGTCGTCGAGCAGGCTCAGCGCCCACGCGGCGCCCCACTTGGTCGCGAGGGTTTGAAAGCCGACCTTCCGCTTGATCATCCCGAGGCTGTTCTGCGCCTGCTCGACGTTCCCGAGACCGGCCGCGGCGATGGCGTACGCCAGTCTCGCCTCGATCGACGTTGCCTTGAGCTCGAGCGCCAGCCGCGCCGCGACGTGCGCGCGTAGGTAATCGCGATCCTGCAGGGCCGAGTAGCTCATGCCCACCAGCATCGCGAGGCGGGCGCGCCGCGTCCCTTCGCGCGCGGCGGACGCCCGCAGCTCCCCGACAACTGCTTCCTCCGCGGCGCGCAGCTGCTCTTGCGTCTCAGCCGGACGCGGGGTCGACAACGTTCCATATGCCGGAACCGGTAGCGGCCGGTGATCGCGGTGGCGCGGGTAACGGACGAGCACCACGCCGGCGGCCAGCGTCGCGGCGGCTGCACCCATCGTATCGAGCGGGAATCCATCGGTGGCCCCGATCACGCCGACGACGAGACCCACCAGGATCCCGATGGCGCCGAGGAACGACACCAGGCCGATGCCCTCCGGGCGGCACAACTTGCGCGTGTCGCGAGTAAGCTGTTTGGTGTCCTTCTCCTCCTGCAGCGCGATGACGCGTTGAATCTCCGTGACGAGGCGGCCGGCGACGCGATCCGGATCGGCGAGCAGCGCGATGCCCGGTCGCGTGTCGCGCAGCGGCGCGTCGTCGGCCGGCATCGCGGCGAGGCGATCGCGCAAGGCGGGGTGGGTCGAATACGGATCGACCGCGTGACGCAGCGACTCTTGACCGCCCCCACGATCCGGACCGGCGAGCTCGCTCACGAGCCACGCCGTGAAGGCTTCCCCCGGCTGGAGCCGGGCCAGTCGTTCACTCCAAGGAAGTCCCGTGATGACGTCGCCCAAGACCTCGAGTCGCGCGAGCGCCGACCTGATGGCGGCGGGACCGCATAGCTCGATGGCGCCGCGGTCCGCCGCGAACTCATCCTGCCGGGAGTAGGTCGCTACCAGCCGCGCCGCGCGACGCGTGAGCCCGTCGAACACGCGCACCGTCGTCTCCGCAAGGTCGGACGTCGCGTTGGCCTGCCGGTACGCTGCCGCGCAGGCCGATAGTTCAGTCGTAACCTGACCCAGTCGGGCGAGGCCCCGCTTCAACCAGCGGCTGAATCCGCGCTGGACGAGACGCGCGTGGGCCAGCTCATGCGCCAGAACCGCCTCGACCTCGCTGACGGTGAGCCCCGCCAGCAAGTCGAAGCCGATGCCGAGGCTCGTGCGACCGCTCCCGCGCCGGTAGCCGCGCAAATGGACCCAGGCATTCATGTGCATTTCGATGGAGATCGATTCGGGAGGCGCAACCGCCGATCGCCGAGACAGCCCACGGGACATCTCGAACAGGCCCGGCGCATCGTTCGGCGTCAGCGCGATACGGTACGTTGTGCCGGACGACAACCAGAGCCGCCGCCCGAGGATGCCAAGCAGGCGAACCGGGACCCGCATCAAGCGCCCGACGAACGCGGCCATGCCGAACCGCGCCGCCAACACGGCTGCTACCAGTAGAATGAGCGCGAGCGCGCCAAAACCCGCCATAAACAAGATCGCGGTGAGATAAAACAGGAGAATCGTGATGGCCGCATTCACCACGAGCCCGGCTCTCGCCGCCGGAGTCAGTGGCTTCTCATCCATGATCGACGTGGGCGCCCCGTGTTGGGCCATTGCATAAGAGTAGGACGGGGCTCACAACCTGGCGAGCGCGTAATCGTGCGGAGACGAACAACGCCCGGAGTTTCCCCCGGGCGTTGTCATGCGTCTGTATCAGTCCTTGTTAGGGCGACCTCCCCACGGCGGCCCGACATTTATGTGCCCCCCGCTCATCGTTGCCGTCGGCGTTATCCGTGACCTCGAAGTTGTCAGAGGAGCGCCGACTCCAATCGGGCATGTAATCGTTGATCCCTGCGGGAGTCAGGCTGACAGCGCCGGTGCCGTCGACGTTGATCGTGACGACCTGGGCTTGCTCGTTGGCAAAGCGCGAGAAGACCAGCCGGCTTCCATCCGGCGACCACCGGGGCCAACCGTCGAACGTCTCCGGAGACGTCGTCACTTGCACGAGGTTCGAGCCATCCGCATTTCTCATGTGGATGCCTGCGGGAATCAGACCCATGTACGCGATTTTCTGCCCGTCCGGCGACCAGGACGCGCTCTGCGCCATGTCCTCGTTTGGCAGCGCCGTCATTCCCGTTCCGTCGACGTTGATGACTTGCAGCACGGCATTTCTGGTGAAGGCCAGCCGCGTCCCGTCCGGAGACCAGGTGGGGCCTTCATCAAAGGCGAAGTCGTTTGGGCCGGGCTCCGGTGAGACCTGGCGCAAGCCGGTGCCATCGGCGTTGACGATCGAAATTCGTCCCGTAGGCCCGGTGGGACCTTCAAGCTGGCTGCGGAACGCGATCTGGCACCCGTCGGGGGACCAGACCGGCCCGGGGTTGAAGATGAGGCCCTGGACGATGGGCGTAGCGCCGGTTCCGTCGACGTTCATGACGTAAATGGCCGTGACGCCGATGTCCGTGTTTCTCGAAAACGCAATCCGTCGCCCGTCGGGCGAGATGGCAGGTTCAAACCCACGTTCACCTCCCATCAGTGGCCGCCGGTCCGAACCGTCGGAATTCATGACCGCCAGATTCCCGTCGGAACTGAACTGGTAGGTGAAAAAGGCGATGTCGTCGCGCAGGACGCGGGGGTTACGCTCGGCCCGAGCCGAGATGGCAGGGATACCGGTCGCGTTATCACCGTCGCAGGCGCCGGTTAGAAGCGCGAACACCGCAGCAGTGGCGAGCCAAAGAGTATGACGTGTCATGCTTCGCTCACAGTTATCGAGCAGGATATCATAGCTCGTGGGTCGCAACGGGGCGCAAGATCGAGCGCTCCAAAAGTCATATCGATTTCCGGAAAGCGCCTTTTGTTACCAATCACCTCCTGGGCGGGTTTTCTCTCACGTGCAACGGCTCCTCAGCGAAGCCTTTGATCAACTCGGGCGGGCGCGACGCATCCCGTGGGTCGACCTGCTGCTCGTCGTCGGGCTGGCCGGATTGCTTTTCACGTTCATCGACCTCGGGCGTGAGTGGACCGGCGTCCACCGGCCCAGCATCGGCATCGACCTGGCGCCGAGCGCCTTGCCTCGGTACACGATGTTCTCGTTGATCCGTGGTCTGCTCGCCTACGTCCTGTCGCTCGGTTTCACGCTCGTATATGGCTATTGGGCCGCCAAAGATCGCGTCGCGGGACGCCTATTGCTTCCGCTCCTCGACATCCTGCAGAGCATCCCGGTGCTCGGATTCATGCCTGGTCTCATCCTTGCCTTGGTCGCGCTGTTTCCCCACAGCAACGTGGGGCTCGAGCTGGCGGCGGTGATCATGATTTTCACGGGTCAGGCCTGGAACATGACGTTCAGCCTGGTTCACTCGCTGCGCTCCGTTCCGTCCGACCTCCGCGAGGCGGCGACGGTCTACCGTTTCAACTGGTGGCAACGGCTGCGCAAGGTCGAACTGCCATTCGCAAGCATCGGGCTGGTGTGGAACAGCATGATGAGCATGGCAGGCGGCTGGTTCTTCTTGATGATCAACGAATCGTTCCAACTGGGCCAGCGAGACTTCCGTCTGCCGGGCATCGGCTCCTACATGAGCGTCGCCGTCGAACAGGGGCGCGGTAGCGCGATGGTGCTGGCAATCGTCGCCATGACCACGATGATCGTGGTGCTGGACCAACTGTTGTGGCGTCCGGTTGTGGTGTGGGCGCAGAAGTTCCGCGTGGAAGAAGGCGGGGAGCAGGTGCTCATGACGTCCTGGTTTCTGAATTGGTTCCGCGCATCGCGGCTCATTCGCGGGTTGCGACGGCTGGCCCGCCGGATCCGTCGCCGATTCACGCGGCAACCAGTCGCGATCGCCCAGAGCACCGCCCCCGTTCCGGTCGTCGCCGAGCGGAGCGCCGGCCGGCTCTCGTTCCTCGCGCTGGGAATTCTGCTCGCCGTCCTTGCCTGGGGCGGCGTGAAGCTCGTGCATCTCCTGCACCAGGTGCCGGCCCGGGTGTGGGGCGCCTCTATCGCGGCAGGGTTCATCACGCTCGGCCGGGTACTCATCTCCACGCTGATCGGGACGGTGTGGGCCCTTCCTGCAGGTATCGCGATTGGCTTGTCCAACCGGCTGTCGCGCGTGTTACAGCCGGTGGTGCAGATCGCCGCCGCATTCCCCGCCCCGATGCTGTTTCCGTTGGTCATCGCGGTCCTCCAGTGGGCCGGCGTCTCTCTCGGCTGGGGCAGCATTCTGCTCATGCTCCTCGGAACGCAGTGGTACATTCTGTTCAACGTGATCGCCGGCGCGACGGCGATCCCGGCGGATCTGAAAGAAGCGGCGCGGAGTTACCGACTTAGCGGCTGGCACCGCTTTCGCACGCTGTACTTCCCCGGCGTATTTCCGTATCTCGTAACCGGATGGGTCACGGCGGCGGGAGGCGCATGGAACGCCAGCATCGTCGCAGAATTCGTCACGTTCAAGGGACAGACCCTGCGCGCACCTGGGCTCGGCGCGGAAATCAGCGGCGCGGCCGCCAGTGCCGATTTTCCCCACCTGGCAGCCGCCATTCTCGTGATGTCGGTGCTCGTGGTGGCCTTTAATCGGACCGTGTGGCGCTGGTGTTACCGCCTGGCCGAAGAGCGATTCTCGCTCAGCAAATGACATGAACGCGCAGCCCCTCAATCCCAAGAAGCAATCGCAGACTTTGGATGAGCCGGAGATCCTGTGCGAGGCGCGTCACGTCTCGCATGACTTCATCCTGCCCAACGGCAAGCCACTCCGGGTCCTCGAGGACATTTCCGTTACGGTCGCCAAGAACGAAGTTGTGGCACTCCTCGGTCCCTCGGGCTCCGGAAAGTCGACGGTGTTGCGGATCCTCGCCGGCCTGATCAAACCGAGCCACGGTGACGTATTGTATCGCGGCCAGCCGCTGCATGGCTTGAATCCTGGTGTCGCGATCGTGTTTCAGAGTTTCGCCCTCTTTCCGTGGATGACGGTCAGGCAAAACATCCAAACCGTGCTGGATGCACGCACGGTGCAGCGATCGGAGGCCGCCGAGCGCGCCGAGCAGGCGATCGGACGCGTGGGCCTGGGCGGCTTTGAGGATGCCTATCCGCGCGAGCTGTCCGGTGGTATGAAGCAGCGGGTGGGCATGGCCCGCGCTCTCGTCGTCGACCCCGAAATCCTTTTTATGGACGAGCCGTTCAGCCAAGTCGACGCCCTGACCGCGGAAAGTCTGCGCGCCGAAGTGCTCGACATCTGGAGCAGGAAGGAGCGCAATCCGTCTTCGATCCTGATGGTCAGCCACGATATTCGGGAAGTCGCGTTCATGGCGGATCGCATTGTCGTGCTGGGTGGCGCGAATCCCGCGCGCGTGCGCACCGTCGTGCGCGACGAGCTCCCGCGGCCGCGCGACTACCAGTCGACGGAGTGCCTCGCGCTCGTCAATCAACTGTATGGGGTCATCACGGGAAGCGAGCTCCCCGACGTCGCTCCGACCGCGCCCACGCGCGACGCGACGTTCATCGAACCGCTCCCTCATGTATCCCCCGGCGAGATCGTGGGATTGCTGAAGTATCTCGACGCGCGCGGCGGCAAGGGCGACGTGTTCCGGATTGCCGCGCAAACGAACCAGGAGTTTGGCCACCTGATCACGGTCGTGAAGGCCGCCGAGATGCTCAATTTCGTCGACACCCCCAAGAGCGCGGTGATTCTCGAGTCGGAGGGTCGGCGCTTCGTCCAAGCGCCAGCCGAGCAACAGAAGCGCATTTGGTGCGCGCAACTGCTCAAGCTCTCGCTCTTCCGCGAGATCGCTGACGTACTCCGGCGGCGGCGAAAACACTCTATCGATCGCGATTTTGTGTTGGAGACCATCGTGATGCGCATGCCGCAGGAGGACTACGAGAAGGTATTCGAGACGTTCGTGGGCTGGGCCCGTTTCGGAGAGCTGTTCAGCTATGACGAAACGGCGGCCACCATCACTCGCTACGAGCGACGACGTGCTGCTGAACCTGCCGTCGAATGAAACAAACAGCGCCCGAGATGAATCCCGGGCGCTGTTTGCACTCGACCGACTCTACTCCTAATTCGCTTCCACTTCCTCCGGGAACGGGCTCGGTGCCGCTCCCGTCCCCGGCAATGCGGCCTCGACCGGCGGCGTCGGAGGCTGGAAGCCCTCCGGCGGCTCGATCTCGATGTCGTGATACCGGTAAATGCCGGTCCCCGCCGGGATCAGATGCCCAATGATGATGTTCTCCTTGAGCCCCAAGAGATCGTCCTTGGCGCCGCGGATCGCCGCGTCCGTCAACACCCGCGTGGTCTCCTGGAAGGAGGCGGCGGAGATGAACGACTGCGTCGTCAGGCTCGCCTTCGTGATGCCGAGCAGCAACGGCTCGCGGGTGGACGGCTTGCCGCCCTTCTTCACCGTCCGCTCGTTGATCTCCGTGAAGATGAGCTTGTCCACGTTCTCACCTTCCAGGAAATCGGTGTCGCCCGGATCGACGACTTTCACCTTCTGCAGCATCTGGCGCACGATCACGCCGATGTGCTTGTCGTTGATCTTCACGCCCTGGAGCCGGTACACCTCCTGCACTTCGTTCAGGAGATACTCCTGCACGGCGCGCGGCCCCTTGATCCGCAGAATGTCGTGCGGGTTGACCGGGCCTTCGGTGAGGCGGTCGCCCGCGCGCACGCGGTCGCCCTCGTGCACACGCAAGTGCTTCCCGGCGGGCACCTCATATAGCTGCGCCTCGCCTTCCTCCGGATGCACCCAGATCTCGCGCTTGCCGCGCTTGATCTCGCCGAACCGCACCACGCCGTCGACCTCGGAAATCGTCGCTGGATCCTTCGGCCGCCGCGCCTCGAACAGCTCGGCGACGCGCGGCAGACCACCCGTGATGTCGCGCGTCTTGTACGCTTCCCGCGACACCTTGGCGAGCACCTGGCCCGCGTACACTTCCTGGCCGTCTTCGACCGTGAGCTGCGCGCCTTCGGGAATGACGAAGTCGCGGAGCCGCTTCTCTTTGTCGCCCTTCTTCTGGACGACTTCGATGTGCGGGTGGAGCTTCTTCTCCCGGTCTTCGATGATCACGCGCTGGCGCCGGCCCGTGATTTCGTCGAGCTCTTCGCGCACCGTCTCGTCTTCGACGATATCGACGAAGCGCACGAGTCCCGCCACGTCCGTCATGATCGGGTTCGTGTAGGGATCCCACGTGAACAGCACCGAGTCCTTCGCCACCTGCTGGCCGTCATCGACCATCAACGTGGCGCCCAGCGGCACCTGGAAGCGCGAGTGCACGGCAAGTTTCTGCGCCGCCGTTACGTGCCCGCTGGCGGTGTGCGCCGCGGCCTTGAGGATCAGCTCGCCTTCATAGCTGGTCACGACCCTCTGACCGTCGGGCGTCGCGACGAAGGTCAGGCGGTCACCGTGCTCGATGACGCCTTCGACTTTCGTCTTCCGCACCGTCTGTTCGGCGATCCGCGCCGCCGTGCCGCCGATGTGGAAGGTCCGCAGCGTCAGCTGCGTGCCCGGCTCACCGATCGACTGCGCGGCCAGAATGCCCACCGCTTCGCCGAGGTCCACCATGTCCATCGTGGCGAGGTTGCGGCCGTAGCACATGCGGCATACACCGCGCTTGGCCTCGCACGTGAGCACGGAGCGGATCTTCACCGTCTCGATCCCCGCATCCTCGATGGCCTGCGAGGTCTCTTCGATGACGAGCTTGCCCGCTTCGACCAGCACCTTGGCCCGGCCGTCCTCATCGAGCTCGTGCGGATCCATCACTTCCTCGAGTGCTACGCAGCCAACGATGCGCTCGCGCAGCGGCTCGATGATGTCTTCGCCTTCCTTCAGCGCCGACATCTCGAGGCCGAGGATCGTGCCGCAGTCCTCCTCGGTGATGGTGACGTCCTGCGACACGTCGACGAGACGCCGCGTCAGATAGCCGGCGTCCGCCGTCTTGAGCGCCGTATCGGCGAGACCCTTCCGCGCGCCGTGCGTCGAGATGAAGTACTCGAGCACCGACAACCCCTCGCGGAAGTTCGACTTGATCGGGCTCTCGATGATTTCGCCGATACCGCCCGTCAGCTTCTTCTGCGGCTTGGCCATCAGCCCGCGCATGCCGGCAAGCTGCCGGATCTGATCGCGCGAACCGCGGCTGCCGGAGTCGAACATCATGAACACCGGGTTGAAGCCGCCCTTCGACTTCCGCATCGTCGAGACCATGGCCTCGGCGATGTCGTTGTTCGCGTGCGTCCAGGCGTCGATCACTTTGTTATAGCGCTCACCGAACGTGATCTGGCCCGTCGCATAGGCACGCTGGAACCGCTCGACGCGCGCTTCCGCGTCGTGCAGCAGCGGTGACTTCTCGGTCGGAATCTCCAGATCGGCCACGCCGATCGAGACGCCGCCGATCGTGGCGTAGCGGAAGCCGAACTCCTTCAGCTGATCGAGGAACTGGACGGTCGGGGACAGCCCCGCGCGGCGATAGCTCTCGAACACCAGCTCGGACAGATCCTTCTTCCGCATCACCTTGTTCTGGAAGCCCTGCTCGCGCAGCAGCCCCTCGGGGAGAATGCTGTTGAAGATGAAGCGTCCCGCGGTCGTGGCGATCCAGCGCCCCGGATGGCCGGGCGCTTCGTGCCAGGCGTGCACCGGGGAGTGGAACTGCAGCCGCTTCACGGCGAGCCCCATCTCCAGCTCCGCCATCGAGCCGATGCGCGGCGCCTTCTTGAGCCCTTCCTCGAAATCCGCCGGCTCCTTGGTGAGGAAGTGACAGCCGAGCACCATGTCCTGGCTGGGCTCCGCCACCGGCCGGCCGTCGGACGGCTTGAGGATGTTGTTGGACGAAATCATCAGCAGCCGCGATTCGAGCTGCGCCTCGAACGACAGCGGCACGTGCACGGCCATCTGGTCGCCGTCGAAGTCCGCGTTGAACGCGGCGCAGACGAGCGGATGAATCCGGATTGCCTTGCCCTCGACGAGCACCGGCTCGAACGCCTGAATGCCCAGGCGGTGGAGCGTGGGCGCGCGGTTCAGGAGCACCGGATGGTCCTCGATGATCTCCTCGAGGATCTCGTATACCTCCGGCGATTCCTTCTCCACGATCTTCTTCGCCCGCTTCACCGTCTCGGCGATGCCCTTCTCCACCAGCTTGTGAATGATGAAGGGCTTGAACAATTCGACCGCCATCGCCTTCGGCAGACCGCACTGATGCAGCCGCAGCTCGGGACCGACGACGATCACCGAGCGGCCGGAGTAGTCCACGCGCTTGCCGAGCAGGTTCTGACGGAACCGGCCCTGCTTGCCCTTGAGCATGTCGGAGAGCGACTTGAGCGGCCGCTTGCCACGCCCGCGGATCGCCTTGGAGCGGCGGCCGTTGTCGAACAGCGCGTCGACCGCTTCCTGCAGCATGCGCTTCTCGTTGCGGAGAATGACCTCCGGCGCCCGGTGCAGGATCAGCTTCTGCAGCCGGTTGTTCCGGTTGATCACCCGCCGGTACAGATCGTTCAAGTCGGACGTGGCAAAGCAGGTCGGGCGGAATCACCGGCACGACGTCGAGAATCATCCAGCGCGGATCGTTGCGCTGCTCACCGGCGTTGCCGGAATTGCGCATCGCATCCACGATCTTGAGGCGCTTCAGCATCTGCTTTTTGCGGTGCTGGCTCGTCTCGCCCGCCACGGTCTCACGCAGCTCGTCCGCGAGCTTATCGACGTTGATCCGCTCGAGCAGCGAACGAATCGCCGGTGATCCGATGTCGGCCCGGAACGCGGTGTCGCCTTCGGTCTTCGCCTTCGTCCGTAGCTCGAGGAAACGGTCCTCGTCTAACAACTCCCGTTCCTGCACTTCCTGCTCGCCCGGCTCAATCACCACGTAATTCGTGTAGTAGATCACGCGCTCCAGGTCGCGGAGCGTCATGTCGAGCAGATTGCCCATCGGTGACGGCAGCGTCTTGAAGAACCAGATGTGCGCCACCGGAACCGCGAGCTCGATGTGACCCATGCGCTCGCGCCGCACCTTGGACAGCGTCACCTCGACGCCGCAGCGGTCGCAGATCACGCCGCGATAGCGGATCCGCTTGTACTTGCCGCAGTGGCATTCCCAGTCCTTCACCGGACCGAAAATGCGCTCGCAGAAGAGCCCATCCCGTTCCGGCTTGAAGGATCGGTAGTTGATCGTCTCGGGCTTCGTGACTTCGCCCCACGACCACCACGTGCGCTGGCCCTGAAGCTCCAGGCGCTCGCGCTCCTTGGAGTCCTTGGGGCCGCGGATCTCCTCGGGGGAGGCGATCCGGATCTGGATATAGTCAAAGCTCGAGCTCTTCGGCTCGTGGCCGCTTCGGAAATCGATCACTATTCCTCCACGTCTTCAGTAGTGCCGAGCGTCACCTTCAACCCGAGGGCCTGCAGCTCCTTCACCAGCACGTTGAAGGACTCCGGAATCCCGGGCTTCGGCAGGTTCTGCCCCTTCACGATCGCCTCGTACACACGGCTGCGGCCGTTCACGTCGTCCGACTTGACCGTCAGAATCTCCTGCAGCGTGTGGGCGGCGCCGTAGGCTTCGAGCGCCCACACTTCCATTTCGCCGAACCGCTGGCCGCCGAACTGCGCCTTGCCGGCGAGCGGCTGCTGCGTGACCAGCGAGTACGGCCCGATGGAGCGGGCGTGAATCTTGTCGTCCACGAGGTGCGACAGCTTCATCATGTAAATCGAGCCGACCGTCACCTCGGACTCGAACAGCTCGCCGGTGCGGCCGTCGCGCAGCCGGCACTTCCCGACCGGCGACAACCCGGCGGCTGCGAGCAGCTCGTCCGCCGCGGCGTCCACATCGGCCTCGGACTTGGCGCCGAACAGCGCCGCGAGCGCGGGCCGTCCGGTCGCCTCGAGCACCTCCGCCGGCTTGTCCTTGCTCAGGAACTTCTCGATCTCCTTGAGCCCGGACTTGAGCGATCCCTTTTCTTCGGTCGTTTCGAGCTTCGCGTTGTGCGTTTCCTGCTCGATGCGGCGCTGCGCCAGCTCGCGCTCCGCCAGCGCCTTGCCAGCGAACTTGAGGAAATCGACGATCTGGTGGTGCACCTCCCGCGTCTCGGCCGACACGCTGCGACCGCCGAGCAGCTCGACGCCGGCCGTCCCGATATCGGGACGGTCGCCATTGGTGGCTGGCAGCCGCCGCAGGTCGGACACGATCTGCAGCACGCGCTCGGAGTCGAGCGCCGGCGGGCGAACGTCCAGCCGCAGGCTGTCCGCGGCCCACGTCAGACCCGCCAGCCGCAGCAGCACGCCGATCTCCGTTTCATTCGCGCCCTGGAAGACGGGTGTCTTGGCGTCGAAGCCCAACAGGTTCGCCGCCCAGCCGAGGTGCGTCTCCAGGATCTGCCCGACGTTCATGCGGCTCGGCACGCCGAGCGGATTCAGCACGATGTCCACCGGCGTTCCGTCCGGCAGGAACGGCATATCCTCTTCCGGCACGATCCGCGCGATGATGCCCTTGTTGCCGTGGCGGCCGGCCATCTTGTCGCCGACGGAGATCTTCCGCTTCTCGGCGACGTAAACCTTCACCAGCTGGATGACGCCCGGAGGCAGCTCGTCCGGCTGGAGAATCTTGTCGATCTGATCTTCCGACTTCTCCTCGATCTTGGCGCGCTCCGCGCTGGCCGCGTCGAGCACCGCCCGCACCTTTTCGTTCACCGACTTGTTCGCGACGCGCAGCGTCTTGAGGTCGACGTCGGCGAAGTTGATCTCACTGAGCTGCTGCCGGCTGAGCTTGGTCCCGGCCGGCAGAAACTCCTCGACCGTCCCCGCCTTCAGCATCAGGCCGACTTCCTGATTGGCGAGGAGCTCGGCCATCTCGGCGAACATCGCCTCGGAGATCCGCGCCTTCTCTTCCGTTTCGAGCCGGCGCACTTCGCCGATGCGCTCGCCGCGGTCCTTCTCGACGACCTGGTCCTCGATGCGTGAGAAGATCTTCACGTCGATGACGACGCCTTCCATTCCTGGCGGCACCTTCAGCGACGAGTCCTTCACGTCTTTCGCCTTCTCGCCGAAGATCGCGGTGAGGAGCTTCTCTTCGGGCGACAGCTCCGTCTCGCCCTTGGGCGTGATCTTGCCGACGAGGATGTCGCCCGCTTTCACGTGCGCGCCGATGCGGACGATCCCCCGCTCGTCGAGATCCACGAGGGACTCCTCGGCGACGTTGGGGATCTCACGCGTGATCTCCTCACGCCCGCGCTTGGTATCGCGGACGTGCAGCTCGAGCTCCTGGATGTGGATCGACGAGTACACGTCGTCCTTCACGAGGCGCTCGGAGAGCACGATCGCGTCCTCGAAGTTGTGGCCGTACCACGGCATGAACGCGACGGTGACGTTGGCGCCGAGCGCGAGATCACCGCGCTCCGTGCCGGCGCCATCCGCGATGACCTGACCCGCTTTCACCTTCTGGCCCATGTGCACCA
>Ga0209056_10004762_pt1 | contig 14271 bp, 11 predicted proteins | sample GraSoiAngelo_114_FD_185876 | JGI IMG/M metagenome (GOLD analysis project Ga0209056, IMG submission 185876) | Grasslands soil microbial communities from the Angelo Coastal Reserve, California, USA - 14_0903_13_40cm (SPAdes) (version 2) | ecosystem: Environmental > Terrestrial > Soil > Grasslands... | reverse complement strand
GTCCCCGCGCTCGAGCAGCGTCCAGCCCAGCAGGTCGATGAACGGCAGCGAGCCATTGCCGAGCAGCACATGCTCGACGGCCACCCCGTGGCGCGCCGCCAGCCATTCGCGCAGCGGCAGGAACCCCGTGCTCGGCCCGTATTGCAGGACCTGGACCTTGCGCTCTCGCAGCACCGCCGCCACGCATTCGGCGAGCTCCGGGGCGGGGAACGCTTCGTCGGCCGGGACGCCGCGCGTGAAGTTGATCGTGCGCTCGGGGTGGCTCATGCGGGAGATCCTTCTACCTGGTCCCGCGCCGTGCTGCGAGCGGCGCTCGACGGTCGTCGAGTTGCGTTACGTCGCACGTCTCTCGAGCGTGCGGCCGTTGTTGTTCCCCGCCGCCACAGCGACAGTATCGCCGCGGTACGGCCGAGCGTCAACGGACGAACGCGGTTCCGATCAGGTATCGAGCGGCGTCACGTATCCCGCCGTGATCCCGCCATCGACGAGGAAGGTCGCGCCGTTCACGAACGACGACTCGTCCGAAGCGAGGAAGAGCGCGGCCGCCGCGACCTCGCGGGCCTCTGCCAGCCGCCCCATCGGGATGTGCACCATCCGCCGCTCGCGTGCCGCGGGATCGGCGAGCAGCGGGGCCAGCAGCGGCGTGTTCACCGGACCGGGGCAGAGGGCATTCGCCCGGATACCGCGCCGGGCGTACTCGACGGCGATCTCGCGCGTGAGCGCCAGCACGCCGCCCTTCGACGCCGTGTACGCGCTCTGCGACGTCGCCGAGCCCATGACGGCGACGAACGACGCGGTATTGATGATCGCCCCGCCGCCGGCGCGCAGGAGCGCGGGTACGCCGTACTTGCAACCGAGGAACACGCCCTTCAGGTTGACGGCGATCACGCGGTCGAAGACCGCCTCGTCGGTGTCGACCACCGAGCCGTCCGCGTCCGGGAAGATGCCGGCGTTGTTGAAGAGGACGTGAAGCGCACCGTAGCGCTCCTCGGCGAAGCGGATCATGGCGGCGACGCTCGCCGCCGAGGTGACGTCGGCGGCCGTGAAGGCGGCCGAGCCACCGGCGGCCGTGACCGCGCGCACGGTCTCCTCGCCCGCCGCGGTGTGGGCGTCGGCCACGACGACGCGCGCGCCCTCGGCGGCGAACGCCAGCGCCGCCGCGCGTCCGATGCCCCCTCCCCCGCCGGTGATGACCGCCGTCCGTCCCGCCAGCCGTCCCGCCATGGTCACGCCCGCTCGAGGTACCGCCGCCGTTCCCACGACGTCACCGTCTCGTCGAACTTCCGCTGCTCGGTGCGCGCGAAGTGCACGAGGTGCTCGACCACCTCCGCGCCGAAGGTCTCGCGGAAGAGCGCCGAGCGCTCGAACTCGGCGGTCGCCTCCGGCAGCGAGCGGGGCACCTGCGGCAGGCCCTCGGCCTTGTAGACGTCGCCCGTGAACATGGGCGGCGGCTCCAGGCGGCGCGCCAGGCCGTCGAGGCCGGCGGCGATGGTGGCAGCGAAGACGAGGTAGGGATTGGCGTCCGCACCCGGGATGCGGCACTCGACCCGCAGCGAGCGGCCATGGCCGACGACGCGGAAGCCCGCGGTGCGGTTGTCGTACGACCAGGCGATCCCGGTCGGGGCGAACGACCCCGCCTGGTAGCGCTTGTACGAGTTGACGTACGGCGCGAAGAGCAGCGTCGACGCCCGGGCGTGCGCGACAAGACCGCCGAGCCACCAGCGAAACTTGTCCGAGACGCGCGCGCGGGTGCCGGGGATCGGGCCCGCGCCCTCGAACAGGGGCGTCGTGCCGTCGGGCGACCAGAGGCTCGAGTGGACGTGCATGGAGCTCCCCGCCCAGCGCTCGTCGAGCTTCGCCATGAAGGTGAGCGCCAGGTTCTGCTGATCGGCGATCTCCTTGGCGGCCTGCTTGTAGAGGACGTGGCGGTCGGCCATCTCGAGCGCGTCGGCGTAACGGACGTTGATCTCGTGCTGGCCGGGACCCCACTCGCCCTTGGAGAACTCGATCGGCACGCCCGAGGCCTCGAGGTGATGGCGGATGGCGCCGACGAGTGGCTCCATCTTCCGGCCCTGCATCGTATGGTAGTCCTCGAGGTACCAGCCGAAGGGCTCGAGGTCGTGGAAATGCTTGCGCTCGGCGGCGGCGTAGGAGTCGCGCAGCACGAAGAACTCGAGCTCGGAAGCCGCCATGACGCGCACGCCGGCCGCGGCGGCGCGCTCGACCTGCCGCTTGAGAATGGCGCGCGGCGCCACGGCCACGAGCGCGTCGCGCTCCTCCTCGACGACGTCGCAGAGGACGATCGCCGTGTGCTCGAGCCAGGTCGCGCGGCGGAGCGTCGAGAGGTCCGGCACGCAGCGTACGTCACCGTAGCCCTGCTCCCACGAGGCGAAGCGATAGCCGGGGACCGGGTCCATCTCCATGTCGCAGGCGAGGAGGTAGTTGCAGGTGTGCATGCCCTCGCCGAGCACCTCGTCGCAGAAGTAGCGGCCGACGATGCGCTTCCCGACGAGGCGGCCGTAGAGGTCGGGAAAGACGGTGAGCACGGTGTCGACGTCGCCCTGCGCGACGAGGTCGCGCAGCTGGTCGGGCGTCAGGATCGGGCTCCGGCGCAGCATGGCGGCCATCGGGAGGCCGATGTAGCACGGAGGGCAGGCGCACGCCACGTTCGGGGGCGCACGGCTTGACACGGCCCAATCGTCGGGCAGATCTCTTGATCGCTGACTTCGCTCCTGCTCGCCGTGACCATCGTCGCCGCGGTGTGCTCCGTTGCGATACGCCGCTGGCGCCGGATGCGCCTCCGACGGGCCGCGGCCACGCGCGCCGGCTCGTCGCCCGACCGTGCGATCACCATCCGCTCGTATGCCGAGATGGACGAGCACCTCGTCCGGCGCTGGTGCGCGTGCGGCGGCTACCTCGAGCGGAGCGGCGAGGGCACGCGCGAGACCGACGGCCGGCGGTTCCGGGTGGCCCGACTTCGCTGTCAGGAATGCGAGGCGGTCGACGAGGTCTTCTTCGACACGACCGAGCTGCTGCACTGATGCCAGGCAGGACGGGCTTCCCGCCCGACCGGCACCTGCGCTAGAGACCCCCCAAATGGACGCGATCGCCGCCCGAGCGGCCGGGGTCCTGACGCGGGTGTTCGCGCGGCTCGACGTGCCGATCGCGTTCCGCCTCTGGGACGGGACGACGGCCCGGGTCGGGCACGGCGACGGCGGCTTCACGATCGTCTTTCACTCTCGCAGCGCCTTCCGGCGCCTGCTCCTGCGACCGACCTCGCTCCGCTTCGGCGAGGCGTTCATCGGCGGCGAGGTGGACATCGAGGGCGACCTTTTCGCGGCCGCGGTCGCAGCCAACCGGCTCGAGCGGCTCCGGCTGCCGCTCGCCACGCGGCTCGCGCTGCTCGGGTCACTGGTCCTCCCATGACGACGCACGACGTGCTCGTGGTCGGCGGGGGGCCGGGCGGCAGCACCGTCGCGTGGCGGCTCGCGCGCGCCGGGCTCCGCGTGCTCGTCCTCGACGCCGCCACCTTTCCGCGCGTCAAGCTCTGCGCCGGCTGGGTGACGCGGCGCGCTCTCGCCGATCTCGAGCTCGAGCCCCACGCCTATCCTCACACGATCCAGCCTTTCGCCTCGGTCACCATCGCGGTCGACGGTCGCGAGCACGAGACCCGCTGGGACGAGACGGTGAGCTACGGGATCGTGCGTGCGGAGTTCGACACGTTCCTGCTCCGTCGCGCTGGCCGTGCGGGCGTGGAGGTGCGCGAGGGCGTGCGCGTTCGAGCCGTGCGCGCGGCGGCCGGAGACATCGCGGTCGAGGCTGACGGCGAGCGGTTCGCGGCGCCGATCGTGGTCGGCGCGGGCGGTCACGGCTGCCCGGTGGCGCGCGCGCTCGGCGACGTCGACGCCGAGGAGCAGGTGGTCGTCACGCAGGAGAGCGAGACGCACGTCGGCGCCGAGCGGCTGCGCGGGCTGACAGCCCGGCACGGCACGCCCGAGCTCATCGCCGAGCCTGATTTCCGCGGCTATGGCTGGTACTTCACCAAGGGCGATTTCCTGAACGTCGGCGTCGGCGCGCTCGGCGGTCTCGCGATCCGCGAGCGGCTCGCCCGCCTCCTGGCCCGGCTGCGCGGCGACGGGCGGCTGCCGGCCGACCTGGCGCTCACGCCCTTTCGCGGGCACGCGTATCGCGTGCGCCGCGCGCTCCCTCGCCGGCTCGCGGGCGAGCGGTTCGTGCTCGTGGGCGACGCCGCCGGCCTCGCCCGCGACGTCTCGGGCGAAGGCATCGGGCCTGCCGTCCGGAGCGCGCTCCTCGCCGCCGAGGCGATCCTCGACGGCGGGCCGGCGAGCTACGCGGAGCGCGTCGCGCGGACCTTCGGCCGTCCGGAGGGCGGCCTCGCGCGCCTGACGCGGCACATTCCCGAGTCCATCATCGTCACCTTCGCGCGGCTTGCCTGCATGCGCCCCGGGCTCCGCCGCCGTCTGGTCCTCGAGGGCGCCTTCGGGATGGGGTGAGCCATGCGACGCTGGAGGACGAAGGGCGCGGACCGCCGCGCCATCAGCTTCCATTACGACGTCTCGAACGACTTCTACGCGCTCTTCCTCGATAAGCGGATGGTCTACACGTGCGCCTACTACCGCCAACCGGACGGCGACCTCGATCAGGCGCAGGAGGACAAGCTCGATCTCGTGTGCCGCAAGCTCCGGCTCGCGCCGGGCGAGCGCCTGCTCGACATCGGCTGCGGGTGGGGGAGCCTCGTCATCTGGGCGGCCGAGCGCTACGGCGTCGAGGCCTACGGCGTCACACTCTCGGCCGAGCAGGCCGAGTGGGCCGGGAGCGCCATCCGTCGCGCTGGCCTCGAGGGGCGGGCGCGCGTCGAGCACCTCGACTACCGCGACCTCCCCGCCGGCCTGCGCTTCGAGAAGATCGCCGCGGTCGGCGTCATCGAGCACATCGGCATCCGCAACTACGCCGCCTACTTCGCGCGCGTCCACGAGCTGCTCGAGCCGGGCGGGCTCTTCCTGAACCACGGCATCACGCACGAGAAGCACTGGCGGCGGACCAGCCAGACCGAGTTCCTGGAGCGGCACGTGTTCCCGAACAGCGAGATGGACAACATCAGCCACACGCTCGACGTGCTCGAGCAGGCGCGCTTCGAGGTCCTCGACGTGGAGGCGCTCCGCGCCCACTACGCGCGCACGACGCGGCAGTGGGTGGACCGCCTGCAAGCGAACGCCGAGCGGGCGCGGGCCCTCGTCGGCGAGCGCGTCTACCGGACCTGGCTCCTCTACCTCGCGGCCTCCTCGGTGTCGTTCACGCAGGGCTCGATCGGCCTCTACCAGATCGTGGCCGCTCGGCCCGGCCCGGCGGCTGCGACCGCGCTTCCCACCGCGCGCGAGGCGATCTACGCGCGCGCGGAACGACCGGCCCTCGCCCGGGCCTCCTGAGGGGACGATGATACCCGCGGGCGATGCAACACACCCGCGGAGCCTCCAGGGCTCAGGGCGGCATCCCCATCTCGCGCCGCAACGCCTGGAATGTATCCGTGCGGCGCCCCGCCCGATCGCGGACGACCAGCGGCGGGTGCACGGCTGCAGCGCCGGCTTCGCCTGCGCGGCGCATGCCGTAGACCGAGAACAGCGCCGCCTTCCCTTCGCGCGGGACGACGTCGAGCCGCGCCTCCACGCCGAGCCCCGCGGCCCGAGCCGCGGCGAGCACACGCTCGACCTGCGCGGCAGCCTGGCAGACGACGAAGCGGCCTCCTGGCGTCATCCAGCGCGCCGCGGCGACGCAGTAGTCCTCGATTCCGCCCCGGGTCTCCAGGTGGCACGGCCCACACTGGACCCGCGACGGCGGTGTCGCGCTGCCCGCGGGGAGGTACGGCGGCGTCCCGGCGACGAGGTCGAAGGCCGCCGGCGGCAGCAAGCTCGAGTCGCGCAGGTCGCCGAGCACGACGCGGCAGCGGCCGGCCGCGCCGTTCCACGCGAGCGAGCGCCGGGCGAGCGCGACGCTCATCTCCTGCGCCTCGATGCCGACGGCGCGCGTCGCGGGGAACCGCCACGCCAGCAGCATCAGGACGGCAGCGATGCCGCAGCCGAGGTCGAGGACCGTTCGCGCCGGGACCTGGTCGAGGAGCCGGGCCGCGAACCACGCCGTCACCAGGTCGTCGAGCGACCACCGATGCCCATCGATCCGCTGCAGGATCCGCCAGTCGCCCGCGAGATAGCACAGATCCTCGCCCGGACGGGGGCCCTGCACTCCCCGTGGGCCCGCCGGCGGTGGCCCCGGTGCGCGCCAGCCGTCCGGCCGGCGCGCGGCGCGAATGATTCCCCCCTCGCTCATGCTCGATGCTCCCGGGCGGCCGCTGCGCGCGCAACGGCGGTGACGACGTCGATCGGCTCCACCGGCTTCGTCAGGTGGAGGTCGAAACCGGCGGCCATCGCCTTCTGCCGCTCCTCCGGGCTCGCAAGCGCCGTCACCGCGATCGCCGGAAGCCTCGGCCCGCCGGCGCGCTCCATCGTGCGGACCTTCTGGATGAGGGTGAAGCCGTCCTCGTCCGGCATCACGAGGTCGGTCACCAGCACGTCCGGCCTCCCCGACTCGAGCCCCGCCAGGGCCTCCCGCACGGACGCGGCCGGGATGACGTCTGCTCCGAACCGGGTGAGCAGGGTCGTCAGGAACTCGCGCGCGTCGGGCTCGTCCTCGACCACCAGGACGCGGAGACGCTCGAGCATGGAGGGCGCGGGGGTGCGCCGCGGCACCTCGACCGGTGGCGGGGCCTTCTCCGTCTCGGACCGGAGATCGAGCGGCAGCCGGACGGTGAACGCCGCCCCGCGGTGCACCCCGTCGCTCTCTGCCTCGATCGTGCCGCCGTGCATCTCGACCAGGTGGCGGGCGATCGCGAGGCCGAGACCGAGCCCGCCGTACTGCTGCGCGATCGAGGGGTCGCCCTGCTGAAAGCGTTCGAACACGTGGGGCAGGACGTCGGGGGTGATGCCGATCCCCGTATCCCGCACGACCAGCTCGGCACTCGGTCCCGCGCGTCGGACGACCACCGTCACACGGCCGCCGCCCGAGGTGAACTTGATCGCGTTGGTCAGCAGGTTCTCGAGGACCTGCTGGAGCCGGGTGAGGTCGCCCCGCACCGGGACGACGTCCGCTTCCCGCTGGACCTCGAGGGCGATCCGCTTGCTCTCGGCCGCCCCCCGCACGAGCTCGACGGCCGTGTGGACGATCGAGCCCAGGTCGACGCGCGTCAGCTCGACGCTCAGCTTGCCCGACGCGATGCGCGTCACGTCGAGCAGGTCCTCGATGAGCCGCGTCTGGGCACGCGCGTTGCGCTCGATGATCTCGAGCGCGTGGTCGATCTTCGCCGGCTCGACCAGTCCCCGGCGGAGCATGTGCGTCCAGTGGAGGACGGCGCTCAGCGGCGAGCGCAGCTCGTGCGAGAGCGTCGCCAGGAACTGGTCCTTGGCCCGCGTCGCCCCCTCGGCCTCGGCCCGCGCCCGCTCGGCCTGCAGGCGCGCCTGCTCGGCGTCGATACGCGCGCCCTGCTCGCGGATCAGGACCGCGTCGCGCTCCCGTTCGAGCTGCTTCCGCTCGGTCACGTCGCGGCAGATCGCCCGCACCCCGACCACCTGGCCGCGCCCGTCGCGTATGATCGACGGGTTGGTCTCGAGCCACCGCGTCCCGTGCAGCGTCCGGACCTCGAAGACCCTCGCCGGGACCGGCTCGCGCACGGCGTGGGGCGCGCCGAGAAGGCTCCGGACCTCGGCGTTGACCGGATGGTTGGAGAGGCAGTCGCCGCTCGGGCGCCCGAGCAGCTCCTCCGGCGTCACGCCGAAGCAACGCGCGAAGGCGGGGTTCACGTAGCTCAGCCGCCCCGCCTGATCGGTCGTGAAGATCAGCTCCGGCGCGTTCTCGGCGAGGTCGCGGTAGGCATCCCGCGACGCCTGCAGGGCCCGGCGGCTGTCGAGCTCGTTCCGCCGGTGCAGCAGCGCCGCTCGCAGCACGCGCGCCGCCCCTTCCGCGATGCCCAGGGACAGCAGCGAGCCGAGGACGATCGCGATGACGAGCTCGATGCGCGGTACGTAGAAGGTGAGGAACGGCGTCGCCGCGAGCCAGGCAACGGTGGTGGTGGCCTGCAGCACCAGGGCAGGGAGCCAACCCCAGGCGAAGAAGAGCGACGTGGCCAGGAAGAGCATCAGGAGCACGAACGCGAGCAGGTCCCCGTCGGCGCCCACTGCGGCGAAGAGCGCCGTCTCCGCGATGCCCAGCAGCACGCACGACGTCGTCACGATCGGCAGGACCCGGCGCGCCTCGGGGTGGGCGCGACACAGGGCCACCGTGGCAAGGGCGACCGCCGCCATCCCGACCAGCGCGAGCAGCGCGTCGCTCGGGGCGAGGAGCGACTCGAAGACCAGGACGGCGTGCCAGCTCGCGGCGATCCCGAGCCAGCAGAGCGCAAACCGTGGCAGCTGGCGGACCGCCATCCGCCGGCGGGCCGCCGCGCGCACCGGCGCCTGGTCGTCTGTCCACCGGACCGCTTCGGCGTGCGGCATTCCCCTCCCCTCGCCCGGGTCGAACCGGGGCATACCATGCCCCCAAGCAGGCCTCCCGGGCAAGCGCCGGTCAGCAAAAAAGGTGCCGCCCCAGCGCAGCGCGTCACGCCTTTCTAGATCGCGCGGGCGCGCGGCGGCGGGCAGGATTGCGGCTCGGGGGATGACGACCGTGCGGGGCGGCCGTCCGACCTTCGGGTGGCGCCGCGGCCGAAGCGGTGAGGACTAGTGGCCCGCGTTCACCAGCGCCGCGACCGTGAACCAGTCGTCGGTGATGCCCGCCTGCTCGCCCTGGTTGAAGTACCAGCCCTGCTCGTCCGGGAAGCGCAGGCTCGGCAGCGACGCCTTGGTCGCGTGCTCGAGCTGCATGTCGACCATGACGATGGCCGGCGCGAAGATGCGCTCCTCGGGATACTCGATCGCGCCCGGGAGGATCTGCTTGCGAATCGCGACGTCGTTGATCCAGATCTTCCAGAGCTCCCCCGACCGGTCGTAGATGTCCGAGTACGGGATGCCCCAGGCCTCCTTGTCGATGAAGAGGACGCGCTTGCCGAAGGCGTACTGCGGAAGCTTCGAGACGCCTTCGACGACGTGCACGCGCCGCTTCTCCCACACGTCGTCGAAGGCCCAGTCGACCTTCTCGTTCCATTTCACCGGGAAGTGCTCGCCGTGCACCATGGCGAGCAGGTCGCGCTCGCCCAGGTACTTCCAGTCCATCCAGGCGACCTGGCCGGCGTAGCCGCCGTAGCTGTCGACGTCGGTGTCCTGCCCGAAGAGCGCGTCGGAGCGCTGCGCGGTCGACAGGCGGCGGATGCGGCGCAGCGCCGGCAGGTAGAGCCAGGCGTCGTCCTGCTTGGCGAAGTCGAGGTAGCGGTTGCTGACGAAGCCGACGCCCTTCACGTCGTACGGCTCGAGGATCGGATAGAGCCCTTGCTGCAGCTCGTAGCCGGCCGGGTTCGGCGTCTTCTCGGGCTTCGGGTCGACGTAGAGCCGCCCGATCCACCACAGGCGGCGGAAGTGGTCGAGCAGGAAGTGCCGCTCGACGCTCATCGGCCCGTGGTCGGCGATCGTGCCGGTGTCGGCGTCGAAGTTGCGCGCGTCGAGGTCGTCGGTCGCGAAGAAGTTGTGGTTGTAGTTCCACATGATCTTGATCGCGAGCTGCGGGTCGTTCGGCTGCAGGTTCGGGAACGGCAGGCCGGCGACGTAATCCTTGAGGGACAGGCCGTCGGCGCCGAGCCGCACCTGCTGCGCGTACTTCTCGGTCGCCTCCTTGTAGGCCTGTGGCCAGATGATGCGCCGGGTCTCCACGATCGTGAGCGGAAACCCGCGCCGGATGCACCACTCGAGGCCGGGTGACACGAGGTCCTTCACCCGCTCGACGTTCTCGGCCGTGATCCGGTCGCCCGGCGCGACGTCGCCGTGCGCGACACACGCGAGGACCGCTAGAGCGAGAGCCCCGACACGACAGGGGATCCGTGAGCTCAGGAGCCGCCTCCGAAGGCCTTGGCCATGCTCGCCTCCGCGCCGTAGAGGTCCACAGCTGGACGGCGAGCGCAAGCCGGTGCGGTTGAAGGTCACGGGATCGCCCGGTAGGAGCAGCGGCCATGCCGGCCGATCCGGGGAGTTTCGTGCTCCTCGCCGCGCTCGTACTCGCCGCGGCCATCCTCTACTCGTCGGTCGGGCACGCGGGCGCCTCGGCCTACCTCGCGGCGATGGCGCTCTTCGGCGTGCACCCGGCCGCGATGAAGCCGGCCGCGCTCGTCATGAACATCGTGGTGGCGAGCGCGGGTACGGCCCGATGGTGGTCTGCCGGGCTCGTGCCGGGGAACCTGCTCTGGCCGCTCTGTACGGGTTCCGTCCCGGCCGCGTTCGCGGGCGGCGCCGTCGTGCTACCGGCCGACGTCTATCGCCGCGTGCTGGCCGTGATCCTGCTCGGCGCCGCGCTGCGGCTCTGGTTTCCGGCCCGCGCGCGGCAGCTCCGGCCGGTGCCCGGGCCCCGCGTGCTCGTCGCGCTCGGCGCCGGCCTCGGGTTCCTCGCCGGCCTCACCGGCATCGGCGGCGGCATCTTCCTCTCGCCGATCCTCATCCTCGCCGGCTGGCAGGATCCGAAGCGGACGGCAGGCGCCTCGTCCACCTTCATCCTGGTCAACTCGGTGGCTGGCCTCCTCGGCCACCTGACCGGCGCGCGGGACGTTCCGCAGGGCACCAGCCTGCTGGCCGCGGTGGCGCTCGTGGGTGGCCTCTACGGCTCCTGGCTCGGCGCGCGGCGGCTGCCGCCGCTCGCGCTGCGGCGGTTGCTCGCCGCCGTCCTCCTCCTCGCTGGCGGCCGGCTCGCGCTCGGCGGCTGACGCGTGTTGTCCCTCGGCTAAAACTAAGGCAAGGCCGCCCGAGCGTCGATGCGACGAGCGGGCACGCTTGAGGACTCGGGATGACCTGAAGCTCGATCGCGAAATCCCCGCAGAGCGTCATCGTGGAGGCACACCCATGGCCGGCGACGAGCCGGTTGGCATGCTTCCGGCAACTGCCGCCAAATCGAGCCGAGGCTGGTGAGGAACGTGTCGCACGTCTGCATGCCCGTGGGGTCGACGAGGCCGCGCGTCGCGCGTCGCGCCTGGTTCGTGGCGCTCCTGCTGCTCGGCCGTATCGCCGCGGCGGAGACCGACGGGATGGTGGCATTCCCACCCGACGCCGACACCTACGTCCACGCCGGCGCGCGCGGTCGGAGCTTCGGCACCGCCCGGCGGCTCTGGGTGAGCGGCGCGCCCGTGCGCCAGTCGTTCCTGCGCTTCACGGTCACCGGCATCGGCGCGCGTGTGGTCGGGCAAGCCATCCTGCGCCTCACAGTGGCACCTGGACGGCGCGCCGCGAGCAGCGCCGGGGGGAGGGTCCACCTCGTCACGGACAACGGATGGACCGAGGCGGGTACGACGTACCACACGCGGCCGCCGGTCGACGGCCCGGTACTCGCGCAGCAAGGCGACGTCAGGGTCAAGCAGACGGTGGACTTCGACGTGACCGCGGCGGTCGTCGGCGACGGCACCTACAGCTTCGCGCTGGAGAGCCCTGCTCGCGACGCCGTCTGGTACCGAAGCCGACAGGCCCGGAGCGGGAGACCCGAGCTCCGGGTGATGCTCGCCCCCGAGCCGAAGCCGGAGGTGCTCGGCGTCGAGGACCTCGGCTTCGGGCCCGCGGTCGAGACCGCTGTCAACAAGGCGACCGCACAGAAGCCCGAGAGCAAGCTCTGGTTCCACGATGGCACGTGGTGGGCCGCGCTCTTCGCACCGGGCGCCGGCGAGTACCGCATCCACCGACTCGATCCCGCCACCGACACCTGGATCGACACGGGGACCTTCGTCGACGAGCGCCCGATGAGCCGGCAGGACGTTCTCTCGGACGGCGCCGGGCTCTACATGGTGTCGCGTTTCGACGGGGCCCCGCCGGAGAGCCGGCTCCTCCGCTATACCTACTCGCCCGCCTCGCGCTCGCACGTCCTCGACCCCGGCTTTCCGGTGCGCATTCCCGGCGGCGGGACCGAGTCGATGACGCTCGCCAGGGACTCCGGCGGCACCCTCTGGATCGCCTACACGTTGAACGATCAGGTCTTCGTCGCGAGCACCCTCGGCAGCGATCTCGACTGGAGCGCACCCTTCGTCGTGCCGGTCGGGGAGGGAACGACCGTCGACCCCGACGACATCGCCGGGGTGCAACGGCTGCCCGGCGGCATCGGCGTCTTCTGGAGCAACCAGCTCACCGACAAGTTCTACTTCGCGGTGCACCGTGACGGGGCGCCGGCGGCTGACCCGGCGGCGTGGCAGCTCGAGATCGCCGCCGCCGGCGGAAACGTCGCCGACGACCACTTCAACCTGAAGCTCGCCTCCGACGGCCGCCTCTTCGCCGCGGTGAAGACCAGCCGCAGCAATCCGAGCTCGACGCTCATCGGTCTGCTCGTCCGCTCGCCGGGGGGCGTCTGGTCGCCGCTCCACAAGGTCACCGACGTCGATTTCCACCCGACCCGGCCGCTGTGCATGCTCGACGAGGCCGCGCGCCGCGTGTACGTGTTCTACTCGCTGGACCAGTCCGCCATCTATTACAAGACCAGCGACGTCGATTCACTCGCCTTCCCCGACGGCAGCGGCACGCCGTTCATCGTGAGCACGCTCGCGACCGACATCAACAACCCGACGAGCACGAAGCAGAACGTCGACGCGAGCACGGGTCTCGTGGTGCTGGCCTCGAGCTCCGAGCGCATGACGTACTGGCATCGGCGGCTCGATCTCGCGCCGCCAATGAGCACTCGTTGACGAGGCCGTGCCGACGCAGTAGCCCGAGCGCTGGACATGACGCGACGGCGACGGCGTTGGTTCGTGGCGGTCGCCATCCTGATCGCGCTGCGAGCGGCGCTCCCCGTCGGGCTCCGCGCGCTCCTGGCCTCGCAGGCCGGGAAGCTGCTCGAGGCGCGGGTCGAGATCGGCGACGTGGACCTCGCGCTCCTGCGCGGCGCGATCGCGCTGAAGGACGTCGCCGTGTGGCCGGGCACGACCGCACCGGCACCTTCGTCCAGCCCCGGCGCCGAGCCGCCCCTCGTCGCCTGGAAGCGCTTCGCCGTGAACGTCGCCTGGCTCCCGCTCTTCCACAAGACCGTCGAGCTCGAGAGCGTGGAGCTCGACCAGCCACGCGTCGCGCTCGACCGGCTCGCGAGCGGCGAGATCAACCTGATGGCGCTCGTCCCGAGGGGCGAGGCGCGGGCAGCCGCGAAGACCGGGGAAGGACAGACCACGCCCGCCGCTGGAGCGGAGGCCGCTGGAGCGACGGCGAAGGCCGGCTGGGGTGTCGGCGTCGACCACCTGGCGCTGCGGGAGGGACACGTCCGCTTCCGCGACTTCGCCGTGCGAGGGGTCGAGCCCGTCGACATCGCCCTGCCGACCATCGAGGTGCGCGACGTGGCGCTGCGGCCAGGGATGTACGGGGGCCCCGCACGCGCTCACCTCGACGTGCGGGTGGACGAGGGCCGGCTGCGGATGAACACGCACCTCCGGCTCCTCGACCACGGCCTCGGGGTCGCGACCAGCCTGCGCGCGCGCCGCCTGCCACTCCGCCGCACCCGGCTCTACGTGCCGAAGGTGGGCTGGCGCGAGCTCGCGGGCGAGGTCGGCGCCTCGGTCGTGCACCGCTTCGCGACCCGCGGCCGCCACGAGGTGCGCGGAACGGTCACCCTGGATGACGTGGCGGTCCGCGTGCCGGGCGTCGAGGAGCCCGCTCTGAAGTGGAAGCACTTCGCGGTGAGCGTCGATCCTCTCGACCTCGGGGCGCAGCGCGCCGCGGTGGCGAGCGTCGAGCTCGCCGGCGCCTCCGTCTTCGTGCGCCCCCGCGGCGGCGCACCGCTACCGGTGGCCGCGGGTGGGTCGAACGGCGGGACCCCGCCGGCGGGCACCGCAGAGCCGGCGAGCTCACCCGCAGCGGACGCGAAGCCGTGGCGGTGGTCCGTCGCCTCGCTGCGCGTGACGGACACCCGCGCGCGCGTGCTCGCCGGCGACGCACCGACCGACGTCGGGGTCGAGCTCGAGGCACACGAGCTGAGCGGCGACGCCGACGAGCCGGCTCCGGTGAGACTCGCGATCCGGCTGGGCGACGGGTCGCTCGCCGTCGCGGGAGGACTCCGCGTCGGCCGGCCGGGCTTCGCCGGTTCGCTCACGCTCGACCAGCTCCCGCTCCC
>Ga0209056_10004761_pt1 | contig 14271 bp, 15 predicted proteins | sample GraSoiAngelo_114_FD_185876 | JGI IMG/M metagenome (GOLD analysis project Ga0209056, IMG submission 185876) | Grasslands soil microbial communities from the Angelo Coastal Reserve, California, USA - 14_0903_13_40cm (SPAdes) (version 2) | ecosystem: Environmental > Terrestrial > Soil > Grasslands... | reverse complement strand
GCGACGTCAACAAGATGATCGCCGAGGTCGGGGGCATCGTGAACGTGAGCGGCAAGAGGATCGCGACGCCGTTGGCGCCGCCGAGCCCGGGCAGCACGCCGATGACCGTCCCCAGCGTGATGCCGACGACGGCGATGAACAGGTTGTAGGGCGTGATCGCGACGTGGAACCCGAGGAGAAGGTTCTCGATGCCCACCGTCAATGGCCCAGCCAGGCTTCGAGCGGGCCCTTGGGCATCGGGACCAGGAACCATTTCTCGAAGACCAGGAACGTGACCAGGGGGAACAGGACGGCGACGGCGAGCACGGTGAGCCACGCGTGGCGCCCGATCCATCGCATGTAGACGCCGGTATAGAGCGCGGCGGAGACGTAGAGCCCGAGCCAGTGGATCAGCGCGACGAACGCGACCGCGGGCGCCAGCACCTTCAGCACGGGGCCGAGCTGCTGCCGCGTCACGAAGGGCGCTCCGTCGGCGCGCCGCGCCGCCTGGAAGAAGATCGTCACGCAGGCCGCGATCAGAAGCGCGCCGAGCCAGAACGGGAGGAATCCGCTCTGGGGCCCGTCGGTCCCCCACCCGGTGCCGAGCCGAACCGCGTCGAAGACGACGAGCCCACCCAGCAGGGCCAGGAACGACGCGGTGACGAGATCGGCGAGGCGCATCAGTGCGAGGCCGCTACTTCTTCAGCAGCCCTCCCTTGCCCATGAGCTCCTTGTGGAGCCGCTCGTTCTCCTCGACCCACGTCACGTACTCGGCGCCGGCGGCGAAGGCCGGCCTCAGCGCGCCCTCCTCCATGTATTTCTTCCACTCCGGCGTCTCGGTGACCTTCTTCAGGAACGCCACATACCAGTCCACCGCGTCCTTGGGCATGTTCGGCGCCCCGAAGATGCCGCGCAGCATCAGGTAGCTCACGTCGGCGCCGAGCGCCTCCTTGATCGTGGGGATGTTCTTCCACTCGCCGACGGTGAGCCGCGCGGTGTCGAACACCGCGAGCGGGCGCACCCGCCCGGCCCTCCAATGGCTCGCGCACTCGGTCGGGTTGTTCACGGTCGAGTCCACGTGCTTGCCGACCAGGTTGACGCACACCTCGCCGCCCCCCTTGAAGGGCACGTAGGTGAACTTGACGCCCGCGAGAGCCTGCTCGAGCTGGATCGTGAGGATCTGGTCTTCCTGCGCCGAGCCGGTGCCCCCCATCAGACACTGGCCCCCCTGGCGCTCCTTGCACTGCTTGTCCTTGACGGCGGCGAGGTATTCCTTGGCGGTCTTGTATGGCGAGTCCGCGTTCACCCACAGAACGAACTCATCGAGGGCCATGCGGGCCAGCGGCGTGTAGTCGCGCCAGTTGAACGGGAGGTTGTTGTGCAGCGGCGTCGTGAAGAGATTCGAGAGCGTGATGATGATGGTGTGGGCGTCGCCCTTCTTGTTCTTGACGTCGAGGAATCCCTCGGCGCCCGCGGCGCCGGACTTGTTGACGACGATGAGCGGACGGGGCGTGAGCTTGTGCTTGTCGGCGAGGCCGGCGATCAGCCGCGCCATCTGATCGGCGCCGCCGCCGGTTCCAGCCGGCACCACGAACTCGATCGGCTTGGCCGGCTCCCACGCGATCGAGGAGTCGGGGACGATGACCAGCGAGGCGAGGACGGACAGAAGGACGCTGCTGAGCTTCATCGTTCGCTCCTTTACCCGAGGCCGGGCCTCGGTGCACGTTCGTCAGATGCGAAAGGCCGGGCCCCGTTTCCGGGAGCCCGGCCCAGCGTACGACGGCGCGACGGCGAGCGCCCTTGACGAGCTCCGCGCCCTTACTTTGGCGCGAGCGCCGCTTTGGCGGCGTCGAGCCGCCGGAACGGCACCACCGCCGGAATCTCCCACTTCTCCCACATCTCGTCGACCTTGGCCTGGAAGTACTCGAGGTCCTCCTCGAGGAAGTGGGCGAACCGCCCCTGCTTCAGGAGGTACTCGCGCACCGGCTTGCGGGCGCGCCCCTCGACGATCGCCTTGGTCTTGCCGTAGTACTTCACCTGCCCGTCTTCGACCTCGTAGAGCGGGAAGATGCCGGTCTCGATCGCCAACTCGCCCAGCTCGTGCGACAGCATCGGGTCGTAGTCCCAACCCTTCGGGCACGGGTCGAGCGAATGGATGAACGTCGGGCCGCCGATCGTCAGCGCGCGGCGCACCTTGTTCATCATCTCCACCGCGTACGAGGCGCAGACGGTCGCCACGTAGCGGCACTCCGGATGCCCCGCCGCCATCAAGCCGGCCATGTTCTTCTTCCACCGCGTGTGGATGAGACGCTTCACCTTGCCCGGAGGGCTGAACGTGGTGTTGGCGCCGTACGGCGTCATCCCGGAGAGCTGGATATCGGTGTTGGCGTACGACTCGTTGTCGTAGAGGAGAATCAGCGAGTTGTACTCCTTGTGCGTCAGCGTGGCCGAGATCGCTCCGAGCCCCATGTCGGCCCCGCCGCCGTCGCCGCAGAAGGCGATGACGTTGATGGGCTCGGATTTCATCTTGCCCTTGCGCATGAGAGCCTTCAGTCCAGCCGCGGTCCCGAGTGCCGCCGACCCCGAGGATCCCAGCTGCGTGTGCATCCACGGCACCACCCAGGGCGTCGTGTAATACGTCGTGTTCGCGACGTACATACATCCGGTCGAGCCGAGCACGATCGTGCGCGGCCCGGACGCCTTCACCATGAGCTTCATGACCAACGCGGACTCGCACCCCTGACACGTCCGATGCCCGGACGTGAAGTACTCCTCGATCGTGACCCGCTTGACGCCGCGGAAGGGCTCGAGGATCTGCGTGGCGTTGCTGAACGTCGTCGTCTCGGCCATCGTGGCTTCTCCTATTCCCGCACGCCCAGCCAGTGGGTCTTGGGGTCGGATTTCCCGGCCTTGGCGGCCGCGTAGCAAAGATCGGTCGCCTTGTAGACGTCTTCGAGCGTCACCTCGCGGCCGCCCAAACCGCAAATGAAGGAGAGGAGCGGCGGCCGCCGGTCGGCATTGTACAGGGCGGCGCGGATCTCGTTGGCGACCACACCCGAGCCGAACGGCGAGCCGAAGGAATAATCGCGGTCGATGATCCCCAGCGCCGACGCCTTCGAGAGCGCCGCCACGAGCTTCTCGGTCGGGAACGGCCGGAACCAGCGCAGCCGCACCAGGCCGACCTTCCGGCCTTTGGCGCGCATCTCGCGGATGGCGACCTTGATCGGCAGCGAGATGGTGCCCATCCCGACCAGGATCACCTCGGCGTCGTCCGTCATGTACTCCTCGAACCAGGGGTTCTCCGGTCCGCGTCCGAAGACGCGGCGGAAGTCGGCGTACGCCTCCTCGATGACGCCGACGGCGCGGGCCATCGCTTCGTTGTTCTGCCGGCGAATCTCGATGACCCAGTCCTCGTTCGCCTGAGGCGCGACGGTGATCGGGTTGTCGGGATGCAGCAGGAGGTCCCCGCGGTTGTAGCGCGGCAGGAACTGATCCACCTTCGACTTGGGCGGCACCATCGTGAGCGCCTGCGAGTGGGTGAGGAACGCCCCGTCCGCGGAGATCGCGAGCGGCAGGAAGACGCGCCGGTCCTCGGCGACCCGATAGGCGATCAGCGTGGTGTCGAGCGCCTCCTGCGACGTGTCGATCCAGCAGAGGAGCCAACCGACGTCCCGGACGACGAGCGCGTCGTTGTGCTCGACGCCGAAGGCGCCCGGATCGTCGAGCGCGCGGTTGCCGACGAGGGCGACCATGGGCACGCGCAACGGCGGCGTGACGACCAGGCACTCCATCGCGTACATCCAGCCGACTCCGGACGAGCCGCAGAAGACCCGCGCGCCCACGGTCGACGCGTGCTTGACGATCTCGAACTGGCTGTGCTCGCCCTCGGCGACGATGTACTCGGCCACGAGCTGGCCGCCCGAGATCTTCTTGGCGATCGCCTGCATGACCGTGTCGTACGGGCGGATCGGATACGCCGTCACGACGTCCAGGTCGGCGAGCGTCAGCGCTTCGGCGACGGCCTCGCTGCCGGAGATCAGGAGTTCCTTGTCTTCTTCGTGGCCGGCCGGAGCCGCCTGGGTCACAACGGCCATTGCGCTGGTCCTCCCGTTTTACGTATCGCTGCGGCTAGACCGTTTTGTGCTGCGCGTTCTCGCCCGGAATGCCCGCGGTGATCTCGACGCCGCCGGCGTCGAGGTTCGTCTCGAGCTCCTTCTCGTACTGGCCGCGGAAGCGGAAGCCGTGCGAGCGTACGGTGGCGTTCTTGTCGCCGATCTTCGACGTCATCCAGGTCTTGTAGCCGCCCTTGTCCTTGCGCCACATCTCCCACTGGCTCGCGTTGTCGTCGAACACCGACTCGTTGACCATGGTGATGCAGTGCTCCACCGGACACACCGCCTCGCACACGCCGCAGCCGCAGCACGCCTCCATGTTGGCGTCGTACGTCCCGTCGGGCATGACGTCGAAGCAGGAGTCGGGGCACTGAATCCAACAGAGCGTGCACTTCACACACGTGTCGAAGTCGATGACCGGGCGCATCGTGCGTGTCGTGAACTTCTTGAAGTACGGATTGCGCTCGGGCACGTAGCCCTTGCCGGACTCCTTCGGCTTGCCCACCGGGATCGCCGGGATCGTCACGCCCTCCCGCATCTCCCACCACTTGGGCATCTCGAACGAGTACGGGATCTCGGCGTTGCCCTCGGTCATCGTGACCTCGCGGGTCTCGAGCCGCCCGTGGGCCTTCTTCGCCGACTCGACCTTGAGGTCCGAGCCCCACTCCATCTCCCGGATGGCCTCGCCGACCCCGTCGAGCGTGAGGAAGGCCGGCGCGATCTTGGCGAGCGCCCCGAGGATACGCACCTCGGTGTGGTCCTCGCGGTAGACCCAGAGGCCGGAGAACGACGCCTTGGCGCGGAGGAGCGCCAGCTTATACGGCGCGTCCTTCTTGTGGATGTCCTTCAGCAGGCTGTCGAAGCTCTGGAGCGAGGTCATCAGCAGGGTGCCGTTGGGCACCGTGAGGCGATTGATGGGCTGGAGCCCGTACCACGCCCACGACTCGACGCCCTTGGACAGCGTGTCGTCCACGGCGATCGTGACGTCGACATGCTTGGGCTCGTAGCGTGCCATGTTCTGCTCGAGCTCTTCCTTGGTGTCGGCGACGATCGCGAAGTCCTTCGCGGGGATGCCGTTCCGCTGCGGGCTGTCCCCGTACCGCCCGAACGCGATCCCCCATCGCCCCGACTTGCGCGCCGAGAGCACGATCCCGCGGGTGATGCGCGCGGCGAGGTTTTTCTGGAAGATACCGCGGTAGACGACCTCACAGATCAGGGCTGCCATTCACGCCTCCTCTACCACCTCGTGACCAGGGGGGTTCGTGGTCGGCTGGTCTGACCAGACAGACTACTGGCAGGCCTCCGGCCTGTCAAGCTTCCGGCCCGTCGGGTAGTGTCTCAGTTTCCGCCTGTCGAGGGCTCGTCTCGGTCAGCCGAGCTTGCTCAGGAAGCCGACGAGCGCCTGCGTGAACGCTTCCGGCTGCTCCATGTTCGAGAGGTGCGCCGCGGACTTCAAGATGGCGAGCTGGGAGCCCTTGATCTGCTCGTTCATGACCCGCGACGCGGCAACCGGCGTGCCCTGATCCTCCTCACCCACGATGATCAGCGTGGGCGACTTGATCACGCCGATACGGTCGGTCAGGTTGAGCGACGCGATCGCCTGGCAGCAGCCGATGTACCCGACGGGGTTCGTCGACCGGATCATCCCGCGAACACGCTCGACGACCTCCCCGCCCCGCTCCCTGAACGGCGTCGTGAGCCAGCGGGCCAGCGTGCCCTCCACGAGCGGCTCCATCCCCTTCGTCTCCGCGGTGTGGACACGCTCGTCCCACAGGGGCTTGGCCTCGGGCGGAATGCGGCTCGAGGTGTCGCACAGCACGAGGCTCGAGAAGAGCTCCGGGGCCTTGAGCGCGAGGGTCTGGCCGATCATGCCGCCCATCGAGAGCCCGACCCAGTGGGTGCGCGGGATCCCGAGGGCGCGGAGCAGCGCCTGGGCGTCGTCGGCCAGCTGATCGAGGGTGTAGGCCCCCCGGGGGGCGTCGGTGCCGCCGTGCCCGCGCGTGTCGTAATTCAGCACCCGCCAGCGCGCGGTCAGCGCTTTGAGCTGTGGCTCCCACATCGCGAGCGTCGTCGCCAACGAATGGCTCAGCGTGACGACCGGCGCGCCGGTCGGACCGTCCAGCGTGTAGTTCATCGAGATCCCGTTGGCCGTGATCTTCATCGCCCGTCCTCCCTTAGTCGCCGCGCCTCGGCCGGCGGGGCCCCAGCCCCGCGACGGCCTGCGGCGCGCACTGCGCAGCTCACCGTCCGGCGGAGTCGATCGTCCACTGCAGCGCATCGGCGGCGCGCCCGTCGGCCGGGCGGCCGCGCCTGCGGAGCTCGGCGATCACGCGCCGCCGCGCCTCCGCGGGGCGATTTTGCCCCAACTTGAACTTCGCGCGCCAGTGGGTGATATCGAGCCTCACCGCGGCCAGCTGGGCCATCGCGCCACGGTAGAGCGGATCGTTCGGGTCGAGCGTCCGGAACCCGCCCTCAGGCTGATAGCGCGCCAGGAGCTTCAGCTGCTGCGCCGCCACCGCGGCCGGGTCCTCCGCGACGTGGGCCGTGCACTCGAAGATCACGGTCTGGTGATAGGCGGTCGCCGATCCTCCGTACTCGGCGTGGACCCAGTAGGACGGGATCACCGCCAGGACCTCGTCGACCTCGACCACGCAACGCGGGCGCAGCTTCAAGTCGTGGATCTGCTCGTCAGCCCTCACCAGGTGGATCTCGAAGCTTTTCCCGTCGTAGACGAACGGGTATAACCCGACGTGGGGAAGCGCCTCGTCGCTCACGGTCAGGAGGCGAGCGAGCTCCTGCGTCTGCACGAAGCGGTCGACGTCGGGGCGCGGGATGTTCGAGTAGTAGTCGTGGAAGATCACGCGGCGATCCGAGCCTGGCCGACCATGTCGCAGAAGTACCGGTGGATCACCGTGCTGTCGGTCAGCTCGGGATGGAACGTCGCCACCAGGACGCTGCCGTACCGCGCCATCACCGGCTCGCCCCCGTGCTCGGCGAGCACGTGAACGTCGGGACCCACGCGGCGGATCCGCGGCGCCCTGATGAAGAACATCTCGATGCGCGTGTCGACGCCGTCGAGCCGCGCCACCCCCGAGGCCTCGAACGACTCGCGCTGGCGCCCGTACGCGTTGCGCTCGACGGCGACGTCAATGAGCCCGAGCGAGAACTGCCGCGGGCCCTCGACCTCGCGCGCCAAGATGATGAGCCCCGCGCAGGTGCCGAAGAGCGGCTTGCCGGCGCGATGGAACTTCTCGATCGCCGGCACGAAGTCCCACGCGTCGATGAGCTTGAGCAGGGTCGTGGACTCGCCCCCGGGGATGACCAGCCCGTCGACGGCGTCGAGCTCGGTGGGCTTGCGCACCTCCACCGCCTCGACGCCGCACTTCTCCAGCGCCTTCGCGTGTAACCCGAAGTCGCCCTGGAGGGCGAGGACGCCGACTCTCACCCCTACCAGCCCCGTGTCTGCAGGAGATCCTTCTCCGCGAGCTTGGAGGTCTCGATGCCCACCATCGCGTCGCCCAGCTCCTCGCTGACGCGCGCCAGGACGTCTGGATCCTTGAAGTGGGTCGTCGCCTGCACGATCGCCTTGGCCCGCTGCGCCGGGTCGCTCGACTTGAAGATTCCGGAGCCGACGAAGACGGCCTCGGCGCCCAGCTGCATCATGAGCGCGGCGTCCGCCGGCGTCGCGATCCCGCCGGCCGAGAAGTTGGGCACCGGCAGCTTGCCGGACTTGGCCACCCAGCGCAGGAGCTCGTACGGCGCGCCGAGGTTCTTCGCCTCGGTCATCAGCTCCTCGGGCGACAGCGTGGTGAGGCGCCGGATGCCGGAGACGACCGCGCGCATGTGACGGACGGCTTCGACGATGTTGCCGGAGCCCGCCTCGCCCTTGGTGCGGATCATCGCCGCGCCCTCGCCGATGCGACGGAGCGCCTCGCCGAGATCACGGCAGCCGCACACGAAGGGGATCCGGAACGCGAACTTGTCGATGTGGAAGTGCTCGTCGGCCGGCGTCAGCACCTCCGACTCGTCGATGTAGTCGACGGCGAGCGACTCGAGGATCTGCGCCTCGACGAAGTGGCCGATGCGCGCCTTCGCCATGACCGGGATCGTCACGGCCTTCTGGATCTCCTTGATCTTCTTCACGGGCGACATCCGGGCCACGCCGCCGTCCCGGCGGATGTCGGAGGGCACGCGCTCGAGCGCCATGACCGACACGGCGCCGGCGTCCTCGGCGATCTTCGCCTGCTCGGCGTTGGTGACGTCCATGATGACCCCGCCCTTGAGCATCTCGGCGAGGCCGATGTGCTTCTTGTCCGCGATCCGCAGTCCGTTCAGGTCCGACATGTGTGACCTCCTTTTATTTGCCGTCGGGGCACCTTCGCAGGGCTCCGGCGCCCGACGTTCGGGCAGTCAACCCGTCACACCACTGGAACCGCCGCGCGCTCATCCCGCTCCCGGCCGCGGAACCGGCTGCGCGTGGATTTTATCGTTTCGGCGAGCCGCCGCACACCTTCGTCGATCCGGCCCGCCGGCACCGAGGAGAACGAGAGGCGCAGCGTGCGCTGGCCGCCGCCGTCCACGAAGAAGGGCGCACCGGGGGCGAAGGCGACACCGCGCTCGACCGCCCGCGGCAGGAGCGCGCCCGCGTCCATCCCGGGCGGCAGCGTGACGAGCAGCGAGAACCCGCCCTGCGGCTCCGTCCACGTGACCTCGGTCGGCATGCGACGTCTGAGGGCCGCCAGCAGCAGCGAGCGCCGCCGCGCGTACTCCGTCGCGACGCGCGCGGCGTGCCGGTCGAGGAGCTTGCGCTCGCAGAAACGATGCACCGCGGCCTGGATGAGGGCGCTGGTGTGGAGATCGGCCAGCTGCTTCGCCGCCTGGAGCCGCTCGAGGATGGGCCGGGGGCCCACCAGCCAGCCGAGCCGCAGCCCGGGGAAGAGGATCTTGGAGAAGGTGCCGATGTAGATGACGACGCCGCCCCGGTCGGCGGCCTTGAGCGGAAGGCTCGGGCCGTCGCCGTAGTAGAGGCTGCCGTCGAAGCCGTCCTCGACGATCGGTACCTGGTGGCGCGCCGCCGCCTCCAGAAGGCGCCGTCCCGTCTCCGGCGTCACGACCAGGCCCGTCGGATTGTGGGCGCTCGGCTGGCAATAGAAGAGCTTCGGCGTGTGGCGCTCCAGCAGCCGCTCGAACACGTCGGCGCGCGGGCCCGCGCCGTCCCACGGCACGCTCAAGAGCTGCGCGCCGAACGACCGAAACACCTGCATGGCTCGCGGATAGGTCGGCTGCTCGATCGCCACGAAGTCGCCGGGATCGATCAGCGTGCGGGCGATCAGGTCAAATCCCTGCTGCGAGCCGTTGACGATCAGGATCTCCTCCGGCCGCGCCTCCAGGCCGAACCGAAGAAGATACGTCGAGAGATAGCGGCGGAGCGGAGGATAGCCGCCGGCCGGATAGTACTGCAGCAGCGCGGCGCCCTCGTCACGGATCACCTGGTTCAACACGCGACGGAACGCGTCGGTCGGGAAGAGCCCGCTGTCCGGCATGCCCCCGGCGAAGGACACGACCGTCGCGCTCGACGGGATCGGCGTCAGCGCGCGCGACCGCTCGTCGTCGGCGCCGAGGATCTGCGCGTTGCGCGAGAAGAGTCCCGACCAGTCGAGGGCCACGGGCGGGAGCGCGGCCGCCGACGCCACCGGCGCACCGGCGCCCACGGCCCGCTCGGCGACGAACGTCCCCTGCCCGACGTGAGCGCGCGCCCAGCCGGCGGCGACAAGCTCTTCGTAGGCCAGCGCCACCGTGCCGCGGTTGACGCGGAGCTGCCGCGCGAGCTCGCGGGTGGCCGGCAGCTTCGTGCCCGGCGTCAGAAGGCGCTCGTGGATCAACCGCTCCAGGTGGGTCTGGATCTGGCGGGGCAGCGCCGTGGGATTGTCGCGATCCAGCGGAATGTTCACGCGCGTCTCTCTCTAAGCCATTTTGGCTCGGTTTGGATCGTGGTCAAGGGCCAATTGGCCTGATTGCTCCAGGCCAATACCTGGGCGGTCGGGTGCCGTTCCCCGCGCCGGGTACAATGGCCGCTGCCGTCGATGCGATCACAGTTCTTGGTCGCGTCTCAACCCGGCGGGCCCCCCGCGACGGCTAGGGGCGCGCCCGACGATCACCCCGACCGCAGACAACCCGGTCACGAGAAAGGGAGACCCGCATGGCGGGTGAAGCGCCGATCAAGCAGGCCGTGAAGTGGATCGACGACCAGCTCACCGAGAACCCGAGCGTCGACCGGGTCAAGCTCGTCGACGAGGCGTCGCGCCGCTTCGATCTGCCCCCCCTCGACGCCGACTTCCTGTTCCGTCATCTCGCCGAGCGGGCGCGGAAGAAGTGAGCGAGGCGCCCGCGCGCCGCGTCCAGGCGCAATTCGGCGGGAGCGCCGCGGCGTCCGTGACGAGCGCCGGCCATGCCGCCGGCGAGGATCTCGACCGGTTGGTGGCCTGGGGCGCCGCGCGGCGCCCCGATCGCGTCCTCGACCTCGCGACCGGCGGCGGCCACACCGCGCTCCGCTTCGCGGCCATCGCGCGCCGGGTCGTGGCGGTCGACCTGACCGAGCCGATGCTGCGCGCCGCCCGTGAGCACGTGCGGGCGCGCGGCGGCGCCCACATCGAGTTCGTCGCCGCCGACACGTCCGCCCTACCGTTCGGCGACGGGGCGTTCGACGTCGTCACCTGTCGTACGGCGGCGCACCACTTCGCCGACGTCGCGGCGGCCGTCCGTCAGATCCAGCGTGTCCTGCGTCCGGGCGGGGCGTTCCTGCTCCAGGACATCCTCGGGCACGACGACGCCGAGGCGAGCGCGTTCATCCTCGAGGTCGAGCGAAGGCGAGACCCGTCGCACGTGCGGAGCTATCGGGCCGCGGAGTGGAAAGCCTTCCTGAGAGCGGCGGGGCTGACGGTGATGGAGGACGCCGTGATCTGGAAGATCCGCGAGTGGGGCGACTGGACCGGGCGGATGCGGATGAGCACCGACGCGCGCCACGAGCTCGAGACCTTCGTGCGGGCAGCGCCCGAGCGATGCCGGGCCGCGTTCGACTTCAAGCTCAGCGGCGAGCGCGTCGAATCGTTCAACGACCGGCAGATCCTGTTGCGTGCAGAGCGGGACTGACGCGCGGCGGCCGGCTATGCCGCCGAGCGGCCGGGCTCAGCCGGCGCTGGTGCGGAGACGCACGATCGTGGCGCCGACGCCCCCGCGCTCCGGCGGCGCGTCGGCGTAGCCGGCGACTCGCGGATGTCGGGCGAGCACGGCCTGGACGATCTTTCGCTGAACCCCGATGCCGCGGCCGTGGATCAGCCGGACCTCGCTGAACCCCCTCGCGGAAGCTGCCTCGAGGTACTCGTCGACGACCGAGGGGATATCGCGCGGCGCGAACGCATGGAGATCCAGCGCATCCTCGATCGGGATGCGGATGGGCTCGTCTACAGCCGCGGTCCTTCCAGGACGTGCTGCTGCCAGTGATCGAAGCTCAGGAGATCCTCCCCCGAGAGCTTGCACTGTCAGAAGGTCGCGGCTCTCTCGAAGAACTTGACGTCCACCATGCCGACGTTCTCGGCGCGCGCCGTCTCCGCGACCTTCTGGCTGACCATCTGCCGGACGAACGGAATCGGGATCCGGCCGAGCCGGCTGATCACCTCGTCGGTGCAGCGGATCCGTGTTCCCGGCAGCACCGGGCCGTCGGCCGCGGCCGCGCCCGCGTCCACCTCGCGCTCCGGATGCTCGCACGTCTCCGGCACGAGCTGCTGGAGGCGCAACGACACGTATTCGGTCACCCACCCCTGAAGCTCCCGCTTGGCGTCGTCCATGCTCGGCCCCGCGCGATCGAGCTTGTCGTGGATCGCGGCGAGGAGCCGCTCGAGGTGGTCGAACCGCGACTCGAGCGCGCCGAGTCGCCGATCCAGGTTCGCGTCGCTCATCGAGTCCTCCGTCTCCAGAGCCCGAGACCGCCGCTCACGCGACCGCGGGGCGGCGCGTGTGCCAGTCCGTGAGCCGCTGATAGGCGTCGACGACCCGCAGCACCGTCGCCTCGTCGAACGGCCGCCCGACGATCTGCAGCCCGATCGGGAGACCGCCGGCGGTGAAGCCGCACGGCGCCGCGCAGGCGGGATGGCCGGAGAAATTGATCGGCCGCGTGAGGCGGATGAGCGCCGACCGGACGTCCGACGGCCCGTCGCCCAGCGACGCATCGCGCTCGCCCAGCACGGGCGCGGCAATCGGCGTCGCCGGCGCCAGGAGCACGTCGCGCTTCGCGAGCGCCTCGTCGACTTCCCGGCGCACGAGCGCCCGCACCTGCTGCGCGCGGACGTAGTGGGCGCCGCTGACGAAGGCGCCGATCCTCAACCGCTCCCGGACGTCGGGCTGATAGTCCTGCGCGCGCGTGCGCATCCAGCCGGCGTGGTACGCGACCGCCTCCGAGGCCACGATCGCCGAGGAGGCAGCGGCGACGTGGTCGATCTGGGTCAGATTCACCTCGTCCACGACCGCGCCGGCCTGCTCGAGCCGACGCGCGGCCACGTCGACCGCCGCCCGCACCTCGGGCGTCGCCACGTCGGTGAAATGAGCGCGTAGGAGCCCAACGCGCAGCCCCTTGACCTCGCCGCCGAGCGCCGCCGCGTAGTCGGGCACCGGCAGGACGCTCGTGGTCGGATCGTCCGGGTCGTAGCCGGCGATCGCGCCCAGGATCAGCGCGCAGTCGCGCGCGGTTCGCGCCATCGGTCCGACGTGGTCCATCGACCAGGACAGCGGCAGGACGCCGGCGCGGCTCACCCGACCGTAGGTAGGCTTGAGGCCGGTGATCCCGCAGAGCGAGGCCGGGATGCGGATCGACCCGCCGGTGTCGGAGCCGAGCGATCCGGGTGCCAGCCCGGCCGCGACGGCTACACCCGAGCCCGAGGACGAGCCGCCGGCGATCCGATGCGCGCTCCCGTCCCACGGGTTGCGCGCGTCGCCGTAGTGAGCGTTGAGCCCCTCGGGCCCGTACGCGAACTCGTGCATGTTGAGCTTGCCGAGCACGACGGCGCCGGCCTGACTCAGACGGCTCACGACCGTCGCGTCCTTCGACGGGACCGACTCGGCGAGGATCTTCGATCCACCGGTGGTGCGGATCCCCTTCGTCGAGTAGAGGTCCTTCGGCGCCCACGGCACGCCGTGCAGCGGCCCGGTGACCGTGCCGGCCATCAGGTCGGCTTCGGCGGCGCGCGCCGCCTCCAGCGCGCTCTCGGCGCAGACGGTGATGAACGCGCGGAGCCTGGCGTCGAGCGCGGCGATACGGTCGAGGTGGGCGCGGGCGACCTCGACCGGCGAGACTTCCTTGGTCGCGATCATCCGGCCGAGCTCGGCCATCGAGAGCCAGACGAGGTCGCTCACCTCACAGCATCCGGTACTGGGTGGTCGGCTCGATCGCGTCGAGGGGAACGCTCTCGAGACGCTCCAGCATCTCGAGCAGGCGCAGAACGCCGGGACGGATCGCCTCCAGCTCGGCGTCGGTCCACGCGAACCCACCGAGTCGAGCCAGGCGCTGCAACGTCTCCACGGTTATTTCCATGGGCGCGAGCATACCACTAGAATGAAAGACCATGGCCGTCGCGCTGACGATCATCGTGGATCCCAACGACCCCGCGTCGCGTCGCAGCCTCACGGCCGCCGCCGGCACCACGATCCTCAAGGCCGCCCACGCCGGCGGCGTCGACATCACCGCCACGTGCGGGGGCCGCGGCCGCTGCACGTCGTGCCGGGTCAAGTTCCTGACGGGCGCTCCGCCGCCGCCGACGATCATGGACGCGCTCCAGCTAGGCGACGACCTCGTCCGCGAGGGGTATCGCCTCTCCTGCCAGTGCGTGCTCCACGAGCCCGTCATCGTTCAGCTCGCGCCGCCGCTGGAGGAGCGCGCCTTCCAGATCCTGGGCGCTGGCCCCGGCGTCCACGCGCTCGGCCGCGTCACGCTCGACTCGGGCGTCGCCAAGCAAGTGGTCAAGGTCAACCTGCCGCGCGAGGAGCATCATCAGACGTCCGACCTCGAGCAACTCCTCGCGGCGGTCGGTCTCACGGCCGACGACGTCGCGCCCGCGGTGGTCCAGGGACTGCCGCAGGCGCTCCGCGACGATCCGGCTGGCGTCACCGTGACGACCTTCGCGGCGGGCGG
>Ga0209056_10004760_pt1 | contig 14274 bp, 18 predicted proteins | sample GraSoiAngelo_114_FD_185876 | JGI IMG/M metagenome (GOLD analysis project Ga0209056, IMG submission 185876) | Grasslands soil microbial communities from the Angelo Coastal Reserve, California, USA - 14_0903_13_40cm (SPAdes) (version 2) | ecosystem: Environmental > Terrestrial > Soil > Grasslands... | reverse complement strand
AATCCACAATCCGCAATTTGACGCAGATGACCGTCCGGGATCCGACACTCGATAGCGTCGCAGAGAAGGTCTCGCGAAACGAGCGCCTCACGCGCGACGATGCGCTCGCCCTCTTCCAGTCCAACGATCTCCTCACCATCGGACGGCTCGCCGACCAGGTGAACCGGCGCCGCAATGGCGACCGGGTGTTCTTCGCCGCGAATCAGCACATCAACCCGACCAACGTGTGCGTGTTGCGGAACACGTGTGTGTTCTGCTCCTTCGCCCGAATGCCGCGGGAGGAGGGTGCCTACACCCGCAGCCTCGAGGAGGTGTTCGCCGAGGCCGACGCCGCGCGCGACAACGCCACGCGCGAGTTCCATATCGTCGGCGGCCTCCACCACAAGCTCCGGCTTGCCTACTACCTGGACATGTTCCGCGGTTTGCGGGAGCGCCATCCGGGCGTCCACATCAAGGCGCTCACCGCGGTGGAGGTGGCACACCTCGCGCGCATCGAGCAGCTGAGCGTGCGCGACGTGCTGACCGCCATGAAGGACGCCGGAGTCACGAGCCTCCCCGGCGGCGGGGCGGAGGTCTTCAGTCCGGCGGCGCGCGCGACGATCGCCGACAAGAAGCTCTCGGGTGCGGAATGGCTGGCCGTGCACCGCGAGGCGCACGAGGTGGGACTCCCGTCCAACTGCACCATGCTCTACGGCCACGTGGAGACCATGGCCGACCGCGTGGACCATCTGCTCGCGTTGCGGGCGCTCCAGGACCAGACCGGCGGCTTCCTCACGTACATCCCGCTGGCGTATCATCCCGACCACAACGAGCTGGGTGAGGCGCTCGGGCGAACCGGGACCGCCACATCGGGCTTCGACGACCTGAAGAACATCGCCGTCGGCCGGCTCGTGCTCGATAACATCCCGCACGTCAAAACCCACTGGCCTATGGTGACGCCGTTCATCTCGCAGGTGGCGCTCACGTTCGGGTGTGACGACCTCGAGGGCACGGTGGTGTTCGAGCGTGTCTACCATGAGGCGGGCGCCGCGACGCCGATGTGGTTGTCATACGATCAGATCGTGACGCTCATCCGCGGGGCGGGGAAGGAGCCGGTCGAGCGCGACTCCCTGTACCAGACAGTGCGCACGTTCGAAGACTGGGTGCCGGGGCAGCGCCCGGCCCGCCCCGAGGGGCCGGAGGGTGCCACGTTCCGGATCTCGCACCGTCCCCCGGCTGGCGCCCGGGGTCGGCGTACGTTGCCGGTGCTACAGGAGATTGCGAGTGCGGAATAGGCTTCTGCTGACTCCGGGCGCGAGCCCGGGGAAGCGAGGATGGGCGGCATGAGAGTCGGCCGGATCGGCTACATCAACTGCTATCCCGTGTACGGAGCCATTGACCGGGGTGTCGCCCCCCTCCCAGTGCCGGCCGAGCTCGTCACGGGCACGCCGTCCGAGCTGAACGACCTGCTCGCGGCGGGTGAGCTCGACGTCTCCGTCGTGAGCGCGGTCGAGTACGCGCGCCATGCACGCGACTACATCCTCCTCCCCGACCTGGCGATCTCATGCGACGGGCCGGTCCGGAGCGTGGCCCTGTTCAGCCGACGGCCGGTCGGGCAGCTGGAGGGGCGCACGGTGCTGCTCACCGCGTCCTCCCGGACGGCGGTCGGCCTCCTCGAGCTCCTGTGCGCCGACGTCTGGGGAGTGCACCCGCACTTCGCGCAGGCCCGCGCGGAAGCGAGCGATCTCGACGCGCTGGCGCACCTTCCCCACGAGGCCGTCCTGGTGATCGGGGATGCGGCGCTGCTCCTCGCCGCCCAGGGCCTCTATCCTCACCGGTACGACCTGGGAGAGGAATGGAAGCGCTGGACCGATCTGCCGTTCGTATTCGCGATGTGGGCGGCGCGCCGGGTCGCGGACCCGCGAGCGGTGCGTGCCGTGCACCAGACCTTGCTCACGGCTCGCGACTGGGGTCTGGCGAATCTCGACCTTCTCGCCGAGACGGCCGCCACGGCGACTGGCGTCGGCGTGGCGGACTGTCGCCGCTATCTCGCCGGCTTGGACTACGCCCTGAGCTACAAGCATCTCGCCGGGCTCACCGACTTCTTCCGACGGCTGGCGGCGCACGGCCTGGTGCCCGACGGATCGCTCCAGTTCCTGCAGGTGGCCTGACGATGGTCGATCGCGCGAGCCCCGAGTTCCGCTCCTACCTGGAGCTCTACGAGCGCGCGTCGCTGCTCGAGCTGGGCGGCCTGGCAGACCAGGCGCGCTGGCGCCTCCACCCGGAAAATGTCGTCACGTACATCATCGACCGAAACATCAACTACACCAATGTCTGCGTTGCGGACTGCAAGTTCTGCGCATTCTACCGGAGACCGAAGCACGGTGAGGGGTACGTCCTGTCGTTCGAGCAAATCGGACGGAAAATCGACGAGCTCAAGACACTCGGCGGTGTGCAGATTCTGATTCAGGGCGGCCACAACCCCTACATTCCGTTCCAGTGGTACCTGGACTTGATGCGCTACATCAAGCGACACCACCCGATCCACATCCACGGGTTTTCTCCCTCGGAGGTCGATTTCTTCGCGGGGCGCTTCGGCATGTCGATCGAGGAAGTGATACGCGAGCTGGTGGCCGCGGGTCTCGATTCCATCCCGGGCGGCGGGGGCGAGATCCTCGTCCAGGAGATCCGCGACCGCGTCGCCCGCAAGAAGGCGGGCGCCGACCGCTGGCTCGAGGTGATGGAGACCGCGCATCGACTCCGACTCAAGACCTCGGTGACCATGATGTACGGCCTGGGCGAAACCCTCGCCGACCGGATCGAGCACCTGTTCCGGGTCCGTGAGGTCCAGGCGCGCACAGGCGGGTTTACCGCGTTCATCTGTTGGCCGCTGCAGCCCGAGCACACGGAGCTCGAGCACCTGGAGAAGACCGACGCCGTCACGTACCTCCGGACCCAGGCCATCGCGCGCGTGGCGCTCGACAACGTCCCCAACATCCAGGCCTCGTGGGTCACCATGGGCCCGAAGATCGGTCAGGTGGCGCTCCGGTTCGGGGCCAACGACTTCGGCTCCCTCATGATGGAAGAAAACGTCGTATCGGCCGCCGGGACGACGTGGCGTATGACGCTGCCCGAGATGCAGCGGCTCATCGCCGACGCCGGCTACACGCCGCGGAAGCGCCGCCAGGACTACAGCGTGATCGACGAGGCGGCCTGACGTGGCCGACGTCCTCGTCCTGGTCGGCTCCGAGAGCGACAAGCCCCGCATCGAGCCCGCCTTTGAGATCCTCAGCAAGGCGGGCGTTTCGTACGAGTTCCACGTCTCGTCCGCCCATCGGCAGCCGGAGCAGACGACCGATCTGGTCAAGACCGCGCGAAAGAAGGGCTTCAAGGTGGTGATCGCCGGCGCCGGGCTCTCGGCCGCTCTCCCGGGATTCGCCGCGTCCCTCACCGACCTCCCCGTGATCGGCGTCCCGTTCGCCGTGGGGCCGTTGAACGGCCTCGACGCCCTGCTCGCCACGGCCCAGGTGCCGGGCGGGGTGCCGGTGGCGTGCGTGGGGATCGACAACGCCAAGAACGCCGCCCACCTGGCGGTGCGGATCCTCAAGGCCTGACATGCGGGTCGGCATCGGATATGACTCGCACCGATTTGCCGACCGCCGGAAGCTGATTCTCGGGGGCGTGACCGTCCCCCATCTCCAGGGACTCGCCGGGCACTCGGATGCCGACGTCGTGGCGCACGCCCTCACCGATGCCGTGCTGGGCGCCGCGGGCCTTGGCGACATCGGGGCGATGTTCCCCCCAACCGACCCGCAGTGGCGCGACGCGAATTCGCTCGAGCTGCTCAAGCAGGCCTACCTGCGCGTGGTGGAGGCGGGACTCAACTTCGTGAGCGCGGACATCACGGTGATCCTCGAGCGGCCGAGATTGGCGCCCTTCATCGACGCCATGCGCGAGAAGCTCGCCGCCGCCCTCGTGACCGGGACATCCACGGTGTCCGTCAAAGCGAAGACCAACGAAGGAATGGGCTGGATCGGACGGGGTGAGGGCGTCGCGGTGATCGCCGTGGCGTTGCTCGACAGGCGCTCCTGAGTGACCTGCTGGCGTACCTCGAACGCCTGCCGCCGGGCCCGTTATACGCGCTGATCGGCATCCTCGCCGCCGTCGAGAACGTCGTGCCGCCCGTTCCCGCCGACACCGCCGTGGCCCTCGGCGCCTTGCTCGCCGGGCGGGGCGTCCTCGACGCCTGGACCGTGTTCGGCGTGACGTGGGGAGCGAACATCACGTCGGCATCGGCCGTGTACTGGCTGGCCCGCCGCTACGGGCCCGCGTTCTTCCGGGGACGCATCGGTCGCCGCCTGCTTCCGGAACCGGTCCTCGCACACCTCGAGACGGAGTACCGGCGGCATGGAGCCTACGGCATCTTCATCTCCCGCCTGCTTCCCATCTGGCGCGCCGTCGTGCCGCCGTTCGCGGGGGTCGCGGGGCTCTCCGCCCCTCGCGCCCTCATCCCGCTCGCACTGGCCTCGGCGCTTTGGTACGGTGCGGTGACATTCTTCGTGGCAACCCTCGGCACGAACCTCGATGCCGTCGTTACGGCAGTGGGACGGGTAAATCGGGTCCTTGGCGCGGTCGCGGTCGTCGCCGTCATATTTGCCATAGTGTGGGTGAGGCGTCGTCTCAAGCGGTAGCGTGCAGGGGGACAACGATGGGCCAGGCCGGCAACGACAGCTCCGCAGTGCGAATCTTTCCACCGTTCATCTATGCGGGTCTGTTCGCCCTCGGGTACTCGGTCCACCGCTTCGTGCCCGCCCACCTCTGGCCCGACGGACCGCCGCCGGCGGCCCGGGCGGTGGCGTGGGTCCTGCTCGTCGTCTGGCTGGGCCTGTCGGCGAGCGCGGTGTTCTTGTTCCGGCGGGCGGGCACGACGCCGAACCCCAGTCGGCCGACCACGGCGATCGTGGTGCACGGACCCTTCCGCTTCACCCGTAATCCCATGTACGTGAGCCTGGTCGCTCTCTATCTGAGCCTCACGCTCTTCGTGAACTCGGTCTGGCCGCTCGTGCTGCTTCCGGTCGTGATCGCGCTGGTCCAGCGTCAGGTGATCGCCCGCGAGGAAGCGTATCTCGAAGCGAAGTTCGGCGACGAGTACCGGGCATACAAAGCCCGGGTGCGACGGTGGCTCTAGGCGACGACGCGGCATTCCGCGTCGAGCTGTTCCGGGACTACCTGGCCCTCGAATCGGGCAACAGCGCGCATACCGTGAGCAACTACGCGCGCGACGTCCGGCGGCTCGCGGAGTACGCCACCGCGAAGGGTGCACGTGGCCCGGAGGACGTGACCAGCGCCCAGCTCCGCGAGTTCGTCTACGCACTCAAGGACCTCGGGCTCGCGCCCGCGACCATCCGCCGGCAAATCTCCGCGGTCCGCACCTATTATCGCTTCCTGGTGGGCGAAGGCCGTGCCGCGCGTGATCCGAGCGAGCGTCTGGAATCGCCCCGACAATGGCGCCGACTGCCGACCGTCCTGTCCGTCGTCGAGATCGAGCGCCTGCTCGCGGCCCCGAACACCGACGAGCCGCTCGCCATCCGCGATCGTGCGCTGCTCGAGTTCGCCTATGCGACCGGCGCACGCGTGACGGAGCTCGTGGGGCTCGGCGTGCAGGATGTGTTTTATGAGGAGGGCCTCGCTCGGATCCTCGGGAAGGGATCGAAGGAGCGCGTGGTTCCTGTGGGCCGCCGGGCTCTCGGCGCCGTGGCCCTGTACACGCGCGAGATCCGGCCCCGGTTCGACCGCGGACGTGGGCGCGGCAAGGTGTTCCTCAACGCACGCGGCACGCCCCTCTCCCGGGTGGGTGCCTGGGGCATCATCCGACGCGCGGCGCGGCTCGCCGGGATCGCCAAACGCGTCACCCCTCACACCTTGCGCCATACCTTCGCAACGCACTTGCTCGAGGGCGGCGCCGACCTCCGTGCCGTGCAGGAGATGCTCGGCCACGCCGACCTGGCAACCACACAGCTGTACACGCACGTCGACCGGGAGTACCTCCGGACCGTGCACAAGACATACCACCCCCGCGGCTGACGCTCGTGTCCAGAGCCTTTGTGAACGAGGACGCCGGTGGCGGCGCGCCGCGACGGAACTACGGTTTGCCCGCGCGAGACGATCCGGGCTTCGACGCCGTCGCCGCCACGGCGCTCCTCGAGGCGGCCCGCGCCGGCGAAACAGCCAGCGCGGAGCAGGCGACCGGTTATTACTGGGGAGAGCCGAAGCTGCGCCCCCACGTAGAGCGCATTCTCGCGCGCGCCCGGATGGAACACGACGAGCGCTTGGAGCAGCTGGCCAGGCGATTCCTGAGCTGACGAACGAACGGGCGCGTGCCCGAGCTGCCGGACATCCTCCTGTACCAGCAGGCCCTCGCCAACCGGATCGTGGGGGAGCGCCTCGAGCGCGCGCGCATCGCGAGCCCCTTCTTGCTCCGGACTTCCGACCCTCCGGTGACCGACCTCGCTGGGCGCAGGGTGCAGGAGATCCGCCGTCTCGGCAAGCGCATCGTGTTCGGATTCGACGGCGATTACTTCGCCGTGCTGCACCTGATGATCGCCGGCCGACTCCACTGGAAGCCGCCCGGCGTACGGATTGCCGGCCGCTCGAATCTCGCTGCCTGGGACTTTCCCGGCGGGAGCCTCCTCCTGACGGAAGCCACCACGAAGCACCGCGCGTCGCTGCACCTGGTGCGCGGGGCCGCCGCGCTTGCGGCCCACGATCCGGGCGGCCTCGACGTATTCCGGGCGACGGCGGAGCAGTTCCGCGCCGCCTTGACCCGCGAATCCCACACGTTGAAGCGCGCGCTCACCGATCCTCGACTGTTCGACGGTATCGGCAACGCGTACTCGGACGAAATCCTGCACGCCGCACGCCTCTCTCCACTGCGCCTCACCGCGCAGCTCACCCCGGAAGAGACGGACCGGTTGTTTCAGGCCACGAAGCGGACCCTCGAGCACTGGATCGAGCGCCTGAGACTCGAGGCCGGGAACGGCTTCCCCGAGAAGGTGACCGCGTTCCGGACAGGGATGGCCGTGCACGGCCGGTTTCGTCAGCCGTGCCCGGTCTGCGGCTCGCCGATCCAGCGGATCCGCTACGCCGAGAACGAGGTGAACTACTGCGCCACGTGCCAGACGGGTGGCCGGCTCCTGGCCGACCGTTCGCTGTCCCGCTTATTGAAGGAGGACTGGCCCCGTTCGCTCGACGAGTGGGAAGAGCGCGTCGGGCGCTAGCCGGCGGCCACGACGCGGAGGATCTTTGCCGCATGGCGGGTCAACCGATCCGGTTCGAACGCACATTCCACGTGGCCGCGGCGGATATCGACGACCTGGGCCACGTGAACAACGTCGTGTACCTGCGTTGGGTCCAGGACGTCGCGGCGGCGCACTGGGAGTCCACGACGACGCCGACCGAGCGCGCCGGCATAGGCTGGGTGGTGTTGCGGCACGAGATCGACTACAAGCATCCCGCCAAGCCAGGTGACGAGGTGATTGCCCGCACCTGGGTCGGACCGCCGGTGGCCGCCACGTTCGAGCGGCACACCGAGATCTTGCGAGCGGCCGACCGACGCGTGCTCGCCCAAGCCCGATCCCTCTGGTGCCCCGTGAACCCCAAAACGGGCCGCGTGCAGCCCATCGATGCTACGCTGCACGATCGGTTCTACACCTCGTGAGGCAGGGCCTCACCCTTTGGATCTCGCGCTTCTTTTTCTTCTGACTAGGTTTCCCGCATGCTGTTCGTGCTCGACAACTACGACTCGTTCACCTACAACCTCGTCCAGCTGTTCGGGGAGCTCGGCGCCGAGCCGGTCGTGTACCGCAACGACGCACTCACGGTCGACCAGGTGATCGCTCTCAAGCCCACGGCAGCGGTGCTCTCGCCGGGGCCGGGGACCCCGGGCGAAGCCGGGATCCTCGTTCCGCTCGTGAAAGCCCTGGCGGGCCGCGTGCCGGTTCTGGGCGTGTGCCTCGGCCATCAGGCGATCGGTGAAGCGTTCGGCGGGCGGGTGGTGCGAGCCGACCGGTTGATGCACGGCAAGACGTGTGAAGTGATCCATGAAGACGACGAGCTCTTCGAAGGGGTGCCGAGCCCCGTCACCGGAATGCGCTACCATTCGCTCGTCGTGGAGCCGAAATCCCTGCCGAAGGATCTCGTCATCACCGCCTGGAGCGCCGACCGGCCGAAGGACGCCGAGATCATGGCCATGAAGCACCGCCGGCACGCCATTTACGGCGTGCAGTTCCACCCGGAGTCCATTGGGACCGAGCACGGGAAGCAGCTGCTCGAGAATTTCCTGAGGATCGGACACGCGACTACGTAGCGGCTTAACACTCGTCGCTACAGCCGGTTACTGTCAGGACTAGACGCCGCGGCACGGATTTTGTATGTTCCCCCGTGCCCGTCCTTGGCGTGATTCCTGCTCGGCTGGGCTCCAGCCGGCTCCCCCGCAAGCCACTCTTGCCTCTGGCAGGCGAACCCCTCGTCCTCTGGGTCGTCCGGCGGGTCGCCGATGCTCGGGTGTGCGACCGTCTCGTGGTCGCTACCGACGCGCGAGAAATCCTCACCGTGGTCGAGCGCGCTGGGTTCGAAGCAATCCTGACCTCTCCTGACCATCAGTCAGGAACCGAGCGGGTTGCTGAAGTCGTTGCAAATAAAGAATTTAGCATGTTTGACGTGATCTTGAACGTGCAAGGTGACGAACCCCTCGTGGCGGTCGACGCGCTCCACGGCGCCGTGGCACGCGTGCGGAGCGGAGATCCGATCGGGACGGCCGCAGGCGATCTGGATCGCTCACTCGCAGGCGACCCGAACCGCGTGAAGGTCGTGGTGGCCGCGCATGGCCGGGCCATCTACTTCTCGCGCGCGCCGATCCCGTTCCATCGCGACAACGCGAGCGACGTGCGGTATCACCAGCACGTGGGCGTGTATGCGTACACGCCGGAGGCGCTTGCGCGGTGGGTTCGGCTGGCGCCGGTGCCGGAGGAGCGTTGGCAGCAGCTGGAGCAGCTGCGGCCGCTGCTGCACGGGATGCCGATCGGCGTGGCGTTGTTTCCGGGACCCGCAGCGCCGGGCGTGGATACCGCGGACGATCTCCGCACGGTCGCGACGCAGTTGACCCGCCAACTGAGGGAGGTGAGTCCGTGAGCTCGACGAAGTACATCTTCGTAACCGGCGGCGTAGTCTCCTCCCTCGGCAAGGGCATCGCGGCCGCCTCCCTCGGCCGCCTGCTCGTCGAGCGGGGACTGCGGGTCACCATTCAGAAGTTCGATCCGTACATCAACGTCGATCCGGGTACGATGTCGCCGTTCCAGCACGGCGAGGTGTACGTGACCGACGACGGCGCGGAGACCGACCTCGACCTGGGCCATTACGAGCGATTCATCGACCGCTCGCTCTCTCAGGTCAACAATGTGACCACCGGGCGAATCTATCTCTCGGTCATCACGAAGGAGCGGCGCGGCGAATACCTCGGCTCCACGGTGCAGGTCATTCCGCACATCACGGACGAGATCAAAACCTCCATCCGGCGGCTCGCGCCGGACCACGACGTCGTGATCACCGAGATCGGCGGCACGGTGGGCGACATCGAATCCCTGCCGTTCCTCGAAGCGATCCGGCAGTTCCGCCAGGAAGTGGGACGGGACAACACGCTGTTCATCCACCTGACGCTGGTTCCGTTCATCTCCGCCACCGCCGAGCTCAAGACCAAGCCGACCCAGCATTCCGTGCGAGAGCTGATGCAGATCGGAATCCAGCCCGACATCCTGGTGTGCCGCACGGAGCGACCGCTCTCGGAAGACCTGAAGCGCAAGATCGCCCAGTTCTGCAACGTGGACTTCGGCTGCGTGGTGGAGAGCCCCGACGTGCGGTCGATCTACGAGATTCCGCTCAGGCTGCACGAACAGGGACTCGACCGCGAGGTCTGCAGGCGGCTGCATCTCGAGACCAAGGACCCCGACCTGCGCGCCTGGGCGCAGATGGTCGACAAGATCCTGAACCCGCCGGAGCGCGTCCGGATCGCCGTCGTCGGGAAATACACCGAGCTGGCGGACAGCTACAAGAGCATCCACGAAGCACTGGTGCATGGCGGCATCGCGAATGATTGCGGCGTCCAGATCGAGTGGACGTCCTCCGACCGCTTCACCGATCAAAAGGCTACCGGCGAGCTGCTCGCCGGGTACGACGGGTTGCTGGTTCCGGGTGGGTTCGGCGTTCGGGGCGTGGAAGGCATGCTCGAAGCGATCCGCTGGGCCCGAGAAAACAAGCTGCCGTTCTTCGGAATCTGCCTCGGTTTGCAGACAGCGATCATCGAGTTCGCGCGTGACGTGGTCAAGCTCCCCGACACCAACTCGAGCGAGTTCGCACCCGAGTGCCAGAACCCGGTAATCGCCCTGATGCGCTCCCAGGAAGGCATCCAGGAGCTGGGCGGGACCATGCGGTTGGGCGCGTACCCCTGCAAGCTGCGTCCCAGCTCCCGGGTCGCCCAGGCCTACGGAGCGCTCGAGGTGAGCGAGCGCCATCGCCACCGCTACGAAGTGTCGAACGCCTATCGCGACGTGCTCGCGGAGTACGGGATGCGCTGCTCCGGCCTGTCGCCCGACGGCTCGCTCGTGGAGATGATCGAGCTTCCCGATCACCCCTGGTTCATCGGCTGCCAATTCCATCCGGAGCTCAAGTCCCGGCCTACCCGGCCGCACCCGCTGTTCGCGGGCTTCATCGGCGCGGCGCGCTCTCAGCACCGGGCAAGAGAAGGCGCGCGCACCGCGCAGGAGCGGCCCGCTCCCGCCCTGTCCCAGCTCGCCGGCCACCACGACTGACATGGCGCCCCATTTCGGGGGAGGAGCGTCCCCGTTCCTCATCGCGGGGCCCTGCGTCGTCGAAACCGACGACCTGAACCTGCGAGTCGGCGAGACCCTGAGCGAGCTCGCGGCGAAGCTCGGCGTGCACGTCATCTACAAGGCGTCCTACGACAAGGCGAACCGGTCGCGGATCGGGGCAGGGCGGGGCCCCGGTCTCGAGCGCGGGCTCAAGGCCCTCGAGCGAGTCCGCTCGGCTACCGGCCTCCCGATCCTCACCGACGTCCACGAGGCCGGCCACGTGCCGGCCGCGGCCCAAATCGCGGACGTGCTGCAAATCCCCGCGTTCCTGTGCCGGCAGACCGATCTGCTCGTCGCGACGGGTCGTGCCGGGCGGTCCGTGAACGTGAAGAAGGGCCAATGGATGTCCCCCGAGGGGATGGCCGGGGCCGTGGACAAGGTGCGCGCCGGCGGGGCACCCGAGGTCGCGGTCACCGAGCGAGGCACCTTTTTCGGGTACGGCGACCTGGTGGTCGACATGCGGAACTTCGCCCGCCTCCGCGCGGTGTGCGGCGTACCGGTCGTGTTCGACGCCACGCACTCGGTGCAGCAACCGGGTCAGGGACCCGACGGCTCGAGCGGCGGCCTGCGGGAATTCATTCCACCGCTCTTGTATGCCGCGGCGGCAGCGGGCGCAGACGGATTCTTTCTCGAGACCCACCCTGACCCCGATCACGCCCCTTCCGACGGACCGAACATGGTGCCGCTCGACGAGCTCACCGGGATCGTGAGCGTCGCGCTCGACATCTGGCAACGGGCGAGGGAAGCGGTCCGTGCCTAGCCACGTGATCGACGCCGCGCTGGCCCGCCGCCTGAAGCTCGTCGGCCTCGACGTCGACGGAGTCCTGACCGACAACGGGGTCTACATTGGCATGGTCGGCGATCATCCCGTCGAGTTCAAGCGGTTTCACATCCAGGACGGAATTGGCGTGCGCATGCTCCGGTCGGCCGGGCTGACCGTGGTGTGGGTCTCGGGGCGTGAATCCGCCGCCACCGCCCTCCGCGCACGGGAGCTCGGCGTGGACGAGCTGATTCAGGACCCCACGGCGCGGAAGCTCCCCGCCTTCGAGGCCCTCCTGGCTCGTCGCGGCCTCACATGGGAAGACTGTGCCTTCGTGGGCGACGACCTGGCGGACCTGCCGCTCTTGACGCGCGTGGGCCTGCCCATCGCGGTCGCGAATGGAGTGGCCGAAGTGAAGGCGGCCGCGCGCGTCGTCACGAGCGTGCCGGGCGGCCAGGGAGCCGTACGCGAGGTCGCCGAGCTGATCCTCCAGGCCCGCGGCGAATGGGAGGGCCTGCTCACCAAGTACTTCGTGGAGCGTGGCGATGCCCCGCACGGAGCCCACCGACCTCGTTGAACGTGGGCGGCGCGTGCTGGCCCTCGAGGCCGCCGCGATCCACCGAGTCGCCGAGCGCCTGAGCCCCGCGTTCGCCGCCGCGGTGCAGCTCTTGGCTGCAGCCAAGGGGCGTCTGATCGTGTCGGGCGTCGGCAAGTCGGGCCTGATCGCGCGCAAGATCGCGGCGACGTTCACCTCCACCGGAACCCCCGCCTCGTTCCTCCACCCCGTGGACTCACTGCATGGCGACCTGGGCCTCGTGGGCCGTGACGACGTGGCGCTCCTGCTCTCGAAGAGCGGCGCGTCGGACGAGCTGTTCGGCCTCGTGGGCCAGCTCAAGCGGCTGGGTGTACCGATTATTGCGCTCACCGGCTATCCCGATTCGGTGCTCGCTCGTCAGTGCGACGTGGCGCTCGATGCGAGTGTGGCGGAGGAGGCGTGCCCCGAGACGCTCGCCCCCACCACGAGCACCACGGCCGCGCTCGCCCTGGGGGACGCCCTCGCGGTGACGCTCCTCGAGGTCAAGGGGTTCCGGCGCGAAGACTTCGCGGCGCTCCACCCCGGAGGCACGCTCGGGCGAAACCTGTTGCTGCGCGTCGCCGACGTGATGCTCGATCGCGACGTGCCGACCCTCAGCCCCGAGCGTCCGATGCGCGAGTGTGTGGTGCTCCTCGCCGAGAAACGCGGCACGGTGGCGGTAGTGGACGGCGCCGGGAGCCTCGTGGGGGTCGTCACCGCGGGCGATCTCACCCGCCTCATGGAGCGGACGGATCAGTTTCTCGACATCCCGGTGGGCGACGTGATGACCCGGACCCCCAAAACCACCACGCCGGACGTGTTGGCGGGCGCCGCGGTTCAGGTGATGGAGCAACACGGTATCATGGCGCTGCCGGTGCTGGACGGCGGCCGGCGCGTGGTCGGGATGGTGCATCTGCACGACTTGATGAAGGCGGGGGCAGCATGAACAACAGGACTACGTCGAGGGAAATCGTGGGACTTTGCCTCTACGCCGTCGTGGTTTCTTCTTGCGAAACCGGCATCAAGCCCACCGCGGTGGTCACGGCGGCCGATTCGGCCGACCAGGTGCTGTTCAACATGTCGCACTACGTGACCGCCGAGGGCATCCAGCGTGCGCACGTACTGGCCGACACGGCCTACTTCTATTCGCCCACGCAAACCGCCGAGCTGCGGAACGTCCATATCACGTTCTTCGACCAGCGGGGAGCCCAGACCTCGACCCTCACGTCGCTCGAGGGGACGTATCACTGGCAGACCGGCGACATGGAAGCGCGCGGGCACGTGGTCGTCGTGCGCACCGACAGCGCGACCTTACGGACGGCGGTGATTCGCTACAGTCAGTCGAGAAGCCAAGTCAGTTCGGACCAAATATTCGTCTTCGACGAGCCGGGTGGGCAGCACATCATCGGGCAGGGGTTCACGTCCGATCCGGACTTCAAGGTCGTGACGGTGATCAAGCCTGTTGGAAGGGGCGGCACGTTCACCCTGCCGAACCAATGATGGCCACAGTGCTTGTCGTCACCCTCTACCAGCAACCCGCGGCACCAGCGGACACGACACGCGGCCGGCCGTGCAAGGTCTTGGTCGATTCCGTGGGCCGGCAGGGGCAGCGGGTCGAGGTGCGGGCTAAGGAAACGAATGTGTTCGCCGGCGGTGGCGTGCTGGCGCACTGCGAGGGCACGAGCACGACGCTGTCCGCCGACAGCGTCGCCTGGTTCGCGGGCGTCAAGCGGTTCGATATGATCGGCCAGCGTAACATCGTCCACATCCGCGACACGACGCTCACCCTGGACGCGACGACGGCAACGTACTACCTCGCTCAGGAGCGACTCGAGGCCCACCGCAACGTGGTGGCGGTGAACCGCACCACCGGGACCGTGCTGCGCGGCCCCAATCTGACGTACTACCGTGCCGCGCCCGGTTTTCGCGACACGATCGAGATGTACAGCTCGGGTCGCCCCACCATCGACTACCATGCGACGGCCGATTCGGGGGAGCCGTACGTCATCGTGGCCGATCGCGTGCGCTTCAAGGGCAAC
>Ga0209056_10004758_pt1 | contig 14280 bp, 15 predicted proteins | sample GraSoiAngelo_114_FD_185876 | JGI IMG/M metagenome (GOLD analysis project Ga0209056, IMG submission 185876) | Grasslands soil microbial communities from the Angelo Coastal Reserve, California, USA - 14_0903_13_40cm (SPAdes) (version 2) | ecosystem: Environmental > Terrestrial > Soil > Grasslands... | reverse complement strand
CGATCGGAATCAGATAGTCAATGCCCAGCCAATCCAGGTTTTTGATGACTTCCGGGGTGAGATCGTTCTTGTCTTGATTGTAGGTTGCGCGCAGCGGCTCAGGCACATCTTCTTTTTTCACTGCTGATGGGTTCGTACGCGAGGTATGTAGAAACGTGCCGCCGGTGCGTCCTGCACGATTGACGATCTCTTCCGTCAAGATTTGAAAGTGCTCACTGTTGTCGGCGTGCTCATCGCGCAGGATGCTGATCGGCCCAAGCCAGCCACGGCGGAGACCGATGACCTTATAGCCTTCGCGCAGGGCGCGAATGGTGACCGCGCGGATCGCGGGATTGAGCCCCGGCACATCCCCGCCGCCGGTGAGAATACCGATTACGTCTTTCTTGGTGCTCATGCGACCGCTTTGTCGTTTTCCATTTCGGCGGCGTATTTGCCGAAACGGGCTTTATTGTACCAGACACGGTGACGGAACGCCCGTTGCGCGTCGGCCATGCTCGCTGGATCATTTTTCCACGCTTTGAGCACGGGAGCTTGTAGGGCACGTCCAAAGGAAAAACTCAGTTCCCATGGCACGTGGCGTAGATGATTCATCGCGTTGAGATGTTCGGTGGCTTGCAAATCACTTTGCCCACCCGGTAGAAAGACAAGCCGAATGCTTCGAGCATGCAAAAGGAAAATCGACGGAAGCGATTGGATGTGCAAGGCATCGCTCAGAGCCCCCGGGTAAGTTTAGGCCGGTTAGGCCTTGAGATGCGACGGCTGTTGTGCTCGGTATCACGTGCACGAACACGGAAGCGCGTACAGGCGGATCGACCATCAGCCCGTATCGTAAGCCGCTTACGATGCATGAGCGCGCAGGCGTGTCGCCTGCGGTTTGGTTGTAGCCGTTGTCGCTGACTGCGGCCTTCTGCTTAAATGCTCTGCTCGCCAATGCTCCCTGCGCGCGAAGACTTTCGGAGTTTCTGAGTGTAGATTCGCCCCCATTCGTTCCCTGCATTCCGCGCGAGCAGTATGTTTTCTTAAATCCAACAGGGTTGATGTGGGCATCCCAATAGAAAGGATGATCATATGAACTCGCCTAATGGTAAGCGCCAAACTGTTAACACTTTCTGGTCGTACTTTTGCGCGCGTCGAGAATTGGGGACGGGAGTGGTAGTGTCGATGTCTCTCCTGACAGCAACACTGGCGTGGTCCCAGCCACTGCCTGGATCACTAGATGTGCACTGGAACGAAGGCGCTCCGGATTGCAGCGCAACTCCGCAAAACGCGCTTCAGGTCCATGCTTACGAGCCGCAAACGTTTATCCTGCGTCAGAGCCCTTGCGCGAACTTCGAAGCAAATTTTCTCTATCTTCTTATCGGCTCCGACAAAGCTCTTCAAATCGATACCGGTGCCGTCGCGGACCCGAAAGAGATGCCTTTGGCAAAAACGATCTTGGAACTATTGCCGGATAAGGAGCACAAAAAGCTCCCGCTCCTGGTGGCGCATACCCACAGACATCTAGATCATCGCGCTGGCGATCCTCAGTTCGCATCTCTTCCATCGGTGCAGATCGTGCCCATAGATTTGGAGGGAGTTCGAGCGTTCTTCGGTTTCACTAACTGGCCCAACGGGATTGCCCATTTGGACTTGGGCGGCCGCACTGTCGACGTAATTCCCACGCCGGGACACAACCAGACCCACGTGGCGTTTTATGACAGCAGAACCGGGATTCTTTTTTCCGGAGATTTCCTGATGCCTGGCCGATTGCTGATTGAAGATGCGGCAGCTTACCACGAAAGCGCTCTGCGGATTGTCGACTTTCTGAAGACGCGGCCGCTTACCCATATCCTGGGCGGGCACATCGAGTTGAACACGGCAGGACACGCCTACCGATTCGGATCTCACTACCATCCCAATGAGCGCCGGCTCGAGTTGGCAAGAGAAGATCTAACAGCGTTGCCAGCCGCGTTTGAAAGCTTCAATGGCTTCTACGCGCGATATCCGAATTACATTCTTACCAATCCCATTCACAACCTTCTGGCGGTGGCAATTATCGCGGTTGCGGTATTGATTTTCATCGTTTGGGGAGTGCGCCGGTTGCTGCGCGTGCGCCGGCGCCGGCGCGGTTGACCGTCGAAATCTGGGGAAAGGTTGCAATGGTAGCTCGGGCTCGGGCCTCCCTGGCTCGACTATTTCAGAAGCCTCGGCTCATTGAGTGCGGTATCCAGGTCGACAAATCAGCCGGCTTCCGCATCGGCCATGCCTTGCTTGAAAGATTCGGGGATCCAAGAGTCATCATTTTCCACGACAAACCTGGCGACTTGTGCGCGTTCGCTAGCGGGAAGCGCTTTGAACCGCTCGATAACTTCGGTGGCACTCATGGCGAAAAGAATATTGCACCAAATTCATCGTCGCAAAATCGATCTTCTACTGCGCTCAACCTCTCAACTCTCAACAAATCGACCATCAGCTTTTGAATCGCGAGAGCCAGCCAAAGCCGCGATCGCATATGAGGACGTGACCTCAGAGGAGCGTCGTCGCACGCCACACCTTACTAATCACTATTCCAGTTTCTAACCAGTCCTCTGCGTACTCAGGGCGTGAACTTGTAGATGGCTCCGTCGTCATTATCGCCCCCGTGAACGGTCGCTCCGTAGAAATTACCAAACCGATCAACGACCATTCCGTTATAGGCAAACGCGCCATCTGGAGGACCTTCGAAGGGATGAACTACAGTCTCGATCCACTGACCACCGCCAACAGGACTTAGCTTAAAGATGGTGCCACTGCCCAAACCACCCTCACTTGTAGTCCCATAGAGATTGCCAGCGTTGTCAGAAACAAGATTGCTGATGGGGCTATTGCCGTCAGTTCCCTCTTGGAAGCTGTATAGCACGCTCTCGTTCCATTCGCCGATAGGCCGAGGAGACAGCTCGTAAACAGCGCCGATGCCATTAACTCCGCCGTAATAAGTCGTTCCGTAGATATTACCCGAACGATCGAAGAGCAGCGCGCCGTAGGGAAAACTCCCGTCCGGCTGGCCCCTGAAGGAGTAAATCGTCCTGAAATTCCCCTCTCCAACACCACTGGGCGTGAGCTCGAAAACAACTCCGCTGCCATAAGTGCCGCCGGCTGTAGCCGCGCCATAGAGGTGGCCATGGCGCAGAATCATCCTTCCAGCTGAACCTGTAGCTCCATCCGCGCCGCCCGTAAAAGCATGAATGACCCTGAGGTTCCAAGTTCCATTGTGTTCCTGATGGATTTTGTAAATAGTGCCTAAGCCGTACGCGCCACCGGTAGGCGTCATCCCATAGACATTGCCGCTCTTATCTACCGTCACCCTTGCGCCGGGGCCAGAGCCGTCGTCTCCGCCGGTGAAAGCATGAATTACTGTCTGGGTCCAAGTTCCACCGGAGTTCGTTAGCTTGTACACCACGCCGCAGCCGCCTTCACAGCTACCCGACCCGCCTGTAACTGCCGTGCCGTACAGGTTTCCGTCGCGAGCGAGTGTTACTCCTTTGTAGGGCTCACCTCCATCGGCGCCGCTCGTAAAGCTATAAAGCACCGTGTGCATCCAGCCAATAGGTGTAGGACTGAGCTTAAAAACTGTGCCGCTTCCAAAATCCCCGCCGAGCACGGTTGTGCCATAGATGTTACCAGCGCTGTCCGTCTCCAAATCGGTGTCGGCGTATTCGCCCTCATCCTCTTCAAAACTAAAGATGACGTTCGTCGTCGTTGCGCTGGCCGCGGCCAGCGAGACGACAAAAACCGCGGTCGCTGCAACGGCTCTAATCCGGAAATGAGTCAGGGATTTCATAGAAATCATTCCACCTGGCGCCGGTCGCCGCGTCAAGAACATTTTGATTACATCACGATCATCACAATCCTGATTCAGAAATTTCGTCGGCGGATTCTGTGCTGGGGCCAAGTTGTTTCCTTAAGGGTTCCCAGCCGTTGTCGGTGGTACCTCGCAGGCGGAAGTCTATGGACGTTACATCGGACGAAACCGAGGGCGGTGTCTGCGCTGTTGCTGCGTTCGATGCGATATCGGCGCCGGCGCGTCCTGAACTTTGGTCGCTCGCTCATCCCGCGCTCGCGCCAGCGACCTAGCTGCTTGGCCGCCTACCCGCGCGCGTCCCGCGTCGCGCGTGTTCATGATCTCGAACGTCCGAAAGAGCGGGGCGAGATCGATCACGTCGTTCGCGGCTGATCTCAATATGTTCCCGAGATTTGCGGCGACTGACGCGACTTCCACGCGGATCCCGTGTCGGCGCAGCTTGATGGCGAGATAAGCGAAATCGGCGTCGCCAGTCACGAGGATCACAACATCGGGCCGCATCTCAATGGAAAGCTCGAGCGCGTCGATCGCCATCATCACGTCCACGTTCGCTTTGTAATGACCTTCTTCGGCGGGCGCACCATCTTTGGTCACGACCATGAATCCATTGGAACGCAGCCAATGGACGAACTTGTTTTTCCTGTCCCGTTCGTCCTGCCACATCGGGATGGCAGGCGGCAATCCGGCATAGACAACCATCTCGATCAGATCACGCCCGGTGTTTGGTCCGGCCAGAAAATCTCGGAGCTTTAACCAATCGAGGCCGCGTCCTGCGGTCCGCACAGAACTGCCGACGTTCGATTCATCCACCAGCACCAACACTCGGCAACGAGCGTGAACATCTGAATCTTTCTTTCGCACCTGGACACGAATCAACTACATCTGCGGAGTTCTAGCGAGCACTACTTCTTCAAGTCAGATGCGATTCCGATGAACCGAGCCGTGGGAACGAGCGAGATGGAGGGTCAAATCTGTGTGGGCAACAGCACCTGTCCCAAGTCATGATGAGTGTATATACATCTATGATGTCATTGCCGGCCGGCTTTTGCGTTGACGCGAGCGCGGTGATGTTGGTTGCCGCTGTCGCTGACCGCGGCCTAGCTCAGTCTGCCCGAAGCTTGCTCCAAGTTTACTCGCCACGGCGAGTGGCGAGCGCAGGCGTGGCACCGATTCTTTGGGCAACTTCGCGGTGATTCTTGGGTTCAATCGGCCAAACAACAGGAAGGATATCCGATCATGGGAAAGAAACTTATTGTAATAGCATTGGCGGTATTCGTATTCGGGTTTGCATCTGCTCTGCGCTCGAACGCCGGCACCGAGATGATTGAGCCTTACAGCGCTCCCGCGCCGACTTACAATTACGCGCCGCCGCCACCGCCGCGACCGGTCTTCTATGCTCCACCTCCAGTAGTTGGCGTGGTCGTTGCCCCGGCCTATGGCTACTACGGACCGCGGTTCGGCGTCTATCGTGGCCACAGATTCTATGGGCGCCACGCTTACTGGCGTTCTCATCATCACTGGCGATAACCAAAGCTGTAGGCTGGCGATGACTGCGGTCTTACATTAATTGCATCTGCGGCAGATCAGCCTGCAAAAAGCTGTAGGCGCCGTGCGCGCGAAGAATTTCGGCGCTGTCACTGACTGCGGCGTTCTGCTCAAATGCTCTGCTCCCACGGCTCGCATGCCGCGCGCACGGAAGTCGTCAGCCTGACAACCTTTGACGGGCCGCTGACCGTTGTGTGAACCGGATCGCTTCGGCCTAACGAAAACGGAATGTTAATGGTTAGATGCGACCCCGTTTCTCTGTTCCGTTCGATGATTGAGTCAGTCCACTCGGTGCGCTACTTTGTGAGTTTGAAAGCATAAAGCCACAACGTTCATAAACAGAGAAGGAGAATTTTCGATGCTGTCGGAAACAATTATTGGTGTTTGGGAACTGCAGACCTGGGAAACCGTGGTCGACGACAGCGTTGTCGGCTACCCTTTGGGAGAAAAGGCATCTGGTTTTATTGCCTATCATCCTATTGGCTTTATGTCGGTCAATATTTCCGCGCCCAATCGTGTTCGCCTCCCAATTGATGACCCCTTTGTAGGCGACCCAAAACTCGTGGCCTTAGACGCCAAGGGTTATCTCTCTTATTGTGGTCCGTTCTCGATTGCCTCGGAGAACGAAGTTATCCACCACTTAAGGCTCTGTTCCTTTGAGAACTGGGTAGGAACCGATCAGCATCGTTATGCCCAACTCGACATAAATAAAGGCACGTTAACTCTTTCGACACCGCCTATGTTGTTCCAAGGTCGGAAGGGTAGCGGGCGTCTGACTTGGAAGCGTATCGTTTCGATGCCAGTGGCTTCGTAGGCAAATCGCAGCGGACCGCGCTACGTGAAAGCGCAGCGCGCGTCCGGCAGCGTGCGCTGATGACCTGACCTTTGACGTCGCTTTTGCGTTGACGAGAGCGCGTGCTGTAGAGGCGGCTGTGTCAGCTGCAAATTCTGAGTCAGTCACGGCCCGCATGCTGCGCGCACGGAAGTCATCAGCCTGACAACCTTTGACGGGCCGCTGACCGTTGTGTGAACCGGAGCGATACGGCCTAACGAGTTCAAATGTTAAATGCTCTGCTCAGCCTGCCCAAAGCTTGGTCGCCGCGGTGAGCGACGGGCGAATGTTTTCGGAGTTTGGACGCGACCCCAATTCCCCCTTACGGCACTACCCCGCTGTGGGTTTGCGATCGATGGATAAGCCACCGGGAGAGCAGCGGCTTTAACTCCTAACTCACACTCGCGCCCTACTACTGCTGCTTGTCGTAGTAAGTCGTGTTAGTGAACTTCTGTCCGTTCGCATCCGTCCCCGTGAGCGTGACCACGCGCGACTTCCCGTCTTTCGCCACGGTGATCGTGCCTGTCATCACCACCTTGCCGGCTTTCCTGGCCGTCGTTTTATTGGTACGGTCTTTCACTGGCTTATAGGTCAGCGTGTCGAAGGATGGGCTCCCTTTAATTTGGTACGGTTTGCCATCGAATTTCCCCACCCAAGTCCAGTGGATGGGCTTACCATCCTTATCCACTCCATCCACCGTGCACTTTATCATGTCGCCTTTGGCTGGGGTGTAGGTGACCGTAGTATTTTTGGTTGCGCCGGGCGCGAACTTCGATTTGCCTTCGTTGAGCTTCCAAGTGCCCATGAGGGGATTGGCAGCAAAGGTTGCTGCGGTTGCTGTTAACAACACCGTCAGTGCCGCTAGCGTAGTACGATTCGTTCTCACTGCGCGATGTGAGCATTTTCTCCGATAGGCGTCAATCCACGGGGGAATTTGAGGATAGAGGCGGAAGACCGCGCCGGTGTAATACGTCAAGCGCACCTTCATCAGCGTCCCGGTAGTCATCCATCATAAGCCGCTTACGATGGATGAGAGGTTGCTGCTTGCCATGCCGTAGTCTCGGGGACAATCGGACGAAGGCGGGTAGCGGCGGTCGCCGCGGCGACCGCAAAATTCCGGGTTCGCCAAGGCCCGAATGCCGCGCGACCTCAGTTGTAACGCCGCCTGCTCGCGAAGAATTTCGGAGCTGACCTCTGGCCTGCCCGCCGCGCCGAAGCTTCAGGCGAAGGCGGATCAACTTCTTCGCTGCGTAAAGATCGGTAACGCGACCCACGCGAATCCGATCAGCGCCTGCAGAACGGGAATAAAGAAAACGGCTTGGTCAAAATCGTGCGGGAGCCCGAAGACTGAAATTACGAATGCGAGCGCGGTCACGTTGAGAACGAACGCGAAGAGCGCGGTATACGGCCGTGTCCGCTCGACAATCCCGAGCACGAGCAAAACGAAAAAGAGAAGCGCGGCCAGGGGCAAACCCCACACCACTTGAAAAAGAAAATCAGTCATGATCTGGAACGGATTCCGTGTCGCGAACGTATGTTTGAGAAGAAGCGACGCCGTCCCTGCGATCAGATTAGGCAACGACAGCAATAGCGCGGCGACGTACAACAATCCTTTCATGCAAGTGGGCCGATCTACGTTAGATCGACAACCAACTATTCGGTGCTCGCGCTCTTTGCGAGCACGACTTCTTCAAATCCGAAGCAATTTCGGCGAATCGAGCGAGTTGGGAGGAGCGATCCGGCAGCCGCCTGACTGCGAGGGAAGCAGTGAGTGAATGTGGGCAACGAGCGAGTTTCAACCGGAGCCTCTCTAGCCATTTTTTTTCCTCCCGCTTCAACGGTTTAACTGTTCACGTCACCGAAGGTTGAATGTGAAATGCTCTAGACGCGACCCCGTTTGCTTCCCCCCACGTCGTAAGTTTCCCTCGCTCTCGCTCAACCTCTGGTGTAAGCCGTTCCCCGATTCACCATGTCTCCTTTGCTTATTAAGATTAGCAAAGATTTCGCCACTATTTGGACGACGATTGACCCTATCGGTAACGTTGCAATTTTTGCCGGGTTGACGGCATCGCTTACCCGCACGGAGCGGCGTCGCACCGCGCTGCGTGCTACGGTCTATGCCGCGGTCATTCTTGTCGTCGCAGTGGTGGCGGGGCAGATCATTCTCGATGCCATCGGCATTCACCTGCACTCGCTCAAAGTTGCAGGTGGGATCATTCTTTTCCTCTTCGGTTTGCAAATGCTCTTCGGACGACTGGATGCGGAAGCGGGAGCGCCCGAGCCGGGGCGCGACCTGGCCGTCTTTCCGCTCGCTGTCCCTTCCATCGCCGGTCCGGGAGCGATGATGGCGGTGATCCTGCTCACCGACAACGATGTTTACACGGTGGCCGAGCAAGCCCAAACCGGCGTTGTCCTGCTCGTCGTGCTCTTGCTCACCTATATTCTGCTGCTTTTTTCCGATGCCATCCTGCGGATCATCGGTCGTCAGGGAGCCGCCGTTCTTGTCCGTGTCATGGGGATCATTCTTTGCTCACTCGCGGTGGAAATCGTGCTGACGACATTGGCAGTGGCAAGTTGGGCACCCGTTCCGCGCTAGAAGTTTGTTTAACGAATTCTTAAAACTTAAGACTTAAAACTTGGTGATAATGGATAACCGATAACTAACGAGCATCGCTCGTATGTTTGTGTAAAAAGTGAGGACTAATCCCACTTCTTCCCCCGTATTCGTTCCCTTCAGCTAGCCTAACGAGACTTAGGTTAGGCCTTCGGGCATGCCCAGAAGGATCTGTTACGCCGAGCCGCGTCTCCCGTTTACTTCTTTTTGCGCGACTCCATAACCCCTTCGGCAATGCACTGCCATTTGCCATTGCGCTCCATCCAGGTATCCACCCAAACGTAGCTGCGGGTAAACTGTTTGCCATCCTTGTCCTTGCCCTTCTCCGTCGTCGTGCCGGAGACTGTGGCCAGGTTCGGCCCGTACACATGAACATCCATGTTGTCGTTCGTCGCCGAGCTCAAGGTGTTGGGTTCGTTTTTAACCTCATCGAGGAGCTGCGACTTCGTAACATGTTTTCCTTCGGGATTAAATCCGGCAAAGTCGTCCGCTATCATATTTGCGACGGCGGCCTGATCCTTATTTGTGAGCGCCTTAACCCAGGCGTCTTCCATCTGCTTGAGATTGGCTTGGACTGCGGTCGAGTCAGCAGCGTTTTCCTGAGCGTGGGCGCAGGGCGCGGCCGCTAAGCCGAGAAGTGTGATTACCAGAAGTGGCGTGAATAATTTCATAATAATTTTTTCAGGTTGAATTTAGGGCAGCTCGTCTCGAATCGAGAACCCTTTCAGGGCGAGCTACAGCGATGTCAGCGCGCTCTGACGCGCATGTCGATGCCGGAAGCGTGCGGCCCAGCCGCCGAACCGTCAAGACATAATCAACCCAGCGAGCGTCGCTCGTGTCTTTGTGCAAAAGTGAGGACTGAGCCTGATTTGCTCTTTTCTTCAGACTCCTCAAAATCTCAACTTCTCAACGCCTCAACAAACGCCTAATCTCATGCCATGAAAGACGTAAAGACGCTGCTGCTTCTAACATCCCTGTTAGTCGCAACCCTCGCCTACGGTCAAAGTGCCAAAAGCTCTGCCGTCGGCGACAACACATGGTTAGGCCCGGGGCTGGTAACCGCGGAGGAAACAATTTCACCGAATGGCAGATACGCGATCGTAGTAGACGAGGGCGGGTCCAGCGAGAGCCAACTTGCCGATGTCATTGGGCATCGGCTGCTCGGAAAAATTCCGGGCACAGATTATTGGGCGTACGGAAATCATCGTTTGAATGCGTGGTGGGCGGCCGACTCGAGCTGGTGTGCCGCGGTGCGTTACAATCGGCTCGGCTTTGACGAGTGTTTCGTGATCGAGCCCCGCGGCGACAGCTTCCGTGCGACCGAAATTGGGAAGCAGATTCACGACGCGCTTGAAGCTGCGATTCAGAAGCAATTGCGTCATCCGGAACCGGATCGCGGAGCGGGATTATTTTTGCGGCCGCGCGACCACACGCTGCTGGTCCGGGCGTTTGGAACGACGAACCCGAAGGGAATGGAAGGCGGAAAGACCTACGAATCCTTTTTATCAGGGTCGTATGATGTCGCGACTAACAAGTGGGCCAAGCTCAATGTGCGCCCCCTGGATCCAAAAGTGAACATCGGAGCATCATTGGAATGGCCCGACGAGGAGCTGGTGCGGGTGATACCTGGGAATGCGCCATGGCCCGCTGGTTTTAACGGTGAAGTGGTGAGGAACGAGGAGGAACGGGCCAAGATTCTCGATCGGCTGTTGAACCAGACGTATGCGGCGGTGCGTTTCGTCGTCCCGCCCGCCCGTTTCGCGAAAATCAAGGAAGAGCAGAAGGCGTGGCTCGCAAGTTGGGTACAGCAGAAGTCGCAGCAAGAAAAGAACGCAATGACCGATGCGCGTGTGCACCAGCTCCGCGCCATTCTCTGGGAGGAGTGACCGGAAGCGTGCGGCGCAGCCGCCGAACCGTCAAGGCATAATGAGCTTGGCCTCGACATTCAATGACCAACAACCGCCACGGCTGCTTGAGCGACAGTGCGTGCAGCTGGCTGTAGCGTGCGCTGTCTCAGCGCAGAATGAAATGAATTCGAGTTCCTCCGCTGAGGACAGCGGACACTACAATCGTTTTCGTTCTTCCTAATGCGTAATTCATAATTTCTAATTTGAAAACGATGGCCTCCACCACCTTGCCGGGCGGCACATTCAAGCTTGCTGATGATCTGATCCTGACTCGCATGGGCTACGGCGCCATGCAGCTCGCTGGTCCACATGTATTCGGGCCACCGAAAGATCACGACGGCGCGATCGCAGTCCTGCGCGAGATCATGAGGCTCGGAATCAATCACATCGACACCAGCGACTTCTATGGGCCGCATATCACCAATCAGCTGATCAAAGAAGCACTGCATCCGTATCCGGCGCAGTTACGGATCGTCACCAAGGTCGGTGCGCGGCGGGACGCGGAAGGAAATTGGCTGAAAGCGCTCGCACCCGACCAGCTCCGGGAAGCTGTTGATGATAACCTGACAAACCTCGGGCTCGATGCCCTTGATGTGGTCAACCTGCGGGTTGGTGGCCTGGACTCGCCGACGCCAGGCTCGATCGCGGAACCGTTCCGCGTGCTCGCGGAAATGCAGAGAGCGGGTCTGATTAAGCACCTTGGGGTAAGCAATGTTACCGCCGAGCAAATTGCCGAAGCGCAATCGATCGCTCCGGTGGTGTGCGTCCAAAACTTCTACAACATCGCCAACCGTCGGGATGACGCGCTCATCGATTCCCTTGCCGAACAGGGAATTGGTTATGTGCCGTTCTTCCCGCTCGGTGGTTTTACACCGCTGCAATCCGAAACGTTGTCGAACGTCGCTGCTCGTTTAAATGCCAAGCCAATGAGTGTCGCATTGGCGTGGCTGCTTCAACGTTCGCCGAACATTCTGCTCATTCCCGGAACATCATCAGTGGAACACCTGAGAGAGAATGTTGCTGGCGCTGGCCTTCAATTGCCTCATGAGGCAATTAAGGAATTGAACGCCATCGCCGGCTAAAACGTCAGATAGACCCACGGTTCTTTACATCATTCGCGATTTGAAAGCCCGGCCTGCCCGCTCGCGAACGGAGCCGCGGGGGACGCGAGCGACATAGAACACATGCGATCGGGAATTGCGGGGGTAGACGGCAACGCAGCTAGGGCAGCTGGCGCAAGCACCGGGCGGTGCGAGTGATCATGGGCAAACCGACAGGTCGAAATGGGCGGGAGCACATGAGTCAACGCGGGCAACGAGCGAGTTTCAACCAGAGCGATACGGCCTAACGAGAATTCGGATATCACATGTTTAGACGCGACCCCCACTTTCCCATTCTCTCTGCCCGAAACAATCGCCATGGAAGCTGCTGGCTCAATTTTCGCTGTCTCGCGAACGCGATGTCGCTAACATCATAGCCTGATGAGCGTGCAAGATTCTGACGCCACGATGGCTGTGTTCCTCGACCTGGAAAACATCGCGCTGGGCGCGCATGACGCGGACTTTCCCGCATTCGACATCCGCAAGGTGCTCGAGCGTCTGCTGCTCAAGGGCCAAATCGTGGTCAAGAAAGCCTACTGCGATTTTGAGCGCTACAAGACGTTTAAGCGGGGGCTGCACGAAGCGGCGTTCGAGCTCATCGAGATCCCGCATGTGCGCCAGTCCGGCAAAAACTCCGCCGACATCCGCATGGTCGTCGATGCGCTCGATCTCTGTTACACCAAGAGTCACGTCGACACCTTCGTCATCATTAGCGGCGATTCGGACTTTTCGCCGCTCGTCAGCAAATTACGCGAGAACGACAAGACCGTCATCGGCGTCGGCGTTAAAAGGTCCACGTCCGATCTATTCATCAGCAACTGCGACGAATTTATCTATTACGACGATCTCGTGCGCGTGGAGCCAGCAAAGAAACGTCCGAGCGTTGCCGCGACCGCGCCAGCAGCGAAAACTGGTAAAGACCATCGACCTTCAATCGACGGAGCGCTCGATCTTCTAAGGAAAACCCTGGAAGCGCTGCGCGCCGAGCGAGGCGAGGATTATCCGATCCGCGGTTCACTAATGAAAGAGGCGATGAAACGTCAGAACCCCGGCTTTAACGAGCGAGCGCATGGGTTCCGTGCCTTCAACGAACTGCTCCTCGAAGCGCAAAAGCGTGGGCTGCTAAAGCTGGAGCGCGACAAACAAGTCGGTACCTACATCGTCCACGCGATCGAGTAACCAGGCGCTACCGAACTGCCGACGTTCGATTCATCCACCAGCACCGACTGTCGGAATCGATCTTCAAATTTGTGGCGATTTGACTCATTCGCTCCCGCTTGTTTCAGCCTCTCGGCTTAACCCATCTATCTCGCTCGCATCCTGCGGCTCTCTTCGGCGAATCTAAGTCTCGCTCGTGTGCGGCGGCAGAAGAATCATCAGAGCAAATTGCAAAGTGCCGATGGCCAGTGGAAAAATGACGGCGGCATAAAAGAACGAAAACACGCCCGAGACCAGAGCATTGTAAACCTGCAAGAGACCGACTGCTGTGCCGAGAATGCCAAGCATATAAAAAAGATAGCGGTAAGCCCCCATATTCTTGATTACCGTCGGCCCTAGTTCTGATAGGCGTCGCCAGGTCAAAAAACCAAAAGGAAAACCCAAAAGGAGCGAGAACCCGCTGCACCAGTTCCAAATGCAAAGCGGTGTCGGTTTGATTGTCATCAAGAACATGCCGAAGAAACAATCGAAAAGGGGGACCAGGGCATTGCCGAGCAAAAGCCACAGGCGAAACTTATCCCTTTGCGACCATTCGTGCAGCGACTTGCTGCGAAACACTACCACGACTCCGGCAAATCCTGCCAGCGCCACCGCGATTTGAGCGGTGGTCGTCAGGGCTTCACCTGGTTCCATCGCTTTGGATTAAATAGGATTCAGCTGGCGCGAACAAACACGAATTTCCGGAGGGTTGGTTGTCTGAAGAGGTTTCGCTCGCTGACTGCTGTCTCGGCGTCGACTTTTCCAGCGCCTGTTCCAATCATCATGCGTGTATATACATCTATGGGGCTTTGCTGTTGGGCTTAATGTCGAAGCGAGCGTGCTGTCAGATTCCAGGCAATGTGAAAGGTGAAGACGCGACCTCATTTTCTTCCCCTCGGGTATTCCTCGCTATTAGGTCAATCTCTGCGATTGGTATCATATGCCCCTTGAGCCTTGCCCGACCTGCGGCTACGCGCTTTCCATCGTCGATCATCATTGCCGTCATTGTGCTACCGCATCGGAGGCAATTCCGTCGCGGCCCTTTGATGCGAAACACCTGCAGCGAATGATTATGGCCGTGGTGGTGTTAAGCGTTCTCGTTTACTTGATCTTCTTTCGCTAACGAAAAGGCGCTGAGAGAACGAATCAGTCTTCGATCGGGGAGCGCAGTAAGCTTGTCCTGAGCCTGCGAATGGGCGCCCACGCGTGTCGGCGAATAGCACCCCGCGATCGCGAACTTTCTATTCCTTCGCTGTCTTACGGAG
>Ga0209056_10004756_pt1 | contig 14280 bp, 7 predicted proteins | sample GraSoiAngelo_114_FD_185876 | JGI IMG/M metagenome (GOLD analysis project Ga0209056, IMG submission 185876) | Grasslands soil microbial communities from the Angelo Coastal Reserve, California, USA - 14_0903_13_40cm (SPAdes) (version 2) | ecosystem: Environmental > Terrestrial > Soil > Grasslands ... | reverse complement strand
CGCGGTCCTTGGTGGAAAAATGCGGAAGGAACAGTTTGTCCTTGTCTTCCGGCGAGATGCCGTGGCCCGTGTCGGAAACGCAGATTTCGACGGTCTCCGCGTCCAAATGTGCCCGCGTGGAAACGACGATTTCGCGGTAGGTGGAATTTTCCAGAGCTTCCGCCGCATTGTCGATGAGATTCACGATCACGCTTCGCAGCAACGCGCCGTCCGCCCGGACTGTCGGGAGATTTTCCGCTAGAGCCGTCTTGAGCAGGATGCCATCCAGCCGGCCAGAGAATACCTCCAACGCTTCGTTGATAACGGTGTTCGCGTTCGTCGGCAGGAGCTTCGCGGTTGGGAAGCGCACGAATTGCGAGAATTCATTCACGAGCGCGGCGAGCGTGGAAACTTCCCGTTCGATCAGCTGGGAACATTCCTGAACCAGATTTGTCAGCTCCGAGTCTCGCGGGGAAGAAGTCTGAGAAATCTCCCGGCGATCCAGGAACCGTGATAGACGCTGTGCAGAAAGTTGAATCGGAGTGAGCGGGTTCTTGATCTCATGCGCGATGCGGCGCGCCACTTCCTGCCACGCTGCTGACTTCTGGGCGCGCAGCATTTCCGTCAGATCATCGAGAACCAGCACAAAACCGGAATTGGCACGGCGAGGGCCAAGCGAGCTCACGGTCACGGCGAGATGCAACACGCGTCCCGAAACAACTGTTTCGATTTCGCGCGAAACCACTCCCATGCGCAGCGACCGGCGCATCAGCGATTGCACCATGCGCCCGGCATCCCCGCCCAGGATACGTTCGAGCGAAAACGAATCACCGGGCCCGCCGCCGAACATCCGCGTGACCGACTTATTCGAGCGAAGAATCGCACCCGTGGCGTCCAGCGAAATCACCCCGGTCGGAATATTTTCCAGCACCGTCTCCATGAGCTGCCGCCGCCTTTCGAGTTCTTGCACCGCCTGCTGCAGATTTCGTGTGAATTGATCGATCTGCGAGCGGCTGTCGCGCAACTGCGTGGTCATGGTGTTGAACGAATGCACCAGGACCCCCAGCTCGTCTTGCGATTGCTCCGGGACCTGATACTCGAAATTGCCCGTGGAAACTTCGCGCGTTCCTTCGGCCAGCGCTTGAATAGGCACGGTCACCTGTTTTGCGAGAAAGAGAGCGACCCACATCACGGCAGACAACAGCAGCACCGTGAAGAACAGCAGAATCAGGAGCATCTGCCGCTTCAGCGCACGTAAATCCTGTTTTCCCTCGTAATACTCGCGGGTTTGCGACTGAATGGCCGCGAGACTCGTAAGGATGCCTGGGCTAGTGCGGTACGCCGTGACGACATATCCTGCCGCCTGCCCGGCTCGGAGCATCGGGACCCGCGCGGCAAAGTAACTTTTTCCATCCGCAGCCCAGATTTCAACTCCGCTAGGCAGCGAGCGTTCAAACTTCCCAAGAACTCCAAGCTGTTCGCAGATCGTGCGGCGATCCTCCGGCTGCTTGTCGCAGACGATTCCTCCGCGGACCGGCTTGCCATTCGCATCCAGAATCCAAGCGGCGTCCGCCCCCCGCCCAAGCGCATGCCGCAAGAAATCCTCGCCCGGTTGCGTGGCTTCTTCCCGGACCTGTTCGGCCATCCCGCGAAGCCGAGGCAATTGCGCGCGCCCCAGATCATTCAGTAGCTTTTGCGTTTCGTCTGAAGCAATCTCCAGCGGTTTGGGAAACCAGAGCAGCAAACTGCGATTGATCAGCGAGTAGCTGACGATGAACATGAAGATGATGGGCAAGAGCGAAATGGCCATCGCGCCGACAACCATCTTCGTTTTGAAGCGCGCGCCGAGCTGCTCTCTGCTGCGTTCCACCCAAAGGCGCAGAACAGTACGCGCGAGGATGAGTCCGAACACCAGGAACGCCGCGGTAATGAAACTCGACACGGCATAGAGCACCAGCACGGCGCGCCAGTTCTTTGGTTCGAAGGGCGCGGTCAGGGACCCGAACGTGAAAACTGCAGCGAGCAGCAGCGTCAGCAGGATTCCGCCGATAATCAGTCCCCAGCGTTGCCGATTGTCCAGATGACTCATGGCAAATTGGGCGAGTGGGAGCGGAGCGAAATTGCGAAGTCCCGTCCGTGGCAAACCACACAGACAATTTTGGTCAGCAATGCGCTGGGATGAGCAGAAAATGCCGGGTTGTGCTTCGCAACCATCTATCAGGCACGATAGCTGCCGCACGGAAGCAAGTCAAGATTGCGGCCTGTACTCCTTTCATCGTACCTGACCTTGTGGTCAGGTATTAGCCATTTCAGAACCGAACTGCAAATTCTGGATACTCTCTACATCAGCATTTGTTAAGGTAAGCCCTGGGTGAAAACCCGTCGGGAGTGCTGCGGATGTCCGTCCGTTTGGGCGAAATACTGGTTAAGGAAAGCTTGATCACGCAAGACCAGCTCCAAAAAGCGCTGGAGTTTCAGCGTGCCAATGGAGGCAAGCTGGGAAGCTGCCTGACGAAGATGGGCTTCATCACCGATGATGACATCACCGGTGTGCTCTCCCGCCAGTACGGCGTGCCTTCCATCAATTTGAAGTACTACGAAATCGATCCCAACGTCATCAAGCTCATTCCGCAAGATACAGCGTCGCGCTACCAGGTGATTCCGCTATCGCGCGTTGGTTCCGTTCTTACCATCGCCATGACGGATCCCACCAACGTTTTCGCGATGGACGACATCAAGTTCATGACCGGATTCAACGTCGAGCCGGTCGTGGCATCTGAATCAGCGATCGGCGATGCCATCACGCGGTTCTATGGCGGCTCGGCATCGAACCACGAGGAACTCAGCAACTTGATGAAGGACCTCGTCGATGAGGATAACGAACTCGAGCTGGCTGCCGAAGAATCAGAGATGGACCTCGCGTCCTTGGAAAAGGCCGCGGAAGAAGCTCCGATCATCAAACTCGTCAACCTGATCCTGACGGATTCCGTGAAGCGCGGAGCCAGCGATATTCATATCGAGCCGTACGAACTCGAGATGCGCGTGCGGTTCCGCATTGACGGTCAACTCTCCACGGTGATGACCCCGCCCCTGCGCCTGAAGGACGCGATTACCAGCCGCTTGAAGATTATGGCGAAACTCGACATCGCGGAAAAGCGCTTGCCGCAAGACGGCCGCATCATGATCAAGTACAAGGCCGAAGGCAAGAAAAAGGAACTCGACTTCCGTGTTTCGACCGTCCCGACCTTGTACGGCGAAAAGGTTGTCATGCGCTTGCTGGACAAGGAAAACCTCCGGCTGGATATGACCAAGCTGGGCTTTGAGCCGGAGTCCCTCAAGAAATTCGAACGCAGCATTTTGAAGCCCTACGGCATGGTGTTGGTCACCGGCCCAACCGGTTCGGGCAAGACGAACACCTTGTATTCCTCGGTTGCGACGTTGAATACCGTGGATACCAATATCATGACTGCGGAAGATCCCGTCGAGTTCCAGTTGAACGGCATCAACCAAGTTCAGATGAAGGAACAGATCGGCTTGAACTTCGCCGCCGCCCTTCGCGCCTTCCTTCGTCAGGATCCCAACATCATCCTCGTGGGCGAGATTCGCGACTTTGAAACGGCGGAGATCGGCGTCAAGGCCGCGCTCACCGGCCACTTGGTTTTGTCCACGCTCCACACTAACGACGCGCCCTCCACCATCAGCCGTTTGATGAACATGGGTATCGAGCCCTTCCTGGTGGCCACGTCGCTGAACTTGATTTGCGCGCAGCGCCTCGTGCGCCGTATTTGTTCGAATTGCAAGGAAGAGTTGGATGTCCCGCAGCAGGCGCTCATTGATGCGGGATACACGCCGGAAGAAGTAAAGACCACCAAGATTTACCACGGCAAGGGCTGCACCACTTGCAACAAGCGCGGCTACAAGGGCCGCACGGGTCTCTACGAGGTCATGGAAATTAACGACGAGCTCCGCGAATTAATCCTCGTTGGTGCATCGGCGCTGGAGCTCAAGAAGAAGGCGATCGAGCAGGGGATGATCACGCTCCGGCGCAGCGGCCTGATCAAGGTGGCCTTAGGACAGACCACCATGGAAGAAGTCCTGCGCGAAACGGTTTTCTAGAATTGAAGGTGATCGATGGCTGGAATCACGCTGAGTGAATTGCTGAAGAAGATGATCGAGATGGGAGGCAGCGACCTCCACATCACCACGAACAGCGCGCCGCGTGTGCGCGTTCACGGAAAGCTTCGCCCACTGGACATGCCGCCGCTCACGGCAGCGGACACGAAATCCCTCGCGTACAGCGTGCTCACAGATGCCCAGAAACATCGCTTCGAGGAAAACCTGGAGTTGGACTTCTCGTTTGGTCTGAAGAACCTGGCGCGCTTCCGCGGCAATTGCTTCAATCAACGCGGCGCGGTTGGCGCGGTCTTCCGCACGATTCCCTGGGAAATCAAAGGCTTTGATGCTTTGGGCTTGCCTCTGGTCGTCAAGGGGCTCTGCGACAAGCCTCGCGGGCTCGTGCTCGTCACCGGCCCGACGGGTTCCGGTAAGTCCACCACGCTCGCTGCCATGCTGGACAAAATCAACAGCGAACGCGAAGAGCACATGATCACCATCGAGGACCCTATCGAGTTTCTTCATAACCACAAGAAGTGCCTCGTCAATCAGCGCGAAATTCATGCCGACACGCATTCCTTCGCCAATTCACTCCGCGCCGCACTCCGCGAGGACCCTGATGTCGTTCTCATCGGTGAAATGCGCGACCTCGAAACCATCGAATCCGCGCTGCGCATCGCCGAAACCGGCCACTTGACCTTTGCCACTCTGCACACGAATTCGGCATCCTCCACCATCAACCGTATTATTGACGTCTTCCCTTCGCACCAGCAGCCGCAGATCCGCGCGCAACTCTCCATGGTGCTCGAAGGAATTCTTTGCCAGGCGCTTCTCCCACGGTCTGACGGACGTGGCCGCGCCATGATCATGGAAGTTCTTATTCCTACTCCCGCGATCCGTAACCTGGTCCGCGAAGACAAGATTCATCAGATCTACTCCGCCATGCAGACCGGCACAGGCCAGACGGGCATGCAGACCTTCAACCAGGGCCTGGCCAATGCGTACTTTGCAAAGACTATTACTCTCGATATGGCGATTTCACGTTCCTCGAATCCCGATGAATTGCAGGACATGATCAACCGTGGAGTTTCTACTTCTGGAGCCGGGGCCAAAACTCCCGTGTCCAGCAAGCGCTAGGAGATTTTGATTTCGGAACGGCCACAGGCCGGAACTATGGAAGGACTTAGGAGGAAATAACATGCCGGATTACAAATATCAGGGAACCAGCCGCGCCGGCGCCAGCGTCAGCGGTGTCATGACCGCATCCAACAAGACGGAACTGGCGAACCTGCTCAAGCGCCAGCAGATCACTGCCACCAAAATGACCGAGAAGGGCAAGGAATTCAATATGCCCCAATTCGGCGGTGGCGTGAAGGCCAAGGAACTCGCGATCTTCACGCGCCAGTTCTCGGTCATGATCGACGCCGGTCTGCCTCTCGTGCAGTGTCTCGAGATTCTGGCGAGTCAGCAGGAGAACAAATTCTTTCAGAAGGTCCTGATCGGCACGCGCGGTCAGGTGGAAGGCGGCGCGACGCTTTCCGCTGCGATGCGAACCTCGCCGAAAGTCTTCGACGCTTTGTACGTGAACATGGTCGAAGCGGGCGAAACCGGCGGTATTCTCGACACCATTCTGCAGCGCCTTTCGACCTACATCGAAAAGAACGTCAAACTGCAGCGGGCCGTCAAATCGGCACTTGTTTATCCGGTCGGTGTTTTGACCGTGGCCGGCGGTGTCATCACATTGCTGCTCTAGAAAGTCGTGCCGATTTTCGCCACGTTGTTCGCGGGGCTTGGCGTTGATCTTCCTTTGGCCACGAAAATCGTCATCGGGTTGAGCAATTTCATCGGCAGTATTTTTGGCCTTTTGATTCTCGTAGCCCTCGGGGCCGGCATCTTTGGATTGAAAGTCTGGTATGGCACGAAGCAAGGCCGCTTCGTTCTCGACACCATCGTCCTTAAACTTCCCGTCCTAGGCGTTTTGATGAGAAAGATCGCCGTGGCCCGGTTTACTCGAACGCTCGGAACGCTGATTTCCAGCGGTGTACCCATCCTGGAAGGACTCGACATCACCGCGAGGACCGCTGGAAACGCGGTCGTCGAGAGGGCTTTGCAACAGGTAAGAAAATCGCTCGAGGAAGGCAAGTCGCTCACAGAACCACTGAGAGATTCCGAAGTCTTCCCGGGCATGGTGACGCAGATGATTGCCGTCGGCGAACAGACGGGCGCCATGGACGCCATGCTCCAGAAGATCGCCGATTTCTATGAAGAAGAAGTGGACGCGGCAGTGAAGGACTTGCTGACTGCTCTCGAACCCATCATGATCGTTTTTCTCGGCGTGGTGGTCGGCGGCGTGGTCATTTCCATGTACTTGCCGTTGTTCTCACTGATCGGCAAGCTGAGCAGCGCGCACTAATCGGGCCTCCGTCCGCTCGGCATTGTCCCCTTCGCGGAGGGCATTGCAGGAAACTTTGCCCTCCGCTTTTTCTGCCCGAACCGGGGGGTTCCGGCGGCCGATGCATAGGCGCGGACAAGCCATGGATAAAAGCTTCGCGACAAGGGAATGGCTGGACTGGCTGACTCGTGTTCGTCTGCTCACGATCACTCTCATCCTGACCGTCGGAGTAGTTTGGCCGCAGTACGTCGGGAATTTGGGCGCCAATCGTTTCTTTCTTCCTCTTTTCATCTTCTGGATAACGCTCGGAATTCTTCACCTCATTCTCCTGCGCTGGGTTCCCGGCGCGCGGTGGCACGGCGGGCTGCAGGTTGCCGGCGATGTGCTGATGATTTCGTTGCTGGTCTATTCCACGGGCCTGCAAGAGAGTTATTTCATCTCGCTCTACCTGCTGGTGATTATCGTCGCAAGCATTTTGTTCTCTCGCAGAATCGCCTTCTTGATCACCGCGGCCTGCTTCATCCTCCTTGCTGGCATGACCTTTCTTTCCTACACCGGGAGAATTCCTCCCACTTACTCGAGCCCACCAACTCCCGAGAGCCTGCGCACCTGGCTGGTCATCAACCTTCTCGGTTTTCTGGCCGTCACCTATCTGGCCAGTCTGCTCGCCCAGTCGCTTCGCAGCAAAGGGCGGGAGCTGGAGGAGAAGCGCGAAGAGCTTCTCAGCCTGCAGGATTTCACGGAAGACATCATTCACTCGATGCGCGGCGGACTCATCACCACGGACCTCGGCGGCCGTATCTTGCTGCTAAATCGCACAGGCGAGGAAATTCTCGGACTCCGCTTCTCCGATCTGCACGGCAAGAAACTGCAGGATTTGAACGAGGATTTCTGGCTGCCCGGCCAGTACGCCAACGCGGAAAGGCTCTCGCTTCGAAAAGAGATAGACTTCCGCACACCCGCTGGCGAGCGGCGCTATCTGGGAATCAGTATTTCTCCTCTGCGCACTCGCGACGCGACCCGCAGCGGCTATGTCTTCAACTTTCAGGACCTGACCGAGTTGCGCCGGCTGGAGCAGGAAGTAGCGACCAAGGAACGCATGGCTGCCTTGGGCCGCCTCTCCGCCGCTATCGCCCATGAAATTCGGCAGCCGCTCACGGCCATGGCCGGCGCCGTGAAGGAACTTGCACGGCTCGTTCCCCTCGAGGAAGACGAGAAGCATCTGGTCAACATTGTCAGCAGGGAATCCGAGAGGCTGAACAATATCATCACCGACTTCCTCAATTATTCCAGGGAAAAAAGTTATGAATTTCAGGAAGCGGACGTCCGCAGTCTCTTGGATGAAACCCTGATGCTAATGGAGAAAAAGCCTGAAATTGGGGCCAAGTACAGGATTCAGCGCGCGTTTAACGGGCACCAGATGCGTGCCCGCGTGGACGCCGACAAAATCAAGCAAGTCTTCTGGAATCTCTGCGATAACGCCCTGCGGGCGATGCCGGACGGCGGCACGCTCACCGTAAAGCTCGAACCGCATCCGTTCTGGTTGCGCATCGCGTTCCGCGACACCGGCATCGGCCTCGACCCCAGGCAGCGAGCCAAGATTTTTGAGCCTCTTCAATCGGGTTTTGAAGGCGGCACGGGCCTGGGGCTCTCCATCGTCTATCAGATCGTGCAGGCCCACAGTGGCAGGATCAGCGTGATTTCGGAAAAAGACCGCGGCGCGGAGTTTATCGTTGAATTGCCGCGAGTGGCGTGAGGCGCTATGCAAGGAACGAAAACCGCAGTGAAGGAAACGGGGCGTGAAATGCCCCATATTCTCGTCGTCGACGACGAGAGATCCATCGGCGAGTTGCTGGAGATCACCTTCCGCAAGGAAGGTCACCGCGTTGAAGTGGTGCATAGCGTGGAAGCCGCCAGGCGCAAGCTGGAATCACAGATCTTCGACATCATCATTTCCGACGTTCGAATGCCCGGCGAGAGTGGAGTCGACCTTCTCAAATTCGCCAAGGAAATTGCCCCGGGGTCCTTTTTTCTTCTGATGACCGCGCTCCCAGCCCTGGACACCGCCATCGCGGCACTCAACTCCGGCGCTGACCGTTACGTCGTGAAGGGAGATTCGCTCGTCGATCAATTGCGCCAGGCCGTGCATGAAGTTTCCGAGAACTTAAAATGGAAGAAGGAAGCCGGTTATTTGCGGCGGGAGATACGCCGCCTTACGGGCCTGGACAACATCATCGGGCAAAGCCCGAAGATGCGCGCAATCTTCGACATGATTCAAACCGTTGCCCCTCAAACGAGCCGTGTTCTTATCACGGGGGAGAGCGGGACCGGCAAGGAACTGGTGGCCCGCGCCATTCATGAGAACAGCGTTCGGGCCCAGGCCCCCTTCATTACCATTAACTGCGGTGCGTTCCCGGAGACCCTCCTGGAGTCCGAACTTTTCGGTTACATGAAGGGAGCGTTCACAGGCGCTAACGAAAACCGGCAAGGCCTTTTCCAGGCGGCCCATGGCGGCACGCTTTTCCTTGATGAGATTGGCAATATGAGCCTTACCATGCAAGTGAAGCTCTACCGTGTCTTGCAGGAAGGCAAGGTCCGCCCGATCGGCAGCACAGAAGAAGCAGACGTGGATGTGCGCATCATTGCCGCTACAAACAAGGAATTCGAAAAGGAAATCGCCGAGGGCCGTTTCCGTGAAGATTTGTACTACCGTCTCAGCGTGATCCCCATCCAGGTGCCCTCCTTGCGCGAACGCCGCGAGGATATTCCGCTGCTGGCGCGCCACTTCCTCGAGCGCTTTCGAACGACGATGGAAAAACCCATCGAGGGCATCTTGCCGGAGGCCATGACGCGTCTCGAGGCCTACGGTTGGCCGGGGAACGTCCGGGAACTTGAGAACACCATGGAACGTGCAGTGGCGCTCGAAACCGGCAGAGAAATCTCGGTCCGTGTTCTGCCCGACCGGATCGCTGGCTATTCCGACTCAACCCTCGGTGGTTCAGTGGGAGGCCCATTGGCTGAATTTCCGGCAGAGGGTATCGATTTCGAGAAACAAATTGCGGAAGCGGAGCGCCGCTATCTACAAGGGGCACTGGCCAAAGCCGAGGGCGTTCGGACCCGTGCATCCGAGCTCCTTAACATCAGCTATCGTTCTTTCCGGCATTACGCCAAGAAACATAATCTGTGAGGTCTCTTAGCCGGGCTCGGAGCCGTGAGATCAGTCCGACCAGACTGCCGCAGGTGACCCTTTCTGCCCTCTGAAATGGACATAAAACGTCAATCTCTGTGTCAGATTTGCCTCTCAAGGCTAAAGTCTGGCACTCTCGCTTGTAGGAATTCCACATAACTCCTGTTCTTACAATGAGTTGTAATTCTACAAACTCGCTGCGACCTAACGGCGAGATTGGTCGCAGGGTTGCTCAATCCTAGGCGTGCGCTGGTACTGTCGAATTTCTCAAGGAGATAGCATGAAAAGGCAAAAGGGTTTCTCTCTTATCGAATTGCTGATCGTCGTGGCAATCATTTTGATCATCGCGGCCATCGCCATTCCGAACCTCCTCAGGTCGAAAATGGCAGCGAACGAAGCATCCGCTGTGGGTTCGATCCGCACCGTCAACACGGCGCAAGTGACGTATTCCTCCACTTACGGCACCGGCTACGCGGCAACATTGGCGACTCTGGGAGGATTAACCTCTCCCTGTACGGCGCTTTCCACCAATGCGTGCTTAATCGACCCCGTTTTGAGCAGTGGAACAAAGAGCGGCTACACGTTTTCGTCTGCCGCGACTCTCCCAGTAGGCGGCGTGAATAACGGCTTTGAAGTCGAAGGCCATCCAAACGCGGTAGGCACGACCGGCCAGCGCTCCTTCTGCTCGGACCAGTCGGGTGTGCTTCGGTTTGACCCCGCGGGTACCACGATCGGCACCGCTGCGGGAAATTGCTCCGCGATTGTGGCTGTTCTCGGCAACTAACTCCCAAGCTGTCTTCTGGACGGGGAGGAGGCTTCGCTTCCTCCCCGCTTTTTTTTTGCTAGGACCGTTCCGAACAGTACGCGAGAGTAATCTCCCCTCCTTTCCATTCCCTTTGCTCCGCATCTTTAAGCGGTGACCCTTTCTGTCCAAAATCAGCCAAAAAACGTCATTGCTGAGGCCAGATTTGCATCTCTGCGTTGAATTCTCCCGCCCCGAGGAGGCCCTGCGTCTTGTTAAAGCCTTATATTTCATTAATATAGAGTCCTAGAAACCTAACCCACCCAACCCACCTAGTTTGGCCACTGCCTTGCCGTAACATAGGCGTGCTCTGGCACTAACGAATTAACGAATTTCTCAAGGAGATAGCATGAAAAGGCAAAAGGGTTTCTCTCTTATCGAATTGCTGATCGTCGTGGCGATCATTTTGATCATCGCGGCCATCGCCATTCCGAACCTCCTCAGGTCGAAAATGGCAGCGAACGAAGCATCCGCTGTGGGTTCGATCCGCACCGTCAACACGGCGCAAGTGACGTATTCCTCCACTTACGGCACCGGCTACGCGGCAACATTGGCGAGTCTGGGAGGATTAACCTCTCCCTGTACCGCGCTTTCGACCAATGCATGCCTAATCGACCCCGTTTTGAGCAGTGGAACAAAGAGCGGCTACACGTTTTCGTCTGCCGCGACTCTCCTAGTAGGCGGCGTGAATAACGGCTTTGAAGTCGAAGGCCATCCAAACGCGGTAGGCACGACCGGGCAGCGCTCCTTCTGCTCGGACCAGACGGGTGTGATTCGGTTTAACCCCGCGGGTACCACGATCGGCACCGCTGCGGGAAATTGCTCCGCGGTTGTGGCTGTTCTCGGCAACTAACTCCCAAGCTATCTTCTGGACGGGGAGGAGGCTTCGCTTCCTCCCCGCTTTTTTTGCTAGGACCGTTCCGAACAGTACTCGAGAGTTCCCTGCATTGTTTTCGCTAGCCTAATTTGAGACGAGGAACCCGCAGGAGTGGCCCGTGAAATGCTCCCTAGAACTAGGAAGAGCTTTCGGTTTGTCGGATGTGAAAGGAAAACATGGGCTCCGGAAGGGTTTCAATGAAAAGACCACAAAATGGGTTTTCCCTCATCGAGCTTCTGATCGTCGTGGCGATCATTTTGATCATCGCAGCCATCGCCATTCCGAACCTCCTCCGGTCCCGTATGGCCGCGAACGAGGCTTCGGCGGTGAGTTCTGTCCGGACGATTAACACGGCCGAAGTAACCTACTCGGCGACCTTTGGTATTGGATATGCGACTTTGACTGACTTGAGTACTCCTGCCGCTGGATGCCCTGGAAGTGGTGGTACTCCGACTGCGGCTTGCTTGATTGACAGCGTCCTGGGCGGAGGAACAAAGAGCGGCTACACCATTACTGCCACGCCTTCGAATGGTGCGGGCACAATGGCCAGCCCGTACGTTTCTTTCAACACGGCTGCGCAACCGGTAGCGCTTGGCCTGGCTGGGCAACGCTCCTTCTGCTCGGACGAGTCGGGAGTAATCCGGTTTGACATCACGGGTGCTCCGCCACCTGCGACATGCGGTTCGTCGGGACTGCCTACCCTGCAGTAATTCTTCTGAAAGCAGTGGCGTATGGGCCTGACGGCCAACGTCGAATCTGATTGAGAGTCTTTTGCTTGTTACCCTCGGCCCCAGCAACGACTGCTGACCCGGCGATTTAGTCGTTCATCATCCAGATCCACTGTTCGCTTGTGCCACCAAAAAATCGCGTCTGATTTGACCGCACAACACAACCCGCTCCCTCTTGCTAGACTAGGGATATGCTCATGCGTTTCCACTCCCTGTTCTTTTTCTTTCTCACAGTTACTAACAATCTGGATGTAGAGGCCGTCGTCGCGCGGTTGCAGGCGAGATATCACTCAGCTCGCACCTTGCAAGCCACCTTTCTTGAACGTTACAGGGAAAACGGACGCGTCGTCCGCGTGGAGGCAGGCACGGCCTATTTTCGACGGCCCGGCAAAATGCGCTGGGACTACCAGGCGCCGGAAAAAAATGTGTTTCTCGTCGACGGCAAGACGGCTTGGTTCTACGTTCCCGCCGATCACACGGCCACGCGGGTTCCCGCGAAGGAAAGCGCCGACTGGCGAACGCCGCTGGCGTTGCTGGTCGGCGACGTGAAAATATCGCGAGTCTGCGGACAGGTTCTGAGCGCGATTGATGAAAAGCCTGAAAACCCGGAACACGCCATGCTCTACTGCGAGCTCCGCGGTACGGGAAGCAAATCCCCGAAAAAGGCCTCGGGAGCAGCTTCATCCCCAAGACCTTTGAACAGCGAAGCGGTGTTCTTTGAGATCGACACGAATAGTGGCGATCTTGTCCGGGTGCTTGTTCGCGACCCAGGGGGAACGGGAATTGAATTTTCTTTCGCTAACTGGCGGATAGATCCCCAGGTGCCGGATTCGCTCTTCCATTTTGACGTCCCCAAGGGAGTGGCCATTGTGAACGGGGAATTGCCGCTCGGAAACTCTACCGTAAAACATTAAATCTACAGCCGTTCCGGTACCCCTTTCCTGTAGAGAACAGCCAACCCTTGAGGTCTACCCCGCATATCACCTAGATGAGGTAAACTGAAGGCCTATGGGGGAATTTGTCTGCCGCGTGGCGGATTCTGAGGGACGTGTCTTCTCGCACGTCGAGGCTGCGAGCTCACCGGACGAAGCGCGCCAGAAGCTTGCGGACCGGGGTTTGTATATCTACTCGGTGAAATCGCGGGGCGGCCGGCTTGCCAGCCTCATTCGACGGAGTAGCGACCGCCAGATCGGCGGCTCGGAGTTTCTCATCCTGAACCAGCAATTCAACACCCTCATCAAAGCGGGGTTGCCGATTCTCAGGGCCTTGGATCTGCTCGCCGATCGTGCCAGCTCACCCAAACTCCGGCCCGTCATTTCTCAAATTCGCGATCGCGTCCGGGAGGGGAAGTCTCTCTCCGAAGCGGTGGCCGAAGCTGGCGTGTTTTCCAAAGTGTACTCGACGGCGATTCTCGCGGGGGAAAAGAGCGGAAATCTGCCCGGCGTTCTGGACTACTACATCGCTTATCAGCGCGTGAGTACGGGCGTCCGCAAGAAGATTCTGGCCACGCTGGTCTATCCCATCCTGCTGATCAGCGTAGCCATCATCATCGTCACTTATCTCGTTACCGCGGTGATCCCGAAATTTGCCCTGCTGTACAAGGACTTGAATGTAGACTTGCCTGCACCCACGCGGCTGTTGATTGCCTTGACGGTGGATTACCGTTTCGCGTTCTTGGGAGCCGTAGCGCTGTTGGCGGTGGCCGCCGCCGGAGTTTTCTTGTGGTCCCGCTCGGAGGAAGGCGGACCTGCTTTCGACCGTTTCAAATTCCGCTTGCCCATTGTCGGAGACACACTCTTGAAGTTTCAGGTGGCCCAGTTTTCGCGTACGTTGGCGACACTACTGACGGGAGGCACCCCGCTCGTCGCGGGATTGCAGACCGCTACGGACGCCGTCACGAGCAAGCTGCTGAGATCCACAGTCGCTGAAGCAACCCAGCGGGTACGCGAAGGGGAATCCCTGCATGCTGCCCTCGCCTCCAAGAATATTGTCCCGGAAATGGCGCTGGACATGATTGAAGTGGGCGAATCGAGCGGTGCGCTCTCTCCCATGCTGACCAGCGTGGCCGAGTTTTACGAAGAAGAAGTTAGCTTGCGATTGTCTGCGCTGGTATCCATCATCGAGCCTGTTCTTCTGATTTTCATGGGATTGTTGGTCGCCTTTATTCTGATTTCGCTATATTTGCCAATCTTTTCTTTCTCA
>Ga0209056_10004755_pt1 | contig 14280 bp, 14 predicted proteins | sample GraSoiAngelo_114_FD_185876 | JGI IMG/M metagenome (GOLD analysis project Ga0209056, IMG submission 185876) | Grasslands soil microbial communities from the Angelo Coastal Reserve, California, USA - 14_0903_13_40cm (SPAdes) (version 2) | ecosystem: Environmental > Terrestrial > Soil > Grasslands... | reverse complement strand
GCAAAGAAGAGTTCGCATCCTTCAAGTGGAGCGGAGAACCGCCGGATCCGCAAGATGAGCAGACGTTCATCAGATCCAAGCTCAATCGTGCGCTGAAGGATGATCCCCGCCACCGCGCGCTGCTCGAGTACAACAAGGAATTGATCCGGCTTCGCAAGACGCTTCCCGCTCTGCGTTGCCTGAGCAAAGAAAAAATGGATGTTGCGAGCTTCGAAGACGATTGTGTTCTGACTGCGCGGCGCTGGAACAGCAACAACGAAGTACTCTCAATCTTCAATTTCAAAGATTGCGAGGTTCGTGTGATCCAATCGATCCCGTACGGCGTCTGGCGAAAACGCCTCGACTCTCACGACCCGCGCTGGATGGGAGCCGGCTCGCGAGTTCCCGGAATTATGGAATCCGTGTCACACGGCAGTCTCACGCTTCCGCCCCACGGCGTGGTGCTATTCGAAAAGGAGGTCCAGGGCTAATGGACTTTGTAGCGCTGGGCCGGAATCTATCTGTAAAGGTCGACCCCCCGGCGTTGTCCGGCTTTGGGAAAGTGTCGTGAGAATTCCCGTATCCACCTACCGGCTGCAGTTCAATCGCAATTTCCGATTTAGGGATGCAATTGGAATCGTCGATTACCTGTACGATCTCGGTATCACGGATCTTTACGCTTCTCCGATTCTGAAAGCGCGGTCCGGCAGCGCGCACGGTTACGATGTAATCGATCCCACCCAACTCAATCCCGAACTGGGTACGATGGAAGAATTCAATCAACTTATCGATGCGCTGCAAGCCAAAGGAATGGGCCTAGTTCTCGACATCGTACCCAATCATATGGCTGCGAGCGTGGACAATCCGTGGTGGTTCGATGTCCTCGAAAAGGGGCAGGAATCACCCTACGCTGCGTTCTTCGATGTGAATTGGGAATCGAAGAAGGTGTTGCTGCCTATCCTCACCCGGCCGTACGGTGAAGCTCTCGAACGTCATGAGCTTGTGCTTAGAGTCGAAAACGGACGGCCTGTCCTTCAATATCAGGAACAGAGATTGCCAATAGCGGCAGGCGCCGAAAACATGGCCGTGGATCAGGTGCTATCGCATCAGCATTACCGTCTGGCGTTTTGGCGCAAAGCTGCGGATGGAATCAACTATAGACGGTTTTTCGACATCACCGATCTGATCGGATTGCGGGCCGAGCGTGATGATGTCTTCAACGCAACCCATCAGTACGTGCTGAAGCTCGTCGAAGAAGGAAAGGTTACCGGACTGCGAATCGATCATATCGATGGTCTGACCGATCCTAAAGGCTACCTCGACAGATTACCGGACGTTTATGGGGTCACGGAAAAAATTCTCGCCGGGAACGAACAACTGCCATGCGATTGGCGCACGCACGGAACGACAGGTTACGACTTCCTGAATTTCGTGAACGGCGTCTTCATCGACCGACAGGGTTTTCACGAGCTCGGAACGATCTATTCCGAATTCACCGGTTCGGCGCATACCTTTACAAGCGTCTTCCGCGAACGGAAGCGGCAGGCCATCCGGGAACTCTTCGCTGCTGAGATAGCCACCCTCGCGCACCGTTTATGCGAATTGGCCGAGGAAGACAGGCATGCGCGCGATGTGACCAGAGACGATCTGAAGGAAGCGCTCGTATCGGTAACGGCGTGTCTGCCTGTATATCGTACCTACATTCGTGATGCGCGAATCCCGGAGCGCGATCGTGCGTATATAGAGGACGCAATTGAAGTCGCAGGCAAAGGACCCGCGTTCGATTTCCTCCGCCGGCTGTTACTTGTCGATCCCGCCTGGTATCTCCAGCACCAAACCCGCGATTATCTCGCCTTTGTCATGCGATGGCAGCAATTCACAGGTGCCGTGATGGCCAAAGGGCTCGAAGACACGACATTCTATGTTCACAATCCTCTAGTGTCGGTAAATGAAGTCGGAGGGGATTCCAATGGCCCGGAGGTTTACTTCGGCGTGGAAGAATTCCACCGCCGCAACCTGGCGCGCCGGAGCCGTTGGCCGCAAACGATGAACGCGACTTCGACCCATGATACGAAGCGAAGTGAGGATGTTCGGATGCGAGTCAATGTGCTTTCGGAAATGCCCCTGGAATGGAAGCGTTGCCTTCGCCGCTGGAGCCGGTACCATGCGGATGCTGTCGCGCCCACTCCGAACGAACAGGTACTCATATTTCAATCTATGTTGGGAGCCTGGCCGATCGAGCCCGATCGCTTCAAGCAATATATTGTAAAGGCTCTGCGCGAAGGCAAGACACACACCAGTTGGATCGATATCAACGAAGATTATGAGCTGCGCGTGCTGTCCTTCATCGACTCGTTGTATTCGAACGAAGAATTTCTGGCCGGCTTTGTGCGCTTTTACAAAAAAATCTCTTACTTCGGCGCTGTCTCGTCCCTTTCCCAAGTCGTCTTGAAGGTCACATCGCCCGGCATTCCCGATTTTTATCGTGGTACTGAAGTTTGGGACCTTAGCCTCGCCGATCCGGATAATCGCCGCCCCGTTGACTTCGCCTCGAGGATTCAAATGCTCGAGCAGTTGAAGACTCGTGCAAATCTTCGAAAGCTGCTGAAAGATTGGACTGACGGACGTCTCAAACTCTACGTCACCTGCAAACTGCTCAATTTCCGCCGCGAGTATTCGGATCTCTTCCTGCGCGGCGAATACATTCCCCTGCGTGTCAAGGGATCCCGCGCGGACCATATCATCGCCTTTGCACGGAAATTACACGATGACTGGTGCGTCGTTGCAGTCCCTCGTCTCCTCGCTAAATTGCGCCGGATAAAGAACGCTTGGAGCGGCGCTTCCTTAGAGTTACCACCTCAAGCACCAACCCATTGGATGAATATCCTGACTAATGAGGAAATCTGCGGGGACCTATTCGCCTCGGAATTATTCTCACAGCTTCCTTTGACTGTACTTACGGGTAGGAATGAGATCGATTTTTGCGCCCCAAATTAGTGCAATCGGGCTGCCCGAGGGCGTTTCTAGCACGATGGTGCCGTTGCTACATCGATGGCCCCCTGAGATAAAACCAACCAGATTCTTATCCTTTCGAACTGACACTACGGGGTAAGGTTCCAACCGGTGTTGGACCTTACCCCGCTTTTCTTTTAGAACTGATCACGCGTCGGGATCAACTAGTCGGCGGAGAAAGGGGATATACAATCGAGCCGCATTCCCCTCCTCGCAGAGGAGGGGAATTCCAGATAACCAACTTTGGAATCGACTCTCGCGCGTGATGATACGTTCGGGCCATTGCCGAAATCGCTGCCGGCAGTTACAAATGGGTTATATCCTTCCAACGGTGGGACCACCGTTCGCCTCGGAGAAGCCCCAATAACCCAAATAGGTTGGTCCCACTGTAGTTCTCATGTGACTATCCGTCAAGTAAACATTTCCAGTAAACATTTCCTGTTCCAGTGGCCACATCAAAGGCCAATCCAACAAAATGGTATAGCCATGCACACGTAGTGTATTGGCATATAGTTTGCTCGCCCACTTGCGTGGGAAAGCTCACGACCTTAAGAGAAGCCATTTTGGAATTCGTACACGACGGCGACACTGTCGCCGCGGAGGGATTCAGCCATCTGGTTCCTTTTGCAGCTGGACACGAAATTATCCGGCTCGAGCGGCGCAATTTAACTCTGGTCCGGCTTAGCGCCGATCTCATTGCCGATCAGATGGTCGGAATGGGCTGCGTGAAGAGATTGATTTTTTCGTGGGCCGGCAATCCAGGTTTGGGACTGCTGCATCGGTTCCGAGATGCCGTTGAAAATGGATGGCCGATTCCACTCCAAATTGAAGAGCACAATCACGCCGGACTCGCGGCGGCATTAGTAGCGGGTGCTGCGCGGCTTCCGTTCGGGGTACTTCGAGGCTACGTAGAAACGGACCTGGTCCAATACACCGCGACAGTGACACCGATCACTTGTCCCTTCACAGGAGAAATGCTCGCGAGCCGATACCGAAGGCAATGTGCAATTGTGGGGCATCATCGGCGTTCAAAAGGAAGCTGTGCTTGCCGCAAAGAAAGTCGTTGTTACGGTAGAAGAAATTTGCGACCGCCTGGAACCTGTGGCCAACAGCATCGTGCTTCCTTCCTGGGTGATCTCCGCTGTGGTGTGTGTCCCAGGCGGCGCCCGTCCCTCCTACGCCCACGGATACTACGGCCGGGATAACGACTTCTATCGCGCATGGGATGTCATCTCGCGAGATCGGACGCGATTTTCGGAATGGATGGCGGACAACGTCTTGCAGTGTGTAGCCGCGTGAGCCGTTCCAGCGAGTACACCCCCGACGAAATCATGACGATCGCTGCCGCCAGAAAATTCAAAAACCGGGCAACGTGCTTCGTCGGTGTGGGATTGCCCAGCGTGGCGGCTTGCCTGGCGCGCGCTCTTCATGCGCCCGACATTGTATTGGTGTACGAATCGGGAGCTGTCGGGTCTAAACCAGCCAGGCCGCCTCTTTCGATCGCTGACGGAGAGCTTGCCGACACAGCGGACTTCGTTGTCAGTGTGCCTGAAATGTTCAGCTACTGGCTCCAGGGCCGGCGCATCGATATGGGATTTCTCGGCGCCGCTCAAATCGATCGTTTTGGCAACGTCAATTCAACAGTCATCGGCAATTATGGGTTTCCGAAAGTGAGACTGCCCGGAGCCGGCGGCGCGCCTCAGATCGCTCGATGCTCACGCGAAATCGTCGTGGTGCTGCGGCAGACACCAAGATCTTTCGTTGCGCAACTGGATTTTCTCACGACGGCGCGGTGTCAGGGGCTCACGACGGTGATTAGCGATCTCGGTATCTTTGAAATGGATCCAGTCACGGCGGAGCTTAAACTAACCAGTTGTCATCCCGCTGTTACCGTAGCACGTGTGCGTGAAGCAACAGCATGGCCGCTGAAGACTGCCGACTTGGTTGGTGAAACCCCTTTGCCGACACCGCTGGAGTTGTCAGTGTTACGCGGCTTGAATGCCGGCGCCTGAACAGGTGGTGACTAATGAAGGCAACCCATTACGGCGGTCTCCAAAGACGAAGCGCTTCGACCCGCGGAAACGTACATACCAGACACGGCCGATCGGCTTCAGCAGAGGACGGGACGATTTCAGCATCGGAAAATTATCCGCGCGAATATAAGCGTACACCTTTCTGAACCCTTGATCGCGCAAACGCTGGTATGTCCGGTTGCGTGTGTAACTGTCGATACCTTGGCGCCTGAACTCCGGCAGTGTTCTCAAATCGTAGCTGTATACTTCTCCTGGTCCTAAGACTATATCCCGGTCGATTTCCGGAATATATTCCGACCAGGTTGCGATCCAGCGGTAATTCGCGAGCTTCCCGGTTGCTGAATCGATACCAATGAAGCAGCGTTTACCGGCGCAGAGTCTCTCGATAAAAATTTGAGGATTTTCAAATAACGAAGCATCTGCAAGGACCGCTTCGCGCTCAAGAACTCCTGCAAGAGCAGCCTTTCGCGGCAGTGGCTTTCGCAGATCACATTCGACGAAGATCAAGCTGCCCACGCTGATTACAGGGGACATGAGTTTCTTTACGCTTCGCACGATGACCGCCTTAATGCCACCTTCACGATACAGACCACGAATCGTGTTCATTGTCCTATCCTAAGATGTGCAACCGGCTGGCCATTTGCAGGAATAGACGAGAAATTTTACCTACAGTAAGCTTTATCCGATGCGAAACATCGTTTCTTCATTGGAAGGGGAATGGCGCCGCTACAAAGCTTTAGCGGAAGGCGCCTTTCGGCAACTCCGGGACGATGAATTGGGAAAAAGCGGTCCCGGGGAAGGTAATTCAGTTGCAACTCTCGTCTGGCACATCGCGGGTAACCTCAATTCGCGATTCACGGATTTTCTCAGCTCCGACGGCGAGAAGTCTTGGCGGGATCGCGAGTCCGAGTTTCAGCCGCACGAGGGTGTTTCACGTACCGAACTATTGGAACGATGGAACAGCGGATGGCGAACACTCTTCGCCGCCCTCGGGAGCTTCTCCGATGAGGATTTGTCTCGTATGGTAACGATCCGCGGTGAGAAATTTCAAGCGCACGAGGCGTTACACAGACTTCTTGCACACACAAGTTACCACGTGGGACAGATCGTATATCTTGCGAAGGCCTTTCGGGGCGCCGAATGGAATTCCCTGTCCATTCCTCCCGGAAAATCGGAAGAGTACAATCGGAATCCTACGCGCGAGCGTCCACCGAAGTGATAAATGCCAGCGGCTGTAGGGGCGCTCTATAGACCGCCCCTACAGCGCATTCGCCGTTTCGAATGGGTTTTTCGGGCCGTTCAGGGTTCAACAGGACGGTCAAGCACGATTTCGATAGTGGTACCAGGTTCTAGGACAAGATCCTTTCCTCGCGTGAGCAAAACAGCCGCAGTTCCCGCAGCTGCGCCCACTCCGCCGCCAACGGCCGCGCCTCTGCCCCTGTCGGCGATGACGCCGATCAACGCGCCTTGCGCAGCGGTCGTGCCGACGGTTTTCGCATCTTCTCCTTTGCTCGAATCGCCTTGCACGGTCGCTTCGCCTTTTCGTTCACCCGCGCCCCCCACGCCGCCAAGCGAGGTGTAGATAGGAACAGTGATTCCACTGGGCAGCACCAACGTTTGAAAATTGAGTGTCAACTCTCCTTTCCCCTTCACGCGCCCAGGCCGTCTGATTTCCGTTACCTTGCCCCGCACAAAAGAGCCCTCGGGAATAACGATCTTATTGTTGACGGTTATCGGAAACACCGTTTTTCCGTAAATGCCGTCGCCGTCCCTCGCGTTTTTTGTGCTGATGCGGCTCGTGAGGGTGACGGGAATAACGGTTCCGGCAGGCACGACCACGGGCGGTTGAACTTTGCTTGGATCAATATCCAATGAACGTGGTCCTTGCTGTGACAGTTGCTGCAACAAGGCGGCGACAATGACCATTCCGATCATAATTTCTCCTCTCAACACTCGAATACACGAAAGACGCCAGAAGGAACAAAAAGTCTCAAAACATTGTCAAAAATTTTCGCAATTCCTCCAAAGCCTTTCCGCGAGCACTCAAGCGATTCTTCTCCTCTGTATTCAGTTCCGCCATTGTGCGATTCAGGCCGGGCAATAGAAAGATGGGGTCATAGCCGAACCCCCACGTGCCCGAAGGAGAATGAGCGATGACTCCAGCGACGTTCCCTTCGACGGTCCAGATGATTTTACCGCGCTCTGCCAGCGCCAGAGCGCAATAAAAGACGGCGTCTCGTTGCCGATCCGGTACCAGCTCCATCTCGTGAAGAACGCGCCGGATTCTCGCCGCCGGATTTTCCGCATAACGCGCCGAGTGCACGCCGGGCCGGCCTCCCAGGGCCTCGACACAGAGGCCGGAATCGTCGGCGAGCGTAACATCGTTCACAAATCTGCTGTAGTGCTCCGCCTTCTGGATAGCGCTAGCAATAAAAGTATCGCCGGTCTCCTCGATTGCCGACAATCCGGGTGGAAGAGCATCGAGGATCCAACCTGGCACGTCTCCCAACGCGGAGCGGATCTCGATCACTTTCCCGGCATTCGTTGTCGCGATAACCAGTCGTTTCATCGTCGCGTGAGACTATTCCCCTCCTCTGCGAGGAGGGTATGCGCTCTGCTCCGACCTCAACTATGGAGTATCTTCTTCTGTATCTCAATCAGCTCGCGAATGCCGCGGCGGCCAAGCTCCAGAAGCTGGTTCAGAGCGCTAACGCTGAACGGAAACCTCTCGGCTGTTCCCTGAATCTCGACAAACTCATCTCTGTCGGTCATGACAATATTGAAATCAACGTCGGCAGACGAATCCTCGGCATAATTCAGGTCCAGCATGGGAACTCCATTGATAATGCCCACGCTGACGGCCGCAACGTGGGACCGGATGGGGTCCGCGCGTAATCTATTCGTTTTCAGCAGCGAATCGACCGCCTGTCTTAATGCGATGAATGCTCCCGTAATGGAAGCTGTGCGTGTGCCGCCGTCGGCTTCGATCACGTCGCAGTCGATCCAGATCTGCCGCTCTCCAAGTTTCTCGAGTTCAATCGAGGCCCGCAACGCGCGCCCGATCAGCCGTTGGATCTCGTGGGTCCGGCCGGATTTTTTTCCTGCCGTGGACTCGCGGGGCGTACGGACGTGGGTTGCCCGCGGAAGCATGGAGTATTCGGAAGTAATCCAACCTTTGCTGGCACCCTTCAGAAAAAGGGGGACCGTCTCTTCGACTGTTGCCGTACAGATCACGCGCGTGTGTCCAATCTCAATTAAGGCCGATCCTTCCGCCTGCGCAATGAATCCGGGAGTGATGCGTACGTATCGCAACTGGTTGGCTGTTCGCCCTTCGAGTCTCATTTCAGCTGAGCGCTTTTCTCTTCGTGTGGCATGACGTTGGTGATCGAAAGATCCATGTCCAGCGGCAGAAGCAGCAAACAGTGTCCCGCTAAGGTTTCCTTCTCCACACCGCCGATGAGGATCTTCACCTGTCTAATTTCGGGGAGGTTGTAGGTCAGGGAATCCACGATCGAATAAATCGTCGACAATTCGTTCAGAACGCCGCCCGGATGCGCTGTCGCCATTGTGTCGGAAAAATCAATGAACGCTGTCCCTTGCTCGGAAATAAAGATGTCTTGAACTTTGGTTTCTTTGGGCAATGGGGCCACCATCGTGTCGTGGCCTGGCCCTTCTTGGATCTTTTGCAGAATCTGCCTCGCGCGGTTTGCAATCTCCGCGGACTTGAATATAGTCTGGTCCTCAGCAACAAGAAGCGAATCGCCGCTTACTGCAGGAAAGAAGATTTTGACGGCCATCGGCGGATCCGTAGGCGCATAGAGAGGTTGTGCGGGCGGTTTGAAAGGGTTTTCTTCCGTTTCACGCTCATTCACCATCGATCGCACTCGCCCGACGATGTCGACGAAGAAACCCATCGCAATCGCTCCGCCGATTCCAAAAACGATGAGACTGATCTTGATATGCCTTGGCATCTCAGTTCGCCGCCGCCTGCGGTGATTCGGAAAATCGTAAGATGGCATTCACAAGCGCGTCAGCCAGATGCCTCTGAAAACCGTCGTCCGCGAGCGTTTGGGCGTTTACCGGATTATTGAAATTTCCAATCTCGAGAAGGACCGAAGGCATGGTCGCACTGCTCAACACAGCGAGTGGAGCCGTTCGAACCGCGAATTTAGATTCGGGAATGGCTTTGCTCAATTCTTCCTGAAGAACATTGGCCGCCGACACACTGGCCTGGTGATGGGTGTGGTATCCGAGATACCATGGCAGGAAGAGCTGATCGCGTCTGCCGGCTGCAGACGTGGTAAATGCCTGCCCGAAATTTTCCTTCATAACGAAGACGGACGAGCCGTGATCGAGTTTATTTGCAGAGTAGCCTGCATGAAGGCTGATGAAGAGATTCGCCTGATTATTATTCGCAACAGCAGATCGGGCTTCGTTATCGAGAGCAACGTCGGAATCCCGAGTCAGCAAGACGGTCATTCCGAGCCGGGTTTGAAGCGCTGTTCTCAACTTTCTCGCGAAAACCAGCGTGAAGTCCTTTTCCACCATTGACGCGCTCTTTGCTCCAGTATCCATTCCGCCGTGGCCGGGATCAATCACCACGACTCGAACTTTCCGTTCCGCCGGTGTGACGTCGGGCTTGGCAGCCGGCGCGGGTGTTACGACCGGCGGCGGTTCCGCTTCAGTTACGAGTTCCTTCTTTTCGAGCAAGTCGAGAAAGAAAACGCGGTTATTGTCGGCGCCTGTTAACCGCATGTCCGTCACCTCGCGGGTGATGTCGAGAACGATCTTCGCGTCACCATCTGAGTCGTCAAAAATAATGGAGCGCACCATCCGATCTCGATGATCCAGGCGTTCGCGAACCGGATCCAGAGCCGGGCGATCGATTGCGAGAATCGCTCTTTGATTGTCCCGCTTTAGATCCACATTCAGCGGCACACTGCAACGCAGCGTCAGCCGCGTTATTGGACCGAGCGTCTGTGCATTCATTTCGAGTTCAGGCGAATCCACATTATCGGCGTATATCCGCGGCGTACCGGGGCGGTATCGGAATTCCGTACCGGTTAACCGCGTCAGCCCAATCGTTAAGAACTCTATGGGCGCCAGCCAGCGTTCCTCTTCGCGGAGTATCGGGCTGGGCAAAAGCAGGATCTGGTTGTTATAGGACATCAACGCGCTGTTTTTCGTCATGAGCAGGCGTGAATTGCCGGAGCGAATCGTCAATGTTTCCAACGCCCGCGCATCCGTATAAGGTACGCCCATGAATTCGATGATCTCTTTGATGGGTATGTACGTTGCTCGATTGAACGTTTCCGCTTTAACGATCAGCTTTGAATTCGGGAAATAGATCGGAATACTCGTGTCCGCGGCGTGCATCAGCCCGCCAAAAATGAAAAGGGCAGCACCAAGTGCCGCCAGAGGAATTCCGATGCGAACTGCTCTCATAGCCAAGAAATTTTATCACTCCTGGAACATCGGGAGGAGTGGCCGCAAAAAGGCGCAAAAAATACAAAGAAATTTTCGCGATGTTTTCTGCTTTTTCGTGGCTACTTCTTTCCCGCCTTTTCGACACTTTCAATATCCCCGGGGCGCCGCAACATCTTATCGACTTCGCCGACATGAAGATGCTCCAGATAGATATGCTCGCGAGCAAACTCCTCGAGCATGACGTCCTCGCCTTGCACAAGCTCCAGCAATTTTTCGTAAAGCACGAGCGTCTTCTTCTCGTGCCCGAGCGATTCGCGCAAGATGTCGCCAATGTCGTGTTTGTGCGTTTCCAACAAGGGGCCGATAGCCAGCGAAGGATGATCCCCCAGCTGCGTTACCAGCTCGCCTGCAGCGCGCGCGTGAGAAATGGATTCCGTAGCCTGTTTCTCGAGCCAGCTCACGATCGGGATGCGGTTATAGCCGTATACCATGAGCGAATAGTGCGTGTAGTGAATGGCGCCTGCCAGCTCCATTTCCAGTATTTGGTTGAGTGTTTCAACCGCCTTCTTTTTCGTTTCCTCTTTCATTTCGCTCCCCTTTCTTGATTGTATTGTGAAGCCATGCGTTTGTACGAGTGGATCTCGCTGGTTTTCTACGCCGCCTTCGCAGTGCTGGCGTGGCTGCGCCCGTTGTCCCTCCGCCGGCGGTCGCTTGTGACAGCCATCGCCGTTGCCGGTATCGCCGGAATTTTACGACTGCGGTCCACAGCAGCCCGGGATTGGCTGCCACTGGCCTTTATACCTCTGGCCTACTGGCAAACCGGACTTTTTCTGCGGCCGTTGAATAACTGGCTTCAATCCAAGCTGAAATCCTTCGACCGGAAGCATCTGGGCCGGAGATCGCCGCCTTTTATGTGGCTGCTGGAAATGTGTTATCTATTTTGTTATCCGGCAGTGCCGCTTGGCCTGGTTACCCTCTATCTGTCGGGTATGGGGCGTTTCGCCGAAGAATTCTGGAACGTGGTCATTCCTCCTGCTTATGCGTGCTACGCGACATTCCCATTTGTCCGAACGCTCCCGCCGCGAGCGATCGAGCGTGACACACCGTGGCAGCCTCAACAAACATCAGTGCGCAATCTGAATCTGTTCGTTCTCAGCCACGTCAGCATTCAAGACAATACATTCCCCAGCGGGCATGTCGCGGCGAGCCTCGCTGTTGCTCTGGAGCTTCTGTCGCACTTTCCTCCAGCCGGTTTCCTGTTTCTGCTGCTTTCGATCGCGATTGCCGCCGGTGCGCTTTGGGGCCGCTATCATTACGGACTGGACGTGTTATTAGGGGCGTTGCTGGCGATCGCGTCATTCTTAACGGCGCCGCACGTGAGGTAAATTAGTACGAGCAGGGTCGTGATTATTTGTTTGCCATTCATTCCGTAACCTCTCTGGCACGAATGATGCTAACGTAAATAAAGATTTCTGAATGATCAAGCGAAAGCCCATTCAGACGCTCGCCCGTGTGTTGGGAACCCTCCTGATTATCGCCGCAATCACGGCGTTCTATTTTTTTATCTTCAACCAGGCGAACAGCATCACGATTGCAATGACGTTCTTATTGGCAACTCTTGGAGTGGCCACGGCCTGGGGTCTGCTCGAAGCCATCGTTGCTTCCGTCGCAGGCATGCTGTGCTTCAATTTTTTCTTCCTGCCGCCTATCTTTACCTTCTACCTCGCAGACACGCAGAATTGGGTGGCGCTTTTTGTATTTCTCGTAACAGCCGTCGTCGCGAGCCAGCTTTCCACCAGCGTCAAGCAACGAGCGTTGGAAGCGACCAGACGCCGCGAAGAGATGGAACAGCTTTACGAGCTCAGCCGGGCTTTGATGTTAGTGGATAAGCAATCATCCACAGCGGGGCAAATCTCCCAACGCATCGCGCAGGTCTTCGGAGTCGACGGCGTCGCGGTTTTTGACCGGGAAACGGACCAGATTTATAAAACGGGCGCAGCGGATCTTCCGATATCCGATACGAAGCTGCGAGACTCCGCACTGCAAGCAACTGCCTTTCACGATATACAGAGGAACTTGTCCGTTTTGCCTTTGAGCCTCGGCAGAGAACCGGTGGGCAGCCTCGCGATTTATGCTATCGCGAATCTTGCGGCGATTGTCATGGAGCGCGCCCGCGCCGAGGCTGCCGCCAGCCGGATGGAAGCCGCGCGCCAGAATGAGGCCATGAAGTCGATGTTGCTCGACGCCCTCGCTCACGAATTCAAAACTCCTCTCACGTCGATCAAGGCTGCGGCCTCATCCATCCTTGATCAAGGACCACTCGCTCAGAAGGAATTGGTCTCTGTGATTGAGGAAGAATCCGATCGCCTGGATTCCCTCGTCAGCGAAACAATCCGCATGGCTCGCATTGAAGCAGGCGATCTTCATCTCGAAACTCGGCCCCGCGTCGCTTCAGATTTGATACGGACAGCACTACAAAAGCTGAAAATTTTGCTGGAAGACCGCGATGTGCGCATCGAGGCCGGCGCAGACCTTCCCGAGATGATGGTCGACGCCGAGCTCGTCGAGCTCACCATTCGCCAACTCCTGACGAACGCGTTAAAGTACGCCAACCCGGAGTCGCCGATCATTATCAGAGCGGTTGCTATGGACGACGCCGTGAAGATCAGTGTCCGGGATTTCGGACCGGGCATTGCGTCAAAGAATCGCCAGCGGATTTTCGAAAAATACTACCGTGTGGAAGACAATACGGCACGCATCCCGGGAACTGGAATGGGATTAACCATTGCACGCGATATCGTCAAAGCTCACGGCGGCGACATCTGGGTCGAAAGCACGCTTGGCGAGGGATCCGAATTCTTCTTTACACTGCCGGTGGTCCGGAAGTTGGCCGAAGAAAAAAGATGAGCGCTGGAAAAATTCTGGTTATCGACGACGAGCCGCAGATCCGCCGAGTCGTGCGCGTGATCCTTGCCGGTGAGAACTATGAAGTTATGGAAGCCCGTTCCGGCGAAGCGGCCTTGCTCCGCTTTCGAGAATTCCTGCCCGATCTTGTGCTCCTCGATCTCAACATGCCTGGTATGAGCGGGCTCGAAACATGCCGCAGCATTCGGGACACGTCGGAAGTACCCATCATCGTCCTCACCGTTCACCGCGAAGAGGAAGAAAAGGTGGAAGCGCTGGATGCGGGCGCTGACGACTACGTCACGAAGCCATTTGGTAAACAGGAATTGCTTGCTCGCATTCGCGCTGCTCTCCGGCGGTCACCGGCATCCTCCACCACGGGTCCGGGAACATTCGTATCGGGCGATCTAGAAATCGACTTCGAAACGCGAAAGATTCGGTCCGGAAAGAAGGCCGTTCGCCTGACTCCGAAAGAGTTCGATCTTCTCCGTTATCTCGTTTCACATGCCGGCAAACCGGTCCCTCACCGGGAACTGCTGCAGGCGGTATGGGGACCTGACTATGGCGACCAAACCGATTACCTGCGCGTCTTTATCACCCACCTTCGAAAGAAGATCGAGCCCAAGCCTGCCAAGCCTCAATACATCCTGACCGAACCCTGGATCGGCTACAGGTTCGATATTCGGATATGACGATTCGCTGGACGTTTAGCGAAATTCATCGGATTCCTTCAGTCGTCCTATCTCACAATTTTCCTTACGGTTCAATACCTTTTGCTTTGAACGCAGGCGCGACGGTTGATCCGGTAATGAACTTGACGGCTGCCTGAGCGGCATCCATTTTTTGGGAAGCCGCGCTGATTCCGGCTGCGAACGTAACGTAATCCTGAAACTGTGGCGGTAAAGGTCCGGCAAACTCCACGCCC